>Ga0182015_10006160_pt1 | contig 12152 bp, 10 predicted proteins | sample 712P3MmetaG_FD_120478 | JGI IMG/M metagenome (GOLD analysis project Ga0182015, IMG submission 120478) | Permafrost microbial communities from Stordalen Mire, Sweden - 712P3M metaG | ecosystem: Environmental > Terrestrial > Soil > Wetlands > Permafrost | place: Sweden: Stordalen | collected...
AGCGACCTTCGACCGACCCCGTGCTCCACGTCAACGTGCCTTCATTCACCAGCTCACGTTCAGTCAAAGCGACCGCGTTACCAACACCAGGATCAATCGACCCGGTAGCGCCCGAGCCGACGACCGTCTTCCCTGAACCGGTCATCGACCCGCCAGTCCACGACAGTTCTTTGGTGATATTGAGTGTTCCGGCGCCAGTGAGCGTTGCGCCGGGTTGAACGTACAGCGTGCCGACGTGTGAGGCCGTGGAAGAACTCGTCAGATCGAGTTCACTGCCCGTGCCGCTCGCCAGCCCCACCGTGGCTTCTGATCCCTGGATGTCTTCAGCCTGAATCTGCGCCCCGATCAGCCATACGTTGCCTGCCATCCCGACCCCAGAGCCGAAAGTGTAGGACCCTACGAATACGATGGTGCTGCCTTCAGCGCCGGACCACGATCCATCCCCAACCGTGCCGGGATGGTCTCCACCCGTGATTTGGATCTGACCGGTTTTCGATTCGATCGTGCCGTCGTTGTCGATCTGCCACTGGATCTGCGTACATTCCCCGCCCGCGGTCTTCTTCACCGTACCCGTGTTCCGAAACCACACATTCGACCCATCCTTGTTCAACAACCCATGCGTTGGCCATTCTGAACCGGGGACACCCGAATTCGCCCAAAACGTACCGCTGTTATCGATCTCCGCATCAGAGCGACCTTCGACCGACCCCGTGCTCCACGTCAACGTGCCTTCATTCACCAGCTCACGTTCAGTCAAAGCGACCGCGTTACCAACACCAGGATCAATCGACCCCGTAGCGCCCGAGCCGACGACCGTCTTCCCTGAACCGGTCATCGACCCGCCAGTCCACGACAACGAGCCAGGAACGTCCAGCTCGCCTGCGCCGGTAATGGTTCCACCGTCGACCGTCAACGATTCCACACTGGATGCTTCGGTCGAGCTCGCCAGTTCGAGCGACCCGCCAGAGATCTCAAGAGTGCCTTCGTCTTGCAGCTCAGACGCCTGATTAGTCCCCCCTGTGACGTGAACAGTCACACCCGACCCAATGCAGACCACATCGCTCGAATCCGGCACCGCAGAGGTCGACCAGTTTTCCGCCGTCTGCCAAAGCCCGTCCCCAGCTGCACCGGTCCAGGTGTCTGTACAGCTTGGATCGGCGGCTGTGCTGGCTGGCAAAGCGATCAGCACGGAAACGACAAGCACCGTCGCACCTGCACTCCACCCCGCGAACCGCACGTCTAGCGCCTCCTCACGGTTGATGATCGACCAGCACAACCACGCACCATCATCCACCCCAACCACCAGACAACAGCGGCACGATCACGCCAGCTGCTTCTAGTAAATCGAATCTACCATTAAAAACGGAAGGTTGTCTAGTCCAATCGATTCGTGTGGGACGAATGTACTACTGCGGCCCTGAATGCCCATAGATACGCTGCGTGCCCTGGGCTCGCTTCGTGTTGTCCGGCTGAGCGGACCCAGAGACAGATGATCTCCAACACATCCAAACGATGCATGGCGCGAGACGCCCTCAGCGACACCCACGATAGCCACCCTCCCGCTCAAGAGGATCCACCGCACTCGCGATGACCGTCGCTTCGATCCCGCCCAGCGCGTTCCCCAGATCGCCAAGAGGTCAGTGCTCCTCATGGTCATCGCGAGGCCGGGGCACTTAAGGCTCGCCAACCAGCGAGCGTGCTTGAGAGAGTGCACACGACGAGTAACGCCGGGCCACTTTGTCCCGTTCTCCGCTTAGCGTCGGAGTAGAGGGTGTGGCGAGTGCGATCTCAACTGCTCATTGCATGCCCCGAGCCGCGGTGGACGCCGCGCTCGACACGTTCGCGCTCGTGATGCGCGAACGGCACCCGGGCATGGTGGCGATCCCCCTACGGGACGCAGGAGCGGACGGGACCGCTCCCGCCCCCGGAGCGGGGCACGTCGTCCGGCCCTTCGCAGCGGCGGCGAAAAGTCGCCCGGTGCTCGATTGGAACGCGAGCGTGACCCCGCTCGACTATCACCGTGCCGGTCCAGCTGTAAAAGACGCGCCCACGGCCGAAGATCGGTAGTCGTCGTAGCGCTCGACATCGGCGGGACGTAGGGCCCTAGACGGGGCGCGCCCACCAATACTCTCAGTCCGTCCGGGCCGTTGGATCCGCAGGGGCCGGTAGCATCCAAGTACGGTCGTAGATGGGGGCGCTATATCCTTCCGTCCAAAGAGAACAGCTTCAGGCGTTCGCGCTCAGTGCCCATCAGTTGCATCGCGAACATTGCGATCAGCCGCACGATCTGCTCACCCACGCGCTCGGCTTGCGAGTACTCCGAACGGCGCATCCCCGGCTCAGGTCCCGGTAGGTCACGGATCGGCAGGTAGGTCACCTGGCTCTGCCCGACCGGCGGCAGCTTCACAGCGGGATCCGCGAAACCAAGCTGGGTCAGGCCCGAGCGGGCGTAAACCTCGAGCGTCTTTGCGACCTGCACCTCGATCTCGTCACCCTCGCCCAGCGCGCGCACCACCTCTAAGCAGGTCGGCTCGCGCGCGCGCCGCAGAACGCGGTCGACGGCGCCGACCACCGCGGTCTCCCACGCCGGTTCGGCCCTCCCCGGCAGCAGGTCGCGAAGGAACGACACGGTAGCGTCCTGGCGCAGGTGCTCCGGCGCCACGCGCAGCGGGTCGAGCACACCCCGCAACGCCGGGTCGGGGCGCAGCGTCACACACTCCGTATGGGGCGCCACCTCCTCGAGCAGGTGAAAGCGGTGGTCACCCTTCGGGTCGCAGTCGATCACGCGCGCGCCCTGCAGAAAGGCCTCGTACTTGAGCTTCTGGTCGAGCGTCGTCTTACCCGAGCCGAGCGCGCCGACGCTGAGGATCGTCGTGTTGCGGTCGCTGTCAGACCCCTCTCTGAGATTGAAGCGGACCGGCTGCCTCGACCCCGACAGGGTGTGCCCGAGATAGAAGCCCGCGCGCGAGCCCGCCACATGGGCAGCAGTGGGCATCATCGCCGCCACCTGCTCCGGCGTGAGCGTGTCGTCGTAGCCCGCCACCCGCGTACGTTGTCCGGGCAGGTGCTGCAGGAACAGCGACAGCTGATCGCCGAGCGGCCGGTGCAGGCGTATCTCCCCGTAGGCGCGCCTGCACATCTCAACGCGCTCCTCGAGCTCCTCCTCGCTCGGCGCCCCGACCGCGACCGCCAGCGTCGCTCGCAGCAACGGCGGACGGCTAGACGACTGAAGGTAGGCAAGCAGATCGCGCGCCTCCTGCGTGCGCTGATACCCGAGGTCGGTGACACCCTGCTCGCCGTCGGACTCCGCGCGCACTATCTGGTCGGCGTCCTGAATCCTGCGCCGGGCGATCCTCAGCGCCAGCCCATTGGGCAAGAAGCGCGCGTTCAAAGACAGGTCGATACCGAACGGCAGACTCTCCGGTGGCGCGAACATGAGCTCCACGCGAGCGCCCGGAAATTGCGCCTGCTCGGGCAGCGCGCCCAAGACCAGCTGCGCCTGCCAGCTCGTGCCGGTCTCCGACTCGATCCGCAGCGCCCGGCCGCGGTGCTCGACGTAGCCGTCCATCCAGCGCATAACGTCGCCCTCCAGCGGAGCCAGCACCGCCTCGCCGTTGCGCTCGAACACCAACGCTCGTGGCTCGTGCAGCCCATCGACCTGCGGCTCGCCCAGACCCCGGCAGAAAGCCCTGCGGACCAGCCACTGCAGCTGCACCCCGCGCGCTTGGCTGACCGGGAGGAAGTCCGCCAAGCGCGCGTGGGCTTGGTCGGCGCGCACCCGCGCGCGCTCGAGCTCTGCAACCTTCATCACACGGCGGTCCCTCACCGAGAAAGCGCTCCTGATCCCCTCCCACCACTCGCGCGGATGACGCTCGGCGGCGCGCGACACATAGGCGGCGACATCGCGCTCGGGATCGCGCAGGCTCACCAGCAGAAACACCTCTGGTCGGGCCGCGCCGATCTCCGTCAAGTACTCTTGGTGCTCTTCCACATAGCGCCTGCGCGATCGCGCATGCAGAGCGCCGCCGTCTCCTAGCTCGCGCGCGTAACGCGCCAGGTCCCAGCGCCGCCCAACACGCAGGATCTGCACATCGGCCTCGATCGCCTCCAGTGCCGCGAGCAACGCGAGGAACCGCGAACGCTTGCCATCCTCGGAGAGCCACTCATACGAGGCCGGCTCGAGCGCAAACGCGGCCCAGCCGTCGTCGAGCGCGCCCGCGAACACACAGTTGCCGTACACGAAGCCAATCGGCGGCTTCACGCCTCACTCTCCCGTGACAGCGGTTCGCGCGCCCGAGCACACACGCAGTTGCGCGCCCGGGGCCAGGGCGATCACCTGGCCGCTACTCAGAGCATGCCTCCCAGGCAGCTCGCGCACGGTCAGCGAGGCTCTCCGCAGACCGCGCACCGCGCCTGCACCCTCGTCGATTCGCTCGTGCGCTGTTGTGATCAGCACGGCCCCAGGCCCGGTGTAGCGCAGCCGGCGCATACTGCCGTCGGAGCCGTCCGGCAGGATCAAGATCTCCTCCGGATGCCAGCGCGTGCCGGGCGCATCGCAGGCACGCCCACTCGTGAGTCGGCGCGGTTCGGCGCGATAGCGCAACAGCGCGTACGCCGCCAAGTGAAACGGCCGGCCCTCGATGCGAATCACGCTCAGCACCGTGGCGCTCGCGATCGGCAGCGCGAGATCTCTCAGGTACCACGGCAGGGCTCTGATCGCCTCCCCCACCAGCGGCAGGCCGCCGGCGATCAACGTGGCGAGCAGGATCGCAAGGAAGTAGACGACGCCCCGAACTGGGATCCCGCCGGGGTTGAGCCGCAGCCGGTCGACCCGATAGATGCGCCGCTCCAGGTCGAATACGGCGCGGTATGAGCGGATCTCCATCCGTCTACCCGAACAGCGATGTGACCGTGTGCTGCAGCAGTTCCAAGCCCGTCGGTTGCGCCAGCAGCACCGCGACGATCCCCACCGCGAACACGCCAGCGGCCTCCTTGAAGTCGCGGCGGAAGGCCAGCACGATCGAGGCGATCGCCAAGCCGAGTCCGATCAAACTCATCGCCACGGTTTGGGCCGTACCGCGCGCATTCTGGGCGGCCCCTTCGAGCGAGACTCCCGTTGATTCCGACTTTTCCCCCGGCTTTTCCCCCGGCTTTGCCGCCGACGAGGAGCCGGCCGCACCGGTGGAGACCGCCGCCTGCGCGAGGACAGGCGCGAATGCCGTGCCTGCACAGGCAACCACTAAGACGACAACGCCCACAGCCGTGGCTGCACGCGAGAGTCGAGGCCGATAGATGTTGCTCATTGTGAGTCTCCTTCGATTGTGTTGGGCTAGATATGGGGGGCTAGATATGGGGTGGCGTCAGGCATCCGGATCAGTCTGGATCGCTGAGATCTCCCAGCGACCCTGCACCTGTGCCACGTCGAGTTCGTAGGCGAGCGTGTACCGCGCACCGCGTGAGTCCTGTGCTTGCACGACGGCAAGCACGGCTCCGGCGCCCGGCGCCCAGTCCAAGCGCTGCACCGATTCGAGATTCAGCGCCGCCGCCGGGAGAGAGACGCGTGCGTTGCTCGTCAAGTCCGCCGCAAGCTCTGAGCTCGAGACGGACAGGTAGTTGCGCAGGGCACGTCCCACGACCGTCGCGAGCGCCGGTTCGTCGACTTCGCGCAGATGCTCCTGCGGTTGCGCCGGGCCAGTGGCCGGTCCTCCCACGAACGCTGGGTATCCGCCCAGTGCCAGGCTGCCGCCGGCCGTACGAACAACGCTCACCGTGAGGTATAGAAGGCCCGCATTATCCGTTTGCGCAGCCACCGTGTAGACGTGCTCGCCCGCCACCGGTTCGCGCTCCTGCACCACTTCGGTCCACTGCACCTGCTGCTCGCCGCTCGAGGGCGGCGCCAGCCCCGCATCAGGTTCCATCCCCGGCCCAGCGAACGACGCGAGATCACGTTCGTGGGCTTGCGGATCCGCGGCGCTCCATGTCAGATAGCTACGCGCGAACAGCGACGCAAAACCCTCAGCCGCCAAGTCCGGTGGCGCGGGGCCCAGTGGGACCGGTTTCGCCGCTACTGGCCGCGGCGGGTCGATCGCAAAGCGTGCGCTAGCCGCGAGTCCCGCGACGGCCAGCGCACTCAACAGATAGCGAGGCCATTCGCGTGCCAAGCGAATCCGCCACAGAGGCCGTGCTGAGACCGTCACATGCGCATGTGCGGGAGGTGTGGCCATCATTCAGCGCTCGAATCCAAACTCGCCCTGTCCCACGGCCGCGCTCGCGGTGGCTGGGCGAGACGTGTCGACCGAGGTACTCGCAACCGTGCTCCCGTTCACCGAAGCATTGGGGGAATAGTCGAGGGCAATCGCAACGCCCTCGCCGCGCCTCACCCCCACGTCAACCGATGACTGGGCGGGCACGCTTCCTCGCCAAGCGTGCTTTCCGGTGGATAGATGGGAGCGTGCCCCCCTGTCACGCCGTCCAGCGTGTCCGACGGAGGAACTCGGAGCCTTTGCTCGAGGCACAACCGCCGGCGCCGATGATGGCGTTGATCGAGAGCCAGCGAGCTCCGGTGAGGACACGACCCTCGACGATCGCGCCACCAGGCTCCCCGGTCCTCTCCCGCCTCCGTGGCGCGCGCGAGAGATGTTCATGGCGACCACGCCGCCCACGGCTCCCACCGCTCCGGCCAGCATCGCCACCCCAGCTATCCGGCGCAGACGCACACCCCTCGTTCGAGCATGGACGAACCCGTCGTATACGTGCTCTTCGGTCGGCGCATCTCCCGGCGCCGGATCCACCGCGGGCCCCTCCGCTACCGCCGATGCATAAGCCGGCTCCAGGCCAGGCTCCGCCGTTACCGGCAACTCCTCCCCCCCCAACCCCCCCGCTGGCTCTACCGCCGGCCAATCTCCAGCGTCTGTGAGCTCCAGCCCAGCCCCGTTCAAATACTCGCCCTCGGAATACACGCGGTAGACCTCCCGCGGGCGTCGTCGCAGGAACGTCATGAGATCATCGCCGTGGCGCCGCGCAAAACAGGCGGCCGGAAGCCAAGGTGGGGAGATACCCGGCTTCCGGCCGCTAGCGGATGGGCATCGCCGAGCGCTCGTCCGTCCGATCGACCGCCGGCGTCCCAGGGAACGCGCCTATGAGTGGGGGGAGAGATATTCATAGGTGGGTTCCTATCTCTCCCTCCGACCGCCAACCTCAGACGGGACACTTCATACGCAAAAACTTTCCTCATTTGCCTGCATCTCGCGCAGACGGGCCCGAGCACGCTGAGCCACCTTGCGGTACTTCTCCTTGGACCACCCGAAGCGGTGGCAAAACTCAACGCATTCCATGCCCGTATCGATCCGGCTGGTGAGGACCAAACGTTGATCGGGGGTCAGGTCGCGCACGATCCTCCCGAGACTGCGCAGATCCATCCGCAGCATCACGAGCCGCTCGATTTCGGCGCGGACGTCCGCGACTTCGATCGACCCCTCATCGCAGCCTCCCAAAGGCAGCGCGCAATCCAGCGCCGCCTGCGCGGGGCTGCGCCCGCCAAGCGCCCGGCGACGGTCGTGAATGCGCGAGAGGAAGCGTTGCTCGAGTACGTTCGCCATATGTGCGCGGGTGAAGAATGCGCCTCCTCTGCGTAGCTGCGCGAGCAGCTCGAGCGTCGCCTGGCTGTAGCAGTCCTCCAGGTCCTCCTTGCGCAGCCGATGACGATGTGCGCGCAGCAGCAGATCGCGTCTGGCCTGCGCCACCAGTGCCATCTCCTGCAGCTGATCGGGTTGCGCGCGCGCGTCTGTGCCCGCGGGCAGGCGACCATCCAGCGCTCGTATTTCCGGCTCGCATCGGGTAGACACACCCCATGTCGATGACTCGCGTGCGTAGACCCCCCTCCCAATGAGCCTCACCGATCGCCTCCACGCCCTGGACCGCGTCCAGCAGAGCCACCCGCGGCTCAGCTTTCCCGCCGCGGTAATCAAGAAGTTCGGCGACGACGGGGCCGGGCAGCTCGCGGCGCTGATCGCCTACTACGGCTTCGTCTCGCTGTTCCCGTTGCTGCTGGTGCTGGTGACGGTGCTCGGCTTCGTGCTCGAAGGAGACCTCAAGGACCAGGCCAGCGTGTTGAACTCGGCGCTCGCCCAGTTCCCGATCATCGGCGAGCAGCTGCAGAGCAACATCCATTCGCTGAAAGGCAGCGCCGGCGCACTGGCCATCGGCGTCGTCGGCCTGCTGTTCGGTGGTCTGGGAATCGTCGGCGTCACCCAGAACGCCTTCCAGCACGTCTGGCACGTACCGCGCAAGCGCCGGCCCAACTTCCTCGCCTGGCGGCTGCGCGGTCTCGGCCTGCTGGCCGTGCTCGGGGTGCTGCTGGCCATTTCGACGGTCGCCGCGGGCTACGTGACCGCGCAGACGGAGGGGCCGGTCGCCGTGGTCGGCGGAGTTCTGGTTGCCTTGGTCTTCAACCTGCTGCTGTTCTTCGCCGCGTTCCGGTTCCTGAGCCCTGAGGAGATCCCGACCAAAGACCTGCTCCCGGGCGTGATCTTCGCCGCGGTGCTGTGGCAGATCCTGCAGCACATCGGCAGCTACTACGTCGCCCACGTCGTCCGTCACGCCCAGGAGACCTCGGGGCTGTTCGCGTTCGTCCTCGGGTTGCTCGCCTGGCTCTACCTCGGCGGCCAGGTCACTCTGATCGCGGCGGAGATCAACGTCGTGCGGGCACGGCGACTGTGGCCGCGCAGCTTCTTCTCCCAGCCGTTGCTCGAGGCCGACAAGCGGGCGCTGAGGTCCTCCGCGGAGACTGAGGAGCGCGTCCAGGAGGAGAACGTCGAGGTCAACTTCGATGGGCCCGACGGCTGATTCTCGGCTCAACTGCGAAGGTCTAGCCGGCTGCCTTTTGGCTCTGCGATGCCGTTTGCGTGGTAACCCCCAAACTACTTGCGCCCGCAACAAACGCGCGCTATACTAACTAAACTTTCGTAAGCACATATGGAGCCGATACCCATGCCTTCCACACCAGAGCAGCACCCAACCCAGCCATCCATTCCGAAGCAGACTCTGCGTTTGATCCCGCTCGAGGACACCGTCGTGTTCCCCAGCATGGGCATCACGCTGACCGTCGACGTGGGCGATGACGAGCGCGTCGTGCTCGTCCCACGCCACGAGAACGAGTTCCTCGAGGTGGGCACGGTCGCCGAGGTCTCAGAGCGGCTGCGGCTGCCCGGAGGGGGTCATGCCGTCGCGATCTCGGGGGAGCACCGCGCGCTGATCGGCGCCGCCCAGACCGGCCCCGGCGGCGAGCTGCGTGTCGAGGTGGACGAGCGTCCCGATGAGTCGCCGGTCGACGGCAAGACCCGCAACCTCGAGCGCGAGTACCGCGCGATTGTCGAGGAGATCCTCGAGCTGCGCGGCGACGACGGCCGGATCGCCGCGTTCCTGCGCGCGATCGCCGAGCCCGGCGCGCTGGCCGACTCGGCCGGCTACTCCCCTCAATTGACATATGAGCAGAAGGTCGAACTGCTGCGCACACTCGACGTGACCGAGCGCTTGGAGCTGGCCGTGAAGCTGCAGCGCGAGAGCCTGGCCGAGCTGCAGGTGCGCAAGCGCATCCGTGAGGACGTGCAGGAGGGCGCGGAGAACCAGCAGCGCGAGTACTTCCTGCGCAAGCAGATGGAGTCGATTCGCAAGGAGCTCGGCGAGGACGAGGGCTCGATTGCGGAGGAGTACCGCGCCAAGATCGAGGCCGCGGAGATGCCCGAGGAGGTCAGCGAGCAGGCGTTGAAGGAGCTCGGGCGCCTGGAGCGGATGGGCGAGCAGACGGGCGAGTCGTCGATGATCCGCACTTACCTCGATTGGCTCATATCCGTCCCCTGGAACAAGCGCTCGGATGAGCGCCTGGATCCCGTGGAGGCGCGCGCGGTGCTCGACGCCGATCACGCCGGATTGGAGGACGTCAAGGACCGCATCACCGAGTACCTCGCGGTGCGCAAGCTGCGTGCAGATCGGGGAATAGAGGCCGACCCGAAGTCGGGTGCGATCCTCACCCTGATCGGACCGCCGGGCACCGGCAAGACGTCGATCGGCGAGTCGATCGCTCGCGCCACCGGTCGCGAGTTCGTGCGTATGTCGCTAGGCGGAGTGCGCGACGAGGCGGAGATCCGCGGGCACAGGCGCACGTATATCGGCGCGCTCCCAGGCCGTCTGGTCAGGGCGCTGCGCGACGCCGGAACGATGAACCCCGTGATCCTGCTGGACGAGGTCGACAAGGTCGGCGCGGACTGGCGTGGGGACCCTTCGGCTGCATTGCTGGAGGTGCTCGACCCGGCGCAGAACCACTCCTTCCGCGATCATTACCTCGACGTCGAGCTGGACCTCAGCCAGGTGATGTTCCTGGCTACGGCCAACGTCGCCGACACGATCCCCGGCCCATTGCTGGACCGGATGGAGACGATCCGCTTCGACGGCTACACCTCCGAGGAGAAGCTCGCGATCGCCAAGGGCTATCTGTGGCCGCGCCAGCGCGACCGCAACGGCCTGCGCGAGGACGAGGTGACGATCGACGACGACGTGCTGAAGACAATCGTCGCCGAGTACACGCGCGAGGCGGGCGTGCGCAACCTGGAGCGCGAGCTGGGCACGGTGCTGCGCAAGACCGCGACCCGAATCGCCTCGAGGAAGACCAAGGCCAGGAAGCCCGTGCAGATCGACCTGGAGGTGGTGCGCGATGCGCTCGGGCGCCAGAAGTTCTTCCAGGAGTCCGCCTCACGGACCGCCACGCCCGGTGTCGCCACCGGATTGGCCGTCACGGGCGCGGGCGGCGATGTGCTGTTCGTCGAGGCAACCGCAATGAAGGCCGGAGACTCAGCGGCCGGCAACGGACTGGTGCTCACCGGCCAGCTCGGCGACGTGATGAAGGAGTCGGCGCGGATCGCCCTCTCCTACGTGCGCGGGCACGCCGAGGAGCTCGGCATCGAGGAGAGCGCCTTCGAGGGGAAGGAGTTCCACGTCCACGTCCCCGCGGGCGCGATCCCGAAGGACGGGCCGTCAGCAGGCGTGACGATGGTCACGGCGCTGGCCTCACTGCTGTCAGGACGCCCCGTGAAGCACACGGTCGGCATGACCGGCGAGGTCACGCTGCAAGGCCGCGTGCTGCCGATCGGTGGCTTCAAGCAGAAGGCGCTCGCCGCTCACGCGGCCGGCCTGACGGACGTGATCCTGCCCGAGCGCAACCGCGGCGACCTCGACGACATCCCCGAGGAGGTCCGCGAGCAGATGGCCTTCCACCCGGTGATGACCGTCCAAGAGGTCCTCGATCAAGCGCTCGAGCCCGCCGTGGAGCCCGCCCGCGATGTCGCGCACGCGTAGATGTGAGCCGGTTCCCGAGGAGGTCCGCCAGACCGCGGACCTCCTCGAGCGCCGCTGGCAGCTGTCGATCGTCTACGCCGCGCTGACCGGCGCGCTGCGCTTCAACGAGTTCGCCGACGCGGTCTCGGGCATCTCACCGCGAATGCTCTCCGAGCGCCTGCGCGACCTCGAGGCAGCCGGCCTGATCGAGCGCACGGTGATCCCCTCCAGTCCGCCGATGGTCGAGTATCGGTTGACGGCGCGCGGGCGCAGACTCAGCCCGATCATCGAGGCGATGCGGGCCTACGCGCGCGAGCCTGTGGGCTGAGCCGCGTCCGGACTGGCGCCCACAAGCGCGCCCCCGGGACACGTCTCGGCCCGCACCACCAACCGCTTCGGGTTGCGGATGCCCGCCGCTCCGGCGATCCCTCCGGCGGCCACAAGCACCGCGGCGACCCCCAGGCCGATGTGGAAGCTGCGCAGCGATGCCTCCCCGGCCGCCGCGGTCACGGCCCGCGCCTGCGCGGCGGGAAGGGTGCGCACATCAGGACGGCCGAGGGGTAGGCGCTTTGCTTCGTTGACGGCAACGCGCGCCGGGGCGCCCAGCGCCACCCCCGCGAGATGGCTGTCGAGCGCGGAGCTGAAGGACGCCGCCACGACCGCCCCGATCGCTGCTGTCCCCAGCAGCCCGGCGACGCGGGCGACCGCGTTGTTGACACCCGAGGCAATCCCCGCCTGAGACTCCTCGGCGCCCGCGAGCACCGCCGCGGTGAGTGGCGCCACGGTCATCGCGAGGCCCAGTCCGAACACGAGCAATGCAGGCA
>Ga0182015_10006163_pt1 | contig 12148 bp, 16 predicted proteins | sample 712P3MmetaG_FD_120478 | JGI IMG/M metagenome (GOLD analysis project Ga0182015, IMG submission 120478) | Permafrost microbial communities from Stordalen Mire, Sweden - 712P3M metaG | ecosystem: Environmental > Terrestrial > Soil > Wetlands > Permafrost | place: Sweden: Stordalen | collected...
ACAAAAGACAAACTTATGCACCTCTTATTATTCTCACCCGTTTTTGGCAGTGCCATCTGGATTGGGGGCGGTGGGGTTGGCCTCCTGCTCGTCATCATCATCGTAGTTTTATTGGTTCGATAAGCGTTGAGCCGTTCCACGGAATGACTTCAACAGGCCATAGGCCTAAACATTTAATATCAAAATCACAAAATTTATGACCACACTCGAAATCAAAGGCGACTGGAACGTCACCAAGGGCAAGATAAAACAGAAATGGGCCAAGCTTACGGACGACGATCTCCAATATGCCAAAGGCGAGTCCGAGGAATTGCTTGGGCGGATTCAGAAGCGCACGGGCGAAACCCGCGAAGCAGTCGAAAAGGCGGTCAAGGAATTCTGCTCCAGCAACGTGCCGCCCCTCAAAAAACCTTCAAATTAAAATCATGCCAGCCTTAACCACCAGACAAATCAAGCTTCACTTGAAAGCCATTCCGGATTGGTCGAAACACGCGCAAACTATTTGTCGCACATTCAAGTTTGAAGGATTCATGACGAGCATAGATTTTGTGCGTCGAATCGCCAAACAAACTCTGAAAATTAATCATCAACCGGATATTGATATACGTTTTGACCAGGTGACGTTGACGCTTACCACGCATGATCAAGGCGGAATAACCGAAAAAGATTTCTCCCTTGCCCGGAAGTGCGACGAGGTCTTCTCCAGATTTTTGATGGCGTGATCGCGCAGATTTCAAAAAAAACCAACCAACATTAACCAAGCAATTCTTATGAATATAAATACCAAAACAAAACACACGGTGAATACGTTCTTTCTGAAACTTATTTCCAAGTCTGCATCAGCCACGCTGGGCATGGTCTTGTTGGCGGTGGGACTCTTGGTTCCATGCGCCAAGTCGGCAACGACGATTTCCACGGCGGATCAAGACTTCATCCTCGCAGCGGCCCAAGGCGGCATGACCGAGGTCAAGCTCGGCGAACTGGCTGCCACAAACGGGATGCGCGACGATGTAAAAGAATTCGGCCAGATGATGGTAAGGGATCATACCGCCATCAATGACGACCTGAAGGCGTTGGCCGCGCAAAAAAGCGTGACCTTGCCCGACAGCCTGGATGCAAAACATCAGGCGATGGTGGATAAAATGGCGGCACTGACTGGTTCGGAATTCGACGATGCCTATATCAAGGGCATGATCAAAGCCCACCAAAAGGATGCCAAGGCATTCAAAGCCGAATCTGCCGCAACACAGGACCCGGATATTAAAAGCTTTCTGGATAAATCCATTCCGGTGGTGGAAGCGCATTTGAAGCACGTCACCGCCATGAAGAAATAGACATCTTCCGCACCATTACACAAAAAAAATTAAAAATTATGAATACACTCATCGTTGACAGAGACCTGACCAAACAAGCTCCTCACAGCCCGCGCGAACGCACCGCTGGTTCCCAACGATTGACGGACTGGGCGTAATCACGAAGGCTTTTCGTGGCTGCCATGAATCTGCTTCAGTCGCGCAGCAGCCGCTGGAGTTGCTTCCATGAACCTTTGCTGGCGCGCAGGCAGTCGCGTTCCATTTTTTGGTAGAGCGCAAGTGCCTTGCAACCAGTTTCGGTAAGTTTCGCGCCGCCACCGCTTTGGCCTCCGCGCGAGGTTTCCACCAGCGGCTTCATGGTCTGGATCAGCGACCAGGCTTTCATGTAAGACATCCCCATGCGTTTGGCGGCTTTGCCGAGCGAGCCGGTTTCATCAATCAGCACCAGCAATTCTACTTTGCCGGGGCCGAGGGCGATTTTTTCGCGGCTCACAACTCGCAATCGCAGATGCAGCGAAAGTGAATCTTCGGATTTCGATTTCATACTTGCGGCCAAGATTAACTGTTAGCTGCCACGGACGCGAGATCGGTGTAAGAATTCCAATTGGTGAAGTATTTGGTTTCGCTCGCAGACAGTTCCATAAATCGGGCAACGCCGGACTGAACACAATGTTCAGCGAAAGTTGCAACAGCATTATGCTCGACCCGAAGCAAGGACTCAGTCAACGAGTGGGAGCTTTTCGGATAAAACGCGGAGAGCGGTTCGATGTGGCTGGCCAGCTTTGGAATGGCCCCGCAAGTTTCCGAACAGACAGACACCAGCCGCAGCAAAAATTCCGTGTTCATTTCGGGCAGGTCTACCGCCAGCACAAGCAGCAAAGGTGATTTCGCCGCGTCGAGCGCACGTTCGATTCCCGCGAGCGGCCCGGCGTCGGAAAATTTATCCTGCAAGACACGATAGCCGAACCCAGAGTAATCCGCATCGGCACGTCCGGAAATGAAAACTTCCACCGCGCCGAACTCGCGCACAACTCCTATTTGGCACGCAAGCAGCGATTGTCCACCGACTTCCAGCCATGCCTTGTCGCGGCCCATGCGCGAGGATTTCCCCCGGCGAGAATGACGGTGCTGAAGTTCATTTTTCGACGCGAAGTATTCCGTTGTTGAGGATTCGCGCGCGCAAACCACCGTGCCCGTGCAATGCCGCTTCCGCGCCGGGAGCGATGGATTCGTCCATCCAGTGACACGGGCTGCATTCTGCGGTTCCCGCAAAACGCACCCCTTGGATTTCAAACTCCACGCCGACGAGCGAATTTAAATCTACGCCCGCCGTGATGACGTTTCGCCGCGTGACGCCGGGCGATTTTCCACTCACGCCGAGCTGGCGGCAAAGCTCTTCAAAAACTTCCGACGTGAAAAAGGTAATCTGACCCTTGTAGTTATCTTTGAAGTCATAGAAACGGTCGCCCTCAATACCGCGCCCGGCTACACATTCGATTTCCGTGACCTCCACCGTTGGATGTTCACCCGGCGGCTGCTCGTGATGGCCAAAAAAATTGTGGCCGGACGAAATGTAGAGGTGGCGGACTTTCATGGTGGCAATATGACATTCTTTTTATTGGCGAAAAACTTTTTCCGCGTGGGTATTTCGTCCGGCGGCGGAAATTTGTGCCAACAATTCGTTGAGATAAGCACGCTGGGTTTGCGTGAACGGCGCAGTGACGGGAATGCGAGGTTGTCGCGAATCGTTTGTTGTTGCAATGTTGTTACACTCAACGCGCGTTTTGGTGCGCGAAACGCCTCCTTGACGGTCACATGACAAAGATGCAAAATCGCGTGTGTTCATGGTGTCAAAATGCAGATTTATGCAGGGACACGAAAGCCTCTAGCTTGGCTTCGACCCCTCCATCGGCACCATCTCGCAATTTTCAAAACACCCATGACTTTCAAAAACTTCCCGAAGCAGATGCAAAGTGTCCAACTGCTGCAACGCTCGCTCGCTCGCGGACGCCTTGGCCATGCTTATCTGTTCATCGGCGACCAACTTGACGAATTGGAATTGCTCGCCCGCACGCTGGCGAAAACTTTGAACTGCCAGAATCCGGTTAAAATTGACAGCGTAACAATTGACTGCTGCGATCAATGTTTAAGCTGCCGGAAAATTGAAAACGAAACACATGCCGACATCCATTGGGCGCGGCCCGAATCCAAATCCCGCATCATCACTGTTGAACAGGTGCGAGACCTGATGCGGCAAATCCAACTCAAGCCGACCGAGGCCGAACATAAAGTCGCCATCATCGGCGGTGCCGACCGCTTGAATCTGCAAGCCGCAAATGCCTTTCTCAAAACGCTCGAAGAACCGCCACCAAATTCCATTTTGATTTTGCTCTCGACCGAACCGCAACGGATTTTGGAAACCATTTTGTCGCGCTGCCTGCGCCTGAATTTTTCCGGCGACGGCAAACGAACATTGAATCCTGCCGACAGTAATTGGCTCGAAAACTTTGGCGCGCTCGCCGCCAACGAACAAAAAAGTCTGCTTGGCCGTTACCGCCTGCTCGACGCGCTGCTCCAAAAACTCGGTGAAATCCGCTCGCGCGTGGACGAATCACTGACCGCCCGCTCGCCGCTCGAAAAATACGACGAGGTTGAAAAAGATTTGCGCGAAAAATGGGAAGACGAATTGACCGCCGCCATTGAAGCCGAATATCGCCGTCACCGCGCCGATTTGCTTTTGCTCATCCAATGGTGGCTGCGAGATATCTGGCTGCACACGCTCGCCGCCGGAAAAGATTTGCTGAAATTTCCAAAAAACTCCGGTGCGGAAACCGTCGCGCAGCGGATCACGCCGCGCCAGGCTTTGGAAAATTTGCAAACGCTCGAACGCGCGCAACGCATGCTGCATACCAATGTTCAGGAAGCCCTCGCGCTCGAAGTCAGCCTGCTCAAATTACATTTTTAATCGCGATTTTTGCGGCTAAAATCTGCCAATGAAATCTGGGAAAACAGTCAGCGGAATGGAATTTTACGCGCTCGCGTACGGACTTTTTCTCGGCCTGACGATTCTGAAATTCGGCAACCCGGTCATCCTTGATGGCAAAATCACCCCGCCAGCTTCGTTCTCCGAATTTTGGAACGACCCTTGGCCGACGCACTGGGCTAACTGGATTTTACCGCCCCTCGTGCTGGTCGGCGCGGCAATTGTCTTCTCAAGAAAAATGACTTGGCCGGGAACAAAATGGCTCTGGCTGCTGCCGTTTCTGTGGTTCGGCTGGCAGCTTTTTTCCGCCACACAAACCGTGGACACCAATCTCACCGTGACGACGCTCTGGCAATTTTTTGGCTGCGTCGCGGGTTATTTTCTCGGCGCATTTTTATTCGGTCGCGAACGCGCCTTGCGCTGGCTTTTGATCGGTGTCCTGGCAGCGTTTACCTTTTGCCTCGTGCGCGCCATTGACCAGCGGCTCTTTGAATTTCCGCAAAGCCGCCAGATGCTCGTCGAAGGCGAACGCACCAACTGGACAAACATTCCGCCGGAACTTTTTGGGGAAATGAAGCGCGAGAACGTAATTATCACCACGAACGGCTTGGATGTGGCGAACCCGGTCATCCTCGCCAAGTTCGGCAAAGAACCGCCAGTCAATGCCAATCGCCTACATCGCTTGTTTTATAAACTATTCACACCCAGTCCACGCGTCAATGGCACGCTTGTTTATCCAAACGCATTGGCCGGCGCGGTTTTGCTGCTGTTTCCAATTTCACTTGTGTTCGCGTTCAACAGCACAAAACGGCTGCGGCCAGTCATTCACGCAATCGTCATCGCATTGGCATTTTTTCTGGGTGGCGCAGGATTCTTGTGGACGGGCTCAAAACTTGGCTGGCTCATCGCCGTTGCGATCGGCGGCGCTTGTTTATTCCGATTGAAATGGGCAACACGATTGAAATGGATGGCGTTGACGATTGTTTTGCTGGTAGGCTTGGGAGTTTTTGCGGTTCGATTTCACAACTATTTTACCGCAGGCGCAACGAGTGTCGGCGCGCGCTTCGATTACTGGCGCGCGGCGGCGCAAACGACTCTTGCACATCCGCTGCTCGGCACCGGGCCGGGAACTTTTCAACGACCTTACGCGCAATTCAAATCGCCGGAGGCAGAAATGGCGCGGCTCACACACAACGATTATCTTGAACAGTTTTCAGATTCAGGGATTGCTGGCGGAATTTTTTATGGAGCATGGATTTTGACGGCATCAACAATAATTGGCCGGCGCATCTGGAATTTTGGCAGCCCGACGGCCTTCGCCATTTTTATCGGACTGCTCGGCTGGCTTGCCCAAGGAATCGGCGAGTTCGGACTTTACATTCCGGCCTTGGCTTGGACGGCTTTTACTTTATTAGGTGGCTTGCTTGGGCTGTCGGGAAATCAAATAGACAAGTCGGCCTCGGCAAATTAACCTTTTGACCGCAAATGAAGATCTTATTTCTCAACGGCCCCAACCTCAACCTGCTAGGACAGCGCGAGCCTGAGATCTATGGCCACACGACCTTGGCGGACATAGAGGCCAAAGTGCGCGAGCGCGCCGCTCAATTGAAAGTAGAGGTTGATTTCCGGCAATCCAACTTGGAAGGCGAACTGGTGGACTGGATTCAACAGGCCCAAGGAAAGTTTGACGTAATTGTAATCAACGCCGCCGCTTATACTCACACGAGTATTGCACTGCGGGACGCGATTGTTGCCAGTGGCGTGCCGACGATTGAGATTCATCTTTCCAACGTCCATGCTCGGGAAGAATTCCGGCATAAATCTCTGATTGCACCGGTTTGTCGGGGACAAATAACAGGTTTCGGCAATAAATCATATATTTTAGGACTTGAAGCAGCCGTTGACGTTAAAGAAACAAAAAAACAGCAATGAATTAAGGGGTTTTGTTTTATTCAGAATTATTAAGATTCAAATTTTAATGGTTTTCATTCTTGACGGTTTACTCGTTAAATAATAACTTACGGCCAGTCTTATGAATCTTTCAACGAAGCCGTCTTTTGGCTGCTGTTTTTGGATAAAATTCTAAAACTGAATTCACTTTAACGGAAACGACTTGTGGACCTAAAAGATATCAAAGCTATCATTGATTTGATGAAAAAGAACTCCATCACGGAGTTCGAGTTGGAGCGGCAGGATTCCAAAATCAGACTGAAGCGTGGTGTGAACGGTGGCGCACCCACTGTTCAATATGAAGAGCCTGCAATTGCTGGTGCGGCTCCAGTTTTGCCACCAATTGGAATCGCGCCTGTCTCGGTTTTAGTGCCGCAGCCGGCGGCAACCGGTGAAATTGACATCAAATCTCCGATGATTGGAACTTTTTACCGGGCACCTTCGCCAGAAGCGGGAAATTATGCCGAAGTCGGAACCGAGGTCAATGCCGACACGGTTGTTTGCATCATTGAAGCCATGAAAGTGATGAACGAGATCAAATCCGAGGTCAAAGGTTTTGTCACCCAAGTGCTGGTCGAAAACGGCAAGCCGGTGGAATTTGGCCAGCCTTTGTTCAAAGTTCGCCAGAACTAAACCGGCGGCAGCACGTCCGCTTGAACCCTGTTTGCTTTCACTGAAAGCCCATGTTTGAAAAAATTCTGGTCGCCAATCGCGGAGAAATTGCCGTCCGCATCATACGCGCCTGCAAAGAATTGAATATACGCACGGTTGCGGTTTATTCGGAGGTGGACGCAAATTCCATGCACGTCCAGATGGCGGATGAGGCGATTTGCATCGGCAAAGCTCCGGCATTGGAAAGTTATCTCCGGATTGACCGCATTATCAGCGCGGCGGAAATCGCGGACGTGGACGCGATTCATCCGGGCTACGGTTTTCTTTCCGAGAATGCGCATTTTGCAGAAGTTTGCGAAAGTTGCAATATCCGTTTCATCGGCCCGAGTCCGCGTGCGATGAGCGCGTTGGAAGACAAGGCCATTAGCCGCGTACTTGCCAAAAAAGCTGGCGTGCCGACGCCACCTGGTTCTGAGGGTATCGTGGAAAATGAAAAGGACGCACTGGCCATTGCCAAACGCATCGCTTATCCGGTAATGATCAAGGCTATTGCCGGCGGCGGCGGGCGCGGAATGCGCGTGGCACACAATGATATTTCGCTCATCAAAGGCTACCACACGGCGCGAACCGAGGCGGAAAAAGCGTTCGGTAATTCCGGCGTCTACATTGAAAAGTTCATTGAGAATCCACACCACATTGAAATCCAGATTCTTGGCGACAACAAGGGCCATATCATCCACCTAGGCGAACGCGATTGTTCCGTCCAGCGCCGCAATCAAAAATTGATCGAAGAATCGCCCTCGCCGTTGCTGGAAAATAAATTCCGCAAGTTACGCGACAAAATCGGCAAAGCTGCCGTCAGAATTGCTGAAGCCGCCCGTTACACGAATGCCGGCACGGTCGAGTTCATCGTGGACAACGACGGCAATTTTTATTTCCTCGAAGTCAACAAGCGCATCCAAGTCGAGCATCCTGTCACGGAAGAAGTCACAGGCATTGATCTGGTGCGTTACCAGATTTTGATCGCGGCGGGTGAATCACTGCAACATTCACAAGGGGACATCCAGATGAAAGGCCACGCGATTGAGTGCCGCATCAATGCCGAAGACCCGTTTGACGACTTTCGTCCCAGTCCCGGTCGCTTGGAAATGTATTATCAACCCGGCGGTCGCGGCGTGCGCGTGGACACCCACGCCTATGCCGGCTACACGATTCCGCCGACCTACGATTCAATGATCGGCAAACTCATCACCTATGGCAAAGACCGGCGCGAGGCGATGGACCGCATGAGCCGCGCGCTTGGCGAATACATGGTGACTGGCATCAAGACGACCATCTCCTTCCAACAGGCCATCATGCAGGATCCAAATTTCCGGCGCGGCGTTTATTCCACCGCCTTCGTCGAACAATTGCTCGGTGGTGCGCGGCGCGAATTGATTGAAGAAAAAACTTAAGCGCCGGCAATCAAATTTTTCCACTAGACCGGTTTTTCTTTTCAGAATTAAATTTGACAGCCGCCGGACACCGCTTATCTTTGGATGGTAAAAGTTATGGCTGACATTCCTCCAATCAATCCGGGTGCGCCCACGGGCGCAGAGCCGATGAAAAAATCCACCGGACGGGTTCAACCCAAGAAAGAAACCGTCCGCATTAATTTGCCGCCCAAGCCGACCGCCGCACCAACCATCAAGTTGCCGACGCTGCCGCCCGGCGGCCCGACCGGCGCATCGAGTGGGACACTGATGCAGTCATCCCCGGCAGGCGCACCCGCGCTGCGGTCTTCCGCCGCACCCGCCGCCGCAACACGTTCCGCTGCGGCTGCACCCGCCGCCGCACCTGCCGCCCAACGTCCCGCTGCCCAACGTCCCGTTGCCGCGCCTGCGGGTGCGGCAACCATCAGCCCGCTCGACAAAATTTTGGCCATCGCCGCCGCCGTTGTTGCCTTGGCTGCCATCGGTACCACGGTTTGGATGATGCTGATGCTGAACGCCGCGTTGAATTCTTAATTTTAGCCGCGAACAACTGCATTTTTGACTTATGGCGTCTCCATTGATTTGCGCGCTCACGCAGGATAATTTTGAAAGAGAAGTTCTCCAGTCCACGACACCCGTCCTCGTGGATTTTTGGGCTGAATGGTGCGGCCCGTGCAAAATGATTGCGCCACTCCTCGACGAACTCGCTGACGAATATGACGGCAAGGTAAAAATCGGCAAGGTCAACATTGACGAGCAGCAGGCGCTCGCGACCAAATACGGCATCCGCGCCATACCCACGCTTTTACTCATCAACAAAGGACAGGTCGCCGAACAGATGGTTGGTGCGAAAAGCAAACGCGACCTCAAGGCCAGCCTCGACCGCGTCGCGGTTTGAGCCCAGCTGGGGCGTTATGTCGTTTATCGTCACGCCTCACCAGTTCGCCCAACGTGCCGAGTTCTATCATCAACTCGCCCAGCTCGTCTCCGCTGGAATCGGGATTTTGCCTGCGCTGGAACAACTCCAACGTCATCCCCCTGGCCGCTCATTTCGCGAACCGCTCCAGCAACTGCTGGCTGAACTTGCCCAAGGCCGCACCTTCGCCGAATCATTACGCCAACTTGGCACGTGGTTGCCGGAATTTGACATTGCACTGATTGACGCGGGCGAACGCAGCGGTCGGCTTGATGCCTGTTGCCGTCTGCTCGCCAACTATTACAACGACCGCGCCAGCGTTACGAAGCAGATCATCTCCCAGCTCATTTATCCGATAGGGCTGATTCACATGGCCGCTCTTGTTTTCATGGTCGTGTTGCCCTTCGCCCGGTCACAGTTTAACGCCAGTATCCCTTTGCTCTTGCTTAAGGCTGCGCTTGCGCTTGCGCCGCTTTATCTTGCCGCCGCCCTGATCCTTTACGCCACGCAGAGCCAGCATGGAGAAAAATGGCGCGCATTGATCGAATCCTTTTTGCGCCGGATTCCCCTCCTCGGAACCGCGCGGCATTTTCTTGCGCTCTCCCGGCTGGCGGCCGCACTGGAAGCGCTCATCAATGCCGGTGTGAACATCATTCAAGCGTGGGATCTGGCGGGCAATGCGAGCGGTTCACCGGCACTGTGCCGCGCGGTTGCGTCCATGAAACCACATATTGTCGCCGGACGGACGCCCGCCGAAGTTTTGCGCGAACACTCCCAATTCCCCGATTTGTTCGCCAATCTTTACACCAGCGGCGAGGTCAGCGGCAAGCTCGATGAAACCCTGCGGCGGCTTTACGCACATTATCAGGAGGAAGGCTCCTATAAACTCCACGCCTTCGCGCAGTGGATGCCGCGCCTCATCTACGGACTCGTCGCCGCGATGGTCGCCTACTATGTCATCCAGTTCTGGACGGGTTACTTCAACCAGATTTCCACCATCACCAAAGGGTTTTGATTCTGCTTTGAACCTTTGAAAATTACTTTTGCCCGATGACGCTGAATGAAATCCTGACCAATGAAGAATTGCGCCGTCACGAATTTCCTGTCGCGCGCGACAAAACTTTTCTCGCACACGCCGGAGTTTGCCCGTTGCCGCGCCGCGTCGCCGACGCGATTTCCCATTGCGCCAGTCAAGCAACACTCGGCGACCAGGAAGCTTTCATGCTTCATCGCTTGGACGACGCGCGAAAACTTGCGTCGCAATTATTGAACTGCCAGACCGACGAAGTCGCGCTCGTCGGGCCGACGTCGCTCGCCTTGAGTTTCGTCGCCGCCGGTCTAAATTTTCGAAAAGGCGACAACATCCTCATTTACCACGACGATTACCCGTCCAATGTTTATCCGTGGATGGCACTTGCGGAAAAAGGCGTCGAAGTGCGCCTGCTCAACACGCGCGGCCTCGGCGTGATTCGACCGCGCGACGTGTTGGGTCAAGTTGACGAAAACACGCGGCTCGTCGCGCTCGCCTCGTGTCATTTCATCAGTGGTTTCAGAATTGAAATTTTTGCCATCGGAAAGTTTTTGCGCGACCGCAGAATTTTATTCTGCCTCGACGCGATTCAAACGCTCGGCACGTTTCCGACGACGGTGAAACACGTTGATTTTCTCGCCGCGGACGCGCACAAATGGCTGCTCGGCCCGTGTGGCGCGGGCGTGCTTTACGTCCGGCGCGAACTTCAGGAAAAATTGAATCCGCCGATTTACGGCTGGCACAACGTGAAGAATCCGAATTTTGTTGCGCAAGAACAAATTGTTTTCCGCAGCGGCGCGGTGAAATATGAGGCGGGCACGCAGAATTTGCTCGGACTCGTCGGCTTGATTGCCTCAATGGAACTCTCGTTAGAAATTGGAATTGAAAACATCGCCGACGAATTGCTCCGCAAGCGCGCCCTGCTCGTGCCCGCGTTACAGGCTAAAGGTTTCACAGTCTTGAACGCCGATGCGAAAACGGAAAACGCCAGCGGCATCGTTTCTTTTTTTCAACCGGGCAAAGACCTTGCGGCATTGAATCAAAAACTGTCGGAAGCGGGCATTGTCGCGTCGCTACGCACCGACCGCAAAGGACAGAACTACATCCGCCTGTCGCCGCACTTTTACAACACGGACGCAGAGCTGCAGCACGTGTTGGAATTGTTATGATTAAAAAATGACGAAAGACGATAAAAATCTTCTGTTTTCAGTCTTAGGTATCATTGTAATATCTACAATAATTGGCGGTGGTTTAGCTTACGGCATATTTCGTGCATGGAAAAAAAGAGTGGTGTTTAGGGGGAGTATGTATGGAGTGGCAGCGTATTCACGTGACTCAAAGCCTTTCCAATATTGGAGCTGGATGGTCATTTACACTGCATTATCTCTTGGACCTATTTTGCAATATTTTCTTGTTTCCGAGAAATTTTCGATTTACTGCACAGATGAATGAGTCTTTCATTTCTGCTGATTTCATTGGTCGCTGTATTGACACGGCCATTCCATTTGCTTTGGGCATTACCGGCTTGCTTTATTATCCGCGCCGAATAGCCAAACAGATTGAGTCCGGCAAATTGTCAGAAGAAGATGGAAAAAAGCGGCTGAAAGGAGCTAGGATAGCTTGTTTTGCCATCATGCTTCTTGGCGTTTTGAAGCTCACGGAATTTTTTAAGTAGCGTTCTTACCGTGAAATCGGATTCGACATTCATCATTTGAAAACTGAAGTTAAGTCATGTTCTTCATTTTAGCAAACATCGTCGTATTGATCTTCGCCGCCTTGGCCTCCTGGTGGTTGAGCGGGTATGACGTGAAGGTGACGGGTGAGAATGTAACGGGAGATCGCACTCGCCGGGGCCTCCGTTGCGGCATCACA
>Ga0182015_10006164_pt1 | contig 12145 bp, 11 predicted proteins | sample 712P3MmetaG_FD_120478 | JGI IMG/M metagenome (GOLD analysis project Ga0182015, IMG submission 120478) | Permafrost microbial communities from Stordalen Mire, Sweden - 712P3M metaG | ecosystem: Environmental > Terrestrial > Soil > Wetlands > Permafrost | place: Sweden: Stordalen | collected...
CCTTATATAGGCGTCCATGGTCGCAGGCTTGATCGCTGCGGTGAGCGCTTCTGGGTTTGCCGTAGTGGGGATTGCCTGGACGCCCGCCGCCAAAGTGATCGCTATCAGAGCTAGAGCCTGGATGAACCGAGAAAGCAAAGGGTGGGGTAAACGCTCCATGTGACAGGTAAGAGCCTCCTTCCGTGGATTGCAAGGCCGTCGCAAGCAGTTGATTTATATACGGTTAGCGCGAGCCCGACAGCGCCGCCAGGGCTTCAACGCACGCCGCACGCCCATTATTTCATGAATGGATACTGTAAGCAGTCTCGCGAATGATGCCAAAAGCGAAAAGGCCGGGCATAAGCCCGGCCTTTTCTAGAGGGAAGCTACAGCAAATCTGGCGGGTTGGGTTAGCTCGCACACGACCCCTTGCGGAGCCGCTGTCCCCGCGCGGCCCCCAACCCGTTACAAGCAATTTACGGGAGCAGCCCCAATGGCTCAATGGACCATCAGAGCCAAAAAATAGGGTACTAGGGTTTTGGTACCCGGCACACCGATGCCGAGCCCGAGTACATCGATATCATGCTTATTATCAGCAGTATACAAGGGAATGCGCTCCGGCGATGACGACTAGCCCGGCCCGTTAACGCCACTCAGGAAACCGCCAAGATGCCCGGTCAGTGCAACGCAAATGGCCGCCGCCAATTCCAACAAAAGCAGAGGTTTAGGCGGTGCCAATCCACTGCGGCGTGCTCTAAAATGGATCCACCAAACCAGCCAGATTAGTCCACTCGAGACGCACCCCAATATCAGGTGCAGGCGCAAAATGCCCTTCAGTGTTTGCCCTTCAAGCTGAAACTGCCACGCCAGGATTCCGGTAATCACCACCGGCACCGTGAATATCGCCGCGACCAGCAAGTTGTAATAGGCAACGTCTGCCAAATTTCGGCGTTTGGTCCACTGCGCGATTACATCGAAAGCGACTGCCGCCATAAACAACGCGATCGGGAAATGAATCAGCACTACGTGTTGCGCGTGCCTGGCCAGCAGCGCGGTTTTGAGATCGAAAGGGTTTACCATTTGCCGGCCTCACTGCACAACGATTTTGCCGGTCATTTTCGGGTGTACCGAGCAGAAGTACGGATAGGTTCCGGGTTTGCTGAACGTGAAGGAAAACTTCTCGTCGGTATCCAGCACCTTGGACTTGAATACTTTGTCGTCGCTGACCACGGTATGGGGGATATCGTCGCGATTAGTCCACGTAATCGTTGTTCCCGCGGCGACAGAGATTGTTGCCGGCGCGAAGCTGAAGTTGTCGATGTTGACCTCCGCGGTGGCGGCCGCAGCTGCTGCAGGCACTTGCTGCGCTCTTGCCGTCGAAAGGTTCGAGCCGGCAAACAGAAATCCTGCGATCACTACCGGTGCTGCCAAACTTGCAACGCACACACGTATCCTCATGATGATTTCTCCTTGTTTCCTTCTTCAATTTACTGTTGGCCTGCCAGATCGGGGAGCGGGCACGGGGGTGCCGTGCCCCTACGCGAAATATTTGACTCGATGATCCCGGCTCAACCGAGCTTGGAATCCACGACAGCCAGCGCGTGATGGCCGGCTACGTAATTTACGTTGGTTATTCCGAGGTAGCTGCGCAGTTGGTCCGCAGGAACCGTCATGGGGCCCGGCGACGGCGCTTTGCCCGGCTCTGGTTGCGGGAACGCCGTCGATGCCGCGGTGTGAAACGTCACGTTGCCTTCGACCTTCTGCATAACCTGGTGAATGTGCCCGTTCAGCACGGTGACGGAACCGAATTTCTTGAGATACCCAAGCGCCTGCGCGCTGTCGTCCGTGCCCCAACCCCAATCGGGATAAACCGTCCACAGTGGAATGTGTGCGAACACAACGATGGGTGTGCTGGACTTCAGGTGTTTAACATCGTCTTCCATCCACTCGAGTTGCTCGCGGCCCAACGAGCCAAGCCCGCCGGCTTTCAGATTCATAACGTTGACCAGCCCGACGAAGTGCACGCCCTTTTTGTCAAAGCTGTACCAGCCCGACCCCTTCGAGCCCTTCGCGTAGCGTTCCCGAAATTGCTTGCCGTCGTCATCGAGAACATCGTGCTCGCCGGGCACGAAGAAAGTTTCCTTTCCGGTGCTCTTCAAAATTTGGTCGACTTTGTCGAACTGCTCCGGTTTCGACAGGTGGCTGACATCGCCGGTGTGCAGCAGGAATTCCGGCGGCGTAGCCAAACCATTGATTTTGTCCACGGCAGCCTGCAATGTTCCCGCAACGTCCGGATTCGCGGGCTTATTGAAGCCCATGTGGCTGTCGCTGATCTGCACGAAGCTCAGTTCGCCTTTGGCCACCGCCGATCCCGGATCAGCCGGGCTCAGCGCGAACGACTTCAACACCCCGCCTTGCATCACGCAGAGCGTTCCGGTGCCTGCCCACGCCATACACTTCAGGAATCCCCGCCGGTCGATTCCGTCGTGGTTGTGGTCGTACAAAATCTCGTCTTTCGGCTTGCTGGTCATGATTTTCTCCCTCAGTTCCCGTCTATCTCGTTGTCAGGATTGACGTTCGCAAAATGTCGGAGCGGCGCGAGTTGAGTTTGGCCCAGGGTGCCCGCGCCGCTCCGTGACGTGTTTCGCGTATCCAGACCGGCAGGACCCGGCCTTTATTCCTGCGCAACGATTATTTATTTCGTGCGGAAATGCGAAATACGGGAATAAACTCCCACCCCAGGCGGTCTCCTCCATAAGTACGGGTGCCGCAACAGCAGGGAAAGGTTTGACGTGTTGGATTTGCAGGACCGGGCCCGCTTCGAGCAAGTGGTGCTTCCGCATCTCGACGCGGCTTTCAACCTGGCGCGGTGGATTTTGCGCGGCCGTAACGATGCCGAAGATGTCGCGCAAGAGGCCATGCTGCGCGCGTTTCGGTTCTTTAGCGGATTTCATGGCGGCGATGTTCGCGCCTGGCTCCTGCAGATTGTGCGCAATAGCTGCTACTCGTGGCTGGAGAAGAATCGCCCCATGGAATTGAGCGCCGAATTCGACGAAGAACTTTACTCGGAACCGGGCGCCACTCCAGAATCGTTGGCTATTGCCGGCGACAATCGCGAACGGCTCACGCGTGCTCTCGAGGAACTGCCGCCACGTTTTCGAGAAGTGCTCGTCCTTCGCGAGCTGGAAGGCTGCTCCTACAAAGAGATTGCCGCGATTACTTCCATGCCGATCGGCACGGTAATGTCCGCGCTCGCGCGCGCCCGCCAGCGCCTGCAGCGCACATTGACGCAGGCGAATCCGGTCGGCAATCAGGAGGCAAGTCGTGAGCTGTGAACTCACACCGACGGTCCTCCACGGCTATATTGATGGCGAATTGGACGCCGCGCGCGCTGCTGACTTCGAGCGGCATCTGCTTTCGTGTCCCCAATGCGTCGCGGCGCTGGAAGCTCAGGAGAAATTGCGCGCCACGATCCAGCAGGCGTCCCTCTATGAACGCGCGCCCGCATCGCTGCGCCGGAAAATGGAAAGCCAGCTCAATGCACCCGCGCCGGCAACCGTCACGCCGATTCAGGCCAGAGTGCGTCCTCCAAGCTGGCAGTGGCTCGCCGTCGCAGCAGGATTCTTCCTCGTTATCTTTCTAAGCTGGCAACTGATTCTTGGGTTGGGCGGGAATCGGGGTGAGAACTTGCTGGCTTCGGCGATCGTGGATGCGCACCTGCGCTCCCTTCAGCCCGGCCATCTGGTCGACGTGGTTTCCACGGATCAGCACACGGTGAAGCCGTGGTTTGACGGCAAACTCGATTTCGCTCCACCGGTGCGTGATTTTGCAAGCGACGGATTTCCGCTGCAAGGTGGCCGTCTGGACGTTGTGCAGGGGCACAAAGTCGCGGCTCTTGTTTATGGCCGCCGCAAACACGTCATCAACGTATTTATTTGGCCCGTCGCGCAGCAGGATGCGAAGCCGCAATCCGGTTCTCAGCTTGGCTATAATTGGATCGACTGGCGCAAAGGCGGGATGGAGCTATGCGCCGTTTCCGATGTCAGTCCATCGGATCTCAACGCACTCGTTGCTCTGTTGTCGGAATAATTGTTCGAACAGTTGTCGGAATGGCGGGCGGCGCTAATTCTGTTGCTCGTACGTTCGCGTCGCCGTGTAGGCCTTGGGAATTTCTTTCGCGTAAATGGTGTGCAGCGTAAGACTTTTCGTTTTGCCGGCCTTCACCGCGACATTTTCCCACGCGCTGAACACGCCCTGGCCCGAAGCGCGCAACTCGTAGTTATCCGAGCGCAGCTTCGAAATCGAGAAACGTCCTCGCGCATCCGCGTGCGCGACGTGCGGTGCGGTTCCCCCGCCCGATTGGTAAGTGACCAGCGCGTGCGGCACCGGCTTGTCGTCCGGCCCGATCACCACGCCGGACAAGATTCCCGACCCGCTCTGTGGTTCGGCGACGGCTTGCCGCGCCGCCACCAGCACAAACAGCAACAACAAACTCACGATGCCCAAACGTCTCATATAGGCTCTCTTGTGCATGGCCGCGTTCTTATTCGATATCCTGGCGGCGTCTCGCGCGAAAAGGGCGGGCAATTCGAAGAGTGATCCTTGCCCAGTTCATATTCTCCATTTAGTTTAGGTTGCCTGAGCAAAACCTGAGTCTCCTTGACGAAGGTTGGTGCTCCGCATCAACCTGTCTGAAGGTACAGGCTACGTTCCGTCCGCAATACCGTGCATCCGGCATCAAAATCACGCGGGCTACGAAGAAGCGCCGGCCCCGGGCGGCTCGTCGAGAATCTGCCGCGCCAACCGTGCAAGCGTGGTTGGACTGTAGGGCTTCTGCAGGTATCGACCTCGCGCGCTTTCGGGAACCACGTCCGATTCCGCCGAATACCCGCTGGTAAATAAGATTTTGATGTCCGTGAAACGCTCCGCAAGCTTTACGGCCGTGCCGGGCCCCCCGAGTTTCGGCATGACTACGTCCAGAATCGCCAGTTGCGGCTTTTCCTCCTCGCACAATCGCAAGGCCTCCTCGCCATCGCCCGCCGACAGCACCCGGTAGCCCAAATTGACCAGCGTCTGCCGGGCCATCTCCCGGATCGAGTCATGATCCTCTGCAAGAACGATGGTCTCCGTTCCACGTAACTCGGAAAGTGATCGCGCCGGGGCTTTGGCGACGGCACCCGCCGCTACCGATCCCTCGGTCGCCGGCAGGTACACGCGAAACAAGCTCCCATTTCCTGGCTCGCCGTAGACGTGTATGAAACCGCCATGCTGTTTGACAATGCCGTAGGCCGTTGCCAAACCCATTCCGGTGCCTTTGCCGCGTTCCTTGGTGGTGAAAAAGGGTTCGAAGATGCGCTCGCGTGTCTCCGCATCCATTCCAATTCCGGTGTCGGAGATGGACATGACCGCATAGCGTCCGGGGGTCACATGCGGATAAAAGCGGCAATACGGTTCGTCGAGTTCGACCATTTCTGTTTCGATAGCCAGTCGCCCGCCGCCGGGCACGACGTCTCGTGCATTCAGGCAAATGTTCATCAGCACTTGTTCGATCTGCGTGGAATCCGCTTTCACGGTTTCCAGAGGCGTCGTGGCGATCTTGACTTCAATATTTTCTCCGATGGTTTTGTCCAGCAAACCGCTGAGTCCACTTGCCACTGAGTTCAGGTCGACGGCCTGCGACTGCGGCGCGCGGCGTCGCGAAAAGGTCAGCAGTTCGCGCGTCAGGGCGGCGGCGCGTTCGGCCTGCTCGCGGATACGCGTAAAACGATCCGCGATGGCTGGATTGTCGCGGGTCTGATCGATGCCAAGTTCGGCCCATCCGAGTATTGCGCCGATAACATTGTTGAAATCGTGCGCCACGCCTCCGGCCAGTTGACCGGCCGCGTCGAATTTCTGAGCTTGCCGCAACTGGCGCTCCATGGCGCGGAGTTCGGTTACATCTTCGGCGATTACTTCGAACGTTTCGGTTTCCTGCGTACCCGACAATCGCCGCGCATGTAAGCGCACGGTGACCGCGCCGCCGTCACAGCGCCGCCACTCCGCTTCCGCTCCGTGTACCTGGCCTCTCTCGCGGCAGGCAGCCATCAATTCCGCATGCTGTTCCGGGAATCGGAACAGGTCCTGGCCGAAGTGGAGCGCTTTCAGTTTTTCCGCGCTGGTACAGCCCAGAATTCCTAGAAACGCGGGGTTCGCGTCGAAAAACGAGCCGTCGGAAAATACCCGTGAAATTCCGTACACGGCGTGCTCCACCAGGTCGCGGTTGCTCGCCTCGGAAATGCGCAGCGCGCTGTGGGCGACTGTATTCTCCTTCCGCAGTGACGTCTTCGTTACCGCGCGCATCACGGCAATCGCCAGCCGCGACATTTGCTCTTTCGGAATGTAGTCGCAAGCTCCTTGTTTGAGACACTCCGCAGCGGCTTTTCCGTCCCGCGCCTCGCCGATAATCAGGAAGGGAATATCTTTGCCGGTGCGACGCAGCTCAGCAGCCGCTTCCACCCCGCTCCATCCCGCCAGCCTGTAGTCGGCGAGCACTACGTCGTAATCGTTCGTGGCAAGACATTCGCGGAAATCCTCTCGCGTTTCGACTCGCGTGTGCTGCACTTCGAAGCCCGACGCCCGCAGCGCGCGCAAAATCGAATCGCCGTTGTGGTGCAGATGCTCGACGACGAGTACCCGCAATGCCGTGAGCGTCTGGTCTGTCTGAGTCGCCGTCAAGGTCACCGGATTCATCTGCGAACTCCTATGGCGCGAGCGCGAACAGGCATGAGCTGTCCCTCACGCTTTCGCTTTCAATTGCGAATTGCTTCCTGGAGCACCAAAATCTGCGTTTCCTTTTCCGTCGGAACCATCCGCAAATCGCTTTCCACGACATCCAGAAATTCGCCGAAGGTTCTTCCGTCGTTGGCCGACCAGGCTCCGACGCTCAACCGCAACTCGATCGGCCCCCACGGAGAACGCGTCTCGTTATGTACCGCGAGATGTTGTTCCAGTCGCTGGCGCATCACCGGAATGCTCGGCGCGACAGCATCCACGGCCAGCACCGCGAATTGTGCCCGCCCCAGCCGCGCCACGATGTCGCTCCTGCGGCAGCTCTTGGCCAGAATTTCCGCTACGTCGCGCAACGCGCGATCCGCCGCTCCCGGGCCGAATCCTTCTCGCAACATCTGCAAATTTCCAAACAGCGCGCAAATCAGAACCAGCGAGCCGCCGGTGCGCTGCGCTTCTTCCTGAGATCGCGTTCCCATGGTCAGCAATCCTTCTCGTGTGTATAGGCCAGTCATCGGATCGCGCAGCAAATCCGCCAGGCCCTCAAACGTATTTCGTTCCAGCGCATCGCGCAGAACCCGGCCCAGCGTTCGCTGGTTTATGAATCCTTTCAGCACATAATCCATCGCCCCTTCACTCAAGCTCTGCGTGGCATATTGTTTTTGCGAAGGATCCGCGAGCACCACCAGCGGGATGCCTGGAGCCGAACGATGCACCAGGTGCACCGCGTCCAGCGGGTCGCGCATGCTCAGTTGCAGATCGAGAAGGATAATTTCTGGATCGATTACTTTGACGGTGGGGATCAGCGTCGCCATGCTCGACACCACGGTTAGATCGAGTCCACCCGTCGACTCGGGAAAAAGAGATTCCAGTATCTTGGTGGTTTCGCTGCTCTCGCCTTCTGCCAGCAGAATGCGAATTTTCTTTTGCGTCATGCTCTCGCCTCATTTTCTCAAGAGGTTTTGAAAAAGGCGCAGCGTTCCGTCCGGGTGGCAAGGAAGCCTATGGCTGCTCTGCCGCCGCTGAAAACGCTGCGAGACTCGAGAGGTCAGTCGTTAAATAGAAATAAACGTAGTCGTAACAGGAAGGGGGTATTTCTATTCTCGCGCATTGTTCGGCGTAGTCAAGAGAACTCCGCGGCATGATTCCGATGCGCTACGGCCTTGCGATCGCTCCACTCCCGCGACTCAGCAGCAGCGAAATAACGCCCGCGATCAGTCCGCCCGTGACCACCACGCCCTCCCACACCAGCCCCGCCGCGAGCACCAGGTGACCCGGCGCTCCGAACGGAGCCAGCAGCGCCACCAACACCGCTTCGCGAACTCCGATTCCGCCTTGCGTGAGCGGGAGAATCGCAGCAAGTTTCGCCAGCGGCCACGCGAACAGCCACAGGCGCAGCGGCAGCGTGAGTCCGCAGAAAACAGCCAGGTGCGCCGTCAACAGCAGAAACGTCAGTTGAATGAGCATTCCTGCCAGCCATCCGGAGAGCAACAGATGCGGCCGCCGCGAAACACTGCGAAGTGCGTGCCGCAATCGCGCCAACCGCCGGCGAAAGCGGATCGATCGCCCTCCGAGCAATGTGCGGCGCAGGAGCAGTGCAAGCAGCAATGAAAGAACTCCAAGGCCGAAGAGGACGAGCAAAACTTTGCGCACACTGGCCTGAAGTTGCTCTGGCACCGAACCAGGCAGCAGCGCCAATCCGATTGCAACCAGGGTCGCTTGCGAGGTCACGTCCAGAAATCGATCGACAACATTTCCCGTCAGAACCGCTGCCGGCCTCGGGCTCCGTCGCAGCCCCACCGTTAAGCGGATCACATCGCCGCCAACTATCGACGGCAGAAACAGCGTCCCGAACAATCCGCCCATGTAGCATCGCGCGCTGGTCGCAAAATCGAGTTCCGCGCCCGCCGCGTTCACCACCATCCGCCACTTCGCAATTCCCAGCGCATGCGCCAGCAAATAGCCGCATAGCGCCGCCACAAAACTCGAAGCTGGCACCTGCGCGATCGCCGCGCGCACCGTAGCCAGCGGCAAAAAGCGCAACAATATTGCGAGCACCGCGATCGTCGCCGCCCACCGCAAAACAGTGGTCAGCCAGCGGCGCGGACTCTGATGCGAAGGATGAGCGCCGATCATGAAGGGGAAGTTATCTCACGAAAATGGACCGACGATAGGAGCGATACGGTTTGTACGGCGAAAACGGGCGACATGCAATACCACTCCTCAGTGCGTCCAAGGGGCTGCAAAATCGCCGCCGTCCGCTTCACGTCGCAAAAATTTCATCAATCTTCGCGGCCAGTTCAAAATCCAAGTTGCTGATTCCTTTCACACTGTGCGTATTCAAATCGATCACCACCTTGTTCCACACATTGAACCACTCCGGATGGTGATTCATTGCTTCGGCAATCAGCGCCACCCGCGTCATGTTTCCGAATGCGGCAACGAAATCTTTGCATTCGAACGCCCGGTGCAACTTGCCATTCGCCAGAGTCCATCCTTTGACATGGCCAAGTCGTTCGCCAATCTCCGCATCGCTCAATTTGTTAGCAACGGACATAGGTCTCCTGTGGCGGCCGCCGATCGGGGCGGCCGCTTTCTGGTACAACACCTCGAACTCTTACTTCGCGTTGGTCGCATCCCCGGCAACACACTCAAAATTCGCGGCGTCCCTAGTATCCCCACTGCCCTTATACTTCGCCACCCGCGGATACGCGCACAAAGGCCGCGTCATCTGCACCTCACCGCCGCCTCTCCGGCCGGTATACTTCGTCGCAACAATCGCCGCCGGTGCGACGCCCTTCTCGACCCACTGTTCGATCGCCCCTTGCACGCTATGCCCCGCATCTTGCGCGACCGGCGAAGGCCCCTCCTGTCCAAAATAATCCACTCCCGCGCCGCCGCTACAATGCTGCATTCCCGGCACCATGTACAGCCGCGCAAACTTATCGACGGTATCGCGCCCCATCGCGCTTTCCACACTCTGATAATAATCAATCGTATTGAGCGCCGAAATCGCCGGATCGTTCCAGCCGTGATAAATGATCAACTTCCCGCCGCGCGACCCGAACGGCGTGAGATTCGCCTCTGTCGCATTTAGATCTTTTGCGAGCTTGGCGTCCCCAGCTTTCGCCAGCTCGCCAACATCGGCGGCACGGTAGCTCCAGGCCGTATTCTCAAAAACCATATCCGCAAAAAATCCACCGCCGAATGCAAACAGCAAACTCTTGCCGGGCGCCTGCCCCGTGATCCACAGCGACCATCCTCCTGGCCCATCCTCCGCGCCCGGCAGAAGTCCCGGAAAAATCCTACCGCCGTTCGAATCGTGCGCCCCTTCGTACAATTTCTTGAGAGCGGTCACCTGTGGCGCCGTCAAACATTTATCCGACTCCTCCGCCTTGCAAAGAATCGCCGCGGGATCGAAGTGACACTTTCGCGGATCGTTCAGCACGCCGTCGATCACGCCATCCTGCGCGTCGCATGCCTCGTTCACCGCACGCGCGATCGCCGGCAACTTGCTCGCAGGAATGTAACTCGCCCCCTCACCGGTGGTCGCTTGAGCGTCCCACACTGCGCTTGTCAACAAGTGCGTCCAGTAATTCGCCGGCGCTCCCGCAACAATGCCGTCGTAGTCGGCAGGAAATCGCTGCGCCTCCATCAACGCTTGCCGGCCGCCATTCGAACAACTCGAAAAATACGAATGCTGCAGATGATTCCCGTAAAACTCTTTCATCACCGCCTTGGCGGTCACCGTCATTTCATGAATTGCCCGGTACCCGAAGTCCGTGATCTTTTCCGGATGATTCAACGCCCAGCGCGCATCCGTCCCGCTCGCGGAATGCCCCGTGTCGGTCCCCGCCGATGCGTAACCTTCATGAACTGCCATCGCCAGATCGTGATAGTCGATCTCGCCAGCGAAACCTCCGTTGCCGCGCCCCTGAAATTTCCCATTCCAATCATTGACTGGCAGCCACACTTCGATCTTGATGTCCGAGTCTGCGCTAGGCTGTGCTTCGACAGCCACCCGGCAGAACGTCGGCAGCGACTGGAACAGAGCGGCATCGCCTGCCGTCCACGGCGTCACCGCCGTCATCGGAGTGTACGTACCACCCGCCACTCGCTCCGCCGCGGTAATTTTCGCGTTGGGCAACGCCAGTTTCGCCAATCGCTCGCACGAAGGCTCCGCGCCCGGCTTCTGTTGTCCAAGCGCCGCGCACGACGCGGAAATCACAACCATCATCATCGTGAAAAACTTGCTCATCGAAAACCCTCAGCCTCTAATGCAGCCTTCGGAAATCGCGTGCGGATTCGTTCAGGTTTTTGTGATGTCCACACGCCGGCATCGCGTGGCCTCTTGATGGGCATGCACATAGTAGCGGAATGCCGAAATCACTCCAACTCATTCGAACAAGCGCCCTATGCTCAGCCGTTCGCCCGGTTTTCGAATCATCCATTAATGTTGTGTTTAGGTTCAGGCCGCTATAAATTGAGACGGTCCTTCGCCGCTCGTAAAACTACAGAGGAAAACTCTATGCGCATAAATTCCATCTTGCTTGCAACGACCGCCGCTATCGCACTCGCCGCCATCCCGAGCGCAGTCTCCTTCTCTCGCGCCGCCTCGCCCGCCGCAGGCGCCTCCGGCTATCGCGTAATCAAAACCATCCCGGTCCCCGGTGACGACGGCTGGGACTACGTGGCGGTCGACAGCGACGCCCGCCGCGTCTACATCTCCCATGGCAACCACGTAGTCGTAATGAACGCTGATACGTACGCTATCGAAGGCGACATCCCCGATACACCGGGTGTACACGGTATCGCCGTTGCCCCGGAACTTAACCGTGGCTTCGTAAGCGCCGGCCGCGCCAACTTCGCATCCATCTTTGATCTCAAAACGTTGAAGACCATCGCCACGCCGAAAACCGACGCCAATCCTGACGCTATCGCCTACGACAGCGTCTCCAAGCGCGTTTTCACCTTCAACGGCCGCGGAAAAAACGCTACCGCCATCAACGCCGCGGACGGCACCGTTGCAGGCACACTGGTCCTCGGCGGCAAACCCGAATTCGCCGCCGCCGATGGAAAAGGCAGCATCTTCGTAAACAACGAAGACACCTCGGAGTTGATCGAGATCGACACGCAAAAGCTAACCGAGACGCACCGATGGCCATTGGCGCCATGCAAATCGCCATCTGGTTTAGCCATGGACCGCCAAAATCGCCGCCTGTTTGCAGGCTGCGATGAAAAAGTAATGGCCGTAGTCAATGCCGATACCGGAAAGGTCATCGCCACTCCCCAGATCGGCGAAGGGGTCGACGCCACCGCCTTCGATCCGTCCACAAATCTAGCCTTCGCCTCCAACGGGGAAGGCACTCTCACGGTAGTCCACGAAGACCCCCCCAATAAA
>Ga0182015_10006165_pt1 | contig 12145 bp, 9 predicted proteins | sample 712P3MmetaG_FD_120478 | JGI IMG/M metagenome (GOLD analysis project Ga0182015, IMG submission 120478) | Permafrost microbial communities from Stordalen Mire, Sweden - 712P3M metaG | ecosystem: Environmental > Terrestrial > Soil > Wetlands > Permafrost | place: Sweden: Stordalen | collected...
GCCGATGTCACCCGTCAGCAGAGCGATAGACGCAGCTGGGGATTCCACCGGTCATATTCAACGTTCGTTGCGGTATTCGAGAGGCACATTGTCTTCCTCAGGGAAGGCACCTCCGGTGCAAGGAATCGCAAGCAGCGGGGCGAGATGTGTGAGTCACGCGATCATGCGCCCCTATACTTGCCAGCGATACCAGCATGGCACGCGCATTAACAACGAACTGTTCTGTTTTGCTCACTTGTCGAAGTTATTTCCGCCTATACTCAGGAGGTTGTCGTGAGTTTTCCGTACTCGCCTTCAGCCATTCATGCCTAGCTTCAGACGAGCAAATTCAGGTAAGCAACAGGAAGACTGGAGCCTCTATGAGCCTCAATACAAAATCGGATGTTAAGAGTCAGATCTTCACAGGAAGCGCGCAGTCGCTTTCCTCCCCGATCCGGCCGGATACTGTAGCCGAGGCGGAGAGTGGAGCTTCCGGTAAGCAGGCAGATGTGGAGGAGAATCCGAAAACTCCTCTCCGTCTGATTGGCCCTGAACCGGTAGCCGATGCCCAGGTGGGCGGCTCCGTGGGCGTGCCGGCGGATGAACCATGGCACCCAAGGAAGCTTTGAACCGGCCCGCGATGTCGTGCTGTGAGCCAGATTGAAGGCAGGTTCAGCGCCGCGGAGCTGGGGCAGATACGTGGTCTCGAGGTATCCGGGCTTCCGGACTGCCAGAGCAACTCTTCACCTCTGGCACATCCGGGAGCGGGCTTCGCTCGGTGTGGGTGACGAGTTGTCAATCTGACAGCTACCAGTGCCACGCGGGGGACGAGCGGCTGGCGGGACGGACTTCATCCGGATCGCGTGAACGAAAACCAGGCAGCGGAATCCGCCCTTTCGGATTTCAGCCGGTTGAGCTGCTTCGAACCAGCGTCAGCTCCCCCTTCACGCTGTGGAGCGTTCTATGTCACTTGGATCCTCCGGAAAGGAACCTACGTTGAGCGCACATGAGTTTTCCGTGATTTCAGGCCGCAATCTCGCATTGCCGAGTGCAGCGCGTCCTCGTGTGTTCGAAACAAAATCGATGGCAATGTTTGGGGCAACCGCTCCGCCGATTCCAGGGGTGGCGATGATCGGCAACCACGTTCCTCGACAATGTGGTATTGCCACATTCACGACTGACTTGTGCAATGCAATTGTTGCTGCGTACGGGGACGCCGGTGTTTTTGTTGTAGCCGTGAACGATCCGCATTCTCATTACAGCTATCCGGCGCGAGTGAGGTTCGAACTAACCGAGGCCGATCTCTCTTCCTATCGGGCAGCAGCCGAGTTTATCAATTCCAGCGGCGTCGATGTCGTTTCTCTGCAGCACGAGTACGGAATCTTTGGTGGCAGGTCCGGCAGCCATATCCTGCATCTTCTCGGCCACCTCAACATACCGGTTGTCACAACCTTGCATACGGTTCTTCGCGAGCCAAATGTTGACCAGCTCGTCGTGATGCAGGAAATTGCCGCCCGCTCCGACCGCCTGATTGTCATGAGCCAGCACTCTTCCCGTTTTCTGCAGGATGTATTCCGCGTTCCTAAGGAAAAGATCGAAATGATTCCTCATGGCATTCCCAATCTGCCCTTCGAGGAACCAGCGTTCTTCAGGAAGCTGTCTCCGACCGAAGGAACGACGGTATTGCTTACGTGCGGGCTCCTGTCTCCCAACAAAGGCCTTGAAAATGTAATCCGCGCGCTGCCACAGATCCTTTCTCGGCACAGCGACGTTGTATACATCATCGCCGGCGCAACCCACCCACATGTTCGGCTGGTCGAAGGCGATCGGTATCTGCTCCAGCTACAGGCCCTTGCGAGAGAGTTAGGCGTGGAGAAGCACGTGATCTTTCAGAATCGCTTCCTCAGTCCTCAGGAGATGGCGTCGTTGGTCTGCTCAGCCTCCGTTTACGTCACACCTTACCGTTACGAGGCGCAGGCGGTATCGGGAACGCTTGCCTATGCTCTGGGCGCCGGGAAAGCGATTATTTCGACGCCATACTGGCACGCTGCCGAACTTCTGAACAATGGACGCGGCACCCTGGTTCCTTTTGAGGATCCAGGCGCGATCGCCCGTGCGGCAATCGAACTACTGGACAACCATGCTGCGCGCCATTCGATGTGCAAACGTGCTTACCTCCATTCAAGGCCCATGGTGTGGAACCAGGTGGCCCATTCCTACATGCGTACGTTCATTCGGGCTTGCTCGTATCGAACGCAACCTGCACGCACCGAGATTCCCCTCCAGAATGTTGAGAGGGCTGCTGCAGATCGGCGTAGCCGCTCCCTGCCGGCGCTCTCCAGCGTTCCTTCCCTCGGAAGTGAATTATGAAGGCGATGCTGATTTACGCCAAATTTCCCGACACCCTTGCTGCCGGACGCCCGCTTCCATGATGAAGGAGTGGAATGATGAAGATATTGCTTGGAGTTGACGATTCGCGGTTCTCTGCTGATTTGGTCCGGGCCGTTGTTAATCAGTTTCTCCCGAAAGATACCGAGGTCCGGGTCCTGCATGTTCTGCAGCCGGTTGCTCTCTCGGCGCCTCCGGAAATGGCTGCCGGATATGTCCCCGAGTTGGAGAGCGAAGAAAAGCCCGCCCATGATCTCGTCGAGCGGGTCGCGAAGGAGCTGCGCAGCGCGGAATTCACGACAGACACTGCCGTCGAGACGGGCGATGTTCGAGAGAGCATCATTGACGCCGCCGCGGCGTGGCACGCCGACCTGATCGTCGTCGGTTCTCACGGGCAGAGTGGACTCAGGCGATTCCTGCTGCAGTGTAGCCGAATTCGTCGCTCGCCATGCCGGATGCTCCGTAGAAATCGTTCGCGCGCCTGTGAGCATCAACAGTTAAGCTTGGGCATTTTGCACCGAAGCTGTCGCCGGCAGGAGAGAAATGCGTCACAAACTGCTGTACCGATCACGGCGTGAATCTACATCACAGCCGGTAAAGTCTTTGGGCTCGCTCCAACAGGTACAGGCCTACCGGCCGCCGCGTATGCCCACGACGATATAAATCAGAGCGCTTCCTGCTTCAGTGAGATCACCAATACCTATGGCGACTACTTCCGTTTCTTCTCCTGGAACGACTTTTACCTGTCCAATGCACCCTAGGGTGCAGGCGGAAAAACCAGGTTCCTGTCCGAAGTGCGGGATGGCTCTTGAACCGGTTGATATCTCCTCTGTGACTGACCGTACCGAGTTCACATGCCCCATGCATCCGGAGGTCGTCCGCGATCAGCCGGGCAATTGTCCCATTTGCGGCATGGCACTCGAACCCCGCGACGTATCGGTCGACTCCGCGAATCCTGAACTAGCCAACATGACAAGACGCTTTTGGGTTGCCGTGGCCCTTACGGTTCCCCTGCTCGCCGTCATGCTCTCAGATGTTCTGCCTGGCCACTTGCTTCAACATCTCCTGCCGGGACAGTGGCTCGCATGGCTGGAGTTAGCGCTTGCGACGCCAGTGGTCTTATGGGCCGGCTGGCCGTTCTTTGAACGTGGCTGGGCCTCCATCGTTCATCGCAGTCCGAATATGTTCACGCTGATCGCAATCGGCGCCGGTTCCGCTTATCTATATAGTGTTGCTGCCGTCGTTGCGCCAGGAATCTTCCCCCGGACGTTTCGCGATATCTCCGGCAATCTTTCCCTCTACTTTGAAGCAGCCGCCGTGATCACCGCGCTGGTGCTGCTCGGTCAGGTGCTGGAGTTGAAGGCTCGCAGCCAGACAAGCAGCGCGATCAAGGCACTGCTTGGGCTCGCGCCGAAGACGGCACGCCGTATTTCCCAGGATGGAAAGGAAGCGGATGTGGCACTGAGCGAGGTTCAGGTGGGAGACCGTATCCGTGTTCGTCCGGGGGAAAGGATCCCGACGGACGGATCTGTGATCGAAGGACGGAGCAGCGTCGACGAGTCGATGGTGAGCGGCGAGCCAATCCCCGTTGAGAAAGCGGCTGGCGCAAAAGTAGTCGGCGGCACGATCAACGGAACCGGAAGTTTTGTCATGAAGGCGGAACGGGTAGGAGCCGATACGCTTCTGGCGCAGATCGTGAAGATGGTGAGCGAGGCGCAACGAACACGAGCTCCCATCCAGCGGCTTGCCGACAGGGTCGCGAAGTTCTTCGTCCCTGCAGTCCTGGTTTCTTCGGTTATCACGTTTGCTGTGTGGGCCATCTTTGGGCCCCGGCCTCACTATGCTCATGCACTGGTGAACGCGGTGGCGGTGCTCATCATCGCCTGCCCATGTGCTTTAGGGCTCGCGACGCCGATGTCCATCATGGTCGGCACAGGCCGAGGGGCCAGCGAGGGGATCCTCATCCGAAACGCTGAATCCCTGGAGATTTTCGAGAAGGTGGACACTCTTGTCGTCGACAAGACTGGCACACTCACCGAGGGCAAACCGCGCCTGACCCAGGTCGTCCCGGCAGAAGGTTTCGACGAGACCTACCTCCTGCAGCTAGTTGCCAGCCTTGAGAAGGCAAGCGAGCATCCGCTTGCTGCGGCCATCATAGCCGGAGCCAGAGAGAAGAACATTGAGTTAGTTCCGGTTGCCGAGTTTCAATCGATTACCGGGAAAGGGGTCACTGGAATCCTGCAGGGCAAGCGGATTGGTGTTGGAAACGCCGCTCTCATCGAGGATCTCGGTGCATCTTCTCAAGCTCTGCAGGCACCGGCAGAAGGCCTTCGCAAGGAAGGCCAAACCGTCATGTTCGTGACATCCGATGGGCGCTTTGCGGGCCTGATCGCGGTCGCCGACCCTATCAAGGGGTCGACCGTCCAGGCGATCCAGCAATTGAAGCAGGCCGGTATCAGGGTCGTCATGGTCACGGGCGACAATCACACAACTGCCGCTGCGGTGGCTCAAAAGCTGGGCATTGACTTTGAAGCCGACGTGTTGCCGGAAAAGAAGGCTGACGTGGTGAAGAATCTCCAGTCACAAGGGGCCGTGGTGGCGATGGCCGGGGACGGAGTGAACGATGCGCCTGCGCTGGCGCAGGCACAAGTTGGAATCGCGATGGGAACCGGAACGGATGTGGCAATGGAGACTGGCGGAATCACGCTGGTCAAAGGCGACCTGCGCGGGATCGTGAAGGCACGACGGCTGAGCCAACGCACCATGCGCAACATTCGCCAGAACCTGTTCTTCGCATTCTTCTACAATGCTCTCGGCATACCTCTTGCTGCCGGTGTGCTGTATCCGGTATTTGGGTTGCTGCTCAACCCCATGATCGCGGCGGCGGCTATGAGCTTCAGTTCCATCTCCGTAATTGCGAATGCCCTCACGCTGCGTACCACCAAACTGTGAGGTAAGTTGAATCGCCTGCTGGTGAGACAACACTCCGGATCTTGCCGCGATCAGGCAACGCATGTCTTCCAGACCGCCGAGCAGGCCATCGATTCGGTCATGGTGGAGGGCAGACCGAGCCCCAATCTTCCCTTCGTTCACAAAGACGGCCTGCAGCTGATTCAGGCGACTTATAGCTCGCAGGCGGAAGCCACGGCGAAGATCACATCAGGGCTGGAGGACTTCTACCGTACGCAATTTCCAGACGTCTGGAGCGCCCAGCGCCGCACAGTGGGGAGAGCGGTGCAAACCTTAGTCGTCATCTACAAGCGCAATGTCTTTCCCAGCATGAAGGTGACCTGGGGAACCTACCCGAACAACATCGGGCACATGGATTATCCGGGCTGCTTCCGCTGTCACGACGGCAGTCAGGTTGCGAAGAATGGGCAGACGCTGAGCAATGACTGCAGCCTCTGCCATGATCTGCTGGCCGTCGACGAATCCAATCCAAAGGTTCTTAGCCAAATTGGGTTGAATGCTCGGGTAGCCTCGCTCCCGTTACCAAGGGACACTTGCGGAGCCTCATGCATAAGCTGTTCGATCTGGCGACGTTCAAGTGGCAAGTACTCCCAGAGCGTTCGCTGACCCGATAGCGGAATTCCCACGCGAATCCGTTCGCCCTTTTCAACTTTCGGATCGAGCCGTGCTGGTAGCGTTCGCGGCGTATTTTCATGGCTGCTCCCAGGGGTCGGGTGAGAGCAGGTTATTTTAAGGTGGTTTACTGTGGTATGGCGTTGATTTGTCGGAGCAGCATAAATTATTGATTTCATGGAGCACCGGGCCGGAATTGAACCGGCGAATACTGGTTTTGCAGACCAGCGCGTTAGCCCCTTCGCCACCGGTGCCCTTGGTCCTGCTTCCCCCGTCCGCCGCGCCCGTGCGGCACGGCGGAGACTTCTCCCTTGCTGTCGGCGCGCGAGATGCGCCGCCCAACTTACTGCGGCTGCGCGGTCGTGCGCAGGTAAGGCTTCACCGTTTTATAACCCGGGAAGATCTTGTCCGCTTCCTCGTTGGACACCGCTCCGCTGATAATCACGTCGTCCCCCGGTTTCCAGTTGGCTGGCGTCGATACCTTGTGTTTCGTCGTGAGCTGGATTGAGTCGAGGACCCGCAGAATCTCATCGAAATTCCGGCCCGTCGTCATCGGATACGCCAGCGTCAGCTTGATCCGCTTGTCCGGTCCGATCACAAACACGGTCCGCACCGGAGCATTCTGCGCCGGCGTGCGGCCGTCCGACGTCTCGCCGGCATCGCCCGGCAGCATGTCGTACAGCTTCGCGATCTTCAGTTCCGGATCGCCGATCAGCGGATAGTTGACGTCGTATCCGCCCACCTCCTTAATGTCCGAAGCCCACTTGCAGTGGCTCGCGACAGGATCGACGCTGAGGCCGATCACCTTCGCGCCGCGCTGTGCAAACTGGCTCTCCAGTCCGGCAACCGCGCCCAGCTCCGTTGTGCAAACCGGCGTGAAGTCTTTGGGGTGCGAAAAGAACACAGCCCAGTTGTCGCCGATCCACTCGTGGAAGCGAATCACTCCCTGTGTCGTCTCCGCCGTGAAGTCAGGGGCAACATCGTTGATGCGTAGTGTCATGAAAGCTTCCTCCTCGGGTTCTCCCGTTTTCCTGTGAAGTGCAGCGCAAATCAAAACCCACCCGGCCATTTGGCAGCGGGTGGGTTCTGAGCGACTCCGAAACTTATTGTGCTTCTCTCAGACACACACCCGGCGGGTGCAGCAGCAACAGCAGCACATGCACACGCAGAGGATAGAGAGAAGAATCATGCTGACTACAGCGTAGGGCCAGGCGCGGGCGGCTGTCAACCGCGCCGCGCCCAGCGCAGCAGGATCGGCTTGAGCCTCAGTTCGCCGGGGCGTCTCCCAGCAGCTGATAATTGTGCGACACCTGGAACGTCATGATGCCCACATACAGGTATTGCGACGCCCGAGCCAGCGAGCGCTTGTCGTGGCGCACCAGGAACCGATACGCCACGTAATTCAACCCGACCGTGCCCGCCTCGAACGCCGCAAACGCCGGCTTGTTCTTCACCAGAGCGTTGGGCAGCATGGCCTCGTGAAAGCTCTGCGGCTCGCCCAGCGCTTTTTCCGTCGAGGTGTAATCGAGCACCCGCAGTGTGGCCGCCGCCCCCAGCATGCTCCAGTCCAGAAAGCCCATCCCCGGCGGCTTCTCCCTGAACTGCGGATTCTGCACTGGAAACACACCCAGTGCGGAGCTGCTGCCGGGTTCCGCGGGTGCCGCCGGCGTGACCGTCTCAGACGGCACAGGAGCGTTCACCAGCATGGCGGTTTGGGCGTCTTGTGCCGGGCATGGCGCGGCACAAGTTAGAGCGAGAACCGGCAGAAGCAGTGCAGCCAAAGAGGGGATCTTCATCTTTATCCCTGCTCGACTGGACGGCGGCAGTGTTCAGGATTTCAATATTCGTGATCGAGAGAAAAGCAGAAAACGCAGCAAGCCGTGCAATCGGAGTAATGGGCTCGTGATGTGCGGTGCGCTCCGTGACGCCGAGCCTTGCTTCGCCACACCCGCAATTCATAAGATGGTGTAGTGTGGCACGGAAACGCTTCAGGCGTGCACTTATCTTGCGTCACTACAATAAGTTACGGGAGGGGGAGGGCTTTCATGGCTCTTCGGTCAGGGCACTCGGTGACTGCGCAGCGGAAATAGAATTACCGATGCGCGTGACGAACGGCACCCGTTTGTTACCGATGGATGTGACCATCGAGCCGATGTGGTTCTGATTGAAAGGTTTATCGATTCGACACTAGGCAATCGCCGCCGAACCGCTTTATCCGATTCGCTGCCCGCGTCCGAACTCGCTGCGGTGGCGGCTATAGCAGAAGTAGATTACCAGGCCGATCGCCAGCCACACGAAAAACCGGATCCACGTCATCACTTCCAGCCCCATCATCAGCACCACGCAGAAAATAATGCTCAGCACCGGGAACACCGGGCCCAGCGGAGCGCGAAATCCCCGCGGCCGATTTGGCTCGCGATAGCGAAGGATCAGCACCCCCGCCGAGACAAGCACAAACGCAAACAGCGTCCCAATATTGGACAGGTTCGAAACCGTGCCGATGTCAAGCAGCCCCGACGGAATCCCCACCACAAATCCCGCCACCCACGTCGCGACCGCCGGCGTCCGGTATTTCGGATGCACATGGGAGAACACCGCCGGCAACAGCCGATCCCGCGACATCGAGAACCACACCCGCGCCTGTCCCAACTGGAACACCAGGATCGACGACGTCATTCCCGTCAGCGCCCCCAGCACCACAAACAGCCGGACCCAGTGCAGCCGATGCCCGCCCGGCAGCACCGACAGCTTCTTCAGCGCGTTCACCACCGGCGCCGCGTCGCCCATCATCGACTTCCACGGCACCATCCCCGTCAGCACCACCGCCACGCCGATGTACAACACTGTGCAGATCGCCAGCGTCGCCAGAATCCCGATCGGCACAGTCCGCTGCGCATCCTTACACTCCTCCGCCGCTGTCGAGACTGAATCGAACCCGATGTAGGTGAAGAAAATGATCGACCCGCCGGTCAGCACCCCCGACCATCCATTCGGCGAGAACGGATGGTAGTACTTCGGCTGAATAAAGCCGGCGCCGAAGGATACGAAGATCAAAATCGCCGCAATCTTCACCAGCACCATGATGTTGTTCGTCTCCACCGACTCGCGAATCCCACGCACCAGCACCACGGTCAGCAGCATCACGATCAGAAATGCCGGTATGTTGAACCCGAAATGCCACCCCGGCGGATATAAATCATGCCCCGCCAGGTCCTGTAAACCCTCCGGCAGATACGCAGGGGAAATCCATTTGAGCCCCGGATGAATCCCGAACCAGTCCAGCAAATCGACCAGGTGCGCCGCAAACCCCACACTCACCGACATGTTCGAAAACGCGTACTCGAGGATCAGGTCCCACCCGATGATCCATGCGATCAGCTCGCCCATCGTCGCGTACGTGTAGGTGTACGCCGATCCGGCAATCGGGATCATCGACGCCAGCTCCGCATAGCAGAGCCCGGTGAATGCGCACACAATCGCCACCAGCACCAGCGACAGCGCCAGCGCCGGCCCCGAGCCTGGCCGCCCCACCATCGCCGTGTGCCGAATGAAATAGTCGATCAGTGGCGTGTTTTCAATCGAAGCAGTAGGGAACTGCTGCCCCGCGATCGCCGTCCCGATGACCGTGAAAATCCCCGAGCCGATCACCGCGCCGATGCCCAGCGCCGTCAGTGAAACCGGCCCCAGCGTCTTCTTCAGCGCATGCTCTGGGCGCTCCGAGTCGCTGATCAGCTTGTCGATGGATTTGCGCGCGAAAATCTGGGACTTGGCTTGAGTCCCTTCGGGCCGAGATGGAAGCGCGGGCTGATCCGCCAACGACAGCTCCTGCGGGGAGGGTGGATTTCGAAGAGTTTAGCCGTTTCACGGGACTGACGAAAGGGAATTCGCCAGCCCCAGGGGTTCTTTGCGCGTCGCGCCGCTGTGTCTACCGCTTGCTCTGGCCGCGCACCAGCTTTCTGACCTTCTTCTTCTGCGACCCGCGCGGTACGGTGCGCTTTGCTTTGGGGGCAGCCTTCTTGCGGGCCGCGCGTTTCACCTTCTTGCGTTCTGCCGTGTCTTCGATCGCTTTTGTATTTGCCATGAGAATCCTTTTCCGGAGCGCGGACTACGGCCTTCACAGCCGTTCGAGCTGCGCGAATTTCTCCACCAGCTTTTTCACTCCGAATCCTGAAAATTGTACAGTAATCTTCGCGTCTTCCCCGTCGCCCTCCCGCCGGAACACAACGCCCTCGCCGTATTTCGGATGCCGCACCCGCTGCCCGCTCCTGAATCCCTTCGCTCCCGTCGGCTCCGGAACATTCAGCTTCGGCCGAGACCCTTTCCCCGGCGCGCCGCCGCGTCCCGAGAAAAACCGCGCAATATTGTCCGCCGAGCCCGCCGGCGGATTCACCACCCGCCGTCCCGAACGCCCCGGCTGCCCGGTCCCGTGCGAAGCGCTCTGGTCCTCGTCCTCGTAGCTATAGTGGCGCGCGCCAGGATCGTCACCGCTGTTGCGGCCAAAGCGTGACGGCGTCTCCGCATAGCTCGCCGCATACCCGCCCCAGCTCGTCGCACGCGTCCGCCCGCCGCTTAGGTCCTCGATCAGGTGCTGAGGTATCTCCTCCAGAAACCGCGACGCAATCGACGCCTCCGGCATGTCGTTGCCGTAGCGCCGCCGATAGCGCGCCCGCGTCAGCACCAGCGAATCCATCGCCCGCGTCAGCCCCACGTAGCAAAGCCGTCGCTCCTCTTCCATCTGCGGCGGATCGTTCAGCGTCCGGGAGTGCGGAAACAATCCCTCCTCCAGCCCGGCGAGCACCACCAACGGAAACTCCAGCCCCTTCGCCGAGTGCAGCGTCATCAGCGTCACCCGCGCCTCAGGATCGTATTGGTCGGCATCGCTCACCAGCGCCGCGTGATCCAGAAACTCCGCCAGCGTCTCCCCTCGCTCCTGCGCATCCTGCGCCGCATTCGCCAGCTCCTTCAGGTTCTCAATGCGCGAGAACGCCTCCGGCGTCCCTTCCTCTTCGAGCGATCGAATGTACCCTGCGCGATCGATCAGGAACTTGATCAGCTCCGGCAATGTCGCCGCACCGCCCGGCTTCCGGAATCCAGGAACCGCCTCTGCCTCCGCCTCACCCCCTGCAGGTGCTGCCGCATGCGGCACCACCTGCTCCTCTTCATACGGCGCAAGCCGGGCCGGATCGAAATCGGCGCCGTCGCTCACAAAATCGTCGCCGCTCTCGTCATGCGTTAGCGCCAGCCGTCCTTGCGCCGCACCAAAATCGAAGCTGGTGTCCGCATCTGCCGCCGCCGCCAAATCCGCAACCGCCTCAACAGCCCCAGGCGTAACATCCGCCGCCAGTTTCCTCGCAAATTCCGCCAACATCATCGCCCGCGCATCCCGGATGATCCCCTGAAACCCATCCAGAGCCGCCAGCGAGCGCGACGTCAACAGCTTCTGGTCGAGCGCGCGGTCGATCGCCGTCCACACACTCGATCCCGTCTCCAGCGCAATCCGCTCCAGTGTCTCCGTGGTGGTCTTGCCGATCCCCCGCGCTGGCACGTTCACCACCCGTTGCAGCGCGATCGAGTCATGCGGGTTCTGCACCAGCTTCAGATAACTCAGCAGGTCCTTGATCTCCGCGCGCTCATAGAACGAAAATCCGCCCACCATCGTGTAGGCGATGTTGTACCGCCGCATCGCCTCTTCCACCAGCCGCGACTGCGAATTCGTCCGGTACAGCACCGCGCACTTCCCCGCGTCCTGATCCTCCCCTGCCTTCCGCAAATATTTCTGGATCGAATCCGCGATGAACAGCGCCTCGTTTTCGCCATCCGGCGCCTCGTAGTATCCGATCAGCGCGCCGCCTTCGCGCGAAGTCCACAGCCGCTTGCCCTTGCGCATGGCATTGCGCGCCACCACCGCAGATGCCGCCTCCAGAATGTTCTGCGTCGACCGGTAATTCTGCTCCAGCCGCACCGTCTTCGCGCCCGGAAAATCCTTCTCAAACTCCAGGATGTTGCGAATGTCCGCGCCCCGCCACGAATAAATGCTCTGATCCTCGTCGCCCACCACGCAGACGTTCTTGTCCTCGCCTGCCATCAGCTTCATCAGCTCATACTGCGGGCGATTCGTGTCCTGGTACTCGTCGATCAGCAGCCACCGGTAGCGCCGGTTGTACCGCTCCCGCACCTCGGAGGAAACCTTCAGCAC
>Ga0182015_10006166_pt1 | contig 12144 bp, 14 predicted proteins | sample 712P3MmetaG_FD_120478 | JGI IMG/M metagenome (GOLD analysis project Ga0182015, IMG submission 120478) | Permafrost microbial communities from Stordalen Mire, Sweden - 712P3M metaG | ecosystem: Environmental > Terrestrial > Soil > Wetlands > Permafrost | place: Sweden: Stordalen | collected...
CATCGCCGCCGCGGTGAAGCACGTCGCGCCGCTCGGCTGGCACGTCCAGGTCTACACCCGGCTGTCGGTCGTCGAGGCGCTGCACGACGATGTCATGAAGCTCGACGTTCCGATCGTCTTCGATCATTTCGGCGGCGCGCGGGCGGCGGATGGTGTCGGCCAGCCCGGCTTCGCCGCGCTCCTCGCGCTGGTCCGCGCCGGCAAGGCCTACGTCAAGGTCTCGGGCCACTACCGCAGCTCGGTGAAGGCTCCCGCCTTCGACGATGTCGCGCCGCTCGCCCGCGCGCTCATCGCCGCCAATCCCGACCGCGTCGTCTGGGGCACCGACTGGCCGCATCCGCACCACGCCGAGCCCGGCAAGGAATTGTCGGAACTCACCCCGTCCTTCGACATCGACGACGGGCTCGCGCTCGCGCAACTGCCGCGCTGGGCGCCGACCGCCGCGACCCGTCACAAGATCCTCGTGGATAATCCCGCCCGGCTTTATGATTTCTAGTTCTTGCATTTCTCAAAACATAAATGCCCCAAGTCTCACCTCCCCCGGGCTTCCCCCGGGGGTCCACGTCTTTATTGGCGGGTGTTGAACGAGAAGACGTGGATGCCCAGGGAACAAGTCCGTGGGCTGAAGGCCCACGGGTCAAGCCCGGCCAAGCGCTGAAGAGGCAGCTCGGCTTGCGTTCCAAGGTTGTCGCCGCAACCGCGTTCGTCGCCGCAGCGGCGCTGCTGGCCGCCTGCACGAGCGCGCCGCCGGTCGCCGCTCCGGTACCGCCCGACATCCACATCCCGCCGTTCGCGAAGAAACCCTACGAGCCGTTCTCGCGCGCGGCGGCGGTGCAAATCGCCTATCGCGAATGGCGCGCCTTCGGGCAGAAAATGGTGCTGTCGCCGAACCAGCCGGAGAGCGCCGATAGCGAGGAGCGCGCCGAAGGGCTGTGGCAGCGGGTCGGCGAATACTGGTGGCTCGGGCTTAATTATGGTGCGCGCGAAGGCGCCTGGACCGGCAAGCACGACGCGGGCGGCATCGAGTTCCCGCGCGGCGAGGACGGCGAATTCGCCTGGTCGGCGGCGTTCGTCGACTACGTGATGCGAATGGCCGGCGCCGGCCCGCGCTTCCCGTATTCGCCAAGCCACAGCGACTACATCAACGCGGCGCGCAGCCAGCCGGGTCTTGTCGTGAGCGCGCTGCCGCTGGCGCAGTATCCGCCGCAGCCGGGCGACCTCATCTGCATGTGGCGCGCCGGGCACCAAGTCACCTATGACGAGTTGCCGGTCGGGCATTTCCCCGGACATTGCGATATCGTCGTCGCCCGTAATCCGGGCTCGCTCGACGTGATCGGCGGCAACGTCGACAATACCGTGGCGATGAAGCACGTGCCGGTCGCGCCCGATGGCCGCATGATCGGGCCCTCGGGCACCGTAGTCGACGCCGACTACCCCTGGTTCGTGGTGCTCAGGGTCGCCTATCAGCGGTAAGCTCCGCCAAGTCCACCTCGCGGCCGCGGCCACCTTCGCGCATCGCCGCCCCGAAATAAGGCTCGGCCTCCAGCACCCGGCGGTACTGCGTGGCCGCCGCCGAGATCATGTCGCCGATCCGCCCGAGCGCCGCCTCGCCGAATTCGAGCAGCAAGAGGTTCGGCCAGGCGCGCGGCCGCTGGCGGCCGATTTCGGCGAAGACCTCGGCGGGCGGGCGCGCCGGCTCGGCCTGCGCGAGCAGGAGCGCCGCCGCCGCGGTCGAGCGCGAAATCCCGGCATGGCAGTGGATCAGCAAATGCGAGCCGGGGCCGGCCGCGTCCACCTCGCGGCCGAATTCGAGCAGCACCGCGACATCCTCGCGCGTCGGCGCGACGACGTCCGGATAGTCGTAGATCACATCGTGAAAGCGCAGCACCAGCCGGCGATGCGGCGCAAACGCGGCGAATGCCTCCGGTTCCGGCCAGGTGGGGTCGAGGATCGACAGCACATGGGTGACGCCGGCCGCGCCATGGGCGCCGAGTTCGGCGATGCCGCAAATCGTGATCCTCACGGTGCCTGCTCCCGCCACGCCGTCATCCCGCCGCGCAGGACCGCGACATCGGCAAGGCCATGCGCCGCGAGCTGTACCGCAGCCATGGCCGAGCGCTTGTCGGTCAGGCAGACGCAGACGACCGGCCAGCCGGCGCCGCCGATTTCCGCCGCGCGCGCCCCAAGCTCCGACAACGGGATGTTCAGCGCGCCGTCGATGTGCCCCAGCGGCCCGGCGAATTCGTCGGGGCCGCGGACATCGACGATCAGCGGCGCCGAGCTGCCCGCCAACGCATGCCTCAAGTCGGCGACCGCGACCCAGCGCGGCTCCGGCGGCTTCCGGCGGAACAGACCGGCGAGGCCGGACATCCTCACGCCGCGCGCGCGGGCGCGGTCGGCGGCACGCTGCCGGTGGAATGCGTCTCGTGCGATCCGCTGCCCGACCCGGGGGCCTGGTTGCCGACCATGATCGCCTCGGCGATCTGCCGCGACAGATCGGCCGCGCCGCCCGGCGAATGCGGCAGGAACACCGTGGTGGCGCGGCTTTGCGCGCCGATCGCGCGCAGCGTGTCGAAATATTGCGTCAGGATCAGCGTGCGCATCGCCTCTTCCGGCGAGACCCCGCCGTCGGCTCCGAGCGACAGCAGCGCGGCGACCGAATCGCGGATGCCCTCGGCGATTGCGATGCGCTCGGCGGCGATGCCCTCGCCCTGCAGCTTCTTGCTTTCCTTCTCGGCCTCGGCCGACTTTACGATCTTGATGCGCACCGCCTCGCCCTGCTGCTCGGCGGCCTCGCGCAGCCGGCGCGCGGCGTTGATTTCGTTCATCGCCGCGCGGACCTTTTCGTCGGGCTGGATGTCGGTAACCGGCGACCCGTCGATGTCGTAGCCGTAATTGTTGATCCGGGTGCGCAGTCCGGTGCTCACCGCCTCCTCGATGTCGCTCTTTTTTTCGAAGACATGGTCGAGCGTCATCGCCGGCACTTGGCTGCGCACCGCGTCGAAGACATGCGCGGTGATCTGCTGCTCGGGGTTGGTCAGCTTGTAGAACGCCTCGAATTCCTTGCCCTCCACGACGTGGTACTGCACCGAGACGACGATATCGACAAAGACGTTGTCGCTGGTCTTGGTCTCAACCTTCACGTTCAATTGCTGAACGCGCAGGCTCAAACGTCCGGCCTTCCGCTCGATCATCGGGATTTTCATGTTGAGCCCGGCGCGGGCGGTGCGGGCGAAGCGGCCAAAACGCTCGATCAGCGCGACCTGCGCCTGCTCGACCTTGAAGAACGAGCCGCCCAAGAGGCTGAGCGCGAAGATCACGACTACCGCCAGGATCGGCAACCACACGATTGTCATCGGATCCATCTCGACCTCCCGTCGCCGGGCGCGTGCCCCCGCTTCAACCGTTACGCAACTCGCCGATAAGTGGTTTCGCTCTCAGCTTATATCGAGCGCGTATTTCTTCAGCGTGGTCGAGCGGCACGATCTCGAGCGTCGCTTCATGCGTCGCGGCGAGGCGGACGCGCGGCGGGTGCCCGGCGTCGAGCGCCTCCTTCCAGCGCGCCGCGCACAGGCACCAGCAATCGCCCGGCTGCAGCCCGGCGAAGCCGAATTGCGGCAGCGGCGTCGAGAGATCGTTTCCCGCCGCCTTCGAAAACGCGAGGAACTCGGCGTCGACCCGCGTGCACACCGTGTGCACGCCGAAATCCTCCGGGCCGGTATTGCAGCTTCCGTCGCGATAAAAGCCGGTCAGTGGGTTGGTGCAGCATTCGCTCAAATTCTCGCCGAGAACGTTCTTCGGCGGCGCCGGCCGGCGGCCGGGATCGAAGCCGGATGAATCGGGCATGGGCTTACTCCTTTTATTTCCATCCCGGCGGAGGCCGGGACCCATTTATCCGGCGCTCGTGCGGTTGAAAAATAGGCCCCGGCCTGCGCCGGGGTGGCGATGGATTTGCCGTCAATTCCTATGCCGGCCTTCTGCCAGCCCTCGCGGCAACCTTAGCCTCGATCGCGTCCCAGATCTTGGCGGCGAGGTTGTCGTTGTTGAGCCGGCCGATCTCCTGGATGCCGGTCGGCGAGGTCACGTTGATCTCGGTGACGTAGTCGCCGATCACGTCGATCCCGACGAACAGCAGCCCCCGCTCCTTCAAGGTCGGGCCGATCGCCGCGCAAATCTCCAGCTCGCGCGGGGTGAGGTCGGTCTTCTCCGCGCGGCCGCCGACATGCAGATTGGCGCGCGATTCGCCCGCGGCCGGCACGCGCAGCACCCCGCCCGCCGGCTCGCCGTCGATCAGGATGATTCGTTTATCGCCTTGGCGCACCTCGGGGATGTAGCGCTGCACCATCACCGGCTCGCGGTACATCTGCGCGTACATCTCCAAGAGCGAATTGAGATTGTCGTCGCCCGGGCGCAGATGGACGATCCCCGCCCCGCCATTGCCGAACAGCGGCTTCAGGATGATCTCGCCGTGCTGGTCCCAAAAGGCGCGGATGTCGTCCTTGTCGAGCGACAAGAGGGTCGGCGGCATCAGCTCGCGGAAGCGCAACACGAACAGCTTCTCCGGCGCGTTGCGCACCGAAGCGGGATTGTTGACGACCAGCGGCCCCTCCGCCGGCAGCAATTCGAGGAGATGCGTCGCGGTGATGTAGGCCATGTCAAAGGGCGGGTCCTGGCGCATCAGGATCACGTCGACGCCTTCGAGGTCGAGTTCCTCCTCGTCGCCAAATTTGTGGTGGTCGCCGTAGCGGCGAAACACTTCGAGGCTGCGCCCCTTGGCGTAGAGCCGCCCGTCGCGCAGCGTCAGCGCCGTGGGCAGATAGTGGAGCATCGCATGGCCGCGCGCCTGCGCTTCCAATGCCAGCGCGAAGGTCGAGTCGGCGTCGATATTGATCGTGTGGATCGGATCCATCTGGATCGCCACCCCCAGACCCATGGGTTGCCTCCTGGCTTTTCCGTCAGGTTTTTATGGTGATCGTGCTTCCGGGGCCAAGCAAGCCCATCAACGAGACCAGCACCTCGCGCGCCACGGCAATGCAGCCTTCGGTGCCGGAAAAATCGGCGGCCGCGACATGGAGAAAGATCGCGCTGCCCTTTCCCGGCGCCACCGGCGCGGTGTTGTAGCCGATGACGACGAGCAGGTCGTAGAGCCCGTCCGCGCGCCACAGTTCCTCGTGCGAGGCAGAATAGGGCAGCGTGACGAGCGTGTTGTAGCGCGGGTCGCCGGGGTCATCGACCCATCCGTCGCTCGGTTTCATGGCCGCGAGCGGCAGCCGCGTGCTCGACGCGGCAAGCCTGTCCGGGCGATAGAAGGCGCACATTAGCGGAAACGTGCCGGCCGGGCTCGCGTGATCGCCCTCGCGCTTGTCGGCTCTCACCCCGGCCTTGCCGCACGCCGCGCGCGCCGACCCGCCGGGCCAGGACAGGGTTCCCTTTTCGTAGACGAGGTCGGCATAGCTCATCGCGGATACCGGCAGCGGCAAGGTAGCGAAGGCGGCGAGGATCGTCCGGCGCAGGATCACACCCGAGCTTAACACTGGTGTCATTCCGGGACAGCCCACAGGGCTGGACCCGGAATGACAAAGTAACCTGGGCCGCTCGATTGACCCTTGCCCCGCTCGGCCATAACGTTCCGAAAACGAGGAGAACCCCATGCGCAACAGCCGGATCGAGGTCCGCCCCATCGCCGGGGCGCTCGGCGCCGAGATCTCCGGCGCCGACATCGCCGACGATCTCGACGACGGCGTCATCGCGGAAATCCGCCAGGCGCTCAATGAGCATTGCGTCTTCTTTTTCCGCGACCAGCATTTCGACGCCGAGCGGCACAAGGCGTTCGCCCGCCGCTTCGGCGCGATCTTCGTCCACCCGAACTATCGCGGCACGCAGGACGACGACGAGATCGTGACGATTCGCCGCGAACCCGGCGACCAGCACATCGTCGGCGAGGATTGGCACGCCGACACGACGATGATGGAGGAGCCGCCAATGGGCGCGATCCTCTACGCGATCGAGGTGCCGCCCTATGGCGGCGACACGCTCTTCGCCAACCAGTATCTCGCCTACGACACGCTGTCGGACGGCATGAAGCGGATGCTGTCCGGCCTGCGCGCGGTCCACACCGACCGCCTGGTCGCCGGTCCGGTCGCCAACCGCAACGCCTTTCGCGCGACCAAGGTGCGCCAGGCCGACGACTGGCGCGAGACGGTCAACCTTCACCCCGTCGTCCGCGCCCACCCCGAGACCGGCCGTAAGCTGCTCAACGTCAACGCCGCCTACACCGTCGGCTTCGAGGGCATGACCGAGGCGGAATCGAAGCCGCTGCTCGATTACCTCTTGGCGCACGGACACCGGCCCGAATTCACCTGCCGCTTCCGCTGGCAGAACGGCTCGGTCGCGTTCTGGGACAACCGCGCGGTCAAGCATCTGGCGATCCACGACGCCGGCCCGTATCTGCGGCTGATGCGTCGGGTGCAGATCGCCGGCGACCGGCCCTATGAGTGACAAGGTCGAACTCTACCGCGACCTCGCCGCGCAACTCCGATCGCTGATCGCGGGCGAACCCGACCGCGTCGCCAACGCCGCGAACATGGCGGCGCTGCTCTACCACGGCCTCCCCGACCTCAACTGGGCCGGGTTCTACTTCACCCAAGGCGGCGAACTGGTGCTCGGCCCGTTCCAGGGCCAGCCGGCCTGCGTCCGCATCCCCTGGGGCAGCGGCGTCTGCGGCGCCGCGGCCTCGCGCGGCGAAATTGTGCTGGTGCCCGACGTCCACGACTTCCCCGGCCACATTGCCTGCGACGCGGTCTCGCAATCCGAGCTCGTCGTGCCGCTGATCGAGGATGGCCGCGTCACCGGCGTCCTCGACCTCGACAGCCCGCGCCTCGCCCGCTTCGACGCGGAAGACCAGGCCGGCTGCGAGCAGCTCGTTTCAATATTCCTCGGCGCCGACCCTTAGCGCCCTGGCGTTCATCATCACTCGCGCTTGGAAATTCGCCGCAATTATGTTCACCTTATTTGCAAGGCGCTCGTCAACGCCTGATAACTCCCGGCAGATAACGAGCAGGCCCGCCTCCTGATATCCCGACGCCACAACAGCAAGTGAACAGGAGGCCGGCCTCCTGTTAATTTGAGCGGGAACGACAGGAGGCAGGACATGGGCGCGATGATCGAATTTTCCCGGCCCGACGGCGGCACGACCAAGGGCTATCTCGCCACCGCCGGCAGCGGTCGACCCGGCATCGTCGTGATCCAGGAATGGTGGGGATTGAACGACCAGATTTGCGGCGTCGCCGACCGTTTCGCCCGCGCTGGCTACAACGCGCTGGCGCCCGACCTCTACAAGGGCCGCCTCACCGCCGTGCCCGACGAGGCCAACCATCTGATGTCGAACCTCAATTTTCCCGACGCGACGCACCAGGATCTGCGCGGCGCGGTGCTTCATCTGAAAGGCCAAAGCGGCCCCGCGGGAGCTAAGGTCGCGGTAATGGGGTTCTGCATGGGCGGCGCGCTGACCGTCGCCGCCGCGGTGCACGTTCCCGAATGCGCCGTGGGCGTCTGCTTTTACGGCATCCCACCCAAGGAATTCGCCCACCCGGCGACGATAAAAATTCCGTTCCAGGGCCATTTCGCCAACCAGGACGATTGGTGCACCCCGGCCACGGTCGACGCGCTCGAAACCGCGATGGTTGGCTCGCAGCCCGAAATCTACCGCTACGACGCGGCGCACGCCTTCTTCAACGAGCGCAGCCCCGCCTACGACGTCGCCTGCGCCACCCAGGCCTGGGACCGCATGGCCGCTTTTCTCAAGGCAAAGCTGTAGGAAGTTGGCGGCCGCGAACGGTTTTTCATGGGGCGCGCAGCGCCAATAATTTCACCACGGAGACAATGAGACGGTGAGATTGTCGTCGCCGGGAATCTCACCGCCTCATGGTCTCTGTAGTAAATCGGCGCGCCTTCGCCGCACTTTTAAGCGGAAAAACACGCCTTCAGCCCGGCATACGCCGATCGAGGTCGCGACTCGCCGCCGCGTAAAGCCGGGAAAGAAATCGGGCATTTACGCAACCGTCTCCGGCGGGCCCTTGAGCTCGACCGTGTTGCCGTCGGGGTCAGTGAGGTAGATCGACGAGCCGTAGCCCTCGGCGCCGTAGCGGCGGCGGACCTCGCCGGCGTCGATGCCGTGGCGCGCCAAATGCGCGGTCAGCGCCGGGACGTCCATCCTGGCGACGCGCACCGCGTAATGCTCCATGTTGCGGCCGCCCATCGACATCCCCGGCGGCTCATCCGGGCCGCACGGCACCAGGTCGATCATCGAGGTGCCGGCGCGCAGCTGCACCAGCCGCGGCGTTTGCAGCTCGCGCTCGACCGGGCAGCCGAGCACCTCGCCGTAGAATTTGATCGACCGCTCAAGGCTGCCGACGCGCAGCACGACATGGTCGAGGCCGGTAATCGTCAGCGCCGGGTTCGCCGTCTGGCTGAGGATTTTCACGTCGTCGGGCATCGCTCCCCTCCTGTCTTGTCCGAGGTCACTCCGGCTCGTCCGTCTTCTTCCGCGAATGAGCGGCGCGATAGGCGGCGGTCTCGTCCTTGGTCAGGACGCCGTCATGGTTCGCGTCCATCGCGTCGAAGCGGGTGGCCGCGCGCTTCGCGGCGGCGTCGCGCGCCTTGGCGATATAATCGTCGCGGCTGATCCCTTCGGGCGCCGCCGTGGTCGCCCCGGGGGGCGCCGGTGTCGCGGCGCCGGGAGGCGCGCTCGGGGGCGCCATCGAGGGCGCGGTCGGGACCGAGCTTTGCGCGATCGCCGCGCCCGACCAGAGGAGCATGAGGGCCATAACAGGAACGACGCGCATCGCCAATCGCCTCCGCCATCGATGGAGCGAGCGTAGCGAAGCGTCGCGCGCGCGGCAACTTTTGGCTGCCCCGCCGGTGGCGAGGCGGTAAGCTTGCGCCATCGTCAGGAGGACCTCATGCAGCCCACCCGCATCGGCGAATTCGCCATCGACCGGATCGCCGATTACCAAGGCCCGTTTTTCGACCCGCCCGATTTCTTCCCCGATTTCGATCCCGCCGTGGTCGCGGAAAACGCGGCGCTGCTCGGCCCGCGCCTCATCGAGCCCGGCACCGGCAAATTGATGTTCAGCTTCCACAGCTTCGTCGTGCGCACCGGCCGCCACACGATCCTCGTCGATTCCTGCATCGGCAACGACAAGGAACGGCCGACGCGACCGCAATTTCATCGCATGCGCACCTCGTTCATCGACGATCTCGCGCGCCTCGGCGTCAAGCCGGAGGAAATCGACTTCGTGATGTGCACCCATCTGCATTGGGACCATGTCGGCTGGAACACGCGGCTGCGGGACGGGAAATGGGTCCCGACCTTTCCCAACGCGAAATACGTGATGGCCAAACGCGAATACGACCACTGGCAAGATTTCCACGCGAGCGGCGTCGACTCGCCGCACGCGCGGGCCTTCGACGACAGTATCCTGCCGGTGGTCAAGACCGGACAGGCGCTGCTGGTCGGCGACGATTACGCGCTCGATGACGGGCTGTGGTTCGAATCCTATCCCGGCCATACCCCGGGCAACGTCGTCATCCACGCCCGCTCGCAAGGAGAGCGCGGCCTCTTCATCGGCGACGTGCTGCACCATCCGCTGCAGTGCTTGAAGCCGGAATGGTCGACCTTTGCCTGCACCGATGCCGACGGTTCACGGGTCAGCCGCACGCGGCTGATCGAGACCTACGCCGAAAGCGACACGCTGATCCTGCCGGCGCATTTCCCCGAGCCGACCGCCGGGCACATCCGCCGCCACCAAAGCGCATATCGTTTCGATTTTAAGAACTAGACGCCCCTCGCGATGGCGAAGGCCGACCCTGCGCGGCCGATCTCCCGGCAAGTTATTGCGGGGTAAGCCAACTTCGCCGCCCCTGCCCGCGAGGACATCGCGCGCGGCCCGACAACTGCGCTGAGGTCTGCTCGATCATTGGTTTAAAATCAATACCTTAGTTGGGCCGTCTGGCCGTCCGGTCGGGGAACAATATGGCAGTCACTCCGTTGGCAAGGGGACGAGCTCGCCCCTGCTCACCCAGGCCGGGCCGTCCCGTTTTGGACAATCTCGGAGATCAACGATGAACCGCACGCTTACTGCCGCCGTGGCGCTTGCCGCGGGCCTGGGCTTGGCCGGTCTGGCGCACGCCCAGTCAAGCGCGGGTCCCGCGACGACGCCGAACACGGCGGCGTCGGGGATGACAAGCTCAACAATGACCCCGCCAATGTCCTCGCAAACGCCGAACGCCATGCAGAACCCCGGCGCGATGTCGAACCCCAACACCGGCTACGGCGCGCAGGGTCCGCAGGCCAACGCTCAGACCAACGTCCAGACCAACGACGGCGCCCAGGACGTATCGCCGTCGCAGATCCAGCAGGCGCAGCAGCAGTTGAAGTCGCAGGGTCTCTATAACGGCGAGATCGACGGCATCGTCGGTCCGCAAACCCAGACGGCGCTCTCCCGGTTCCAGAGCGAGCAGGGCCTGCCCCGTACCGCGCAGCTCGATCAGCAGACGATGAGCCGGCTGATGGGCGGCCCGAACGGGTCAAATTCGGGCACGAGCGGCCCGACGCCGAGTTATTCGCCACCCGCGGCCACGCAGAACCCGGCGCTGGGCACGCAGAACCCGACCCCGCCGACCAACCGCTAACAACATGGTTGCCGGCGGTACGCCGGAATTTTCCGGCGTACCGCCGCGCCCGAGGCAGTCCACCACAACGGAAATTTGGTCTGGGGAAAGCGCTCGGGCATAGTGGCCGCGATGCGGCCCTCCAGCGTTCCGATCTCCCAGGACCTCGTGCTCGTCGGCGGCGGCCACGCGCATGTCCACGTGCTGAAGCGCTTCGGCATGCGGCCGACGCCCGGTGCGCGTCTCACCCTGATCGCCCGCGACGTCGAGACCCCGTATTCGGGGATGCTGCCCGGCCATGTCGCCGGGCATTACGGCTTTGACGAATGCCACATCGATCTGATCCGCCTCGCACGCTTCGCCGGGGCGCGGCTGATCCATGACGAGGCGGTCGGGCTCGACCGGGCGCGCCGCGAGGTGCTGTGCCGCAGCCATCCGCCGATCCGCTATGATGCCGTCTCGCTCGACATCGGCATTACCCCGCGCCGCGACGACGTGCCTGGCGCGGCCGAGTACACGGTTCCGGTCAAGCCAATCGACCGCTTCGCACAACGCTGGCAGGCGCTCCTCGACCGCGCGATGAGCGCAGCGCGGCTGCGTCTCGCGGTCGTCGGCGGCGGAGCCGGCGGGGTCGAGTTGGCGCTTGCCGCGCGGCACCGGCTCGCCCAATTACCGGCTCCCCCGGAGATAACCCTGGTTACCCGCGACCGGCTGCTGCCGTCGCATAACCGGCGCGTGCGCGCCAAGTTCACCCGCATCCTGGCAGAGCACGCCATCGATATCGTCGCGGAAAACCCGGTCGTTCGGGTCGAGCCGGGCCGGTTGCAGCTCGCCGATGGCGGCGCGATCGCCTTCGACGAGGCGCTCTGGGTGACCGAGGCCGCGGCGGCGCCGTGGCTCGCCGAAACCGGTCTCGCGCTTGACGCAAACGGCTTTGTAGAGACCGACGAATACCTGCGTTCCCCGAGCGACGCGGCGGTGTTCGCCGCCGGCGACATCGCCGCGATGTGCGGCCATCCGCGCGACAAGGCCGGGGTCTATGCCGTGCGCGCCGGCCCGCCGCTCGCCGAGAATTTGCGGCGCGCGCTGGCCGAGCGCCCTCTCAAGAGCGCCGTGCCACAACGCCAAGCCCTGGCGCTGATCGGCACCGGCGACGGGCGCGCCGTGGCCTCGCGCGGCGTCTTCGCCGCCGAGGGCGCCTGGCTTTGGCGCCTGAAGCAGGGAATCGACCGTCGCTGGATGCGCGGCTACAGCGAATTCGCGGCGATGTCGGTCGACGACGCGATGCGTTGCGGCGGGTGCGCCGCCAAGGTGCCCGCCGAGGTGCTCCGTCAGGTGATGACGCGCCTCGCCCCCAGTTCCGGCGAGACCGTCCAGATCGGCCCCGGCGACGACGCGGCGCTGATCGCGTTTCCGGGTGCGCCGCCACTGCTGCAGACGGTCGATTTCTTCCGCGCCATGGTCGACGACCCA
>Ga0182015_10006167_pt1 | contig 12143 bp, 9 predicted proteins | sample 712P3MmetaG_FD_120478 | JGI IMG/M metagenome (GOLD analysis project Ga0182015, IMG submission 120478) | Permafrost microbial communities from Stordalen Mire, Sweden - 712P3M metaG | ecosystem: Environmental > Terrestrial > Soil > Wetlands > Permafrost | place: Sweden: Stordalen | collected...
CGTGCGCGGAGCGAAGCGCTTGAAGGGAGAGTCGGGTTCGGTTGCCCAGGCGCAGAGGTCGGAAAAGAAAACGCGCAGGTCCACAAGCCAGCTGTGTGCAGTCGGACGCACCTCGTCGCCGGCTCCGGGGCCGCGCTGAACAGCGCGAGCACGTGCGATCACATGCGGGATGTAGTCGCGGACATGACGCGGCAGAATCTGGGAGCACCGCTGAACGTCGGGATGCCTCTCCCGAATGAATCGCCAAAAATGTGAAAGGGCAATGACTTTATGTCGCAGCGTCCGATAGACATCGCTGACTCGGGCCCCGTATGTTTCCAGATACAGAATCATGACCTGCCTGAAACGATCTGGCACTCCAGCGTTCTCGACCAGTTCTGGTGCCGTCATCCGCTGTCTCCTGCCGTGGCGGGCAGAGCCCCGCTTCGGTGTCCGAGAAAACACGCCGAGCGTGCAGAGTGCAGCATCGAGCGCGTCGGTGCCCTTCGACCAGCGAACCGACAGCATCTTCAGATCGTCATCCTTTATATGGTGGAGGCTGTCATAACCGCGTACGAGTAGAATCCGCAGTCCATTGGAAACCGCCAGCTGGCGGCTGTGAGCCGACGTCCATGTGATCGAATCAGTCGCTTGCAAAAGCAATGTGTGCTGTTGTGCCAGCGGGTGATCTTCGGGCAAATGCGCGATCCACTGGTTCACGCGCAGGTCGGACAACATGTCCAGACTCGGAGCGATCATCCGCGCAGAAATCAGGACGCGTGCACCCCAAGTCCAATACTCCCGGCCGAGACGATCGACGCCAGCCTTCCACTTCGGCCAGAACCTCTTCTCGAAATCGTTCCAGCGCTGTTGTAGAGTTGATCCGATGCAACTATCAAGAGCATCGGCCAGGTATCGACAGACCGCCCGCATCTTCGACCTCTCGAAGCTGTTCGGCAGACGGAAATGCGTGGTGACCTCGTCAACCACAGCGAGCAGCTTGTCTCGATCGTACCGTTGACCCGCCAGCGCCTCTGCTTTCTGGAATGCCGTCATCTTCTTTAATAGCCTCCTTGTTCTCTCCGCGTTTTAAACCCCTCATTCCCTCGTTCGAAACCCATAGCAGAGACGGCCCTTTCCGCCGTCAAGGGTAAAGCTGTCGCCAGCCATAAACCGGCTGCCCTGTGACTGCTCGGGCCGCTCCGCACAACACCTCTCCATTACGAGGGAATGAAGTTTTTTAAACGCTCGTAAAGGAGAAAGACAATGCAGAGAACCGAAAAGCAGGACATCTACACCCGGATTACCAACCAGATCGTCAGCCACTTGGAAAAGGGCGTCAGGCCTTGGGTACGGCCGTGGAATGCCGAACATGCGGCAGGACGGATTACGCGTCCACTCCGCCACAACGGAAAGCCTTACAGCGGAATCAATGTTCTCTCGCTGTGGGCAAGCGCCCTGGCGCAGAACTTCGCGGCGCCCATCTGGATGACCTTCAAACAGGCATCGGAACTTGACGCCCACATCCGTAAGGGCGAGAAAGGCTCTCTTGTCGTCTACGCGGACAGCATCAAGCGAAAAGAAACCGACGAAAAGACGGGCGACAAAATCGATCGGGAAATCCCATTCCTTAAGGGATACACCGTTTTCAACGTAGAGCAGATCGAAGGCTTGCCGGAAATTTATTACGCGAAAGCCGCACCTAACCCGGACCCTGTGGTCCGCATCGAGCACGCGGAAAAGTCCTTCACAGCCTTGGGAGCAACCATCCGACACGGCGGAAATCGTGCGTTTTACAGCATCGCCGCCGATGCGATCCAGATGCCGCCTTTCGAGAGTTTCCAAGACGCAGACAGTTACTACGCGACCCTTGCCCATGAGTGTACTCACTGGACAGGCAGCAAGACCCGGCTCGACCGTGACTTCGGCGGGCATCGCTTCGGAAGCGAAGGTTACGCTGTCGAGGAACTGGTTGCCGAACTCGGGGCCGCGTTCCTGTGCGCCGACCTGGAACTTGCCCTGGAACCGCGCGAAGATCACGCATCCTATATCGCAACCTGGCTGAAAGTGTTGGCCGCTGACAACCGAGCAGTGTTCACCGCCGCTGCCCATGCACAACGTGCCGCCGAGTTTATAAACTGCAGGGCCACAGAGGCCGCCGCGCAAGTCACTACGACTTGCGCGGCATGATGTGGCGCCAGGCATCAACGCCCCCGTCAAGAATCTCCTCCGGGTGACTTGACCGCGGAAGTTTGGGCAATGGCACGCTCCAGTTCCGAGATCGTTTCATCGTCATAAGCGAAGACGTACTGTGCAGCTCTAGCTGATGGCCACGAGTGGTGCTTCTTGGCTTGCTCGGTGCTGGACTTCGCCGCCGCTAACGCAGTGACCATCGCATGCTGATCGACGCGCAGGTACAGATCGGCTGTCGTGCTCAGGTGTGAATGCCCGAGAATCTCCTGGGCGACCTTGATGTTGCCGGTGGTGTCGAGTACGCCCTGCGCGAGCGTGTGACGGAAAAGGTGCGGATGAACCGAGATGCCTGCCTTTCGACCGATGTAGCGCAGGGCCGACTCGAAACTCGCATAGCGAAGCGGTTTGCCTTGACCCTTCCGAGAAGCGATCCAAATGGCATGAACGTCCGGCGCCGCGCGGCGTTCGGTGCGCAGGTACTTTTCGTAAATCGGCCAGAAATCGTCGGTGACGGGCACACGGTGCTGGTCCCGCGCGCCCTTCAGGCGCACGGTGATGAAGCGCCGTTTGCGGTCGACATCCTCCAGTTCCATGCCCAAGATCCCGTGTCGGCCAGCAACTGGACTCCAATCGCCGATGCGCTGACCAGCGCGCGCGAGCAATGTCAGAATCGCTTTGTCGCGATAGGAACCGGCGCTGTCGATCAGCTTCTGAATCGCCGCGGGCTCCAGGATCTTCGGGAGCGTTCTCGGAATACGGCGACGGAATCCATCACGTTGTCGCTGGCGCGCCGGCAAGTCACGCCCGATCATCCCATGGCGCAGTTCCTCGGTGAGAGGGTTGCCGGAGGCTGGGTTGATTCGACCCTTCCAAGGGCCGCGTCCATCTTCGGTATCGCGGCGAATGCAGTGGTCAAAATAGGACGCGAGCACGCTCAGCCGATGGTTGATCGTGCGTGGCTGGCGTGGCTTCTGCGCGGAGTGCGCGCTGACAGCTCCTTGCCTCGCGCCCCGTGCGAACTCAGTGATGTAGTTGCCAACGATCTGACGCGTGACGTGGTCGGGATCACCTCCCGACGTGTGCAGCCAACTGAAGAAATGCGCGAGGCCAATCGCGTAAGCGCGTTGCGTGTAGACAGAACAATCGCGCAGGCTCAACTCCGTCAGAAACTGATCGCACGATCCAACTCCAGCACCTTTCGAGTCGCAAACACGGAATGAGACGCCGAATCGTTCGGCTTTTCTTAGGATCTTGTAAATCGACATAGCAGTCATCTTCGCTTGACCGCTATCGAGAAGTACATCTACAGGCGGAATCCATCGAGCGCGCAGAGGCTCGGCCGCAAATCACGAGATAAGACATCAACCAAACCGAGGGCAAAGACCTTCCAACCCTGACCGAAGTGCAGGGCGATGTTAGCGATTACCGCGAACGGATGGTAAAGTTCGTGGAATCCCAGGGCATTACTCTTACCTACTCCGACCAGATTGCGCCTGCCAAGGGCCTGTCTCACGGCGGGAAGATTACGCTGCTTACCGGGATGCAGCCCGCCTAGGAATTCTCCACCCTCGCGCATGAGATCGCGCATGAGATGTTGCATCGCGGCGACCGTCGCACTCTAACCACGAAGCAGGTTCGGGAGACTGAAGCCGAGGCCGTTGCATTTGTCGTCTGCCAATCGGTAGGACTCCAGACCGGAACCACTTCCGCTGACTACATCCAGCTTTGGCACGGAGACGCCGATCTGCTCCGCGAGAGCTTGGAAGCCGTCCAGCAAACCGCAGCCGTGATCCTCGGGGGCATTGCCCCCGAGGACGGAGCCCCGGCTGCTATCTCCGAAAGGTGATCACCCACGCACTTATCTCCCTCCACCCGTTTCCCCGAACCGCTCCTCAGGCCTCGAAATCAATTCCGCTCTCTGTTCTCGGTTTTATGTGCTGCCTGGTTGCGTCTTGCTGGGTACCGAACCTTGGCACGAGCGGCCTGACGTTAGATGCGCGGCCTTCAAGAGCGGCCTAATGAGGACAGTAGATAAGTTATCTTGGGCTGCTAAGCTGTCCAGGAACATGCGCGACGCGATTGCTGCAGGACCCTCACGAATGTGCGGAGCCTAGTCCCCAACTCCGTCCAATCTTCGTTGGTGGGTCCCCAACTCGCGGGATGCGGCGTCAATGCCAGGAACGTGGGACCGCTTTTCCGAAACTCGGCGAAAGGAAACGCTCCTTCTGTAATCGTCTCAGCACCGTCAGCAATTGCTTTCCATGCGTTTCGGCAGTCGCGGGTCTTTCCGTACATAATCACAAACTGGGGTTTGTAGGTATGCATCCGGGCCCTAATGTCCAAGACTCTTTCTTCCCGGAAGCACTGGCGGTCTCTGTCTGCTTTCAGACTGTGGGCCGCAAGGCCGGAAAGTTCGATTATGCAGGTTTCGCTAGGCTGGCGTCCCCATTCATTTTGTTGGTAGCGCAGCCGAGTCGCCTCGTCAGTGGGCGTACCGAGAAAAGTCATCAGTGTCAGCAATAGCTTTCTCCATGTCTGCTGAAGGACTGGGTGTTCTCCATGCCATCTCGTCTCGCCGATGCGGAAATGAAATTCGCGGCAATCGTCAAGTTCCCGGCTCCCAAAATGGCGCCACGCTTCAATTCGTCGGTTTAGATCGTCATTTTCATTGCGCCCCATACCCTGTTCCGGCCCGAGGAACCAATACGGTGCGCTCCAACAGCCATAGCCATAGCATGTGCGCGCCATCGCGCGAACGTCGTCGGTCATTTGCATATCGGTGCCATTATTTTGCGAGGGGGACTTAGGTTCATCGATCCGATGCTGCGTTTTATAACGCTTGGACCATAGTCGACGCGAGGAGAGAACCCCACCATGCTGCGCATGGGGTTGTAAGTTGACACGCCACCCCTGCTAGGGTGCTGTACAGCAACTTGGGTTGCTGCACGGTTGCCGCTGAAAACACGGCAGATGCCGATTCCAGGTTGCTGTGGGGCAACCTGAAACTCCCACCGAAAAACTCGCGCGCCAACGCCTCCCCAGCTCGAAACCCCTTGACACACACTGGCCAAAGTTGTATGTCATACAAATAAGCTATTGTATGGCATGGAGGAGCGATGCCGGATCAGCCCCAAACTCAGACTCTGTCCCTTCGAATCAGCGAGGGCCTGCGCAAGCGCCTAGACCATATCCGAAAAGTCACCTCATTGCGGAAAGGCGAGGACGTATCGACATCCGAGATTGCCAAGCAACTGCTGGAATCGTCGCCCGCTGACCGGCTCGAAGTAACCGAGCTGATACGGGAGCCAACCGAATGCCTCTTGCGAATTCGTAAGAAATGCGAAGCCGAGCAGCCGCTCTCATTGGCTGAGTGGACGGTGCTCGCGTACTACGTCCAGCAAGGCGCAGATGCCATCTGCAATACCCCGGTCTCCCGTGAGTCCTGCATTGCCTTTCTGGAAGCATTTCAGGCGGTTTATAAGTTGAGGAAAAAACCTAACCCAGGCAAGGACGAGTATTACCTCACTAAGCTTCCAAGCGAATTCCGACCAGGGGAGAGAATGCAGCCCGCCAGCCCCGAGGCGGTGCGGCAGACCGTTGCCGAAACAGTACGACAGCTTGCCGACCCGGCCATGAAGTGGAGACCCATCCTTGCAGGGCGCAATCTTTATGTGTTTCTCGATGGCGATGAAGTTAACGACGCCGATGCGGTGAACCGCGCCCTTCGTCCCTACTGGGGAGGGCTTTGGCGGATGGCAGCGCGCGGTCATTACTTTCTCTACAAAGAGCCGATCCGCAGCAAGGTCAACGCCAGCGATTCCGTCGTCCAGCCTGCGATTCCGAACGTTTTCGAGTCTAACTATGTGCTTTCCTTCGTGCGCGGCGACGGCAACGATGTACTCCTGGCGTTTAACTTTCCCGGCCCACGCGGTCCCGTGTACCCCATGAGTTCCTATCCGCTGATTCAGGAGTTTCGCGCGATGTTGAACGGATTGACAGCGAAGTCCCGACACTGGAAGGGAGAATACTTCTTTGGATACACGTGGGACCGGGAGGGAGAGACCCAGTTCTCGTTTCGCGCTCATGCAAACGGCATCACCTTTGGCTTTTCCCAAGAGGAGTGGAACGCAGTACGAAAACTCTTCCACCGGGCTTGGGAGATGCCAGAACTCCAGGCCACATGGGACGAACTGACGATGGAATACGGTGACCTGTGACAACCGGACAGTCATTCCGCACGAAATCGCTCACTGCCAAAGTGACTGAGGAGGAGTATGTCCGCCTGCTGGAACTGGCGACAGCCGCAGGTCAGAGCATGGGAGAGTGGGCACGCACGGTTTTGCTGGCGCAGGTGAATTCCAGCCAAGAGATCATCCTGGCCGAAATCCTAGCGTTGCGCATGTTGTACCTGAACAGCGTCCAGATTCTTGGACAGCGACGGGAACTGACCACCGAAGAACTGAGGAAGCTCATTGAGCGAGTGGACCGCGAGAAGCAGGGTAAAGCGCAGGAGCGGCTGAGTGGACAAAATAGCAACCGGCCCAGCCCGGAAAGCTCAGCCAACAGCGCCGCCATTTGAACCGGATTCAAAGTCGGTGGGATGCGTTGGAATTCGAGATCGACTGACTTGGGGCGGGAAAGAAGTAAAGCCGTGATCAGGAAATGGGGACGCGACGAGACGTATTACTGGCCGAGCCACAAGCCAGTGTGGACGATCAGCGCCTTTGCTCTCGGAGTGCTAGCACTCTTTGGAATGGCGATCTATCAGGCTAGGGTGCAATGGACGCCGCTACAGCGCTATTGGCTCCCGAACTATCTCAAGACGCAGCTGGCGGCAAGCCTCGGTTTTCCCCCGATTGATTACCGTCTCCTCGAAGTGGAAGACCGACAGGGGCGTCACCGATTAGCGGTTGAGACGGATGTCGCACGGTGGGAAGGTCCCCTGCCGCGCGGGGCGACTATTCCCCTGATCCTATCGAAGGAAGCGGCACGGCAGGACCTGCATCTGGTGCTGGAACCAGCGCAAAAATACAAGAATAAAGAACTCAGCGACTACGCTCGACACTGGATTTACCAAGACCAAACTTGGGGCGACTTCCTGCATTGGCCGCTCGTTACCGGTCTAGCAGTTTTCGGCTGGCTGTCTATCTTTGCTGTTCCCAAAGACTGGCAGCGGCGGCGCGTGCTCAAGTATGGGCGCCGGACCAAAGGCCCGGAGTTCGCCACGGCGGCGCAGTTCAACCGTAGCCAGCAATCCGATGGCATAGGTTTCATCACAAAAGAGCCGCGCACAGCGGGTGAATTCCTGCTGCAGCGTGACGGGAACCTGGTGCGGATTCCGCGCGAGCGGGAGAGTTCGCATTTCATGATGATCGGCGATACCGGCGCAGGCAAATCGTCGCTTATCCGCCAGATCCTCATGCAGGTGGAAGGGCGGGGAGAAACCGCGATTGTGTACGATCCGGCGCTCGAATACACACCGCAGTTTTACGAGCCGAGCCGTGGCGATGTGATCTTGAACGCGGTAGATGCACGTATGCCCTATTGGTCACCGTGCGATGAAGTGCAGCATGAAGCAGAAGCGGAAGGGTTGGCAGCGGCGCTCTTCAAAGACGATCCCCGCACCAATCCGTTTTTCGTGATGGTGCCGCGCCAGATATTTGCCCACCTGTTGATCGAGCAACCGAAGCGGACACCGCAGGAGCTACTCGCCATTCTGCGAGATGAGCGCGAGCTGGCAAAGAGACTCAAGGGCACCGAGCACGCGGCAGCGATCTATCCCGATGCGGGACCGCAGCGTGGCGGTATGATCGCGACTCTCAACAGCGTGAGCAATGCACTGAAGCTGTTGCCCCGAAGAGAAGAAGCTAAGGCGAACTGGACGGCGGTGGAATGGGCGCGGCACCGGGACGGGTGGTTGTTCATCACCAGCCCGGCGGAGTTTCGCGAGAGACAGCGGCCTCTCATCAGCATGTGGCTCGACATGCTGGTGCTGCGCACCATGAACCAGGGCAAGCCCGGTGCGCGCCCCGTCTGGTTCATTCTGGACGAGCTCCAGAGCTTACATGCGTTGCCGCAGTTACACACAGCGATTACCGAGAGCAGGAAGGCCAGAAACCCGGTCGTGCTCGGCTTCCAAGGGCGCAGCCAGCTTGAAGAACTGTACGGGCGCAAGGCGGAAGCCATGCTTTCTCAACCCGCAACGAAAGTCTTCTTACGCACGGATGAGGCCAACTCCTCGAAGTGGATCAGCCAGACCATCGGGGAAGTGGAAATCGAGCGATTGCGTGAAAGCCGCATGAAAGGCCACTTCCCCAGGAACAGGCGGGATTCCCGCAACTACCAGCTTGATCGGACGACCGAGCCATTGGTGATGGCATCAGAAATCCAGGGCCTTCCCGATCTGCGCGCCTATTTGAAAAGCGGCAACTTGGTAGTTCCGCTGAGTTTCCCTTACATCGAGCTACAGAAGCGCCACGAAGCGCTGATCGAACGCAAACTCCCGGCACAGCAGCCAAAGGAAGCGAGCGCGCAGACGGTAACCGCGTCTGGGACGAGCGACGTCCGCGTTCTGACGCGCGGCTTGCCACCGCCGATCCCGCCACAGCGTCAGCAGCAAGCGAAACCACGACCGACGCGGGCGGCGAACGATGACCTGCCCTTCTTGGAGTAAAACGATGCTGACCATTTCCAAGCCGCTGTCATCTGGCCAGGCGCAGGCGTACCACAAGGAAGAGTTTGCCAATGCGCGGGACAACTATTACTCAGAAGGCGACCGTGTGCGCGGCGAGTGGCACGGCAAATTGGCCGAACAGTGGGACCTTAAAGGTGAGGTCAACGAAGAGCACTTTGCGCGACTCGCAGATGGCCAGCATCCGCTCACGGGCGCTCAACTGGTGCAGCACCGCGGGGCAATGGAGTACGTCACCGAACGCGGCGAAGAAGTAAAGACAATGGAGCACCGCGCTGGGTGGGATGCGACATTCTCCGCGCCCAAGAGCGTCAGTTTAACCGCGCTGGTGGGTCGCGACGAACGAGTGCGGGCGGCGCATCGGGAGAGCGTCAATGTTGCTCTTGAGGAGCTCGAAAAATATGTGCAGGCTCGCATTGGCGGCAATCATCCAGCGGAGACAACCGGCAAATGGATTGCCGCCAAATTTGAGCACGATTCGAGCCGCCCGGTCGAGGGCTACGCCGCACCGCAACTCCACACGCATGTTGTGTTCTTCAACATGACCGAGCGGGAAACCGGCGAAATGCGTGCCCTGCAACCGAGAGAACTGTACCGCTCACAGCAGTACGCCACCGCAATATACCGTTCGGAGTTGGCGCTTCGCCTGGGGACCCTTGGTTACGAAATTGAGCAGAGCGCCCATGGCGCGCCTGAAATTCGGGGCTACTCGCAAGAATATCTTGAGGCCAGCAGTCCACGCCGGCAGCAAATCAAAGACCACTTGAGGGAAGGAGGACTGAGCGGAGCTGAATCCGCACAGATTGCCGCCCACCGCACACGCGAAGCCAAATTGAATATCACGCACGAAGAAATGCAGCGGCGCCATGACGAGATGGCGAAAGAGTACGGTAACCAGCCAGAGCGAATTGTGCGTGAGGCTCTGTCCCGCGCTTATGGGATCGCAGCAAGAAGCGAAGAGCAAACGAACGGAACAGCCCGCGAAGCCGTCCGCTATTCGGTTGAAAGGAACTTCGAGCGCGAAGCCGTCTCGGACGAACGTGAGCTGATGCGGGATGCACTGAAACGTGCGATGGGTGAGGCTCCGTTTTCGAGAATTAAGCAGCAGTTCGATCAAGCGGTGGAGAACGGCGACCTAATTCAGAAGGAAGCTCACGGTATTGGACGGAGCTTTACCACGGACGAGATGATCGCGCTGGAGCACGACAATATACGCCTCATGCGTAGCACCCAGGAACAATATCCCGTGCTCGCCGATGACGGCACCCGAAGGGAGATCGAGCACGACTACACGCATCTCAGCAGCAGCCAGCATCGGGCGGTACAGGAGGTTCTCAGCAGTCGCGATCAGATCACGGCGCTTGAGGGTGTAGCCGGGGCAGGCAAAACCACTTCTTTGACAGCCATTCGTGACGCCGCCGAACGCGAGGGCTACAGCGTCGAGGGTTTTGCACCTACCTCGCGAGCCGCGCTCAAACTTGGGGAAGCCGGAATCCTCTCGAACACATTACAGCACCACCTTGCCCGTGGAACGCAGGTTGATACCGGAGAAAAACATCTGTATGTGCTGGATGAATCGAGTCTCGCTAGTACTCGGCAGATCAATGACTTCCTACAGCGGCTGGGAGAACTAGACCGGGTGTTGCTTGTGGGTGACGTGCGACAGCACGAAGCTGTCGAAGCCGGACGCCCTTATTACCAGTTACAGGAAGCCGGAATGCGAACCGCGCATCTGGACGAGATCATCCGCCAGAAGGACCCGGCGCTCAAGGAAGCAGTTGAGCAGCTTGCCCGAGGCGAAATTCACGTCGCCGTCGAAAACCTGGACCGCCAAGGGCGGGTACAACAAATCGAAAACCGGGAAGAACGATTCCAGGCAATCGCCCAGGAGTATGCCCGTTTTCCCCAAGGCACGCTGGTGGTTTCCCCAGACAACCAATCCCGCCGTGAACTGAACGGCATAATTCATGACGAACTACAGGAGCGCGGCCAGGTCCAGCCTCACGAGCAGTCCGTCCGTGTGCTGGAGACCCGTCAGGAACTGACCGGCGCAGACCGTGCATGGGCGGAACAATACTTGCCCGGCGATGTGTTGCGTTATTCGCGAGGCAGCAGAGTGGTGGGAGTAACTGCCGGCCAGTATGCCACGGTCACAGACACGGACGCCAAACAGAACCTGCTCACTGTTGAACGCCAGGACGGCCAGCAGGTGAGCTACGACCCGCGCCGCCTGCAGGGAGTTTCGGTCTACCGGGAAGCAGAGCGTAATTTCGCCGAAGGCGACCGTATCCAGTTCACCGCTCCCTCAAACGAGTTGCACGTTGCCGGCCGCGAGTTGGGAACGATTGTACGAATCGATGAACGCGGCGAGATTGCCGTGCGCACCGATTCAGGAAGAGTGGTGGAATTCCAACTGAAAAACCACCCTCATCTCGACTATGGCTACGCCGTTACCAGCCACAGCAGCCAAGGCCAGACCGCCGACCGTGTACTGATCCACGCCGACACCGAAGAAAGCCCGCACCTGGTGAATAGCCGCATGGCGTATGTCGCTGTCTCACGTGGACGCTACGATGCCCAGATTTACACCAACGACAAATCGGAACTCGCGCAGCACTTGAGTCGCGATGTTTCACACAGCACGGCCATCCGCACCGGCCTAGACCATGCAGGCACGACACATTCGCAGGGCCATGTTCAGGGTGAGGCGCTCGGAGTGTGAGAACGAGTTGAAATGGAGTAGTACCGTGAACGCAGCAGAAGACAATGAGCCATTCGTAACGCCTGAAGAAGCAGCAAACTTTCTCAGGATCAGTCCCGTGACGGTAAAGAAGATGGCACGGGAAGGAGACCTCCCCGCACACCCGATAGGAAACGGGCTTCGCAAGCGCTGGCGCTTTCGAATTTCTGAGCTGGTTTCCCACATGCGTTGTCGTGTACAGTCAGAATCGTCATCCGTGCGCGCTTTAAGGAGGAAAGCTTCTTGAAACGCACACAGCAAGACGTGGGCACGATTGTCCGCAAGAAGAAAGCGCGAGGCCCGGATGTGTGGGTTTGGCGCTTTTACGAAGCGGACGAGATGGGCATTACGCGAAAACGCAGCGTAATGTTAGCGGGAGATGCGGAAGGATGGCCAACGGAAGATCATGCTTGGCTGGGGTCGAGAGAGTTTCGATACCAGCGGATGGAGCAGTCTTCCAGTCAATCGTTCGGAGCATTGGTAAGGCGATACATGCACGAAGCAATGCCAGAACGGTATTCAACCAAGAAGTCCTACGTA
>Ga0182015_10006168_pt1 | contig 12142 bp, 11 predicted proteins | sample 712P3MmetaG_FD_120478 | JGI IMG/M metagenome (GOLD analysis project Ga0182015, IMG submission 120478) | Permafrost microbial communities from Stordalen Mire, Sweden - 712P3M metaG | ecosystem: Environmental > Terrestrial > Soil > Wetlands > Permafrost | place: Sweden: Stordalen | collected...
CATGCTGGTACGCGCGCAGGAAATGGCCCGCTACGTGGAAACCGGCGCGCTGGATGCCGGAATCACCGGCCGCGATTGGGTGCTGGAGACGGGCGCGCAGGTCACCGAGGTCGCGGAGCTGCTTTACGCCAAGCAAAGTTTGGCGCCGGTGCGCTGGGTACTCGCCGTGCCCGAAGAATCGGACGCCAAATCTGTGGCGGCACTCGAAGGAAAAGTGATCGCGACGGAGGTTGTGAACCTCACGCAGCAGTATCTTGCGAAGCACAAAGTGAAGGCGCGCGTGGAATTTTCGTGGGGCGCGACGGAAGTGAAAGTGCCGCAGCTGGCGGATGCCATTGTGGAAGTCACGGAGACCGGAGCATCGCTGCGCGCCAATCGTTTGCGCATTCTCGACACTGTTTTGGAATCGCGCACAGTGTTCATCGCCAATCGCGCGGCCGCGGCCGATCCGTGGAAGCAAGAGAAGCTGGGCAATATCGCGCTGCTGCTATCCGGCGCGATCGCCGCCTATAGCAAGGTGGGATTGATGCTCAACGTGCGGCGCGCGCAGCTTGACGCGGTGTCCGCGGTGCTGCCGGCGCTGAAAAATCCAACGATATCGCCGCTGGCCGATCCGGAGTGGGTGGCCGTGAACGTGATCGTGGATGAAGACATGGTGCGCCAGATCATTCCCAAGCTGAAAGCCGCGGGCGCGCAGGGAATCGTGGAATATCCGCTGAATAAAATCGTGCTCTGATGCGCCTTCTTTCACTCAACAACGCGACGGCGCGGCAATTTCTCCGCCGCCGGCGCGCCTCCGATCCCGCGGCGCTGGCCGCGGCCGAGCGCATCGTGCGCGACGTGCAGCGGCGCGGCGATCGCGCGCTGTTCGCATGGACGGCGCGCCTGGATAAATTCGATATCGGTCCGCGCACGATGTGGGTGCCGCGCAAGGAAATCGCGGCGGCGCGACCAAGCGTTGCGCCGGAGTTGATGCGCGCGCTCGAACACGCGGCACGCAATATTCGGATCGTCGCGCAGAAACAATTGCCCCGCGAATGGAGTTTAGTGGTCGAGCCGGGCGTGCGCGTCGCCCAGCGCGTTTCGCCGCTCGATGCCATCGGCTGCTACGTTCCGGGCGGACGTCATTCGCTGGTTTCAACGCTGTTGATGTCCGCCGTTCCGGCGCAAGTTGCGGGCGTGCGCAGGATCGTCGTTGCCTGCCCGAAGCCCAACGCGGCGGTTCTGGCTGCGGCGAACTTACTTGGGCTGACGGAAGTCGCGCGCATCGGCGGCGCGCAAGCCATCGCGGCGCTGGCCTATGGCACGCATTCGGTGCCGCGCGTGGATAAAATATTCGGACCCGGCAATCGTTACGTCACTGCCGCAAAACAGATCGTCAGCGCCGATTGCGCCGTAGATTTGCCGGCCGGCCCCACGGAAGTTCTCGTTGTCGCTACGCGCGGCAATGCGCGTTTCATCGCCGCGGATCTCGTCGCGCAGGCCGAACACGATCCCGATGCGCGTGCGATTTTCGTCACCACCTCAAAGAAATTGGCTGCGGCCGTGCAAGCTGAAGTAGCGTCGGAACTGGCGCGCTTGCAGGCGACGAATCCTGCGCGTACGGCGCTGGCTCGAAACGGCGCCATTTTGCTGGCCAAAAGCGTGGCGGCCGCGGCCGAATTCGCCAATGCGTTTGCGCCGGAGCACTTGAGCGTTCCCGGTGCGGAGCGCGCGCTGCTCGCGGATTTGCGCGCCGCCGGCAGCATTTTCATCGGTCCGTGGAGCGCGCAATCGATCGGCGATTACGCCAGCGGCAGCAATCACGTCTTGCCGACGGGCGGCTGGGCGCGCGTGCGCGGCGGCTTGAGCGCGGCGGATTTTGTGCGCACTTCGAGCGTGCAGCAAATATCGCGCGCGGGATTCCGCAAGCTGGCGCCCGTAGTGCGCGCTCTCGCCGGCGCCGAAGATTTAGCCGCGCACGCGCGCTGCGTCGAGGTGCGGCAATGAAAGTGCGATTGCCCCGCGTGCCGTTGCGACGTTCGGTCGCGAAGCTCGATCCGTACGTTGCTCCCGTTGAAGGGCGGGCAGGGAAGCTGCGTTTCGATTTCAATGAGAATACCGTGGGTTGCTCGCCCGCGGTTCTCGCCGCATTGCGCAGCCTCACGCCCGAGCAGATCGCAATCTATCCGGAGTACGAATCGGCGACGGCGCGCCTCGCGCGGTATTTCAAGGTTCGCGCCGATGAAATTCTACTGACCAACGGCGTGGACGACGCGCTGCATGTGTTGATGGACACTTTCGTCGATCCCGGCAGCACGGTGCTGATCGTTGAGCCGACGTTCAACATGTATCGCTTCTACGCGCAGCTGGCCGGCGCGAAGATTCGCGCGCTCAAGTACGACATCGAGATGCGCCATGAAGCCGAGACGCGCTTTCCGCAGGAGCGCGTGCTGCAAGCGCTGAAGAGCAAGCCGCGTGCGCTGCTGCTGGCGAATCCCAACAATCCCACCGGTACGCTGATTACCCGGAAGCAAATTCGCGCGCTGCTGCGCGCCGCGCCGCGCACGCTGGTGCTGCTGGACGAAGCCTATTACGAATTTTCCGGCGTCTCTGTGCTGCCGTGGATTCGCAAATTTCCGAATCTTGTGGTTTCGCGCACGTTTTCAAAAACGGCGGCGCTGGCTGGATTGCGCTTGGGCTGTCTATTCGCCGCGAAAGAGGTCATCGCCGCGCTAAAACGCGCCGATTCGCCGTATCCGGTAAATACGGCGGCGTTGGTCGCGGCGGAAGCGGTGATTTGCGAACCAAACGTAATGCGCGCTTACGCTGAAGAGATCGTGCGCAACCGCGCACCGCTGATCAACAGCCTGGAAAATCTGGGCATTCGCGTCTATCCCAGCGAAGCGAATTTTCTATTGGTCGATTTCGGCGAGGACGCCACGCGCATGCTCAAGCGTCTGGCGCGCCAAGGCATTTTGCTGCGCGATCGCGCGACGGAGTTCGGGCGCAAAGGCTTTGTGCGCATCACCGTCGGCACGGCGCAGCAAAACGATCGCTTGCTGCGCGCGATTCATATCTACAAGGATTCGCGATGAAGCGCCTTTCGCCCGAACTTGTGATCTTCGACGTCGACGGAGTGCTCGTGGACGTGCGCGGCTCGTTTCACCGCTCGATCCTCGATACCGTCCACCATTTTACGGGCAAGCGCATCACCTATGGCGAGATCGGCGCATGGAAGAATCGTGGCGGCTACAATGACGATTGGAAACTTTCCACGGATTGGATAGCATCACTCGGCGGAAAAGCCGGGTACCGCACGGTAAAGCGCCAATTTATGAAATTTTACTGGGGCGAAAATCTTCGGCCGGGTAACGTGCAGCGCGAGCGTTGGCTTGTGCCGCGCGGGCGCCTGGAGCGCTGGTCGCGCCGCGCGCCACTGGCGCTTTTCACCGGCCGCACGCGCACCGAGCTCGATTACACGCTGGACCGGCTGAAGACGCGCCAATATTTCACGAGCATCGTCACCATGAATGACGTGAGCCAGCAGAAACCGCATCCGGAAGGCCTGCTGCGCTTGATCGGCAAACTCGATCCGCGTCGGGTGATCTATCTGGGCGACAATGTGGACGATGCGATCTCGTCTCGGCGCGCCGGCGTGCCATTCATCGGCGTATTGCCCGGCGGCGGCACGCCCGTTGCGCGGCGCATTCGCGCGGGCCTGTTGCGCAAAAATGGCGCGATCCGCGTTTTGGAGAAAGCCAGCGAACTGGAGAATTATTGGCAATGAGGCGCGCACAGCTGCACCGCAAAACCACGGAGACCGACATTCGCCTTCGCCTGAACCTCGATGGCCGCGGCCGTGCGAATATTTCCACGGGCATTCGCTTTTTCGATCACATGCTGCAGCTTGTGGCGCGGCACGGCGCAATGGATTTGGAATTGATCGCGCGCGGCGATCTCGACGTCGATCAACACCACACCGTGGAAGACGCCGGCATCGCTCTGGGCGAAGCGGTCACCAAGGCGCTGGGATCGAAACGCGGAATCTTGCGCGCTGGATTTTCTCTCATGCCAATGGACGAGACGCTCGCATCTGTCGCCATCGATTTCAGCGGCCGTCCGCACTGCGTCTGCCGGTGCAAGTTTTCCGCGCGCCGCGTGGGAGACTTTCAAACTGAGCTTGTGGAAGATTTTCTTGGCGGCTTTGCGCAGGCCGCGAAGGCCAATGTCCATGCGCGATTGATCTACGGCCGTTCGTCGCATCACCAGGTGGAAGCCATCTTCAAAGCGTTCGCGCGAGCGTTGCGCTTCGCGGCGGCGCGCGATCCGCAATTGAAGCGCATCCTGCCATCGACCAAAGGCCTGATATGAAAATCGCGCTGGTGGAATACGGCGCGGGCAATTTGCCGTCGGTCGAACGCGCACTCGCGCGCTTGGGAGCCGACACGTTTCGCGCTCCGAACCCCGCGGCACTGTCCGGCGCCGACGCGATTATTTTGCCCGGCGTGGGCCATTTCGGCGCGCTGATGCGCCAACTTGGCGAGCAGGGAATGATTGAGCCGCTGCGCGAGCGCATCTCGAGCGGCGTCCCGTTCCTGGGAATTTGCCTCGGCTTGCAGGCGCTATTTTCCGCCAGCGATGAAGCGCCGGAAGATCGTGGTTTGGGGATTTACGGCGGGCGCGTTTCCGCGTTGCCGCCGACCGCGAAATTGCCGCACATGGGGTGGAATCGTCTCGAGCGGCAGCCCGGCTCTCGTCTGCTCGAAGGCATTCCGGACGACGCCTATTTTTATTTCGCGAATTCCTTTGCGGCGCTGCCGGGAGCGACGGGATTGGCCAACGCCGAAGCCGCGCTGTGCGATCATGGCGGGCGTTTCGTGGCGATTGTTGAGAACGGCAGCGTTTGCGGCGTGCAATTTCATCCCGAAAAATCGGGGCAGGCCGGCGCGCGCTTGCTGGAAAATTTCCTGCGCTTGGCGCAGGTAAACGCGAAGAATGGAAATGGCGGCAAAAGCGCGGGTGCCGCGCGATGAGTTTGGCCCGGCGCATCATTCCATGTCTCGATACCGATGGCAGCCGCGTGGTGAAAGGCGTGCAGTTCGTGCAGCTGCGCGATGCCGGCGATCCGGCGGAACTTGCCGCGCGCTACAACCGCGAGGGCGCCGACGAATTGGTGGTGCTGGATATTGCCGCCTCGCGCGATCATCGGCCCACGTTTTTGGAAACGATTCGCCGCGTGGCCGCCGAACTCGCCATTCCGCTCAGCGCCGGCGGCGGCATTAATACGCTCGAAGATGGGCAGGCGATTCTGCGTGCCGGCGCGGATAAAGTGACGGTGAATACCGCCGCCATCCGCCGCCCCGCGTTGCTCACGGAATTGTCCGAGGAATTCGGCGCGCAAGCCGTGGTCCTCGCGATCGACGCGCGCCGCGATGGCGATCACTGGCGCGCCTACGTGCGCGGCGGACACGACGCGACGGATCTGGACGCCGTAGCCTGGGCGCACGAAGGCGTGGAGCGCGGCGCCGGCGAAATCCTGCTGACGTCGATGGACCGCGACGGCACGCGCAAAGGCTTCGATTGTGAATTGACCGCCGCGGTATCGGGATCGGTGTCCGTTCCCGTGATCGCATCCGGCGGCGCCGATACGCCGCAAGATTTCCTGGACGTTTTTGAAAAGGGCAAAGCCGATGCGGCGCTGGCCGCCTCGATTTTTCACGACAATCTGCAGGGATTCGGCGCGCTCAAGCGTTTTCTTGCCGAGCGCGGCGTCCCCATGCGCGTGAGCGCCTAGCGCATGCTGGTCCCGTGCATCGATTTGCAGGATGGCCGCGCGGTGCAGTTGGTCCACGGCCGCAAGCGGCGTCTGGCCGTGGACGATGTGATGGGCCTCGTCGCGCGCTTCAGCGTTTATCCGCGCCTGCACGTGATCGATCTCGATGCCGCGATGCGCAAGGGCTCGAATGCGCGCCTGGTGCGCGAAGTGTGCCAAGCCGCGCGCCGCGCGGGCATGCGCGTGCGCGTGGGCGGCGGAATTCGCACGGTGGCGCGCGCGCGCCGCATCGCCGGCTGGGGCGCGGAAAAAATAATTGTCGGCAGCGCGGCCTTCCGCGGCGGCCGCGTGAACCACGCATTCTTACGGCGCTTGGTTGCGGCATGCGGGCGCCGCCGCGTGATGCTCGCGCTCGATACCGATCACGGCCGCATCGTGGTGCGTGGCTGGCAGGAGCGATTGCATCTTGAACCCCGCGACGTTCTGGCCGAGCTTGCTCCCTACGCTTCGGAATTCCTGTGCACTTACGTGGATACCGAAGGCACAATGCGCGGCACGAATCTGGCGTGGTTTCGCAGTCTGCGCCGCGCCACGAAATTGCCGATCACCGCGGCCGGCGGAATTCGCAGCCAGCGCGAAATTCATGCGCTCGCGCGCATGAAAATGGACGCAGCCGTCGGCATGGCTCTCTACCTCGGCAAGCTTTCCTGAAAAAGAAATATTCTGATGTGCATGACGGAGGGGATTGCTTCGAGCAATCAGCGCGCGGGCAATTGCCAGAAGGGCGCGTTCGATTGCGAAAACTCGATGGCAACTTCAGTGGATGGCGTGCCGAAGCCGCCAAACGCTCCGAATGCTCCGACGCGCACCACGCGGCATTCCTGCCTGGCATCCGTGGCCCGATCGATCAGCAGCAGGTGCTGGCCGGTCTGGACGGTGGAAGCCAGCGTCAGCAGCGTTCCATTCGCGCTCACGTCGAGCGTCTGCGCCTCTTCGTGAAATGGCTCCTGCGCCGCGCTGTATCCGTAGACGAACACCGGCACGTGAACAGCCCACCGCGTGCTCCTGCGCCGGTCGGAGCGTGGACCGGGAACCGGCGCGGATTCGGCTTGCGCCCGGCGTTCGCGATCTTGCTGCGCCTTCCGGATGGCTTCAAAAATGCGGCTCACGTGTTCCCGCCTGCGCGGTCCGGCGAAATCGCCCGCACCCTCGCGCCATCAACATAGCTCGAAGCAGCGCCGGAAGATCAGCAACTTCGCGCCAAACGTCCGAATTGGTTAACACCGTCGGAATCGCGCCCACGCCGCGCGAAGACGCGCCGCGAATCGGCGCGCCGCTGCGCAGAAAATCGGCGCAGCGACGGATCGAACTCGATTAGTGCTTAACCGTCTGGGAAAGCGTTCCGAACGCCGCCTGCATGTCGGGCGCAGTTCCGTAAAAATCGTAGTTGCCGTACGAAGATGAAATATGAAGTTGCGTGCCATTCACTTTCACGGAGTGGATCGAGGCCGCGCCGAAGGTCACGCGGTCGCAGCGGCCGTCGAAAGTTTGCGTGCAGTAATAGCTGCCGGTGCCGTCGGAATTCACCGTCAAATATCCCTCGCAGTAGGATTGCGAAGTGCCGGTTTTGCTTTTGAAGTCTATGGAAAGATGGCGGTGCTGAACGAAATATCGGTGCGAGCCAGCGCTGGCCGGAGCAGTTGGCGCCGCAGCCGGTTTGGCCGCCGCCGCTGGGGGCGTCGCCGGAGTCTCCGCGGGCGCGCTCGGTCTTGCCGCGGGAGTCGATGGCGGCGTGCTGGCAGAGGCCGCGGGCTGGCGCGGCACCGGCGCGTGCCCGGTTGCGCCATTGCTGCCGCCTGAACTTGCCGAAGGCTGCGGTAGCAATCCTCCTATGCCCGTGCTTCCGCCGCTCGCGTTGCCGCTGGCGCCCACCAAGCCGCTGCTCCCCGAGCCCGCGGCCGAACTAGGCGTTTGAATCGGGGCCGTTGTGCCTCCGCCTCCGCTGCTCGTGCTGCCGCCGCTGCTCGATCCGCCGCCCCCGCCTCCTCCACCACCGCCGCTGCTATACGCTGCCGAGCCGGCTCCACCGCCGCCGCCCGAATCCGAATTTCGGAAATGCGCCACGCCGACCGCCGCGAGAATCAGCAGCAGCACTGCCGCCGCGCCCAGCACAATGAACGTCAGCTGCTTCGACGGCGCGCCCGCGGACGTCTGCGGCCCAGTGCCCGGGTGCGGCGGGATGGTCGCTTGCGTTGCGCCAGACATTCCCGGCGTGTACGCCGGACCGGCTCCTGCCGGACCTTCGCCGATCCAGGTCGCACCGGACATCGAAGGGTTTGGCGTCGCCGGCCCTCCCGGATACGTACCGCCCGCCGGCGTATTCGGGGCAGGAGTCCAGCGTCCGCCCGGCGGCGGCGCGCTGGGAGGGGTCCATTGCCCGCCCTGAGCGGCGCCAGTGGGCGTCCAGTTCCCAGGCTGGCTTGGCGCACCGCCCGGAGGAGGCGTCCATCCGCCAGGTTGCACTGGGGCGCCGGGTTGATTCCAAGCCACCGGCATTCCGGCCATCGGCGGAACGTATCCCGGCAAGCCGAGCGGGTGTTCGAGTCCGGCGCCGAATTCTTCCACGGTCTGAAATCGCTCGTCCGGATTCTTGGCCAGCGCTTTCATCACGCACTGCTCGAAGCCCGGCGCGATGTAGGGGTAATAGCGCGTGGGCGGCGGAGGCGGCGTATTCACGTGATCGGACATCACCTGGAAATCGCTTTCGCTCTCAAACGGCAGATGCGCCGTCATCATTTCGTAGAGCGTCGCGCCCAGGCTGTAGATGTCGGAACGAATGTCCACCGGCATGTTGCGAATTTGCTCGGGCGACATATAAGCGACGGTGCCCATGCGCGTTCCGGTGCGCGTCATGCGCTGGCCGCCCAGCACCTTGGCGATTCCGAAATCCATCACTTTCACGATTCCGGATTTCGTCAGCATGATGTTGCTCGGCTTGATATCGCGATGCACGATGCCCATGCGGTGCGCGAAGCCGATGCCCAGCAGCGCCTGGCGGAACAAAGGCACGGCTTCTTCGGCCGGAATTACGCCGCGGCGGCGAATGATCTGATCGAATGTTTCGCCATCGAGCAGCTCCATCACCATCACGCAAACGCCATCCACCTGCATGAAGGTATAGAGCGTGGCGATATTGGTGTGATTCAGGTTGGCTTGCGCGCGCGCTTCCGCGCGGAAGCGCTCCACCAGCGCTGGCGTGCCCACCAATTCCTGGGAGAGAACTTTGATTGCAACGGGGCGATCGAGCGTGACGTCCACGCCGCGATAGACCACGCCCATACCACCTTCGCCGATTTTCTCGACGACCTGGTAGTTGCCGATTTGCGTTCCGATCATGCTTTGGTCCTTCTAGAAACTAGAACAGCATCGCATCGCGCGCTCGCCGATCCGCCCCGCGCGTTCCGCGCAAAAGTGTCTTACTCTGTGGACTTCGCCGCCGGCGGCTCCTCAGCAGCCAGTGTGTCCGGCTCCGCCTTCGGCGGCTCGGGTTGCGCCGCATCCGGCTTTGCCGGCTCCGCCTTCACCGCGGCCGGTCCGTCGTCGGGCACAACCGTCTTGCGCATCCCGTCGCTGGCCACGCGCAAAAGCTGCACGGTTATATTATCGTGCCCGCCGCGCGATTTTGCGAGTTCGATCAAATCCCTGCAGGCCTGTTCCAGCGAATTTCCGTTGGCCGCCGCCTGAAACTCTTCGTTGCTCACCAGCCCCGAAAGTCCGTCCGTGCACATCAGTAGAGTATCACCCGGCTCAAGCGGCAGGGGCTCGGCGGGGCAATCGGCGCGAATTTCCTTCGACGCGCCCAGCGCCATCATCAGCACATTCTTTTGCGGATGGTGTTCGGCCTCTTCCGGCGTGAGCATGCCGGCTTCCACCATCTTGTTCACATAGGAATGGTCGTGCGTGATTTGAAAGATATCCGGACCGCGCAGCAGATAAAGCCGGCTATCGCCCACGTGCGCATACACCAGATTTTTTCCCAGGATCGCGGCGGCCGTGCACGTGGTGCCCATGCCCTCGAGCCCTTCGCTCTCGCGCGCTGCCGCAATAATTCTCTGATGGGCTAAACGGAATCCTTCAAGCAGGGCATCGACCGGATCGGAATCGTCGATGTTTTTGAGGTACGTCTCGCGGACCGTTTCCACCGCGATGTGGCTGGCGATCTGCCCGCCTTCGTAGCCGCCCATTCCATCGGCGATGATCGCCAGGCGGCCGCGTTTGGCGAATTCTTCTTCGCTTTCCGGCTCGGCGTAGCAGAAATAGTCTTCGTTATTCTCTCGAACCAAACCTACGTCGCTCAGGTTCGCCAGGGCAATTCCGGGCCGGATTTCCATGGTCTCTGCGTTCTAAAACTAGATGCACTTAAACTTCAGCGCCAGCTTGCCCAGCTTGATCGTGTCGTTGTCCTTGATCTCTTCGCGCGCGATCGGCTCGCTTGAATCGTTCACGAACGTGCCGTTGGTGGAATCGAGATCGGTGAGAAAAAATTTGCCGTCCTTGCGGCGCAGCGAAGCGTGCTTGGCGGAAACCGTCGTATCGTCCACCACGATTTCGCAATCCGGCGCCGTGCCCAAGACGTTGTGGCCGTCGCGCACGCGGAAATCCTCGCCCATCTGATTGCCGTTCATCGCCACGAACCAGCCCACCACCGCGCCCGCCGCCTTTTCTCCGATCACCACGGTGCGCCGAGCTCCGCCGCCTGGCACCCCAGCGCCCATGCCTGGCCGCGGAGCCGCAGGCGCGCCGCCGCCCAGCACGGTATCGCCGCTCTGGATGCGCGTCTTACCGGGCGCAGGTGTGTCCACGCTTCCGGTCTTCTGGCAGTACGGACAAATCTCCCAGGAATCCTCCATCTGATGGCCATTCGCGCAGAACTTCGACATGTTATTCGTCCCCTCCGCGGCTCCATGTTTTATGGGCCGCTGATCAATCTCGTTTTCGGGCTGGTGCGCCTCCGCCTAGCTGCTCAGATACGTGAAGGTCGCCGCGCCCTTCCCGATGAAAATTTTGTCGCCGTGGTGCAAAGTCACTTTGCTCACCTTCGGCGTGTCGATCGAGTTCAAGAAAACGCCGTTGGTCGAGCCGCGATCGATCAGCACCACGCCTTCGTCCACCGGCACAACCCACGCGTGCTCTTTCGAGACCGCGTCTTCCGGCAGCACGATCTGGCACTTCGCCGAATCGCGTCCGATCAGCAGGCCCTGCTTGGTGATTTCATAACGCTTGCCCGCCGTCGCGCCGCTGGTGCACTGCAAGCTGCCGTAGCTGCGCTGCGGTCCGGGCGCTGCCGCATACGCGCCTCCCGCTGCCGGTGCGTACGCCCCGCCCGCGCCCGCCGCGGGATAGCCGCCCGCCGGCAAGCCCGGAGCTTGCGGCCCGCCTGGCAGGGAAGCGCCGACGGCAGGTCCGCCGGCCACCGCGTGCGCCGGCTTCTTCTTCAGCAGCGCAAACGCACCAACCGCGAGCACGATCAGTATCAACACGCCGCCGCCGATCTCGTAATCCATCGTGCTCGGGAACGGCTCCTTGCAGGTCGAAGGATTCGCGGCCTGGCTGATGTAGTCCTGCACGTACGGGAACCCAGGGTTCAAATTCTTGATCTGCTCGAATTCGTGCTGGGCCCTTGAGCACTGGCTGGCCTCAAGGTCGTTGATCGCCGCGATGTACTGCGTGGAAAGATCGCTCTCCTGCGGCTTGATGCTTTGCGAATTCAGGAATTCGTTGGCCACGCTCATCGGCACCAGGAAGTTGATGTTCTGCGCGTTGTCCGCGCCGAATGTCGCGATGCCGATCACCTGGCCCTGATCGTTAAACGCCGGCCCGCCGCTATTGCCGTGATTGATCGCCGCGTCGGTTTGGATCGCTTGCCAGCCGCCCGGCATGGTCTGCCGCGCGCTCACGTCGCCGGAGGTCAAGGTCGGCTCCGCGCCCATCGCCGCCGTTCCCATTTCCGCGGCGCCGGGATACCCGATGATAAAGATCTTGTCGCCCACTTGCAGCTTGGTGTCGTCGCCCACCGGCACCGTCGGCAGATTGGTCTGTTCGATCTTCAGAATCGCCACGTCTTTGCCCGGCGTGATCGTGCCAACGTCTCTCACGTCGCACGGAACGCTCTTGGTCAGCGTCGAAAGGCCCGGAATCGCGATTCCGATTTGCGCGGAAACGGTAGTCGTCGGCGCCGTCAATTGCATATAGTGCGTGTAAAAGCCAAGCAGAGCGGTCTTGAACATCGTCTGCTCTTCGTCGGAAAGCTGAACTTTCAATTCGTTCTGCAGATTCTGCACATCGTTGGGAATCAATTGGTTCAGCAAATCCGTGGCAAACAACGTC
>Ga0182015_10006170_pt1 | contig 12136 bp, 17 predicted proteins | sample 712P3MmetaG_FD_120478 | JGI IMG/M metagenome (GOLD analysis project Ga0182015, IMG submission 120478) | Permafrost microbial communities from Stordalen Mire, Sweden - 712P3M metaG | ecosystem: Environmental > Terrestrial > Soil > Wetlands > Permafrost | place: Sweden: Stordalen | collected...
ACCGTGGCGACCGTTCCGCTTGACGATGTGTCAGTCAGCGTCACCGCGGCGTTCTTGTAGCGGATACCACTGGTCGTCCAAGCTGCGGCGCTGATGTTGCCGGATAGGCCGAACGAGGTCGCCGCTGCATTGCCCAAAGTCGGCGAGACCAACGTGGGAGAGTTTGAAAACACCACATTGGTTGTTCCGGTCGGTGTGCCGACGGCGACGCCAGCAATCGCTGCGACGGTTGCCGCCACAGAACCCGTGCCGGATGCCGTCACATCGCCAGTGAGCGCCGTGATGCCGCTGCCGCCGCCACCAGGCGCAGGACCGATCTGAGCCTGCGCAATAGCGGGCGCAAATAGAGCGACGAGGATCGCAAGAACAAAACGCATTACAGCCACTCCACATAGAGCGGCGTTGAACCTGCGCTTGCGATGCAATTAAGCTGCCCGGTCGGAACGCCGCCAGTGTTTGGGTTCCACGAAGCAGACTGCCCGACTGCAAGCTGCACTGAGGTTTTTGAGTTGAGCACGCCAGCGGCGCCGAAGGCGCAGGCAATGGTAGCACTGGTAGATGTGTTCTGGATTTGCAGGAACTGCGTAGCGGTCGAGGCGGCAAGGCAATTCGTGGTCGTCGCACCAACCGTGCAGCCGGGGAAATTCCGGGCGGCGGCGGCCTGACCCTGAACGATAGCTGCACCGATTGTATTCGTGCCAGCCGGAATTGAGCCGACAATACCAGCATAAAGACCCTTGAGACATGCAACGACCGTACAGCCGCCAGAGCCAGCGTACACGGTCGTCTCTGCCGTAGTGCCCTCGGTCACGTCACCACCGCTTACGATAGCCCCACTCGCTATCGCACCGCTGGCAATGGCGCCGCTGGCGAAGGCTCCAGATGCTACAGCGCCGCTTGAGATAGACCCAGAAGCGAATGCGCCGCTTGCTATTGAAGCGGACGCCTGCGTTACCGCAACCGTTCCAGTGATCGTCGTGGACGTCAGAGAAACTGGTTGCGTGGTTTGCCAGAACGTGCCTGAGACTGGGAATGTCGCTCCTGTTGCCGGGGAGACCCATAGTGGGTTGGTAGCGCTCGGCGCTGCACTAAGTATCTGCGTGAGGTTGACGTTGCCACCGCCGCCACCGCTACCGGATCCGCCCCCAGCTCCGGTCGGCAGACCAGTACCCCCGGAAAACACCACGACGTTCGATGCGGAGTCACCAGCTTGGTTGATACAGGCGGTATGCGTGTTGGAGCCGACCGTGAAAGCAAGCCAACTTCCCGGCTGGATGACGTTCTCACTGGCAACCGCCGTCCCGGCGCCGACCGAGAGTTCGCACGAGACCGCAGTCGTGCCGGTATTGAACGCGATATCGACGGCGCCAGTCGGAAGCGCTGCGTCATGCGACGTCGCATTCGATGTCAGATTGGCGTAGCTGCCTCCGGGCGCAAATCCGGCAATGCTGGCGCTGACGCTAACCGTCGCATTGACGCAAAGAAGCCCGTTCGCATCGATGGTGAAGGGGCCCGGCCGGTTTTGCGTCGACGTCGACGGCTTATAGGCGACCGGCGGCGATCCGCAGGTAGTGATCGCATAGCCCGTCACATTGCCGAAGCCGCCTTGTGCGAAGGCGGGATTCGACCAAGCGGCGAAGGCAATGCCGATGGCGGCGAGAACGATCAATAACCTGCGCATCGTTATTTCTCCGGGATCATTTTGACGGCGAGGTCACCGCTGGCGGAGCCGCTGGGGCAGTTGCTGCCGCAGGGGGAGGGGCCGGCGGCGGCTCGGCGGGAGCGGACGGCGAAGCGGGCGGCTCTGGAGCCGGAGCGGTAGCCGGCGGCGCGGGCGGTCGGTTTTGTTCCTGGACCTGTATGACGAGCCGCTGGATCAGCGAATTAACCTCTTTCCAGGGTTTTTCGGCTAGTGTGTTAAGCAACAATTGCGCGTCTTCTTGAGTTACCATCAACTGCACGAGCTTGCCGTCCGCGCGCGCTGCTCCTGCAAAACTGCCTACGATTGCCGCCGCAAGCAAAATCCTACGCATAAGAAGTCTCCTTGTGTTGTCGCTACGAAAAAACTCTCAGCCCTGACCGGCGACCGCCGCCGGCGTACCGGCCGCAGCTCCTGCTCCGGCGACATTCATCGGCGCGGCCGCTGGCTCGCCGCCAGGCGTTCCGGCGCCGGGCCCGGCTTCCATCTCGTTTGATTGGCGCTCGGCCATCTGCGCGAGTTCTTCCTGGTGCGCCTTGTTCATATCCTCACGCGCCTTGGCGTGGCGGACATGGGTTTCGCCGCGCTCGCGCGAGTGGCGCTCGTGCACTGATTCCTCGCCGCCCTTGGCTTCGCCTTTGTCCTCTTTCTTTTTTCCGCCGTACCAATCGCGCTTTTTCTCGGCCATGATCGATCTCCGTTGTTGAGGCGCTAGTGTTTCTCGCCGTACCACTTGTCGGAACGGGATTTATCGCTCTTGTTCTCGCCGCCGTGATGCATGCCTTTAAGCGTATGCGCCAAAGCGGCCATTCGCGCGATGCGCGGGTTGCTTGAGTTGCGCGCGGTTGCAAGCTTTGCTGCGGGAATCTTTTCGCCCTCCGGGACGCCCAAGGCACGGTGCAGAGCCCCAGGGTGCTTGATCGCGCCGGCGATCCATTTCTTATTTTTTGCCATACCACTTCTCGTTGCGGGATTTGGTCGGTTTGCCGCTCTTAACCTTAGCTGGGAGCTTGCCGCCAGGATCGGCGGCGGCGAATTCGGCGGCAGCCTTTCCCTCTTGGCCGGGCTTGTCTTTGTTCGCCCAGGCCCATCGGCGTTGTGCTTGGCTGACCGGCGGCATCGGCGATTACTGCTGGTAGCCGCCCATATTCACGTCGACCGCTGTCGCCGAACCATCGGCCGTGGTCGTTACCGTGATCGCCGTATTCACGGCACTCGCCGGAATGCAGGGATTGAAGCTTCGCGACATGGTATTGCCGGCCGCCGATGCGCTCATCTGGTAGGTGAACGAATTGCCGATCAGGCCTGCCACAACGATCGGTCCAACGGCAGCCGTTCCGCCGATGACCGACACGTCGAAGGTGCAGAGATAGTTGGTCACGTTTGCCGTCGCCGCAAGCGTGCCCACGACCGCGCCCGTGGTGCCGGCCCCGACCGCAGTCAGCGGCGTAGAGGCCGCAGGATATTGCGACACGAGCGCCGGCGTTGAGCCATAAGCCGGGGGGCCAGGGGGATTGACGGGCGCCGAAAATGCCTGGATGCCGGCGAAGATCGATACGCCGATTACGAATGCGGCGCCCGCCATCAAACGGATATTCTGGAAGAGTTTCATTTGCGTTATCGCCTTGCGGCGCTCCTGTTAAAGTCGAATGGGCCGGTTCTGCGAACCTTCCCCGAGACTGTGGCGGACTCTGACTTGGCGACTATGCGCTTCGCCGATCTTTCCGACATTTCATGACCATCTCGGTTCGGGCATCCCCTAAAAGATGCCGCTGGGGGCCTTGCGAGCCTTACCAAGCCCTCTGGGTATAACTCATGGCGTCGGGGGATTGCCCCCGAGCGGACTCGTTACGGGCGACGTAGCGCCGGCGCGGCGTGCACCACGGCTCTGTCCCGGATTCGGGCCGTGCAGATGGCCGGGACCGCGCTCGTTCATCTGTGCAACCTTGGCGCCTAGAATCGGCGATGCGGAGCCCTGACCGGATTGCGGAGCGAAGTTGTGCGACATGCCGGGCAGCGAGCGGGCGTCCTTGCCATCGCGGCGCAGCTTGATCTCCTCGCACAGCGAGATCAGCGCTTTCTGATAGGCGATCGGATTGAGGTCGGTCACCCGCGGATCCTTGGCCAGCATAGTGGCGGCTTCCGCCATGTCCTCGATGCCGTAGAAAACGCGGCCCTGCGGCAGGCTCGTGGCCCATTTGGCCCAGCGCAGGCCTGCAGCACGATTAAGCGGCTCGACATATTGGTTGGGGACGCGCTCGAGCACGATGATCGAGCCTTCCGCATACCAGGTGCCCGAGGTGCCTTCGCCATAGAAGCCATCGGCGACGCAGCGGTAGCAGGGGCTGCGTTCCTGGATGATCTCGTTGCCGTCGCGCATGGCGAACACTTCCGGCAGATCGCTGAAGCCGTATCTGGCGAGCAGCGCCAGATCGCCGTCGGCCGATGCCTCCAGTTCGGTTGCTCTGGTGGTTTTCTCGTTCATGACCTTTATCCTTCAAACTGAAACTCGGGGAAAAAGCTGCAGCGGGCATTACCGCTGCAGAGGAGGACAAGCCGGGAGGCGTCAGCGCCCCGGCCTGGCGGAGGGTTAGTAATTCGCGGCGTATTGGCCCAAACTAGTCTGCGCGGAAGTGCCGCCCAGGTTGATGTAGCCGGTGACGGTCAAGCCGGTGAAGTTCGATCCGGCGACGATATAATCGAGTTGGAGGAACCGCGGCAAAGCATTGCCGGATTGCCGGCGCGGCAAGTCGAAAGCGCATACCCGGATCGAGGCGAGGATATTGGCGAGCGGGATGGCACCGGTCTCGATATAGGTCACGAACGTGAGACCGGAGATGGTGCCGCCGCCGTTGTCGGGTGCACCTTGCAACGCAACCTGCAACGAGGTTGCCACCGCCGGCGTGCCGGTTCCGGAGAAAACCTCGATCGTGGGCGTCCCAACGCCGCGGCCGAGGCCGAGATCCTCGCCGAAATAGGTCGCATTGCCGATGATCGAATTCGGCGGAACGGTATAGGTGCCGCCAGAGGTCGCGATCAAGACGCCGTTGAGAATGTCGTAGCAGTTGGTCGAGACAGCCGAAGCCGTGACCGCCTGCGCGCTCGACAGCACCAGGTTTTGGTCTTGGAGTGCCATGGGAGTTGGTCCTGTGAAGGGGTGAAGTGCTGACGGCGGCTCATCCGCCGCCAGCGTTGCGGTTTAGACGACGCGCGCTTCGGTATTGAGGAGCGAGTCCTGCACGCCGATCGGCACATTGCGCCAATTGACGATCGGCCGTCCGGCATAATCCGTCGGCGACAACAGCACGTTCTTGTCGCGGATAGCTTGGATGTCGAGCGAAGCCCGCACGGTACGGTCGCAATAGATCTTGAGCCGGATGGCCGGGGCCATCTTGTCCGGAGCATCGGTCTTGGTGATGCCAGAGACAGTGCGGCCAGCGGTCGGCAGCCGGACGATCGCACGCGCCAGGATGGCGAAGAGATCGGGGGGCGTCGGGCCGAGCAGTCCCGCAGTCGTGGTGTCGATGTTGCAGAGGCGAACGGTATAGCGCCAATCCTCGACCACCAGGCCGAGCTGCCACTGAAACAACGACGTGTAGGCTTCGAAACGGTTCTGGCTGGCATCGAAGCCGGGCACGATATCGCCCTTGTCTTCGAACACGAGGCCGCCCTTGGAGCCTTTCGGGTAGATGCCGTAGGCAGTCGAATCGCCCCAGCCGATCATCCAGATGGAGGCATTGCTGGAACCTGTCCCACCACAATCGAATACGTTGACGGCGTTCTGGGCTGTAGCGGTCGAGACCGTGTTGAAGAACGGTGCCCAGCCGGTGAACTGCTCGGGCGTTGTCCAGGAATTGCCGTAGCACAGCGTAGTCGACTGTTGCTGCGAAATTCCTTCCATGTGCGCGACGTCCTCTTTTTCGCGCCGCACACTTTCCTGGCCGCCGAGTTTGCAGAGCTCCTTGTCGACCTGCGAGTAATCGCGCAGCAGCGACATGCCGAATTCGAGTTGTGCGGCGTTGGATTTCGAGTAGGGCGTTCCCTGGTAGTAGCGGATATAGGTGCCCTTGGGCAGCGCAGTGCGCACCGTGGTGACGTGCGTGGTGAGACCATTGGCCTCGACCATCGGCATATCGTCGACCATTTCGTTGCATTGCGAGAGCAGCTCCGCCATGTCGGCGATTTTGCCGTCGGGATCCGTCATGCGCCCGATATCGGCAAGCGTCAGATAGGCCATGGGGTCGACTCCGTAAGATCATGCCTCGGGCATGACCGGAATCGCGCTGTTCTCCATTGCCGCGGAGAGTGTGAAAAATGGAAACGCTAACGAAAGAAACCGGCTTACGAGGTTTGGGCGCCGCCTAAATCTGGGCTCTTATCGTACCAGCCGCGATTGCCTGGACCCTTTTGGATCTTCGGCGCTTTCGGGAGGCTCGGCACGATTCCGTCTTCGAAGATGTTCAAGGCCTTGCCGATATTGTGCAGAAGCCGGACTTGCTCGATGAAGTTGCCCATGCCGTTGTTCGTGGTGTGAGCGAGGTAAACCCGCGCCTGTTCGGGCGAGAGAAATTCCTCAACCACGGCTTTGGCCATGGACAGCGACGTCTCGAGGCGGCTGCCTCCCAACTCGGGATTCTTCCGCAATTCCGTCTTCCAGGTATCGTTGAGCGCGTCCCATACACGACGCTGCTCGGTACGCGCACGCTCGGCATCGCCTTTGCGCTCTTCGACGTAGAGGTCGAGCAGCTTTTGCGCGTCCTCTTGCGGAATCTGGCGAGCACCGATGATATCGGTGAATTTCGCAACTTCCTTGTCGTCGAGCTTGATGCCGTCGGGAACCTTGAACGCTTCATACTTCAACGGAGCCGGGGGCGCTATGGCCGTGGCTTCTTTCGCCGGGTCGGGCGCCTTGGCTGCGTCATCTGCTTTGGCATCGGCAACCTTGTCCGCGGGCTTGTCACCCTCGGGCTTGGCGTCTTTGCCATCGGCAGCTTTGTCAGCTTCGGCCGGAGCCGGCTTGGTATCCGAGCCAGCCTTGGCGTCGACCGTAGGCGCTTTCGCGTCCTTGGCGTCGGCTTTGGGCTTGCTCTTAGCCGCCTCGAGGAGAGACGGTTTGGATTCGGGGGGAGCTTTATCGGCTGCGGCAGGTGCCGCGCCATCAGTCTTTGCAGGCGGCGCAGCGGGCGCTGCCTCGGCCGGCGTGGCCGGTGCCGACGCGCCGGGGCTCGTAGAAGCTGGCAAAGCCGCGTCCGTCGCGGCAATAGGCGACGCCGATGGGGAAGAATCCCCACTCGGCTGCGCCGCAGCGGCAGGGGCTGCCGCCGGCGCCGGAATAGGGCTTGCAGCGGGCGCAGCGTCAGCCGCTGGAACTGGCGTGCCAGGGGCCGCGTCAGGCGCGGCGTAATAGGGCAGATAGCGATCGTGGAATTTCGATAGCATCCGAATCACCCAGAGGGATTTTCCTTAGCACATTTTCAACAAAGTATTTACTCGTTCGGCATTTTCGGCGGCACATGGCCGGGATAACCGGCCGGAGGCGGCAGATCCTGCACGGCCAGCATCTGCTCGGCGCTTGGCGGCTCATCGCGCTCACGGCGCGAACGCTCCTCTTGCCGGCGGACAGCGTCGAGCCTGGATTCCTCCTCGCGCTGCTCCTTGATCATCTGCACATAGAGATCAGGCGACGCGTCCATGGCCATGACCATCAAGCGCTTGCCGACGTTCTCCTGGCCTTGGTTGAATGCCGAGGTGTGCGAGTTCTCGCCGGCAAAGGTGTCGCCGTAGATGTGGCAGCCCTCGAGGAAACGATAGAGGAAGGCGCGGCCGTGCTTATTGTGCATGAGCGTGCGCAGCACGTCGGCGTCTTCGCGTTTCTTGCGGGCGACGTCGCGCGCGGCATTGTCTTGCGCCCGTGGATCGGTAGCGTCGAATGGTTCGGGCGGTCCTTGATCGTCAGCCATAGGTGACGGACCGCGGCGGCTGGGCCGGCACTTGCCCAAGCGATGGCGTCTCCGCCAATTCCGCCCAGGCGAGGAATGCCTTGATCATCCTATAGTCGGCGCCGAAGTTGGTCACCTGTAGCCAGTCGAACAGGCCGGGCAGATTGCGCGCGGTGGTGAGGAAGTGGTTGAGTTCGAGCAGGAGCGGGGCAATCCGGTTCTTGATCTCGGCTATCTTGTCCGGTCCACCGAAATAGCGGATCGAATGCTCGTTGGCCTTGGCGCCAGGCGAAGCCGCTAAAGCCTCGCGCATTTTGCTGCGCAGCGAAAGCGGAATGCCCTCGAGCAGAGCCTTGCGGAAGGCAGCATCGACGGCAGCGTCGACGTGCACCATGCCGTTCTCACGGACGGTCCGGAACGGTAACTTATTGAGTTCGCGAACACGATCGCGCAGGAAGGCGTCGCGAAAACTATCTTCGCTCATCGCGGCCAAACCACCCGCTGGGCCCAATCGGAGAGCGTAAGGGTTGTTCCGCTCGGCAACTTAAACCTGTGGCCTTTGAAGGCGCGCTCGATCACACCCATGGCATGGCGAATATCGTCGCGCTGCTTTTCCACCATCGGCAATACCCTGATCAATCTCCCGAGTGCGTCAAAGGCCGCTTGCGCTTCCTTCAGGTGTCGGTGGCGCGGAAGCTTCGGCTTTTTCAAAGGAACTCCGCCCTCAAGAATGCGTAGCGTCCTATGTTTGCGCTTACCTTTTTTCATGGCTTGGCCCGCGGCGATCCGTCGGCGTTTCGCGTCAGTGCAACATTGATCCACATTGCCGTCTCGCGGATGCGCCGCAGGATATAGGTTTTGTCGGGACCGTCATCGAGCGCCTGATCGATGGCCGCGGCATATGAGGCCGAAAGCCCGCGCAGATGCGCCATTACATCGACTTGGCCTGTGGTCGGCTTCAAATATTCAAAGGTGGAAGGGTGCAGCGTTGTCATGGTCATAGCCTCCATCGCCCCCGGCCGGCAAAGCCCAGGCGCGACGAACCGGGGGAAGCGATGGACACTTCACCGGGGACGATGGAGATCCGGGTAAGAGTGCATCGCGCTGATAGACCCCGCATTTGCCGCACGGGGGAAGTTTCATTGCCTCGTCAAATGCTCCGGCAGAATCAGCGACATTCTCGCGGCGAGCGCCTTGCGCTTGGCAAGTGCCTGGTGACCACGCAGCTTGCGCGCCATTTCGTCAAGCACGTCGGCCATGCGCGTCCACCACATATCGCCACGATGACAGGTCGCGAGCTGGCGGCAACCACCGGCAGCTTGGATCACGCCATCGAGGAAGCGCTGGCGGCATTGCTTCCACGGCAGCGGATCGCCGCGCACTTCGCCCGTTTCCTTTTCCTTCATGGTGAGACCGAGGCGGGCGTATTGGACGCAAATCAATCGCGCCTTGTCGAAGCGCACCAAGTAGCCGCGCCATACATCAGCGCTTTCCGGCTCGTGCTTGATCAGATGCGCGCAGGAATCCGAGATCATGCGCAAGCCCTCGATCACGCGCTCGTAGGATTCTTTCTCGAGCATGAGCGTGCCCTGGCGGATCGGATCGCCTTGGGCATCGACTTCGATCAGTTGTTTGGGCGCTTCGGCCGGGGTGCCGTCGGGCGCGAGGATTTTGTCGTCAGTCATGCGAGTTCCCGCTTGAAGTGAATGAAATGCCGCATACCGTCCTTCGGATTCTGGCCGGTCACCACATAGAACGCTTCCCAGCCGTCAGCGCCTTTCTCGTTGAGGAAGGCGATCATGCCGGAAAGGCCACCTTCGTCTTTCCAGGGAATGATATCGTATTCGAAGACGCGGCGGAAAGCGCTGGGCTCAGAGACGGGATAATCGTCGACACGCTGGCTTGGCAAGCCGTGGGCAATCGGAACGGTCTTCTTGCCGTCCCAGGTCGCAACCTGCCGAACGTCGGCGAGAGGCGGACCGCCAGCTTGGCCGGGTTGCCCGTGCAGATTAGGCAGCGGCGGCTTATCGTTGCCTTTCAGCGCGCTCAGTTCGTTACCTTCGTCGTCGGTCAGCGCCATGAGCTATTTCATCCTTATCCAACAAAAAAGGGCTTCCGGCGTGATCCGCCGAACCAACTAGAATTGCCGTTAGATAGCGGGGAAGAGCAATGACGCCCTTCCCCGCCTTTCGCTATCCTGATGGTGCAACCCGAATCAGGAGCGAAAATCATGCCCGTCTCTCCGATGCCAGAGCGGCTTCTATTAGCCCGACCTTGTCCTTACATCGCCCCAGACGATTTAAGGTTTGAAGGCTTAGTCCCCTTGCAAGCCCCGATACATCATCATTGCAACAGCCCCGTGGCGCCAGGCGCAGCGCCACCCTGGCCGGCGGCGATCTGCAGAGCGTTGAGGAGGCCGCCAGTATCGATCTGGCTGGCGTCCTTTGCGGCCGAAGCAACTGCCGGGGCGGTATGCGTTGCGGCTTGCATCGCCTGCGCCTTCTGCGCGGCTTCCTGATTGGCCTGGTTGCGCGCGGCCTTGATCTGCTTGACTTCGTCGTCGCCGCGCATGTCCTTTTTCGGGAAGTTCGATTTTTCGAGATAGTCGCGAAGCCATCCGGTCTTGTCGATCACATCGCCGGGACGCTCGTCGGGATAGGACTTATCCAGTTGCGTTGCGATCGTCATGCCGCGTTCCATGGTGGCGCTCTCGGCCGCGCGCTGGGCAACGGCGATCATCGAGTCGAATTCGATCTCGAGGGGAATGCCGATCAGGCTCGGCGGCTTTGCCGGAAGGAGCTGGCGGCGATTGAGGATGGCGATCACGCGCAGGATATCGTCGTGCAACTCGTTCTCGATGCCTTCGACCACCGGGCCGAGCACTTGCAGCTTTTCGCCGCGGCGTTCGGCGATCTCCAGCTCGTTGCGCGGCTGTACCCCTTCGATGTTATCCATCATCTGGAACAGGTCGTTGAAGAACCACTTGCCGCAGCGGGCTTCGATCTTCTCGATCAGCGCGCTCATGTGCTCGATATCGAGACGGATATCGTAGATCGACTTCATGCCCTTCGATATGTCGGCGGTAAAGGTCACCTTGCCGGGGTTGATCGAGGAGGGCTGGTTTTTTAAGGAGTTGTCGGCGAGCATCGGCGGCCGCACCAGCTTGTCGATCGCTTCCGCCTGGCGCACGGTCATGAGGTGAAGCTGCAGGATATCGGGCAGCGCATCCATCCCAGGGGAACGGCCATAGGCATCGTTCGATGTGGTCGACCAGCGCGGCGCGATGAACGGCTTCTGCCGGAAGCCGCGCATGGATAGCGGCTTGGCGCTATAGCGGCCCCATGTCCAGTAATACTCACGATAGGTGAAGTTGCCGGGGATGACGCCGAGATTTGGGGCTTGCCCTGGCATCGATGCCGAGAAATTCGGCTCGATGGCGTGGGCGATAATGATCTCGGTCTCCAGCCCGGCGCCCTTGTTCTCCCAGAGCTCGGCGACGTCGGGCGGGCAGTTCTCCAGCCCGAACATCTGCACGCATTGCATCACGGTCAGGTTGAAGGTGCGGTAGAACGAGTTGATGCGGAAGTCTGATCCGGCGCCGAGGTAATACTCACCAGCGCAGGGATTGTAGCAGCGGATGATATCGTCGCGATCCTCGTACATGATTTTCGGCGCGGTGCCGAATACGATCAGATCCTCGAACATCTGCGTTGCGGACTGATAGTAATTCGAGCCCGAGAACACGCGATAGATCATGTCCTCGACTTGCTCGAACCAAAGTTCGGCGGCACGATCAGGCTTATAGTTACGGATCCCCGGTTTGATTTTGAACCATGGGCGCGAGGAGCTCATGATGCCGGAGCGCATGCCGGCAGTACAGACGCGCACGGCCTGGGCGCCGGTCGGATCCTTGATCGCCTGGTTGATCGCCAGGCCTCTCGACATTGTGTTAGGGACGATCAGCCAGTGATAGCGGCGTGGTAGGATCGCCTCGGCAAGCTTGGCCCAATGCTCCCACCAGGAGAGGCGCCAATTCCTTAGCGCGTAGAGCCGTTGCTCGAGCTCGAGGCGGAAGTCTGCCCAGCCCTTCTTATTGTCGTCCGCGTACCACTCTTGCTTGGCAAGTGCCGGTGCCTGCGCCAGCAATGAGGCCGACGCCATTTCGTAATGAGCGACGGCGTCAGCGTCGAAGCGATCGGCGGCGTAAGCCATCGGTATCTCTCAGAATTAGTGGATGGTGCGCGGCATGCCGAATTGCTGGTCGAGTATGTGATCAGGCGCGCCGCTGGCCCACGCTTCGACGCGATCAAGCCAAAGCCGCTCGCAATCTTCACAGCGGTCCGTGAAGTATTGGATTTCTTCAGCAGTCAAGACGGGGAGATTATCCCCTTGCGCCAAGTGCCGGGCGAACCCATATACGTTGCGCCGGAACAACACCAGGCAAAGAATCGCCATGTTTGGCGGTGTAGAAGCCGGAAATCGCTGGACCGAGTCAGCT
>Ga0182015_10006172_pt1 | contig 12133 bp, 8 predicted proteins | sample 712P3MmetaG_FD_120478 | JGI IMG/M metagenome (GOLD analysis project Ga0182015, IMG submission 120478) | Permafrost microbial communities from Stordalen Mire, Sweden - 712P3M metaG | ecosystem: Environmental > Terrestrial > Soil > Wetlands > Permafrost | place: Sweden: Stordalen | collected...
CCAGCGAGTGATCCTTGCTGGCCAGATTCAAACTCTTGCCGCCCGCGATGATTTCGTGCCGCCCGTGCTCTTCATACCACTTGGTGAGAGTCGCGGTCATGTGCATTTTCTCGATGATGTTCCGCCAGCCCACGCCCGTGTTGTAAGCGCAGAACGAAATCTCGCCTTCCTGCGTCGCGTAGGGGATGATGCACTGCTCGGTGCGCCGGAAATCGTAGTTGAACAGATCCTGGAACCACATGCCGGCGACAAACAGGAAGTTCCAGCGGTCGTTGCGCCGCTTGGTGATGTCTTCGATGGTGCGGTCGCCGGTCACCTTCCCATAGCCGCCCTGCTGCGCCTTGGGAGTCATGCCGAAGCACTTGTCGAACTTGGCGATCAGATCGGTCAGCTTGAAATGAGTCGGCGACTTGAACGGGTTGTAATTGTGCAGTAGCGCCAGGCTGACGCCCATGACATTCATCCACCGGCTGGTCCGCGCGGCGTCGTTGATTCGCGCGATATCCTTCGCCAGGCGGTCGGCGTTGAGAAACGCGGTCACGGGCACCGCCTCTTTGGTTTCCTTGTCGCACATCACAGCCATGCCGATGCCGCAGTTGGGATGGCAGCCGCAGCTCAGTTGTCCCCAGTCCGCCGAAGGCCCATGGACCAGGTCGGCGAAGTCGGAGAACGTGCTCATGAATGAAATCGGGAACCAATCGCGCACCGGTTCACCGAGTCCAGTCTGGTTCTTCACGTCGTGCGCCAGATGCGATAGCGTGTAGCGCTGGGCCTGGCGGCGATCGTCGGTCACCGCTTCATCGCGGCCAGTGAAGGACACCGGCTGGAAGCTGAGGAACGGGATCTTCTTCGGATTGTCGAGAGCGAAGCGCACCACCGCGCCCACCTGCTCGTTGTTAATGCCATTGATGATGGTGATCACCGGCACGATGTCGACGCCCGCTTTCCACAGGTTCTCGATCGCGCGCAATTTCACGTCGAACAAGTTGCCGACCGCGCGGTGCGAATTGGCTTCGTTGCCGATCCCGTCGAACTGTAAATATGCGTAGCGCAAGCCCGCTTCCGCGGCCTGCTTGCAAAACTCGGGACTCTTGGCGAATTCGATGCCGTTGGTCGCGGCTTGCACGCTGTTGTAGCCCACCTTGCGCGAGTAGCGCACTGCGTCCAGGAAGTACGGCGACAGCGTCGGCTCGCCGCCCGAGAATTGCACCGACATCTGGCGGCGGGGTTTAATCGAAATCGCGTTGTCGAGCAGCGTCTGGATATCTTCCCAGCTCAGCTCATGCACGAAGCCCACCTGGTTCGCGTCCATGAAGCACGGATCGCACATCATGTTGCAGCGATTCGTCAGGTCGATGGTCAACACCGAGCCGCGGCCGTGCTTGATGGTGCTGGTTCCGTGGTTGTGCAGCTTTTCATCGTTATGGGCTCTAATATCGCGGCCGGGAAATACGTCTTCCAGGTGCTTGAAGAACGCCGGATCCATGGCCATCACATCTTCGAAGCGGCCGTGCTTGGGGCATTCCTTCACCATCAGGATCTTGCCATCGCGCTCGATGATCTGCGCCTTGATCTCGCCCACCTTCTCGTTGAGCAGAATCTCGTGCGGCAGCTTGCCGTCCACAATCTGCTGGCGGATCTCCGGGACGCAGCGCGGGCACAACGAATCGGTCTCGCGCGGCCAGCCCAGCGGCGGTTTCTGCTTCTCGTAACTCTTCAGCAGCGGCTTGTCGGACCAAGCTGGCGTAAAAGATGGGTTCTGGTTGATTTGGTTGAGTTTGTCAAATACAACCCAGGCAGCCCCTGCTGCCACGGTCACGGCTTTCTCGACGTACTTGATTGGCTTGTGCATAGCGTGATTGGTCTTTCCGAGTATAGGTCAGAGTTCATTAAAGAGGCTACACGATTGTGTTAAACAGGCCATTTTCTAGCTTCGGCGGGGATATCATTCATCGAACGGGACTGTGGAAAACCCGCCGTCTCATTGAAAATGAAAGGTTTAGCGCGGGACAACCGTTAGGTCCGTGGCTCGAAAATCACCGCCGGTCGCGAGAACTGGTTCACCTCGGAGCGCTGCCAGTGTGTACACCGCGCAATCGCCGAAGTTGAGCTGCGCCCGATGGCCCATGCCCTTCCCAAAACGACTAAACGCGGAGATAGCGGTCTTCGCCTGAGGCGCATCAAATGGAACAATTTCGCAGCCGAGGTCTTCGATCAGCCTGTCCAAAGACAGCAGCGATTGTGCTCCCCGCCGAGCCACGAGAACGACGCCAGTTTCAAGCAGCGAGACCGAACACAGCTCTCGAGACCGCGCCGCCCCTATGGCTGCCAGCAACGCAGGCGCCGAGGGTTCGCCGAGAATGATTGCGACCAGCACGGATGTGTCAATTACCACGCAGTACGCGCCATTTGTCTACCCGGGGAGGCCGAATTCGTCATATCCAAGGATTTCGTCGATGCCGCGGGAGTCCAGGACCGGCAGTGCCGCGATCTCCGTTTGGATGGCTTCGATCTTCTTCAAATCGATTGGGCGAGGCGTATCGCGCAATTTGTCTTCCAGAGATCGAATCACCGCCTCAGTAAGGGTCACACCCCTTTTTCTTGCTGACCTTCGGCTTACTCATGACTTCATTATCCACGAGGCCCGCGTTCCGGTCGGGCCAATCCCCAACCACCAATTCCCAATCCCGCCCCCTGGCCCCCTGTGTCAAAATCAGTGCAGGGGTTTTATTGGCAGAGGATCGCAGCACGCCCGCCGCCGTGACGCCTGGCTCCGTCGGATCCGTCCGCTTGTTGGGTGTACCCATCCGGCTGCACTTCACCTTTGTTCTGCTGCTCATCTTCCTGGTCGTAATCGGCCTCGGCGGCAATCAATCGCCCGCGAGCTACACGCTCTTCGTCTTGGCTTTGATCGCGTCTGTTCTGCTGCATGAGCTCGGCCATGCCTTGGTCAGCTCGCACTACCGCATCCGGACTCTCGAGATCGTGATGTACCCCATCGGCGGTGTCGCGCGTTTGGAACGCCCCGCCAAACCGTGGGAGGAATTCTGGATCGCCGTCGCTGGTCCGGCTGTGAACCTAGCCATCGCCGGCGTCATCTTCGCCATCCTGTATTCGCAAAATAGATCCTTCAATCTGTTTGCCCTGACGCAACCATCCAGCGACAACCTTGCCGATCGCATCGCTCTTGGCAATCTGATCCTGGCCGGATTCAATCTGCTCCCCGCGTTTCCCATGGACGGCGGCCGCATGTTGCGCGCCATCCTGTCGAGCCTGAAGTCCGAGTACGAGGCCACGCGCATCGCCACCTGGTCCGGCCGCATGCTGGCCATCAGCATGGGGCTCTATGGCTTCATCTATATGCCCATGCTCGCCTTCGTCGCGTTCTTCATCTATCTGGGCGCGGCCAATGAAGGCGCCGCATCGCGCGGCCGGTCTCTCACGCAAGGCATCCCGGTCCGCGCCGCCATGATGACCCAATTTCGCACGCTCTCCCATGGCGCTACCGTTCGCGACGCCGCCAATCTCATGCTCTCGACATCTCAGCAGGATTTTCCCATTGTGCACGGCGACCAGGTGATCGGTTTGCTAGCCCGCAACGCGGTCCTCCGTGGCATGGCGCACGACGGGGCCAATTCCTATGTCGCGGGATTCATGCAGCGCGAATTCCCCAGCGTTCCGCCCGACCAGGACCTCGCCGAAGTTCTGCCGCTCATGGCTCACTCCGGCGCCTGCGTGCTGGTGATGCAGGATGGCCGCCTGCTCGGACTACTCAGCTCCGACAATCTTTCGCAGTTCCTGCTGTTGCGCAGCGTCGGCCTCCAGCCGTCGGAAGGATAACCGTGCGCGCCGCCTGCCTCCTTCTTTTCTTCACGTGCCTGCTTTCGGCGGCGAACTTGAAGCTCTATTTCAAGGACGGCAGCTATCAGCTTGTTCGCGAGTACAAGGTCGCGAGCGACCGCATCAGCTTCTATAGCGTCGATCGCGAGGAATGGGAAGAAGTGCCGGCTGCGCTGGTGGACCTGGGCAAAACCCAGGCCGAGATCAAAGGCCGCGCCGACGATGTTCGCGCCGATGCCGCCGCGCAAGCAGCCGAGGACAAGGCCGAGCGCGACGCCCGCAAGGAAGTCGAAAACGTTCCCGCTCAAGAAGGCGTCTACTTGATCGAAAACGAGAAGCTGACACCGATGAAAGTCGGCGAATCGAAGGTGGTCACCAACAAGCGCCGCAGCGTCCTCAAGGCGATCAGTCCGGTTCCGCTGGTCCCGGGCAAAGCCACGCTCGAGCTCGACGGTCCCCACTCCTCGCAAGGCACCGCCAATCGCAGCCCTGAGTTCTACATTCGTCTCTCCCAAGACGAGCGTTTCGGCATCGTGCGCATGGGCGAGCACAAGGCCAATCGCGTGGTCGAAAAGCTGACCATCCAGCCGGTAGTTAACGAAACCCTGCAAGAGCCCGATTTGGTGGAGGTATTTCGTCAGCAGGTCGCTGACGGGCTTTTTAAGATTTGGCCGCAAAAACCGCTCGAGCCCGGCGAGTACGCCGTCGTTCAGTACTCGGACGAGAAGGTCAATATGCAGGTCTGGGATTTCTTCATCGCACCTGGAACCGGCCAGTAACCCGGAAATTCCGGTGCTACGATGGATTGGCTTGCCTGCGGATGAATCGACGGATCTTGGTGCAGCTGATCCGGGGGAGACCGTCGGGTGGAGACGCTGGGCGCTGATCGCGGCTGCCTGCTTTGCCCTGATCGCCGCGACACGTTGGCCGCTGGTTCCCACGCGGCATCTTTATCACATCGACAATGTGAACTTCGCGTTGGCGCTGGACGATTTCAATCCCGCGCTGCACCAGCCGCAACCGCCCGGAGACCCCATGTACGTCGCGCTGACCCGCGGGATGCGGCCGTTCACGCCCCGCGTGGAGATCCTGTTCCCGGTGAGCGGCATCTTGGGATCCGCGGCGGCGATGGCGGCGCTGTGGTGGGTGGGAGAGATGCTGTTCGGAGCGCGGGCCGGCTGGGTGGCGGCCTTGCTGCTCGCGCTGAATCCGGTGTTCTGGCTCGCCGGAGTCGGGAATTATGTCCGCGTGTATCTGGCTCTGGGCTCCGCGACGGTGGCGGGGTTGGTATGGAAATCGCTGGTCTCGAAGTCGCAGAGCCAATCGGCCACATACTTTTGCGCCTCTGCCGCGGCGCTCGGGCTGTTTGCGGGATTCCGCCCGGAAATGAGCCTGCTGTTGGCGCCGCTGGTTTTCCTTCCGCACGCGGGCTTGATCCCGGCGCTCGGCAGGCGAGCTCCCCTGTGGAATTGGGTGGCGGCAGCCGGCTGCGCCGCGGCCACCACGCTGCCCTGGCTGCTGATCACCGCGGAGCACACCGGCGGGCTCGCGCGGCTCTATCAGTTGAACCGCCATTTTCTGGCAACCCAGTCGCGGCATTACTCGCTGTTTTACGGTGCCACGGTCCGGGAGGCGTTGCGCATGGCCGCGGCTTCCATCTACTGGATCTTCCTTGGCGCTGTGCCCTGGGCCGCTTTCGTCCCGCTCGCCTGGCATCATTCGCGCGAGGACCGGATTTCCCGTTCCCTCGCTTTCTGGTTGCTGGCTTTTTGGTTCGTGCCGCCCTTCTTGTTTTTTACCTTCGTCTACATTGAAATGCCGGATTGCGCTCTGGTGGCGATTCCGGCGGTCGCGCTGGCCGGTGCCTGGACGCTCACGCGGCTCCCGGCGCGCTGGTTCTGGTGGGCCGCGCCGGCCGCGCTCGCGGCTACTGTCGTGTTGTTCTTTTATCCCACGCAGTCGCCGTTCTGGGCCTCCAATTACCGCATCGCCGAATACACCATGCGCAGCGCAGAGCAGATTTATTCCAGAGTCGGGCTGTTGCGCAAAACGGGGCCGGTGACGGTGCTGTACCTCGGCGCCTACATCACACCGCGCGAAATCGGATACTACTTTCCCGGTGTTCCCATCGTCAATTTCGAGGCGCACCCGCCGTTCGTGCAGCTTGGCAACCGCTTCCAACCGGCGCTGATTGAAAACGGCGATTTGATCCTGCCGGCCGGCCAGGTAATTTGGCTCGACCCGGTGTCCAAGGCCAGCGCGGGCGTCTTCGACGGGCTGCGACAGGCGGCTGGAGGAGAACTGGGTTCGGAAGGTCCGGTACATTGGGCCAACCTGCAACCCGGTGTGCGATTCACAGTGGGAGCCCAACGGATTCGCGTGGGCGCTCAGGCGCGATGAAAGAATGCCAGGCTCCTTCGCGCGCAGACATTCCACCGGTATTCCCGACGCGCCCGCGCCATTCCAGCCGCTCCGAGCTCCTGCCGCAGTTCTGGCGACGTCAGCAGTTTGTCCATCGCGCTCTGAATCTCGGCGGCGCTGCGCGGGTCAACCAGCAGAGCACCCCCGCCCGCGATTTCCGGTAAACACGATGTGTTCGAAGTAATCACCGGCACTCCCGCGGCCATCGCCTGCGCCACCGGAAAGCCGAAGCCTTCGTATAACGACGGATAAATGAAAGCGCTCGCACCCGCTGTCAGCCCCGGCAGCTCGTCCTCCGGAACGTACCCGAGATATCGCACGCCTTTCGGCCTGGCCGCCAGCCGCGCCAGGGTCTTCCCGCCGGCCCAGCCGCTGGCGCCCGCGATGATCAAATCGAAATCGCCGCGCAGCCGAAAGCTCTCCCACGCATCCAGCAATGTGTCGACATTCTTGCGCGGTTCAATCGTCCCCACGTACAAAACATAGGGCCGCTCGCTCGGCCGAGCCTGCGCGCCGAAATAAATCTCCGGCACGCCCGAATAAATCACTTCGATGCGCTCCGGATCCAGGCCCGCCAGCCGCACCGCGTCTGCCTTGGTGTTCTCAGACACCGCGATCAGGCGCGCTGCCCGCTGCAGAACGTTCTTCGTGAAGCTCTCATCGGCTTTCCGATGGGCGGGCGTGTGCAGCTCGGGCATCAGGCGGCACGTCAGGTCGTGAATCGTGGCGGTCAGCCTGGTCTTCCGGGGAGCATTGCGGATTAGGGTGGAGGCATGGAATACGTCCGCACTGGGCATTCCCCAACTCACCAGAGGCGGGACGCCGTTTCCCAATAACAGGAATGCCAGGTGCGAAAACGTTCGCACCGGACCGAGCATCGACCCTTCATGATCCAGCGCCGCTAACTTTCCAACGTGCGGAAAGGTGAGGATCTGCTCGTTGCCGGCCTGCTCCAACAGATGTTGGATCCAGTGATACGTGTAGGTCTTGACACCCGCGCTGCGCAACAGCAGTGGCGTGGCGTCCAGCAGAATTCGCATGCCGTGTTATCCCAGCCGCCGGAAAAACTCCAGGCTCTTGCGAGCGCTGTTTTCCCAACGGTAATGTTGGGCGCGTTCTCTCGCGGACTCGCCGAGCTTCCGCCGCAACTCCTGGGACGTAAGTAGCTTCTCCAGCGCGGCCCGAATCTCCGAGGGGCTGCGCGGATCCACCAACAGCGCGCCATCGCCCGCGATTTCGGGCAAACACGATGTGTTGGATGTGATCACCGGCACGCCCGCCGCCATGGCCTGCGCCACGGGAATTCCGAAGCCCTCATAGAGCGAAGGATAAACGAAAGCAGCCGCGCCCGCGGTCAACCCCGGCAATTCATCTTCACTCACATAACCGAGATACCGGACGCCCGGCGGTTGGGAAGCCAGCCGCGCCAGCGTCTTGTCCGCCGCCCAGCCTCTTGAACCCGCGATGACCAGATCGAATTCGTCGCGAAGCCGGAACTGCTGCCAGGCATCCAGCAGCGTGTCCACATTCTTGCGCGGCTCGATCATTCCAACGAAGAGCACGTAGGGCCTCTCGGCCGGTGTTGGCCGCGCGCTGAAGTAAACCTCCGGCACACCCGGGTAAATCACTTCGACGCGGCGGGCGTCCAAGCCGAGCAGGCGAACTGCGTCTTGCTTCGTATTCTCAGAAATCGCGATCAGCCCCGCCGCTCTCCGGAAAACGTTCTTCGCCAGGCTCTCGTCCGCACGGAGATTGGCGGCGGTGTGCAGTTCAGGCATGAGGCGCGTGGTCATGTCATACAACGTCGCCGTCAGCCGGATGTTCCGTGGAGGATTTCGGATCTGGTTCGACACGTGGAACACATCCGCGGCGGGCAGGGTCCATCGCAGCACCGGCAGCGCCGGCGCGACATTGGCCAGATAAACGCGAGCGAGGTGAATATGCGTCCGAGCTGGGCCGAGAATCGACCGCTCATGATTCAGCGGCCCTAATCGTTTGAGCGCCGGCAGCGTCGAGATCCGATCGTTGCCCGCTTGTTCCCACAAGCTTTGAATCCAGTAATAGGTGTAGTTCTTGACGCCCGCGCTTCTGAGCAGCAGCGGAGTGGCGTCAATCAGAATTCGCATGAGCTAAGCACATTCGTGTAAATATGTTTGCATACGACCCATGACCGCTGCAGACTTTCGCGACATCGCTCTCAGCTTCCCCGAAACCGCCGAGCAGGAGCACATGAGCCACCCCGATTTCCGAGTGCGCGGAAAAATCTTTGCCACGCTCGGCTATCCCGATGACGCTTGCGGCATGGTCAACCTTACGCCCGAGCAGCAGCACGACGTCATCAAATCCGAGCCCAATGTTTTTGCGCCCTCCAAAGGCGCTTGGGGCCGGGGCGGCAGCACCGTCGTAAAGCTCAAAGCCGCTAAGAAACCTTTGCTCCGCGCAGTCATGGCCGCTGCGTGGCGCAACGCTGCCCCGAAAGGGCTTGCCAGCCCCTAGCCCCGAATCCCGGTGCGCCCGCGCGCAGCATGGCTCGCTAGAATGGTTCCAACACTAATGAACATCGCCAAAGCGACTTACGGCTACGAAACCTGGCTCGCCAAACACCTCACCCTCCTCCCCGCCGATCTCAAGCGTAAACACCAGGCCATGGCTGAGGACGTATTTTTCTTCCTGCGCGCCACCTTCTACCGCTGGATGCAACTTTGGCCCAAGGTCTGCGCGAACGAAGCGCGCGCCCCGCGGGTGCTAGCGGTGGGAGATCTGCACGTGGAAAATTTCGGCACCTGGCGCGATATCGAAGGCCGCCTGGTATGGGGCATCAACGATTTCGATGAAGTTTACGAGCTGCCCTACACCATCGATCTGGTGCGCCTGGCCGCGAGCGCGCACATTGCGATCCGCCAATCGCGCCTCAGAATCGCCGCCAAAGACGCCTGCCAAGCGATCCTGATCGGCTATAAGAGAGGCCTCGAAAGAGGCGGCCTTCCCATTGTTTTGGCGGACGAGCACCAGTGGTTGCATCACATGGTCACCGGCGTTCTCCGCGACCCAATCCAGTACTGGAAAAAGCTGGACAGCTTGCCCACCTCGAAAGGCCGCGTTCCCAAGAGTGCCCGCCGGGCCATCGAGCGGTTAATGCCTGAGCCGGGACTGGATTACCGGGTCGCTCACCGCGTCGCTGGTCTCGGAAGCCTGGGGCGCCAGCGGTTTGTCGGCATCGCGCTGTGTCACGGCGGGCGAGTGGCGCGCGAGGCCAAGGCGCTGGCTCCTTCCGCATGCGTCTGGGCCTGCGTCGGCAAAGTCTCCGAGCGCATCCGTTATCAGGAGGCCCTGGACCGGTCGGTCCGCGATATGGATCCCTTCGTGCGATTGCGGGGAAGCTGGATTGTCCGCCGGCTTGCGCCCGATTGCTCGCGTGTCGAGCTCTCGTCCATGCCCAAGGAACGCGACGAGTCCAAGCTTCTTCACGCCATGGGATTCGAAACCGCCAACGTTCACCTGGGCACCCGGGGCGCTGCCAAACTGATTCTCGCGGACCTTGGCAAACGCCCCATCAACTGGCTACACGAAGCCGCCACAGCCATGGTGAAAGCCACCACCGCCGATTGGCGCGAATGGCGCGCGAGCACGCGGCGCAAGCGGCCCGCAAAAGCCTAAGGCGGCCCAAGCCGCCTGCAAAAGCTAAGATGGAAATTGCTGCTTCGAATTTTCGTTCTGTGCTGCCTGGCTCCGCTTGTCGTTAGTCAGTTGTTGGGCCAGGCGCCTGATTCGGTCCTCATCGTCGTCAATCAATCCTCCGGGCTTTCCCGCAAAATCGGTGAATACTACGCCGCGCGCCGCCACGTTCCCGCCGTCAATATTTGCCGCCTCCAAACCACCACGGACGAGGAGATTTCACGCGCGGATTTCGATGACCAGATTTCGCATCCCGTCCAAGACTACCTCCGCACTCACAAGCTCACCGAGCAAATCCTGTACATCGTCACCACGGCCGGCGTGCCCCTGAAAGTTCGCGGAAGCGGCGGACTCACCGGCGATGCGGCATCGGTGGATTCCGAATTGACCCTGCTCTACTTCGATCTGCACGGCCGCTCGCATGCGCTGCCCGCCGGCATCGCCAACCCATTTTTCGGTAAGACTGGCGCGACGTTCCGCCATCCCGATTTCCCCATCTACCTGGTCACACGCCTGGCCGGATATGATTTCGAGGACGTCAAGGCCATCGTCGATCGCGCATTGCTGGCTCACAATCGCGGAAACTTTGTGATCGATTTGAAAGCCTCCGACACCACGCCAGGCAACCGTTGGCTGCTGGACGCCGCCCGCGAGCTCCCGCGCGATCGCGTGGTGCTGGATCGCTCGGCCGAGGTTCTCGAGCACGAAAGCGATGTGATCGCCTACGCGTCGTGGGGCTCCAATGATCCCGCCCGCAAGCAACGCCGTCTTGATTTTCACTGGCTCCCCGGCGCCATTATGACCGAATACGTGTCCACCAACGGACGCACCTTCGCGCGCCCTCCCGACAGTTGGAACATCGGCGCCTGGGGCGACCCCAAAGCCACCTTCGCCGGATCTCCGCAGACCTTGACGGCCGACTACATTCACGATGGCGTCACCGGCGCATCCGGCCACGTCTACGAACCGTACCTGCAATTCACCGCACGGCCCAATATTCTTCTGCCGGCTTACTATCACGGCCGCAATCTCGCGGAAAGCTACTACCTCGCGACTCCCATTCTGAGCTGGATGAACATCGTCATCGGCGATCCGCTGTGCAGTTTGGGAAAGCCGTGAGCCGGGCCCGCGCTCTGAGGGAAAATAGAAACAGATGATCCAACTGTCCGGCGCCGGCAAGCGCTTTGGCCCCAAGCTGCTGTTTGAAGATCTCAACTGGATGATCACGCCCCAGGATCGCGCCGGCCTGGTGGGCGCGAACGGCAGCGGAAAAACCACGCTGCTCAAAGTGCTGGCTGGCCTTGAATCGCTGGACTACGGCAAGCTCAGCGTCACGCGCGGCGTCAGCTCCGGCTACTTGCCGCAAGACGGCCTCTCGCTCTCCGGACGCACTGTCTTTGCCGAATGCATGTCGGTATTCGCATCGCTCCAGCAGATGGAAATTGAGATGGAAGAGCTCACGCATAAAATGGCCGAGCTGGATCCCGCGGGCGTCGAGTATGCGGAAGTGGCCGACCGTTTCCATCACCTTGACAGTGAGTTTCGTAACCGCGATGGCTACGCGATCGAGGCGCAAGTGGGAGCTGTGATCTCCGGGCTCGGGTTTCCGCACGAAGAATGGAACAAGCGCACCGAGGAGTTTTCGGGCGGCTGGCAGATGCGCATCGCCCTTGCCAAGCTGCTGCTCGAAAAGCCGAACCTGTTGTTGCTCGATGAGCCTACCAATCACCTGGATCTGGAAGCCCGCAATTGGCTGGAGCAATATCTCGCGAACTACCCGTTCGCGATCGTTTTGATATCGCACGATCGCTATTTCCTGGACGTCACCGTCAACAAGATCGTCGAGATCTGGAATCGCGGCGTGCATTTTTATTCGGGCAACTACGAAAAGTACTTGCGGCAGAAACAGGAGCGTACCGAACAGCTCGAAGCCGCTTATCGCAACCAGCGCGACCGCATCGAGCATCTCGAGGCCTTCATCAACCGCTTTCGTTACACGGCCACGAAAGCGAAACAGGTCCAGAGCCGCATCAAGGAGCTCGAAAAGATCGAGCGCATCGAGCTTCCAGAAGAAGAGAAGACCATTCACTTTTCGTTTCCGCAGCCCAAGCCCAGCGGGCGCATTGTGGCCGAATTTCACGGCGTCTCCAAGAGCTATGGCAACAAATTCGTTTTCGGCGGTGTCGATTTCATCATC
>Ga0182015_10006173_pt1 | contig 12132 bp, 9 predicted proteins | sample 712P3MmetaG_FD_120478 | JGI IMG/M metagenome (GOLD analysis project Ga0182015, IMG submission 120478) | Permafrost microbial communities from Stordalen Mire, Sweden - 712P3M metaG | ecosystem: Environmental > Terrestrial > Soil > Wetlands > Permafrost | place: Sweden: Stordalen | collected...
ACGAACATCTCCTGCATGCTGCGCGGCGCGTTCGACATGGTGGAGCGGATCGAGAAGAAGCTCGGCATCAAGACGGGCGAGAGCACGCCCGACGGCCGCATCTATCTGAAGCGCGAGGAGGAGTGCCTCGCAGCCTGCACCGGAGCGCCGATGATGATGGTCGACCACGTCTATCACGAGAATCTGACGCCCGAGAGCATGGACAAGATCCTGGATGAACTGAAATGAGCTATGAGCAGAACACGGTGTTGTTCGAGGCGCTCAGGCACGAGCGTCCTTGGACGCTCGAGGGCTACCGAAAATTCGGCGGCTACGAAGCTTGGGAAGCGATTCTTCGCGACAAGACCCCGCGTGAGAAGATCATCGACGAGGTGAAGGCCTCGGGCTTGCGCGGCCGGGGAGGAGCCGCGTTCCCGACCGGCGTGAAATGGAGTTTCATGCCGCGCAACTCCCCCGTCCAGAAATACGCGGTGTGCAATTCGGATGAATCCGAGCCCGGCACCTGCCACGACCGCGACATCCTGCGCTACAACCCGCACTCGGTGATCGAAGGCATGGCCATCGGCGGCTACGCCATGACCGCCACCGTCGGCTACAACTACATCCGCGGCGAGTTCATGGCCGAACCCATTCCTCGCTTCGAGGCGGCGCTGAAAGAGGCCTATGACGCCGGGCTCTTGGGCAAGGACATCCGCGGTTCCGGCATCGATTTCGATCTGCACATGTTCATCGGCGCCGGTGCCTACATCTGCGGCGAGGAGACGGCGTTGCTCGAGTCGCTCGAGGGCAAGCCCGGGAAGCCGCGCTTCAAGCCGCCGTTCCCGGCCAACTTCGGGTTGTTCGGCAAGCCGACCACCATCAACAACACCCAGAGCTACGCCTCGGTGCCCACCATCATGCGCAAGGGCGGCGCCTGGTTCGCAGGCCTGGGGCCGCCGAACTCGGGCGGCACGCTCATTTTCTCCGTGTCCGGCCACGTCGCGAAGCCCTGCAATATCGAGTTGCCGCTCGGAATACCCTTCAAGGACCTGCTGGCTCTCGCCGGCGGGATATGGAAGGGCCGAAAGCTCAAGGCGGTCATCCCCGGCGGCTCGTCCTGCCCGGTGGTGCCGGGCGAGGTGATGATGGCGACCAACATGGATTACGACTCGGTCAAGAAGGCCGGCTCGGCCATCGGTACCGGCGCCGTGATCGTCATGGATGAGACCACTTGCATGGTTCGGGCGCTCGAGCGCCTGGCGCGATTCTATTATTCGGAATCCTGCGGCCAGTGCACGCCGTGCCGCGAGGGCACAGGCTGGCTCGATCGGATGCTGAACCGGATCATTGCGGGGCAGGGGCGAAGCGAGGACTTAGGGCTCCTGCTCGACGTGGCGAATCGCATCGAGGGTCACACGATCTGCGCGCTCGGTGATGCGGCCGCGTGGCCGGTGCAGAGTTTCCTGAAACACTTCAGGCACGAGTTTCAGTACATGATCGAGCACAAGGGCCGCTCGATCGTCGAAGGCCAGCCGGCGGCAGCCTGAACGTAAGGGCGCATGATGAGCGATGATCTAGTCAATATCGAAGTCAACGGCATCCCGCTGAAGGCCCGCAAGGGCGCGATGATCATGCAGGTCACGGATGCGGCGGATGTCTACATCCCGCGCTTCTGCTATCACTCGAAGCTCACGGTCGCCGCCAACTGCCGCATGTGTCTGGTGGAGGTGGAAAAGGCGCCGAAGCCCATGCCGGCTTGCGCCACGCCGGTCATGGAAGGCATGAAGGTGTTCACGCGTTCTCCGAAAGCGGTCGCAGCGCAGCGCGCCACCATGGAGTTTCTGCTGATCAATCACCCGCTCGATTGCCCGATTTGCGATCAGGGCGGCGAGTGCGAGCTTCAAGATCTCGCGATGGGCTACGGCCGCGACATCGCGCGCTTCGCGGAGCGCAAGCGCGTGGTCAAGGACAAGAACATCGGGTCCCTGGTCTCGACCGACATGACCCGCTGCATCCAATGCACGCGCTGCGTACGCTTCGGCCTCGAAATCCAGGGGTATCCGCAGCTCGGAACCACCGGCCGCGGCGAGCACATGCAGATCGACACCTACATCGAGCAAAGCCTGGATCATGAGCTTTCCGCCAACATCATCGATCTTTGCCCGGTGGGTGCCCTCAACAACAAGCCGTTCCGTTACAACGCGCGCGCGTGGGAGATGACTCAAAGTGCGCTGGTGTCGCCGCACGATGGCTTTGGCACCAACCTCTACGCCCACGTGCTCCGCGGCAGGATGATGCGCGTGGTGCCGCGGGAGAACGAGGAGATCAACGAGACCTGGATCGCCGACCGCGATCGCTTCGGGTTCGAGGGCATTTATTCGTCCGATCGCGCGACCCAGCCCATGGTCCGTGTCGCTGGTGTGCTGACGCCGGTCGATTGGGAAGTCGCCTTGACGGCAGCGGCAGAAGGGCTGCAGAGGGCGAGTGCCGCCCACGGAGCTTCCAGCCTGGGGTTTCTCACCTCGCCGAGTGCTACCGTGGAAGAGATGTATCTGTTCGCGCAGATCGCCCGCGGCCTCGGCAGCAACAACGTGGACCACCGCCTGCGCCAGCTCGATTTCCGGGACGATGCGCGCGAGGGCGCTTTCCCGAACCTCGGTCTGCCGATCGCCGATGTCGAGGTGCTCGACGCGATACTCGTCGTCGGCTCGAATCTGCGGCACGAGATGCCGCTCTTGGCGCACCGCGTCCGCAAGGCGGCGGTGAAGGGTACCGTCAAGGTGGCGTTCTTGAATCCGCGCAAGTTCGACTATCTATTCCCGGTCGCAGGCTACAGCGCCGATCAGGACCTCGTCGGCGGATTGGCGGGCGTGGTTCGCGCTGCCGCAGCGGCGGCGAATAAGCCGGTCCCCTCCGGGGTTCCCTCCGGGTTTCGTGACGGGGCGGTGACCGATGCGCATCGCTCCCTGGCGGCCGCGCTTAGGCATGGGCAGCGCCACGCGATTTTCCTGGGAGCGCTCGCTCAGCGCCATCCCGCCTATGCCGAGATCCGTTCGCTCGCGGCCGCGCTCGCCGAACTCTGCGGCGCGACCGTCGGCCTCATCACCGACGGCGCGAACGCTGCGGGTGCTTATCTTGCCGGCGCCGTACCGCATCGCGAATCCGGCGGTATGCCGGTCGGCGCTGCCGGCCTTCCGGCTCGCGCGATGCTGGAGAGCCGGCTCAAGGCGTATGTATTATTCGGCGGCATCGATCCCGCAAACGATCTGGCGGGCGCGACGGATGCATTGGCGGGCGCTGAGCTCGTCATCGCCGCGACGACGCACTTGACGGAGAAGCTCCGCGAGGTCGCGCACGTGGTGCTGCCGATCGGCACCTTTGCCGAGAGCGCGGGCACTTTCGTGAATATCGAGGGGCGCTGGCAGAGCTGGGCGGGCGCCGCGAGCGCGGTGGGCGAGAGCAGGCCGGGATGGAAGGTGCTTCGGGTGCTCGCGAATATGCTGAACCTACCCGGCATCGATTACGTGAGCGCGGAGGAAGTGCGCGAGGCGCTGAAGAAGTTGTGCGGTCCGCGGTTGGTGGCGGCACCGACCGTGGCGGATGCCGACGGTGTCGAAGCAGGCGCTGCGCCCGGCAGCAATGGCTCCGCCCCCGCCGGCCCCTGGATCGACATTCCTCCCTATCAGATCGATGTGCTGGTGCGCGGCTCCGAGTCGCTCGCCAAGACCAAAGACGGGCAAGCGGCCCGCGCGGTGCTCTGACCGTGTGGCAGTGGGATCCCATTCGCGATTGGCTGAACGCGCAGATAACGGATTACTGGACAACTCCGCTCCTGACCGCCGTGCAGATCGTGATGGTCATGGTGTGCCTCATCCTGGTGATGGCCTTCTATACCCTGGCGGAACGCAAGGTCATCGGTTGGATTCAGGCCCGCAAGGGGCCGAACCGGGTCAATCTGTTCTGGATCCCCGGTCTCGCGCAACCCTTCGCGGACGTGGTCAAGCTGATGTTCAAGGAGATCGTGATCCCCGCGGATGCCAGCGGGTTTCTGTTCCGGCTCGCGCCGTTCCTCGCATTGATACCGGCGCTAGCGATCTGGGCGGTGATACCGTTCGCACCGGAGCGAACGTTCGCGAACATCGACGCCGGGCTCCTGTACATCCTGGCACTCACCTCGATGGGTGTGTACGGCATCATCCTCGCCGGCTGGGCGGCCAACTCCAAGTACGCCTTCTTAGGCGCCATGCGCTCGGCCGCGCAAATCGTCGCCTACGAGATCGCCATGGGATTCGCGATGGTCGGCGTGCTCATGGCCTCCGGAAGCCTCAACATCGGCGACATCATCCAGGCGCAGCACGGGGGATGGTTCACCTGGAATTGGAGCTGGCTCTTTCCGTTGATGCTGGTTTACTTCATTTCCGGCGTGGCGGAGACCAATCGTGCGCCGTTCGACGTGGCGGAGGGCGAGTCGGAGATCGTCGCCGGATTTCACGTCGATTATTCGGGCATGGCGTTCGCGCTCTTTTTTATCGCCGAATACGTGAACATGATTCTGATCTCGGCGCTGACGGTAATCTTCTTCTTCGGCGGGTGGCTGTCGCCCTTCGATGGCGGGGCTTGGGGGGTACCCGAATCGTCCTTACTCGCGCAGCCGGGCTTCTTCTGGTTCGGCCTGAAGACCTTGGGGCCGATGTTCACATTCCTGTGGCTTCGCGCGACGTTCCCGCGGTATCGATACGATCAAATCATGCGGCTCGGCTGGAAGGCGCTGATTCCGGTGACCCTGATCTGGCTGGCCGTCGAGGGAATCATGGTCTATGCCCACCTAGGTCCCTGGAGGGCTCATGGCTAACGCACGCAGCTTGATCAAGACCTACCTGCTCGGCGAGCTGCTTCAGGGCCTTTGGGTTACCTGGAAGGGCCTCTGGCGACGCAAGGTCACCATCAACTATCCAGAGGAAAAGACCCCCCAAAGCACGCGCTTTCGCGGGTTGCACGCGTTGCGCCGGTATCCGAACGGCGAGGAGCGCTGCATCGCGTGCAAGCTCTGCGAGGCAGTGTGCCCGGCGCTGGCGATCACCATCGAATCGGGCGTCGCCAACGACGGCACCCGCCGCACGACCCGATACGACATCGATCTCTTCAAATGCATCTACTGCGGCTTTTGCGAGGAGGCCTGCCCCGTGGATGCCATCGTCGAGACCCGGCTGCACGAATACCACATGGAGAATCGAGGCGAGAACATCATGAACAAGGACAAATTGCTCGCGATCGGCGAGCGTTACGAAGCCATGATCGCGGCCGATCGCGCCGCTGACGCGCGGTACCGTTGATGTTCCCATCCATCCTGTTCACCCTGTTTTCGGTCGTGCTGATCGGAGCCGCGCTCGGCGTCATCCTGGCGCGAAACCCGGTGCACTGCGCATTGCTCCTGGTGCTGTGCTTCTTCAACAGCGCCCTGATCTGGCTGATGCTCGATGCCGAATTCCTGGCGATCGTGCTGGTGCTCGTATATGTAGGCGCTGTCATGGTGCTGTTCCTGTTCGTGGTCATGATGCTCGACATCGACACCGAGCGCTTTCGCAAGGAGCTGGCGGGCTATTGGCCGTTGGCGCTCGCGGTCGCCGGCTTCGTGGTGTTCGCCATCATCAATGTGATCGTGGTCCGAAACCTGGGCGGTGCCGATCTCAAGCTCGCGCCGGCCTTGCCGGCTCACTATTCCAACACGCGCGCATTGGGTACGGTGCTTTTCACGCAGTACGCCTATCCAACGCAGATTGCGGCCGTGATCCTCCTGGTCGCGAGCGTCGCTGCCATCATCCTCACCCTGCGCCGTCGCACCGGACACAAACCGCAGGACATCGCGGCGCAAGTGGCCGTTCGTGCGAAGGATCGCGTCCGAATCGTCAAAATGGCCTCCGAGAAAGGTCCATGATCACGCTCACCCACGTACTCGCGCTCTCCGGCGTCCTGTTTGCCATCGCCGTCGCTGGCCTGTTCTTGAACCGCAGAAACATCATTGTCCTTTTGATGTGCATCGAGCTGATGCTCCTGGCGGTGAACTTCAATTTCGTCGCGTTCTCGCGTTTCTCCGGGGACTTGGGCGGCCAGATCTTCGTGTTTTTCATTCTGACGGTCGCCGCGGCGGAAGCCGCCATCGGCCTCGCGATCCTGGTCGTTCTATTCCGTGAGCGCCGCAGCATCGACGTTGAAGATCTCGATACGCTTCAGGGCTGAGAGCCAAGATTGAGGGTGAGAAAGGACACATGCAGTCGATTTATCTGACGATCGCGCTCGCGCCGCTGATCGGCGCACTTGCCGCCGGCTTGTTCGGCCGCGCCATAGGGCGGGTGGGAGCGCACTCCGTCACGATCGCGGGCGTTGCGATTTCCTGCGGCTTATCGGCGTACGTTTTGTACAAGCTGGTGTTCGAGGGCATGACGCCGTACGACGGGCCGGTGTACACCTGGCTGGTGAGCGACGGGGTGAAGCTCGAAGTCGGGTTTCTGATCGACCGGCTGTCCGCCATGATGATGACCGTGGTGACCTTCGTGTCGCTCATGGTGCACGTGTACACCATCGGATACATGAAAGAGGATCCGGGCTACCAGCGCTTTTTCAGCTACATCGCGCTGTTCACGTTCGCCATGTTGATGCTGGTCATGTCGAACAACTTCATGCAGCTGTTCTTCGGCTGGGAAGGCGTGGGCGTGGTGTCGTACCTGCTCATCGGCTTCTGGTACACCCGGCCCACCGCGACCTTCGCGGCGCTGAAAGCGTTCATCGTCAACCGCATCGGCGATTTCGGATTCATTCTCGGCATTGCGGCCGTGCTGCGCTATACGGGGTCCTTGGATTACGGCACGGTGTTCGCCCACGCCGGACAGATCGCGGCCGCGCAGATCCACATCTCGAGCACGGTGGCCTGGTCGGCCATCACCTTCACCTGCATCTGCCTGTTCGTCGGCGCCATGGGCAAATCGGCGCAGGTGCCCCTGCACGTGTGGTTGCCGGACTCGATGGAAGGCCCGACGCCGATCTCGGCGCTGATCCACGCCGCCACCATGGTCACCGCGGGCATATTCATGGTGGCGCGCATGTCGCCGCTGTTCGAGCTGTCCGAGACCGCTCTGTCGGTGGTGCTGATCATCGGCGCGACCACGGCGTTCTTCATGGGCCTGCTCGGCGTCGTGAACAACGACATCAAGCGGGTGATCGCGTATTCGACACTGTCCCAGCTCGGCTACATGACGGTGGCGCTCGGCGCTTCCGCCTACAGCGCCGGCATCTTCCATTTGATGACGCATGCCTTCTTCAAGGCGCTCCTGTTCCTCGCAGCGGGCTCGGTGATCATGGCCATGCATCACGAGCAGGACATGCGCAAGATGGGCGGCCTGCGCAAGTACATGCCGATCACATACTGGACATTCTTGATCGGCTCGCTCGCGTTGATCGGCTTTCCGGGCACCTCCGGCTTCTTCTCGAAGGACCTGCTGATCGATGCGGTGCACGAGTCGCATCGTTTTGGATCCGGCTACGCGTACTTTTGCGTGCTGTCGGGCGTTTTCATCACCGCGCTGTACACCTTCCGGGCGTTCTTCATGACCTTTCATGGCGAGCTCCGCGCGGGTCACGATGCGCACGGTCACGATGCCGTCGACCATGCGCCCGCGCACGAGGAAAAGGACACGCTCGGTGACCATGGTCATGGCGAGCCGCACGAGAGTCCGGCGGTCGTCACCGTGCCGCTGATACTGCTTGCAATTCCCTCGGCGCTCATCGGCTGGTTCACGGTCAAGCCCATGCTGTTCGGCGGCTACTTCGGGAGCTCGATCCAGGTTCTGCCGGCTCACGACGTGCTGGCGCGCGTGGGCGAAGAGTTCCATGGGTCGGGGATGTTCGCGATATCGGCGCTGACGTCGGTCCCTCTGTGGCTCGCGCTCTTCGGGGTATTCTGCGCATGGCTGTTCTTCCTCAAGAAGCCCTCGCTCGCGGATTCAGCCGAGCGCTCGTTCAAGTGGCTGCATACGATTCTCGTCAACAAGTACGGCTTCGACTGGTTCAACGAACACGTCATCGTCGCCTTCGCACGCACGCTGGGCGCGGGGCTATGGAAGGGGGGCGATGAGATGCTGATCGACGGGGTGGCCGTCAACGGGAGCGCCCGACTGATCGGCTGGTTCAGCTCGGTGATGCGCTACGCCCAGTCGGGATATCTCTATCACTATGCGTTCGCCATGATTCTCGGCCTGGCCTCGCTGCTCCTGTGGCTCATCTGGCGGCCCTGATATGAACGCTCATCTGCTTTCGATCCTGATCTGGCTCCCGATCGTCGGCGGCTTCGTGGTCCTCGGCCTCGGCAACGAGCGGGCCAGCCCCGCGAGATGGCTGTCGCTTTTGGTCTCGCTCGCGACGCTGGCGTTCAGCATTCCCCTGTTCACCTTGTTCCATACGGGCACGGCGGACATGCAGTTCGTCGAGCACACGTCATGGATCCCATCCATCCATGCCGACTACAACATCGGCGTCGACGGGATTTCGATGCCGCTGATCCTGTTGACCACTTTCACCACCGTGTTGATCGTGATCGCCGGCTGGCAGAGCGTCACCAAGCGCGTCAGCCAGTATTTTGCCGCCTTCCTGATCCTGGAAGGGCTGATGATCGGTGTGTTTGCGGCGCTCGATGCGGCGCTCTTCTACGTGTTGTGGGAAGCCATGCTCCTGCCGATGTTCATCATCATCGGTATTTGGGGCGGCCCTCGGCGCGTGTACGCGACCATCAAGTTCTTTCTGTACACCTTCATCGGCTCGCTCCTGATGCTGGTCGCGCTGATCTACATGTATCTGAAATCCGGCACCTACGAGATCTCGCTGCTGCAAGGCATGCCCCTCACCCTCAGGGAACAAACCTTCATTTTCCTGGCGTTCTTCACGGCCTTCGCGGTCAAGGTGCCGATGTGGCCGGTACACACCTGGTTGCCGGACGCCCACGTCGAGGCGCCGACCGGCGGTTCGGTGGTCCTGGCCGCCATCATGCTCAAGATGGGTGGATACGGCTTTCTGCGATTCTCGCTGCCCATCGCACCGGACGCGAGCCGCGAGCTAGATTGGCTGATCATCACGCTGTCGCTGATCGCAGTGGTGTACATCGGATTCGTGGCCCTCGCCCAGCGCGACATGAAGAAGCTGATCGCGTATTCCTCGATCGCGCACATGGGCTTCGTCACCTTGGGCGCATTCATCGGATTCCAGATCGTCGCGCATACCGGAAGGACCAGCGGCATCGAGTTCGGGCTGGACGGTGCAGTGGTTCAGATGCTTTCGCACGGCCTGGTGTCGGGGGCCATGTTCCTCTGCGTGGGTGTCATGTACGACCGCGTGCACAGCCGTGAGATCAGCGCCTACGGAGGCGTGGTGAACACCATGCCGAAGTTCGCCGCGTTCATGGTCTTGTTCGCGCTGGCGAACGCCGGGGTGCCCGGCACCTCGGGATTCGTGGGCGAATTTCTGGTGATCCTGGCATCGTTCAAGGCCAACGTCTGGTACGCCTTCCTCGCCGGCACGACGCTGGTCCTGGGCGCTGCGTACACATTGTGGCTGGTGAAGCGGGTCATTTTCGGAGACATCGCCAATGAGCACGTGCGCGAGCTCACCGATCTCAATGGGCGCGAATTTTTGGTTTTGGGCGCCCTCGCCGTTGCGGTGCTTCTGGTCGGCCTGTGGCCGGCGCCTTTGCTCGATGCCATGCGCGTCACGACGCAGCATCTGGCGCAGCAGCTCCTGGTCTCGAAGATCGTCCCTTAAGCCTCTCGAGTCAGCTATGAATGGTTTCAACGTCACGGATTTCAACGCAGGCCTGCACTACGCAACGCCGGAGATTTTTCTGGGACTGGCGGCATGCGTGATCCTTCTGCTCGACCTCGTGCTGACCGATGCGCGCCGCTCCTGGACGGGGGTGCTCGCGGTCGTGGTGCTGCTGGTAACCGCGGTTTTGTCGGCGGTCGAACCCGTCAGCCAGCGCGTCGTCGCGCTCGGCGGCCTGTTCGAGCTGGATCGGATGGCGCAGGTACTGAAGGTCGTAACGCTGTTGTCGGTGGCGGTCGTATTCGTCTATTCCACCGACTATCTGAAGCGCCGCGCGATCTTGAAGGGCGAATATTACGTGCTCGGATTATTCGCCACGCTGGGGGCGATGGCGCTCATTTCGGCGGCCAGCCTGATCACGCTGTATCTCGGCCTCGAGCTCATGTCCCTTTGCCTCTATGCGATGGTCGCGTTCGACCGCGATTCGGGGATCGCCGCAGAGTCCGCGATCAAGTATTTCGTGCTGGGCTCCATGGCGTCCGGAACGCTGCTCTACGGAATGTCGATCATATATGGCGTGACCGGCCATCTCGAGCTTGCCAGCATCTCGCTCATGGTTCGCGCGGGTTACGCGGCGAACATCGGATTGATTTTCGGCATCGCGTTCATCATCGTCGGTGTCGGCTTCAAGCTCGGCGCAGTGCCTTTTCACATGTGGATCCCCGACGTGTACGAGGGATCACCGACCTGCGTCACCGTGTTCATCGGCACGGCCTCCAAGCTCGCGGCGTTCGCGCTCGCCATGCGGCTCCTACCCGAGGCGCTCGGGGCGTCGCAGCCGGATTGGAGCCAGATGCTCGTGGTGCTGGCCGTGCTCTCCATGGTCATCGGTACCGTGGTCGCCATTTCCCAGACCAACATGAAACGCATGCTGGCGTATTCGACCATCTCCCACATCGGCTACATCCTGCTCGGAATCCTCGCCGGGACGGCGCAGGGATATCAGGCCGCCATGTTCTACATGATCAGCTACGTGCTCGTGGCGGGCGGCGCTTTCGGCATGATCCTGCTCCTGGCGCGTCAGGGGTTCGAGGCCGACAAGCTCGTGGATTTCAAGGGACTGAACGCCCGCAGTCCGTGGTTTGCCGGCATGATGGCCATTCTGATGTTCAGTCTGGCGGGCGTGCCTCCCTTCATCGGCTTCTGGGCGAAACTGGGAGTGGTGCAGGCGGTCCTCGGCGTAAGCTACACGTGGCTTGCGGTGGTAGCGGTGCTGTTCTCGGTGGTGGGAGCCTTCTTCTACCTTCGCATCATCAAGCTCATGTATTTCGACGATCCGACCGACAGCACGAAGATCGGCGGGTCGGCCTTGATGCGCACGGTGCTCAGCCTGAACGCACTCGCGGCGTTCGCGTTGGGAGTGGTGCCGGGGAGCTTGATTGCGCTCTGCCAGCGAGTATTGCCGTAAGGGTTGAGTCGCTCGGTAATCATCCCGGGTTTTGATGAACGGCAAACCCACTTTATTTGGGCGGCTGCACTCGTTCGAATGGAATCGATTGGACCCGGCAGCCCCTTAAACTCACACCAAAATCGGTTGGAGTAGGGTACAATTCTCGGCTCGGTACCCCTGGTGCGGGGTGGAGCAGTCTGGCAGCTCGTCGGGCTCATAACCCGAAGGTCGCAGGTTCAAATCCTGCCCCCGCTACCAATTTCCCTTCAAAATCAAGTACTTGCGAGTCTGGAATCCAGCTGCGGCTCGTCTGCCTGGCTGGTCCTACACCGGTCCTACTGTCGTATACAGTTTCCACGTCCGTTCCTCTTAAGCATCTCGATTTTCCTATTAAAGAAGCCAGGTCTAATCTGGGAATAGGAGAACGAAAAAAGAAACGGCGCATGACTGATGAAATCCGACGGACAAAACTGCGCGCCTGAAAGCTGTCATTCGATGACAGACGTGCGCGGCGCTAAAGGACCGGGCCCAGACGCACGCTTGCGTGCTGAGCCCGAGTCCTCAAGGGTGCACGGTCGCGTGCAGCCTGCCGCACGGGACTAGCGAGTCCCCGCCGCGGCCAGCACCATCGGCGGTGACACGCCGAACTTGGATGCGAAGACAGCGGACAACGTCGGGCGATTGACCTTTAGCACCGCGTCTCCGATTACTTTTTGCAAGCAGGCGCTCTCGTGCCACTTGTACGCTTGCTCGTCGGGGTACATGCGGGAGCAGACGTCGATGGCCGCGCTGTGGATCCGGCCGTAGAGAGCGGCTGCGCCCTGTGAAGTCGAGATGTCGAGATCCCCGAATTTCACAATGACCTGCGGGGGTGTCGTGTAGTCATCGGCGTTGGACAC
>Ga0182015_10006175_pt1 | contig 12128 bp, 12 predicted proteins | sample 712P3MmetaG_FD_120478 | JGI IMG/M metagenome (GOLD analysis project Ga0182015, IMG submission 120478) | Permafrost microbial communities from Stordalen Mire, Sweden - 712P3M metaG | ecosystem: Environmental > Terrestrial > Soil > Wetlands > Permafrost | place: Sweden: Stordalen | collected...
AATCCCCAGGTCCAGACAGGCTCGAAGTTGCTCGCGGCCCCGTAGGACCTGTCCCTCCGGGTCGAGCGTGATGTCGAGGATTTGGCCCGATTCCCGCGTCCGCTCGACAAGGGCATCGTAGTCATCCTTCGTCATTTCGGGCACGACCGTCAAATACGGGTGCACCACGTGCGTGCCAATGAGGACCTCGGTCGTGACGGGGACGGGGGCCGGCAATTCAGGCTCCTTTGCCCGTGCCTTTTTCATGAGGGCTTCCGCTTGGGCGCACGTCGCCGGACCGGCTTTGCCAGCCGGCCGGGGTTCAGTAATCCCGGAATGTCCGTACCTAAGGCCGCTGCGAGCCGGTGGAGGACCCGCAGGCTCGGGTTGGCTTCGTCGGTGCCGACCCCGGCGGCTTCGAGCTGCTGCACGCGCCGCAGCGATACTTTCGAGAGCCTCGCCAGATCTGGCTGACTCAGTCCAAGATTAAGCCGGCGGTCGTGTAGAGACCGCGCAAGCCGTTGCATCGTGGCTCCCCACGTGTCGCCCGCCACCCACCACAGGTCCTACGATGCTTTGGATTAGACCAGCGCAATATATTGCGCGTTACGTAGGAGGGGCGGGGCAAGATCGACAAGCCAGCCGGACTTCTTCAGGCAGCCGACCCTCATTGGTTGCCGTCCCATCTGGAGGGTGTCTGATGTTCGGGCTTATTTACCGCGCTTTGCTGCCGGTAGCATTTACGTTTGTCTTTTTCGCTGGCATGCACAACGTCGCACTCGCCGACTGCGGTAAAAGCGCGTTCGCTACGTTCTCCACCGCTGCACACAAAGTCGAATCCATTCCCATTTCGCCCGAGACGATTCTGCCCGTCGTGGGAGGAGGGAACACCAACACACGCATCGCCGCCGCATCAGCCTTGTATCCAATCACAAGGTGCCCTGATGAACCAGATACACTCGATAGAGCGCTCGACAGCCTCGTGCGCCTATGGACAGAGGCTCTCAAGAGCACAAACTCTGTCGCGACGCTCGCACTCGTGCGGGCTGGTACAACAACGATGCCGCGCGCATGCTGGGGAGTGTTCACCGCTCAAGTGCGCGCAGATGCTGCAAGCGGATACGCACTCCACGCCGGCGGCATGATGTCGAAATACGATCTTGATGAGCGCCCCGGCCTTGCTGCAATGCAACAACTTCCAGCGTATCCGCATGTGCATGCGCTATGGGTCGGCATCACGCACGCCCTAGCGATGCCGCTACCTGCACCGGGGAGCGACATGCAGCCCTGGCTTTATGGATACACGAACGCGTCAAGCGCTGCAGCTGCACATTTGCCGACCGGCACGAACTGCAATGTTCTTATAGCACGGACTTCACCGCAATAGTCTTCGAAAGCAGAGGGCCCGACACTAACATGTCGGGCCCTCTCGGGTTGGCTACTCTCCGTCGTCGTCGCTTTCGTCTTCGAACGGAATACGGTCCTGAAGGTCCACCCAGTCCTCGTACATGCGCGTGCGCAGGCGCTTTTCGAAGTGTTCGTCGTGAACGAACGATCCGAGCGGAATACCGAGCATCTTCGCCGCCTGCACGAGTTTTTTGCTCGACAGCCGCAGCCAGCCGGAACCGACCGCGTATGCCACCGGAAGTTTGATATTGAAGATCTTTCCGAGGTCGTTGACGGTTAGGTTCAAGTCCTCGCACGCGCCGCGAACGTCATGACCGATGAGAATCTCTTCGATGCCATCGAGGCCGCCGCGCGCAGCCATGCTCTCGACTTCGGAAAACCACTGCGTCCCGGGCCTCGCCTGCATGATCATGGCGACCACATCTGACTTCCAGTAGTTGACCGCGCGGCGGTGAGTCCGAACGCCATCGTCACTCATTGTGTCACCCTCCCCTCTCTCGATTTCGGTGCTGCATTAAAAATACGTCGTATCAAGATGCCTTTCCGCACCACTTCCGTGGCGCTCATCGGTTAAAAACTGCGGTCGAGCATTATACCAAATTGAGACTTGAGGCGGAAGTCTTGCCGCCTTCGAAAAAGTGTGCTTCCCAGCCAATGCAAGAAAAAGTCATGGTGGATAAGCACATCGACGCTGAGGCAGTCGCCGACGTCATTGGCATGCTCGCCGTCAACGTCCAGCACCGGAAACCTCGAACGGTGTACCGCGGCCAACACGCCGACGACGAAGACTTCTCGCACGTGCTCCAGCACGCGTGGGGCGAAGAAACCACGCTCTTCAGCGCCGACTTGCGGATGATCGAGAAGGCCATCACGTTCCGCGAAGACCTCTCGAAGACGGGCTCCGAGAAGTGCCTGCGCGGGGTCGTCATCTTGCCGCCTGGCCGGGAAAACCAGAAGAAGGCGCTTCAGGATTTCCTAAGCGGCAAGACCGCCGTCATCACAGCCTTGAAGGGCGTGCCGGCTCCGAAGACGCTCGACGACATCTACAGCCAGAACGTCGGGGTCGATCTCACCGTCGAGCACCCACGCGCGGTCAATCTCTGCTCCTGTCCATGGGAAGGCAAGAAAGCCTAGATTCAGAGTGTGGGCTTCTGACAAACGAGCGTTGCTTGACAGATGGGTGTAGGATCCGGATCGCTATGACACCGGCTTCTTTTCCCAGGCGGATGCGATGATCGATCTCGATAGTCCACTTATTTTGGCCTTGGCTATAACTCTACTCGGAGTCGGATTTTGGCTTGGCCACGAGGTCAGTAATAAGCATCTTCTAAAAATTATGTTCAAGGAGTCGTCAGAGCATCGAGTGGCGCTCTGGAGCCTCAAAGAAAATCATGACAACAAAATCAAGTGGCTCTCGGAAGACCATAAGCGAGCACTTTCGGACCAGAGACGAGAAATCAAGGTTCGACAGCGTGAGTGGATATCAGAAATCACACAAAACATTTCAGAGGCGTTAAAGCGGACCTTCGCAGCACACGCGAGGCTCATGTTCTTGATCTATCCAAATCGCGATGATTCTGAAGCGCAAGTAGATATCGAGTATCCATTTTTTACCGAAGAGTTCGAGAAACAATTCCTAGAGATTCACGGTTGTCGCTTTGATCCGATTACCATGTACAAAATGGAGGGGGCTCACGATTGGGAACTTCGTAAGGCGATGAGTGATAATTAGCCCTCGTCAAGGCTAACGCGGGCGAGGCTCCGACCGGCCCGTATCGATGCGAAGGAAGGGTGGACCCATATCGAACATACGTTCGATATGGAAGAGCGCACCATTACCCTCCGGGGCGGCCGGTTCGATGGCCAGCAGGTCGCCGTCGATGCGAACGCCGTCGAACTCTGGGCCTACATGAACATGTATTCTCAGCCACGGGCGGTCAAGGCCGGCGGTCTTCCCCGCGCCGAGTCGATGGTCACATACCGGCTCCTGGAGGGCACAGATGTCGCCCAGGCCGTCGGGCCGGAGTAGTGGTCGTGCCGTTGGCGATCTCTCTATATGACGTGATAGATTAGGAGCTAGGTGAAGTGCGCGCCGTTGGCACGTTCCCCGCCCAAGGTAAGAAGTTGCGCTATCAGAGAGGCAGCACTTGACCACGCAAAATGCCCCGGTACCGCATGTTCGCTTTGCTGACCGGCTCGAAGGTTTGACGCTGAGCGGGTGGTTCGTCAAAGAACGGCTTGAGCGCGCGGATCCAAAAGACGGCCTGTCGGGGGGCTACTTTTCGGTCGGCTACATTGTCACGCGGAACGGACAAGAGGCGTTTCTAAAGGCGTTCGACCTTGAACGAGTTCTTGAAGTAAACGTGGGCATGTCCCCGATGCAAGGTTTATTGGAAATGACCGCGGCCTTCGAATTTGAGCGCAGCACTCTGCACACTGCCAGGCGCATGGATCGTGTCATCGACATCCTAGACGATGGCGATGCTTACGTCGAAGCCGGGAATGTCCTTAGTTTTGTTCCGTACATCGTCATGGAGAAAGCGGATCACGACGTGCGCCGCCACTTGCGCGATGTCAGGGACGTTTCTGTACAGCGACGTTTGCATTTGCTTCATCATGTCGCAATCGGCCTGATGCAGTTGCACAACGCCCGCATAGCTCATCAGGACCTGAAGCCATCGAATGTGCTCGTTTGGGAGAAAGGAGGCGCAAAACTTGGCGATCTAGGTCGGGCATCTATTCGCGGAACGGCAAGCGTAAACGACTTACCGTCCTTCGCGGGAGACCGCTCCTATGCGCCGCCAGAGGCCCTATACAATCATCTCGACCCTGATTGGGATCGTCGACGCTATCCCATCGATCTCTTTCTGTTTGGTAGCGTTATCGTCTTTCTGTTCACACAGACATCCATGGCCGGCTTGATGTTGGAGAATTTTCTCGCCGAAGAGCATCGTCCGCAAGAGTTCTGGCAAGGCAAATGGACGGGAACATTTGTCGATGTGCTTCCGTATCTCGAGAACTCGTTCGTTGATGCCGTCGCGGAGTTTGAGCGGAATCTTCCCCCGCCTTCAAATCCTCGTAAAGACTACCGAACGGATTTGGTTCAGATGGTCCGTGACATGTGCCATCCTGACCCGGAGAAACGCGGGACGCTTGTGCGGGGCGGCGACCGCACTTACGCTCTAAATCGAGCCGTGACCATTCTCAATCGCCTGTATTACGATGCATAGTTCTCGATTCGCCCTTTCAAGAGTAACCCAGTGAAAGGGCGGCTCGAAAAAGAGAAACGCGACATCATTCCGCGGTGGCGGACATTTTGGGCTGCTACGCGTTCAGACGCTCAACTCTCCAGTGCTCGGATTTCTGCAGCGCCTAAGTATAACGAATCGGATCAGGATTCGTACGAAGCCGCTGTGCGAGACTTCGACGATGGGCAGAGCGTTTGGGATGCGGGCGACCCGCTTCTGATGGCTCTTGCGCGACATGACGACGCAACAGCGAAACGAATAGCCACATTCATCCTCGCGCACCAGGACGAAGCGGTACCCAGTCTTTCAAAAATCGCCAACAATGTCCTAAATCCAAAATCCGAGATGCAGGATGCTGACGGGGCAAAAGCGCGCATTCCGAGACTGCGGCGGCGCCTTTCTGCATTTCCGCGAAACGCGATTGCCTGGGCGGACCTCGCCCTCGACCAAACCCTACTGGGTAACTTCAGCCACGCAGAACGAGCAATGCGTGCTGCCCTGCATCTCGCTCCGGACAACCGATTCATCCTTCGATCAGCCTCACGCTTTTATATCCATCAAGACGACCTAGAACAAGCACATAACTTGCTTGCACGATCCTCAGCGACACCAGATGATCCCTGGCTACTCGCCGCTGAAATAGCCACCGCACGTTCTGCCGGCGTGACTTCTCGCTTCATAAAGCGTGCCCATAATTTGCTCGAAGGTCACAACTTTCATCAGCATCATTTAAGTGAGTTAGCGAGTGCCGTAGGAACGACCGAGGGAGATTCTCCGACGGCCCGTCGGCTGTCGATTCGCAGGCTCATAGCAAAATCGCTCGTCGATCCGACAGAGAATAGCGTCGCTCAAGCCCAATGGCACTCGACGAACACCGGCTTCGCACCGGCCTTCGATAAGGACCCCGATTCCCGCGAACTGCTTCGAACGCAGCCCGTCTATGAGGCCCAGGCTTGGCAAGCCTACATAGAGGGCGACTTTGTTACCGCCCTTGATCGCGCAAAGAAATGGTTCGAGGACCAACCATTTTCCGCACGCCCGGCATTCCTTGTCTCGAATATCGCATCGCTGCTCGTCAACGAGCCGCGAACTGCAATAGCGATTGCGAATCGTGCTTTGAAGCCTAATCCGCACGAAATGGTTCTTTGGAACAATCTCGCTTACGCCCATGCGGTTCTCGGTGAAATTGCCGAAGCGAACGATGCTTTGAGTCATGTCAAAGAGAGCGGACTCGACGCAACAGCAATGCTCTACGTTACGGCCACTAAAGGCGCTATCGCGTTTCGCTCGGGCGACCCCGCCACGGGGCGTGCCCTCTATATAGAGGCGATGAACGCTTTCACTGATGCCGATGGTAGGAAGACGGACTTCGACCTCTTTTCGCTTGCATTCGTGCACCTTGCGTACGAAGAGGCCGTGGCGAAAACTCCGGAGGCACTTGAACTCTACACCGCTGCCCTTGATATAAGCCAAAAAGCGCGCCGGTTCGATGTAACTGAAGTCGTGAAGCGAACCGCGGATGTTCTCAAGACTGTTACCGTCGACCAAAGCGCCAGGGGTGCGAAGAAGATAACCCTCCGGCTTACATCGGACAGCAACGAGCGAATTACGGTCTAATCGGTCGGAGCGTTCTACCCGGCTTCTTTGCTGAGTCTCGTCGAACGAGATCGGCGATGTACTCGCTCCTGCTGTCGGCAAGCGATGCGCCGAGCGTCTTGTGAAAGCGCCAGCGTTCGTCGATGGTCTCGATGACGTCGGGCGGCAACGTGTACGTCGCCTTCTTATGAAGACCGGGCTTCCCGTTCGTGTTTACGCTACGCCTTGGCACAGAAGTTCCGCCTGCTCAAGGACTTGGTCGGTGGCTTTGTCAGTCGTCTCTGGCGGATACCCGTGCCTCCGCAAGATGCGCTTGATTTTGAGTTTGATCCCGGCGCGCACGCTCTCGCGCAGGTTCCAGTCGATGGTCACGCTTTCCCGAACGCTCTTGACGAGGTCGCGGGCGATTGCACGAAGTTGTTCGTCTCCGAGGACTTTTACGGCGCTGTCGCTCGTGGCGAGCGCATCGTAGAAAGCGACCTCGTCTTCGCTGAGTCCCATCGACTCCGCGCGCTTCGGATCGTCCCGAATCTCTTTCGCGAACTCGATGAGATGTTCGATGAGTTGCATCGTCGTCAAAGAACGATTTTCGTACTTCTTGACTGCATCGCCCAGCATGTCGGAGAACTTGCGGGCTTGCACCGCGTTCTGCTTTGACCGCACCTTGATTTCGTCGCGGAGCAGCCGCTCCAACATCTCGCGCGCAAGATTGCGCTGGTCCATTCCGGCGATCTCGGCAAGGAAGTCGTCAGAAAAGACGGAGATGTCCGGACGCTTCACGCCGGCTTGCTCGAGCACATCGATGATGCCGTGCGAGCCAATGGCCTCGGAGACGAGCTGCTGAAGCGCCAGGTCTATTTCTTCTACGGTCTGGCCGCCCGACGGCGACACCTTGACGATGGTCGCCCGCACGCCCTTGAAGAACGCGACCTCGTCCGAGATCCCGCGGGCATAGTCGGACGTTGAGGCCAGCGAGAACGCCTTACCGAGGCTTGCACAGGCGCGCAGATATCGGGCTTTCCCGTCGTCAAGTCCGAGGATGTGGTCGGCACCCATGTTGAGACCGAGCATCTTTTGACCGGTGTTGCCTTCGAGATAGCCCTGATATGGGAACTTGTGGAACATCGCCCGTACGACTTCGTAGTCGCGTTGAAGTACGCCGACGGCATCCTCTTCCGAGAGCACCGGATTGCCCGTGCCGCCAGAATCGATGTAGGTCGCGAGCGCTTTCTTGAGATCCTCGGCAATCCCGAAGTAGTCTACGACCAGGCCGCCGGCTTTGGTCTTAAACACGCGATTCACGCGTGCGATGGCCTGGACGAGGCTGTGCCCCTTCATCGGCTTGTCCACGTACATCGTGTGCAACGATGGGACATCAAATCCAGTAAGCCACATGTCACGGACGATTACCAGTTTCAGCGAGTCGGTTGGGTCCTTGAAGCGCTTCTCGATAGCGCGTCGCCGCGGCTTGTTCCGGATGTGCGGCTGCATGATCATCTTGTCAGAAGCGCTTCCGGTCATTACGACCTTGATGAAGCCGCGTTCGTCGGCATCGTCGTGCCACTCCGGCCGTATCGCAATAATGGCCTGATAGAGCCGCGCGGCGATGAGCCGGCTCATGCAAACGATCATCGCCTTGCCGGAGAACTCGAAGCCCTCCTGACGCGTCTCAAAATGCTCTACGATGTCTCGGGCAATCTCCTCGACGCGGGGATCGACTCCAACGAGCGCCTCGATCTGCGACCACCGGCTCTTGCTCCGATGCTTTTCGCTGTCTTCCTGGCTCTCAGTAATCTCCTCGAACTCGTCGTCCAGGACCGCCAATTTGTCCGCCTCGATACCGACCTTGACGATGCGGGCTTCGTAGAAAATCGGCACGGTCGAATGGTCGTCCACCGCGCGGCGAACGTCGTACACGTCAATATAATCACCGAACACGGCCCGCGTATTGTGGTCCGCCGTCTCAACCGGAGTGCCGGTGAAGCCGATGAACGATGCCTCGGGCAGCGCATCGTGTAGATGTCGAGCGAAGCCATAGGCCATTTCGCCCGTCTTCTCGTCCAACTTGCCGGCCATGCCGTACTGGCTGCGATGCGCTTCGTCCGCCATGACGATCACGTTGCGGCGGGCGGTGATCGCCCCGTACGTCGTCGCGCCCGTCTCCGGCAAGAACTTCTGGATAGTCGTGAAGACGATGTGACCAGAGGCGACTGCAAGCGCGGTGCGGAGGTCATCCCGACTCTCCGCCTGCGTCGGTGTCTGCCGCAAGAATTCCGTGCAGCGCATGAATTGTCCGAACAACTGATCGTCGAGGTCGTTGCGGTCGGTGAGCACCACGAGGGTGGGGTTCGCTAGGGCGGGGTGTTGAGCAATCTTCGATGCGTAGAACGTCATCGAGAGGCTCTTCCCGCTGCCCTGGGTGTGCCAGAAGACCCCGATTCGGTGGTCGCCGTTCTCGGCCGTCGCGTCTACCGTGCATTCGACGGCCTTGTTCACGCCATAGTACTGGTGGTACGCCGCCAGCATCTTTACCGGCGGCGTGGACGTTTCGAACAAGATGAAATAGCGCACGATGTCGAGCAGCCGGCTCTTCTCGAACACCTCTGTAACGAGCGGCTCAAGTTCGATGGGAGCCTTCGCGCCATCCTCACGCTTCCAGGTGCTGAAGCGCTCCCAATCGGCCGTGAGCGAACCAATCTTGGCCTGCGTTCCATCGGCAACGACCAGCAACTCGTTGTAGGCGAGGAGACCCGGCAGGTCGCGCTTGTAGGTCTGCGTCTGCCGATGCGCCGCGAGGATCGTCGCCTTCTCATCCATCGGATTCTTGAACTCAAAGAGAACGATGGGCAGGCCATTCACGAACACCATCAGGTCAGGCCGTCGCTCACCCGCGTCTTCCTTGATCGTGAACTGATTGACCGCGAGCCAATCATTGTTATCGGGGTTCTCGAAATCGATGATGCGCGCCCGAGCATACCGCACGTTACCGGCTCCGTCGCCGTACTCGACATCAACGCCCTCGATTACATACTTGTGGAAGCGTTGGTTGTTGAGAATCAGGTCGACAGTGTCGTGGACTGTCACCTTGCGAAGCGCGTGTTCGATGGCCGATGCCGGAAGTGCCGGGTTTAGTCGCGTCAGAGCCGACCTGAGGCGGCCCACCAAAACAGCATCACGAAACGAAGTGCGTTCCTCACCAACGCCGCCGGGAGCAATGATCGTACCGTGCAGATATTCGTAGCCCAGCCCTTTGAGTAGTTCAATGGCGTACTGTTCGACCGAGTCTTCGTTGAGGTAGCCCGGCATTAGGCCGTCTTTTCAAGAATGAGGTCGAGTTCCGACACACAAACTTTGCCAGAGAGAAGATTTGGGAGCAATGTATCACGGATACTAGCGAGTGTCTGAGTTTCGAGTTCAAGAGCCTGAATACGAGATGTCAACAGGCGGTCGGCCGGATAGAAGGCATCTTGAACATCTTGAGGTGGTCTCACGAACTTTAACACCCCAAGTCCATCGGTAGAGACAGATTGCCCCTCACGCGAACTTGCGGATACTGCCTTATAAAAATGCTCTGGGTTAAGCCGCATTAACCGCTCAAGCAAATCGGGCGAAATGATACGGTCATTTACTTTATAGACTTTGTAAGCAGCACTGACGCTACCGATATCGTCACGCATCAGTCCAAAATTCAGTACGCTTCGACTCAACCCGAAGACCAAGAAACCTTTCTTTATCAGTTTGTTCTTTTCTGACGACACAGCGAGGGTTTTGCTAAAACGGTCCGATCTGAGTCGAAGCCCATCATTCGTCGATGAGTATTCAGGTGCAATGCGCTCTCCTATACGCTCGTTGCTCTCTTCCAACACTTTTGATAGTGGTAGTGTAGTCCAGCCATCAGGAATCGAGCCAAGGTCGGATTCGATGAGGTGGGTCGGGAACATCGCAGCGATGTCTGGTGCCATGTTACTGACGCGTTTTTCATCTTTTGCGCGCACCGGTTCGAAATCGACAAACCAAGACTTGAACAGGGCCTTGACGATGGCTTCGAACGTCGCGCTTAGCTTGTGATTGATGTCTATTTTGTCGTCGAGCGCACCGAGAACTGAAGCAATGGCGCGCTGCTCGGATATTCTCGGCAAAGGAAGAATAATCCGGCGCAGTTCGCTTTGCTTGATTCCAGCAACGGTGGATCCCGAAGCACGTGCGCTCAGGCGGTGTTGAAGTTCTTCGGATCGCAAAAGAAACTTCAAGTAAGTGTTGTCGAGTATCTCGGGTTTCCCGCGAAGCAGAATTATGCGCTGCGCCAATGCCACTTTTTCGTCTGTCAGTTGAGCGACTTCGCCCAGCGGGGCCTCAGTGGTGAGGACCACGTCGCCGATTTTCGGTAATCCGCGAGTCATCCAACGCGGATAGTCCTCTTCGGAAATGTATTCAGACGGCTTCTCAAGTCTTCCGTCCTTTACGATCTTTGCCGTGACCAACGGAATACCTGAAGACGTCTTAGTCGGTGTTTTCCCACGATAGTCTATGATTGCATCCATACAATCTTCGAGCGGAAAGTCAGTGCGGTCAGCCTGCATAGCCAAGCGTTCTCAACGCTTTAGAAACTAAAACGTCCAACCGGGCAGATTCGACCTGCTGCTCGCGTAACAACGAAGTCAGACGCGCCATCTTGTCCGGGAACGGCTCGCCATCGTCTTCGAGTTCCTCTGTCCCGACGTATCGGCCCGGGGTTAGGACGTGTCCGTGCTTACGAACCTCATCAAGCGTTGCTGCCTTGCAAAAGCCAGCAACATCCTCGTATGCGCCACCTTTGGTCCGCCACGCATGGTACGCCCCGGAGATCTTGCTGACGTCTTCTTGGCGGAGAGCCTTGTGAGTCCGATCCGTCATCTCGCCCATTTTACGAGCGTCGATGAACAAAATCTGGCTTCGACGGTCGCGGAATCGATGGTTTCTTCGATCCCGTGCCAAGATCCAGACGCAAACCGAAATCTGCGTGGTGTAAAACAGTTGGCTGGGAAGTGCGATCATGCAATCGACGAGACCACCGTTCTCTGCCTCGATGAGTGCTTTTCGAATATCCCCCTCGCCACCTTGATTCGAGGACATAGACCCGTTCGCCATTACAAACGCAGCGACACCGGTTGGAGCGAGATGATGTACGAAGTGTTGAATCCACGCGTAGTTGGAGTTTCCGATTGGCGGAATACCGAATTCCCAACGCTTGTCATCACGAAGGCCTTCGCCACCCCAAACGCTCTCGTTAAACGGTGGATTAGCAAGGATAAAGTCTGCTTTCAGATCAGGATGTGCATCTTCGATAAAGGAGCCACCACGGTTCCATTTGATGTCGGCCTCAATGCCTCGGATAGCAAGATTCATCTTCGCGAGCCGCCACGTAGTGTGGTTCGATTCCTGACCGTAGATTGAGATGTCGTCGAGTTGGCCGTCGTGAGCAAGTACGAACTCTTCCGACTGGACAAACATGCCCCCTGAACCGCAGGCCGGGTCAAAGATGCGTCCTTTGTACGGCTCGATCATCTCGACGAGAAGACGGACGACCGAACGGGGCGTGTAGAACTCGCCGCCGGCCTTGCCTTCGGCGTTGGCAAAACGTCCGAGAAAGTATTCGTAGACGCGGCCGAGCACGTCGTGCTTCCGAGACTCCGCGTCACCGAGGCCGATGGTATTCACGAGGTTGATGACTGCGCCCAAACGCGTCGAGCCGAGGGACGGCTTCGCGTACTCCTTCGGAAGAACCCCACGGAGTTTCGGGTTGTCTTGCTCGATAGCGATCATCGCGTTGTCTACGATCTCGCCGATCTTCGTGGATGTCGCCTTCGCGGCAACCTCTGACCAACGCGCAGCGGCCGGAACCCAGAAGACTTTCGCGGC
>Ga0182015_10006176_pt1 | contig 12127 bp, 14 predicted proteins | sample 712P3MmetaG_FD_120478 | JGI IMG/M metagenome (GOLD analysis project Ga0182015, IMG submission 120478) | Permafrost microbial communities from Stordalen Mire, Sweden - 712P3M metaG | ecosystem: Environmental > Terrestrial > Soil > Wetlands > Permafrost | place: Sweden: Stordalen | collected...
CTAGGCAGAATCCAAGTGTTAGTGCGCGACGTGAATGTGGCCAGACTGGCTGGTTTCAATTTGCCGAGTTCAACGCGTTTGCGTAATTTGGACAACCACTGTTCCGTGAGGTCCTGCATTTTCATGTCGGTAGCCTTCCAACGACGTTGGTAGCCGAGACCTACTGTTTTTCTAAGTATGCGTCGATGGCGCGCCTTATGCTTTCTGACATGGGAGCACCAGTCCGTTGCTGCAATTCTTTCAGCGCGGTAATCTGTTTCGGGTCAAGGAACAGGGCTGTTTTTACGCGGTTGTCCTTCTTCGAGTCGGCTTTTTTCTTTGGCATCGTTCCCCCTTGTACCAATACAGGATACCATAGGTAGACTGAGCATGCCACGTCTACTATGTGAAGCCAAGGGAGGTGTTCTACCGAATGCTTTCTTGCGGCATGTTGAGGTGCCAGCCATTCTGCGGGCATGCGCTATCGTGGTCCGGCCCGTACCAGGAACGCTCGCGGCAATCGCAGGCGTTATGCGTTAATTGCCAGTAGAGCTTTTCGTCGTGAGCTTTGATCCAAGTCCACTCGCGTTCTGACAAAACGGTATCCTCGGCACTTTGTTCCTTCAGATTGTCGAGGTCCAAAATATCCGCCTCGACGTTGCCGAGCGTTTGCACGATCTCGCCCACTCCGCAAGAGATAACGATCAGGACATAGCCTTTGTTCGCCATTTCGATTTACTCCATTTTCTGACACGTTCTAGACGCATCCCGTAGCGTTCCCACCGGAGCGCTACTGGTCACGCCTAGACCGCGAGTAACTCGACTTGGAGCGAATTGACTGCGTCCCGAATATTATTCCTACCTTCCTGAACCATGCGAATAAAATGCGGCTTTTCGGGAGTGTCGCCGACCTCAGCGAGCCAGATACGCTCCAGCAGACTTGCTGCCTCCTTTGCTACTCCGTGAGAAGAGAATTGCAGTGTCATGCAGCGCGATAGAAAGCGGTCTTGTAGACGTTCTGTATCGTTCGCGGTAAAGATGAAGACGGTAGACGGCGGAAAGGCTGTGCCATCGAGTTTGCTGAGCAGAGCCAATTGGCAGGCTGGTGTCATGGCGTCGGCTTCGTCCACTAGCACGACGTGCAAGGAATTATTGCGCGGTACGTAGTGGCATTGCCGCGTCACATCTTCGATCGTAGCCACGTTGGCTTGTTGGCTGGGAATATGGTGAAGTTCGCCGCGAATGGCTTCGCACAACGCGAGAGCCATCGAAGTCTTACCCGTGCCAGACGGTCCAACAAAGAGGAACGCAGCATTCGGGAATGGTTTCGCGGCAAAGTTTGCGAGGACCTTACGCGGCTTTTCTAGGCCTACAAAGTCCGCGAAGCAGCGCGGTCTGTATTTTTCCGATAGCGCGGCCGGAAACATCATCCGGCTTTGCACTGCCTTGGCTCCGTCAATGGTGACAGGCACTCCGTCAAAAAGACTCATGCGGCCTCGCTTTCCAGCGAGGTGTCGATCTCGCTCGCCGCGCTGGTAGATTCGGTCTCCCCATTGCGTGAAATGAAGTCTGCGGCTTTCTGCGCCATGCTTGCGGCCGACAGGACGAGTTTGCTATCTGTGCGGAGACGGTCAATCCAAGTTCGGAGGTAGGCGGCAGAGTTAGACAGTGTCTCGCGTTCAATCCCGCAAAGACCGCACAGAAACGCGGCACCCATCTCGGCAATCAATTCCTCTTTGCTGTATGATTCGCTGCCGAATTGCAATGGATTGTCGAAGGCTTCGCGATGCAAGCGGTTAGCGTGTCCCGTGCTGTGCGTCAATTCATGGAACAACGTCGAATGGTATTCTGCGGGCGAATGGAAGAGTGACCGCGCAGGCATTCCGACCGTGTCACGTTTCGGAGCGTAATACGCAGCATCTGATTGCTCGAACACAGGTGCATTCGGCATGTTTTCCGCCAGTGTTTCGGCGCATTCGATGGCCTCAAACTCGGTTCGCTTGTTTCGCTCGAACACTGCGCGAGGCAGATTGATACCCTCGGTTTGTTGGAGATTGAATACGCGGTAGTAACGGAGCATGAACGGCTTTTGAACCTTGCCCGTCTTGGCGTTCAGTCTCTCCTGTCCCACGTTCCAGAACGTGACCACGTGAGACTTCGCGCCTTGCTTGATCCTCCCGCCGAGCGAATTAGCTTGATTGAGGGTTAGCCAATACTTCGACTCGAAACCCGCAGTAGCGAGAAGGAAAACATTCATCCCGCGATAGGGCTTTTGCGAGATCAAGTTGTGAGGCAGATTGCTGGACCAGGGTTTGCACCATGGCGCCACGCCAGATTCGAGTTGATCGATGATCTGATCGGTAATGATCTGATAGACGTTCATTTGATTTTTCCTTTCGACTGGAGATATGCTAGCCACCTACGCAGCATGAACAGTAGACTCATGCATACGTAGGATACTACGTCTACCTACAGTACCCTGTCAAGAGAAAAATGCATCGACGCGACCCGTGCGCATTTTTCTGCGGGTTTACGCGGGGTTTACGGACGGTTTCGGAGCAAATTCGATCAGGGTTGTGGCGGAGAGAATCGGTCCGACTGAGGCCGTTGAGGGGGCTCTTTAAATTATGTTAAGTAAGATTTCGCATAAACCCCGGCGGCCACGCCTACGGTCTGACGTCCGTTGAGTCCATCACTCTGAGGATGTTTCAAATGCAGAGATTCCCATATGTTATTGATTATAAGCCAGATACATGCATAGTCAATAGCTCTTCGTTCCCGCAACGCGCTGCACGCTGCAAGCAATGCAGGTACTCACAGCGGATTTGCGGTTTTTTGAGTGTCATCGTCCAGCCGCTTACTGAAGAACGTCACGCGCGTGAGTGTGCGGATCGAGTGGTGGTCGCGTATCTTATTGATATAATTGTACTTCAGGGGAGGTAGAGCCGAGCCTAGGGGCCAGGGACTTTCCACATCTGCGCGAGATGGTACCGGTCACCGCACGGATCCGATACTCAGAACAAAAGACACGGAAAGAGATGAGGAGGAGGTTGCTAATCTCGTAAGTGCTTGGTCCGGATCGTGAATCCCTCGGGGCCTCTGATGGCACGCAGCAGTTCACGGCAACCGGCCCGTTCGGTCGACAGTTCCACACAGAATTTGACGACCAGTGTTATCTGGACGTCGTCGACCACGACCATGGCGACGATCAACCCTGCGGGCTTGGCGTCTGCGTTGAAATCGGGAAGCACCACTACTTCGCGACGAGCGGAAGTGTATCTGGCAGCTCGACGCTAACGGTGACGGCGGCAACGTTAGCGTTCATCGCGATACCGCCAGTGAATCCATCGGTGGCTGCTGGCAAAGACGCAGCAGTTCACAGCGAGTGGGACGTCGTATAGCGGCAACTCCACACAGAGTCTGACGGCGAGTGTGACGTGGACCTCGTCGAGCACCACCACGGCGACGATCAGCAGCGGCGGCTTGGCTGCAGCCCTGAAGGCGGCCAGCACGACCATTTCCGCCATCGGCGGAGGCATCTCCGGCTGCACGACATTGACAGTGACGGCAGCAACGTTGGCGTCGACTCGCGGTCACACCAGCGAACCGATCAGAGCTGCGGGGAAGGCGCAGCAGTTCACGGCGACTTGCAGCGACAGCTCGACGGCGGACGCGGAGACAAATGCTTCAGGACCATGAATTGCGCGAGTGGTAAGGATTTCAAAATAAGATCCTCGTCAGAAGTATTGATGTCCGGGCACTGTCCCGGCGGGCAGACAGGCGCGGCGGAACGCTGTGGGCCAAGAGCGCAGAATCGTGCTGATAGTCGGTAAGCTGAAAAATGGCCCGCGTGGAGGTATGCCCTTTTTGAGCTGCCCGGAAGACATAAGCATCACAGATACAGCCTGCTTTCTTCTTGCGCCGCGTTATGCGTTGACATTCTCACAATTTGCGATTGTACTGTAAGTCCTTTATATTGTTATGCTTAATATTCAGGTCATTTTGAAAACGACACATTTCTAACGCGGAATTTGAACCTCGAAGAGACGAATTTCGTGATGGCCCATTTTCTTCGATTTCCTCAACGCGGAACGCGGCTGGCTAAAAAGCTCATCTCCAACTCCGCCCTGCTCGTTGATCGAGAAAATAACTGAACACACCTCCCAAAACCAATTAGGTGTTCACAGGAATTTCTTACCGTTCCCGCCACGAGTTGTGGTGCCGCCTCACATTCTGCTGCTCGCCGTGCGTGATCTCCGTGATGCTCGTGCCAAGCCGCCCCAACCCGCCCCGATCTGGCCCACCGCTGGACAGGGTCGCCCAACCATCACTGGCCGACCTCGCCGCTGCTGCGCGAATCATTAAATGCCCTTTTCCCCATCGCCGTTGCAATCCGGCGTCGCTTCTGGTAATCTCCCTAATGTCAACATGTCTCAAGGCCCTGTGCACGCGTTTTTTGGGCGGTGAGAAGCAAGACGGCAGGGTGTAGGCGCGGGAAACTTATTGAGGCGCTAACGCAACCAGCGGGCAGACCTGTCGTAGACCGCTCACGCGTCACAAAACCGATGCGTGCAGAGTAGATATAGGGTGAGCCAATCGGCGACGACAGGCTGCTACCGTCCGTGCCCAGGAACCAAAGCGTATCCTGGCTATCAGATCGCGGATGGATGTAAACCCGAGCAAGCGATAAAACGCCCTTCCACTTAAAGTGGTGCGCGTCTCTGGAATTCCAGGAGACGTGTGCCAAATGCCCAACTCTGCATCGCCAAACAAGCCGTTGGCTTGTGAACCGCCTGCCGTAGAGACCGCTATTCTAACCAGACAGGAAGTCGCAGCCTTGCTGCGCGTCAGCCCTGGTTGCGTTTCTGAACTGATCCGGCCCCGCTGTTCCCGCCGACTGGCGTACATCAAGATTGGCAAATATATTCGCTTCCGCAGGTCCGACGTTGAAGCCTACGTGGCCGGAGTTGCGGCGTGACTGGCACGCGCAGTCTTTTGGGCACGTTCTGCGGCGCGAAATTGCGTGAATCAATCCCGTTTGCCGCTATGGTGTTTGATTTTCCATCTTGGTTTCCCTTCGTGGATGAGTACGACACGTCATGTTGCCGATGGAGTCCAGTTGAAAGCACGGCCCGTTTGCGCCCCCCTGAGGAAGGTGATCGCCGCCGTCTTCTGCGTCTCACGCGCCTTGATAAGAGCCGTGCCACTCGCCAGATGCCGCAGCGACGCCTGATGCGCGCAGCTATGCCTCGATCGGCATGATGACGGGGGCCGCTGATCCCATGATGCGTTTCCCTACGGGAACGCGGTTTACCCCGTATTCCGTGTTGCGCAATGTCTCCGACACGACGGTATCGATCCAGCCTAAACTCTATTGGATGGAAGGCGCGGTGTCCCATTCTGCGTTATTGCCGGGGCTGGCGCTTCTGCCTTATCACTCCGTGAACATGAATCTCGCGTCACTGGTGGCGAGCGCCGGACTTGGGAATTTCAACGGCGAAGTGAATGTGATTTTCGACTACCAAGGAAAACTGCGAGCGCTGCTGATCGACACGGGGAGCGTGGATCAGAAAAACACCTACGTTTTTGAGACACATACCACGGCGATCCTTGAGAGTGTAGCCAAAACCATGTCTTATTGGGACACCGCAGATGGCGACGACACGATGATTACACTCTGGAATCCGGCCGATGAACCGCAAAGTCTGGTCTTTACGCTCTTTTATGCAGGTGGCGGGCATTACAGTTTTCCGGTGACGCTGGGACCAAAGGCTACGCAGATGTTCAACATTTCAGAGATCGTGCAAAGCCAGGTGCCGGACAATGACGGGAATATAATCCCAGCGACAACGCAAGAAGGCAGCGCGGAGTTGACCGGTCCTCTGGGCGAGGCCCAGCATATCCTGGTGTCCATCGACGCGGGGATTTACAACGCGCAGAAGGCTCTTTGCAGCACCGGGTACTGCATCACCTGCCAGGGAGCGGAGGATGAGTGGGTGGATGCGAATCCATTTGCGGTAGCGCTGGGGCTAGCGACTCAGCAAACCTTTACGGTGCAGTACCACAGCGGAACGGAGTACAACTTAACAAGTACCGCGACCTGGAGCAGCTCTAGCAGCGGCGTCGCGACGGTAAGTGCGGGCATGGTCACTGGGGTAGGAATCGGATCACTAACTTTGCAGGCGAGCAGTGACGAACCGCAGTATTCGTACACCTGTTATCAGGCGAACCCTGATAGTCATTGCCCGGGGGGCGTAATTGTTACGGGGAGTTCGCCGGGAAGTGTCGTTGATAGCACACCCATAATCACGGGCATAGCCCCGAGCGATTGGATTGCCGCAGCCACGACCCAAGTCACCTTCAGCGGTCAATACTTTGGTACGAATGCGCCCACAATCAGTTTCTCGCCGAGTTCAAGTATAAGCTACACGTTGTCGACCTACAACGATACGCAAATAGTTGCCTCTATAACGGTTGCGCCCGGGACGCCAAACGAGGAAGTCAGCGTAAGCGTCACGAATAATGGCTACGCTGGCAGCGCCTTCAATGGCGGCAGCGTCGGTGAGTCACCTACAAGTGCCCCTATTTACGCATCGGTGCACGCCCCCATAGGCGCACCGGAGGTTACGGTGATCGCCTGGGTCAACGGTAACGCGACAGATCTCATGCCTCCTCTACCGGCCGGAAACCAAACCCTCGTTACCCAGCTAAACTCCACGCCGTCGACTTGTGGAGCCGAGCTGTTTGCATGGTCCGTACTGCTCTCTCCGGTGAACATCGTCACATCAACTGATCAGGCTTACGCGAATGATTGGCTCATCAAATATTCAGCCAACACTGCACCTCCGCCCACAATAACGCCGTCCGCTCAGCTAGCCGCAGGGAATTTCCGACTGTATAACGATTTTGGAGGCACCGGCGGGGGAGGCGTAAAAGTAGGAAGCACTCCTGACCCCTGTGGACTAAGCGTCCCGACCACCATACTCAATTGGCTAGCTACTGGTCAACCCAGCCAGTACAACGGCGCATCCGCAACATCCCCTTCCGGGAAAATCTACCAGCTCGCGGAAGGACGAGCCGGGACCATGGCCCAAAACGGGTTCTACACCATCAATGGTCGCGCAGCGGGCTCAATGCCCTGGATATGGAGCACAATCGAATTCGACTCACTGGGGAATCCGACGTATTCAGATGTCGGGATGTTTCCGACGTATTCCGTATACGTGAACGGTACGTTGGTCTACACCTACGGTCAGACTACAGTGGCTAACTTTTTCTCGCAAAATCAGACATACCAGCGTACGCCGTCCCAGATTCCGTGACACGACTCGCAGGAAAGGGCGAACAGGAGGATGAAGTGTCAATTACGATTAAGTCTTATTCATTTCACGCTATCGGATACGTCTTGCACATCTTGGTGTGCTCGGCGCTGCTTGGAGGGACCGCATGTGGGCAAGCACAGCAGAGCCCGCCTGAAAAGCTGGCATATGGCGCTGATATGGCCAACGTGCCTGATGCTATAGCCAAGATAAAATCCGGAGAGTTCGGCGGAGTTCATGTCGATCTCGTTACCAGGGCAGGAGCTGTCGAGGCCATTCCTGCTCTACAAGAGCAGTTCCGGCACGTTGGGGATCCTCTCTTGAAAGCAAAGATTGCAGCTGCCCTGGTCCGACTCGGAGATAAGGACGACTCGTACTGGAACTATCTGGTGAAATTGGCAACCCCAGCACTGGAGAGTGATGCCCCTGATTTTACGAATCACGACGAGCGAGGCAAGACTTTGCCTGGACCGTCTCCCCAGTTTGAAGCCTGGGTGAAGAACCACAACTTGCCGACTGATGGATTGGCAGAGAACACGTTGTATGTGTTTCCGGGCGAGGTGGCCTTTCTGGGGTGGAGTCGGGATCCGAGGGCCGTCCCGTTTCTTCGGCAAGCCTTGCTATCTCCAAACTACCAGATCGAGATTGCGGGGGCTCTGGGCCTGGCAGAGATCGGGCAAAAGGATTCGATACCGTTTATTATCAACGCATGCAAGAAGGCCCCCGCTGAGGTGGCGGCGACAATCGCCGAGTCCTTAGTATACTTTGATGATCCCGAAGCACAGAGCGCGGTCGACCAATACATTCCGAAAGACACCGCAAAGATATATCGTGACGCTAAGTCTCGCGGAAAGAAAACGCCCTGGACGATCTATTGAGCGCTTGACGAGGGCGAAAATCCCGGCTTTCGCAATCAAGCCATTTTGGAATTAATTGTAGTTATCTGCGTAATAGAAAGATATGTCCATTTCCCCTATTTTACGGACACATCACAGACCATGCGAACTGTAACATCCGTAAGGATTAGCGTTGTACTTGCCGGATTCCTTGTTTGCATACCCGGTCGTTGTACTACGCCTGCGGCGCCCACAGAACCTCTCTCTCAGTGGCACAACTCAGCATTGAAGGGAGTGCGTGATTCAAAACTAGGCGCACCTATGGCGGCTCGCGCTCTCGCGATTATCGACACGTGCATGTACGATGCGTGGGCGGCTTACGACGGGCATGCGGTGGGAACGGAGTTGGGCGGGGCGCTACGTCGCCCCATGCCGGAACGCACGTCGGCGAACAAGGAGCGGGCCATCAGCTATGCAGCATACCGCGCACTGTCAGACGTCCTTCCCGTCGACACGGACTCTGTCTATACCCCGCTGATGAAGCAGTTCGGCTATGATCCGGCGGACAACTCCACCGACATCGAAACTCCAACCGGCATTGGCAACGTAGCTTGCGCGGCGGTGCTGGAGTTTCGCCATCACGACAAGGCCAACCAGCTGGGAGATCTGGCGCAGGGGACTTATTCCGATTGGAGCGGCTACCGCGCGGTGAATTCGCCTGCGACGGTTCCAGCGCGTTTTCCATTTGCGAAACCCCTGAACCCCGATCATTGGCAGCCGCTCAGTTACGTGGATGGTAGCGGCAACTTAGTATTGCAGACGTTCGCTGCTGTGCAATGGTGCTTTGTCACGCCGTTTGCGATGGTGACTGGAGACGAGTTTCGCAAGGTGGTCGAGCCCGGGCCGGCGATGTATGGCTCAGCGGAATATCAGCAGCAGGCTGAGGAACTGGTGGCGATCAGCGCAGGGTTGACCGACCGCGAAAAAATGATTTCCGAATATTGGTCCGATGGTCCGAGGACCGAGCAGCCTCCCGGGCACTGGATGCGCCTGGCGGAATTTGTCTCCCAGCGCGATCACCACACGCTGGATGAGGATGTGAAAATGTATTTTGCGCTGTCGAATGGCATGCTGGACGCGGGCATCGCCGCGTGGGACGCGAAACGCACCTACGATTCCGTACGTCCGGTGACCGCGATTGAGTTGTTGTTCAAAGGGAAAAAGATTCGCGCCTGGGGTGGGCCGGGCAAAGGCACGGTGGAGATGGACGGCGCGCAATGGGTGCCGTATGAGCCGACGACCTTCCCCACGCCGCCATTTCCGGACTATGTGTCTGGTCACAGCACCTACAGCGCGGCGGCCGCGCGCATCCTGGCGCTGTGGACCCGAAGCGACCGCTTCGCTGATTCCGTAACGCTGTCGAAGGGCAGTTCCAAGATTGAGCCGGGCCTTACCCCTCATGAATCCGTAACACTGCAGTGGGAAACATTCACGGAGGCGGCCGACGAAGCGGGAACGTCGAGGCGCTATGGGGGCATTCACTTCAAGCGCTCCGATCTGGCGGGACGTGCGCTGGGACGAGCAGTCGCAGACAAGGCGTGGTCGCGCGCCAGCGACTACTTTGACGGGAAAATGGCTTCCAGAAAAGACCCGGACAGGCCCACCGTCCCCTGATTCTCTGCGCAACGCTTGTTTCTAGTTTGTTCGCTGACTCATTAGAAACCTCTAAGCGTCGCTTGACTATCGAAGAAAGAATTTTCTAATAGACAGAAAATTACTTTGTCTGCCAGCAATTCCGCTGCGATAATGACTGCGCTTCTTCCTTCCCGATTCCCGCAAGAAGGCAGTCCCTACAAAAATTGTAAGTAGTCCTTGAAAGGCTCTATGTATCCGGGAATCGAGCTGCGACTGTACCGGTATGTCTTGGTACTTTCGGAGGAACTAAATTTCACGCAAGCCGCCTTGCGATTACATGTTTCGCAGCCCACTCTCAGTACCCAAGTCCGCGATTTAGAACGAGAGATCAATGTCAAACTATTTGAACGGACGAGGGGTGGGCAACAAGTCGTGCTTACCGCTTCCGGCGAAGCATTCGCAGCCGAAGCTCGGCTCGCGCTGGTCCACGCAGATCGTGCAGTTCAGGAAGCGCGTGCCGCCGACGGACTCCATGCCGGAACATGGAACCTCGGCTATTCTCCCCTCGTCGATCTTCGCATCGTATCGAAAGTCAGGCAGCATCTGTCCGACGCCCATCCCGCGCTAAACGTTCGCCTGGTCAGCGGACACACCGCAGAACACGTTGAGGCTCTCATGCGCGGGCAGCTTCAGGCCGGTCTTGTCATTCTGCCGGCTCGAGAAAAACGCGTGAATTTTGAAGGTTTGCACCGCGAGCGTTTAATCCTGGCTTTGCCTCGACAGCATTCCCTCACGATGAAGAAACACGTTGAAATAACCGATTTGCATGAATTGCCGCTGGTCAAAATCCGTGGCGATATCGAACCGCGTTTTGGCGACAGTTTAAAACGACTTCTTTCCATCATACAAGTGCGCCCAAGGATCGTTCGCGAAGCCACCAACCAGGCCGAGGCACTTGAGGTCGTTTCACAGGACGGCGTGGCTGCGCTGACCACTCAAGCCGCACAGCGTTCGGCAACGGATCGCATCGTATTTCGCGGGTTTCTTGAGGAAATACTCTTTGCGGAAACGAGCCTCGCTTATTTTGGGGAGCCCACGTCTCCCATTTTGCGGTCGCTGCGAGCGTTTCTGTCAGAAACCTTTCAGCCTTTGGCTATCGGCCCCTTTATCCCTGAGGCCAATGCGGGTCAGATGATTTTGTTCGGAACCGGCAAGCCTGATTCCTGGTCGAGCTGCGCTTGAGAATGGCCGGACAGATCGGTGCCTCGAGGGAAGTATTGCCGCAGGAGCAGATTGGTGTTTTCGTTCGTGCCACGCTGCCAGGGACTTTGCGGATCGCAGAAGTACACCTGCACATCCGTGGCTACCGTAAAGTCCTTGTGTTTCGCCATCTCCAGTCCGCGATCCCAGGTCAGCGAGCGTCGCAGCGTCGCTGGAAGTTTACGAACATGCTGACTCAAGGCCGTCACCACAGCTGCTGTTTCTTTGCTCGGCACTTTGATCAGCATGGTAAAGCGTGAATGGCGTTCCACCAGTGTTGCAATGTAGCTGTTCTTGGCACCACTCAGCAGATCGCCTTCCCAATGACCAGGAATCGCTCGGTCTTCTGCTTCCGCGGGTCTTTCCCGGATGGAGATGGCATCGACGATCTGACCGCGCGACTGTCCGCTGACCTTGGCGTGTCGCGAGCGGCGCATGCGCCGCTTCGACCGCAGGTGATCCATCAGCTCTTTTTTCAATACTCCGCGCGCTTGGATGAACAGGCTACGGTAAATGGTCTCGTGGGACACCTGCATGCTCCCGTCGTCGGGATACTCCGTCTTCAGCCACCCGGAAATCTGTTCGGGCGACCAGTCCAGGATCAGCTTACTCGCAACGACCTCTCGCAACCTCGGGCGCAGAGCAAGCAGGCACTCCTTGGGTCGCAAGGCTGCGTCCCAAGCGTATTCATCCGCTTCATGAGCGCGATAGACCGGAAGGCCACCATGGCGCGACACCTCCCGGCTCACCGTTGACGTCGCTCGATTCAGATGTCTGGCGATCTCTCGAAACGACGAACCGCAAGCGATTCCTCGGGAGATGTCCTCTCGCTCAGCCAAGGTGAGCGAGAGCCGTGAGCGACGACGGGCGGCGGGAGGAATCCCTCCGCGAGGCAACAACAAACACCGAATGGAACTGTGTGGCTTATCAAAGATGCGCCCAATCTCATGCAGCGAGTGCCCGGCCTTCCATCGGCTCCAGATGTCACTCTTCTCGTTCGCAGAAAGCCCAAACCGTTTTCCTTGCCTCATACAACACCACCTCTTAGCGAGCAGTCTTATATCTGATGGTGTTGCATCGACCTATTGAGATCACCCC
>Ga0182015_10006177_pt1 | contig 12127 bp, 7 predicted proteins | sample 712P3MmetaG_FD_120478 | JGI IMG/M metagenome (GOLD analysis project Ga0182015, IMG submission 120478) | Permafrost microbial communities from Stordalen Mire, Sweden - 712P3M metaG | ecosystem: Environmental > Terrestrial > Soil > Wetlands > Permafrost | place: Sweden: Stordalen | collected...
AGCGCGTAGTTGGTAAGCCGCTCGGTGCCGATGGTGGAAACGCGCTCTGCCCGCATGTTCCGGCCGCACAACGACCCTGCTCCATGCGCGGGGTAAACCAAAACATTATTGGGTAGCTTGAGAATTTTATTGTGCAGGTTGTCGTAAAGCATTCCTGCAAGTTCCGCCGGAGTGTGGCGTTTGGAAAGATCGGGACGTCCGACGTCGCCAATAAAAAGAGTATCTCCGGTGAACACCGCCCACGGATCGCGCGACTGCTCTTCGTCAGCTATTACGAGGCAAATACTTTCTGCTGTATGACCGGGAGTTTCCAGCGCAGTGATCGAAATAGTCCCGACTTGTAATTGAAAGCTATCCTTTACCGCGACGTGAGGGAAGGTCGCGTCGGCCTGGGCGCCGATATAAATTTTCGCGCCCGTGCGCGCTGCCAATTCTTGGTGGCCGGAGACGAAGTCTGCGTGAAGATGGGTTTCGAAGATGTGCCGAATCGAAAGCTTGTTCTCCTCAGCTGCCTTCAGATAGATCTCCACGTCCCGCTGAGGATCGACGACTACGGCTTCGCCGTCTGATGCAAACATGTAGGAGGCGTGCGACAAACAGCCCAAGTAAAACTGCTCGAAATACATGGCGCTCCCCTGGAGGATGGTTCGAACCTCAGGGACAGTATAGTTGGCTTGCAAATTGGCCGGATAACAAATCTGAGATGCGACGTTCCGGAGTCGGCTGTCTTAGACTACGGAGGTCAGCGGCTTAATGGACAGGCACAGGGAGCCGGGGATTCAGAGTTCAGCGCTGAGAACTCAGTTTTCCATCGTCGATACGTCCCCGAGTCCACTCCGCTTCTTACGCTTTCAAGGAGTGTTTGGAGGACTCTTACCCTTAATTGGATTGTCGTCGGTGGCGGCGACCGGCAATATTTATGCGGGCCTGTACTATCCGATGATCGTCGCAGGCATGACATTCATCGTTGGGAGTCTGTCGTTGCGCGACACCAAGTCCACTCGAATTTGGGCCGAAGCGGGCGGATCGGCATCTGCGGCGGATTAGCAGTCTAGTCACGGGTCACTGCTGCTCTGCCTTTGCAGGAAGCACATCATAAAGAGGCTGAACGGCGGTGACCTGCGGGTTTTCGTCCGCCACCGACATCGCGAGAATGCGCACCTTGCTGTTGCTCGGAAGTTTGATGTTTTTTGATCCTGGCGGCAAATCGATTGGATACGCGAACAGATAAGAATAACGATAGGGCACATTCTCGCCCGCGGCGTTATGATGATGCGAGCAGTACCACGCCAAATCAGCGCGTTTGATGTACCCAGGCTTGATTCCGGTCATTTGACCGTAGTCGTCATGCGAAGTATCTTTCGAACTCCACTGGCGGTCATCCCACTGGCCGATGAAGCCGCCCCAGTCCTGAATGTTCAGCGCGGTTTTCGCGTCTCCTACTTCGAATGTCGCGTTCTGATCTCCATCGAACGAAGCTGCGAGAACGTAGACACGGTTGTATTGACCCGCCGGCAGATGAATGGTCTGACCTTTGGCGACAATCGCATTGGGCGCGCCGGTTTTGGATGGCCCAAGTTGGAAATGCACATCGCTAAACACGATCTGCGCGGGCAGCATTTCAGCCGGCAATGCGTTGCCCCGGCCATCGAAGCCGCCGCCAGATTTCGTACCGTCAGTCGTGGCGGTTGCGAGATCGTATTTCAGCGACACCGAAGCGGAGCGAACGGTTTGAACTTTGGCTGCGGAAGCGGCCAGCGCAAGTGCGAACGTGCGTGGTTGATAGGCGGAGAATGATGTCATTAACGTACCGTTATTCACCGCGGCCGATCCGACGGGCTGTTCCTGACCATTTACCTCACGCGCAGCGGTAATCGGCGAGTTGAATGTAACGCGTACGTCCGGCTGAGTCTTGCCGTCGAGTTCAACCATGCGCAAGATAATTTCATCGCTTAGTTCCGCTTTCTTCAGAGCCAATACTCGAATGCGCGGATTATTGATCTTGAGCAGAGAAAAGTCACGTCCTAGCGAACCCGCGTGTTTCGAGGTTTCAAATGCGATCAGTGGATCATTCAAGCGTTGCCCTTGCCAATCGGTTTCGGCTTGGCGCCAGCCGCCCGCATGGCCGCCGAATCCGTAAACAAATTCGTGGTGGCCGATATCCTGCGTGCCCTGGTCGGCATAGCCTCCTCGCGTACCCGGTGTGCGGATCAGCGTAAGTCGAATCGTGTGGTCGTCCGGCTTGTCCGATCCGTTTTTGCAATCCGTGAGGATGGTTGCGCCAAAGCTACCACTCATGTCCGTGAGATCGATCCACTGATGGGAGGGAACTTCGAATTTCTTTGGTTCCGCGGTTGGCCGTTCGATGGTACCGATATCCCAGTTGTATGTGGCATTGTCGTTCGAAGCGGTAAGTGGAAAAGTGGCTTTCAGATTTGATTCTTTGGTATTCCAGTCGATCACGTTTCGAAATTCGATTCTTCTCCCAGCATCGCCAGCCGAGAGGCGAATGGTTTGAACGAACCTGGAGCCCGCGGTCGAACGCGAAACTTCTATAGCAATACGTGCGGGACCATTTTCGACTACTCGAATGTTAGCGGGACCGCTGACATACTCTTTCGGTGCGGCTTGCTCCTGATCCCAGTCCATATTCCAAGCCGGCCAGCGCTCAGGATTATCGTAGGAAATTGCGAGCCGCGCGGGAGCGGAGAGCAATTCTTTTCCAATGGATTTGTCGAAAATACTGGCTACATCGCCGCCGGCGTTCAGTTCAATTTTGTAGTATTCATTTTCGAGCGAGTGGTCCGAGACGCGCAGCGTGCCGGCAACGCCGGAAGAGCCGGGCTGCACGTCATAGACGGTGTAGCCAACCGATGGAGTTTTGGCCACGAAAATTAGTTTCCCGTGCGAGATTTGCGCAGGAACATCTTTACCGTCAGGGCCGGTTACATGGACGGCTTCGGGAACGCCTGCAGGAAATTTCATCGAGGCTTCGACTGGATCTTCGCGCTCGATGTTCAGCGGGTTAAAGACTACGATGGGAGTCCCCTTCACTTCGGTGTCGAAAGCGCTGGAAACCGCTTCTGTGGCATCGCTCAGCACACCGGCAAACTGGTTCATCGCGATGACGTCATCGTTCCAGGCGAACTCGTAGGACTTGGGAGTGGCAGTTCCGGCGGCAAGATCATGGAAGTGGCCGCCCATGGCGAGAGTCCAGGCGTCATTTAGACGCTGCAAGGGATAAGGCCGCGCGCCCAGCCATTCCGCTGCGAGCGAAGATTTTTCAGCAGCGTCGGCCAGCAGTTCCTCTTTTCGAAGCCAGCGCTTCTGGTAAGCCTCGGAAGTCAGGGATCCGGCCGAATGGTTGGTCAACTCCATTTCGCCCGTGTAGCGTGGAAGGCCAGAAGCCTCGGTCCGAGTGATATCGATAAACATCTGTTCCGCATTGGTGGAAATCACATTTACAGGGCCCTCTCCAACTTTCACCTCGGAACCCTCATCATGCGAAAGTTGGGAGAAAATTGGATCGGGGTCCACAGGAAAGGTGGCCATCCCTTTCGTCACGATCGCCTCGAGGCGTTTTACCGAGGCTTCATCTGGCGTTCCACCAATGTCACCAGTGCCGAAGTAGTGATAATCCGTGAGAACGCCGCTGACTTTGCCGTTTAATTCCACGCGCGCCGCCCAGTCTCCTTGATGGCGGCTCAGTTCACGCTCATGGCCTGCCTTTGCGAGGTCACTCTGCTGCGTCCGTAAATTGATAAATTCTTCAACTTGTTTTGCATCCAAGGTTTGATTCTTGTCTTCGGCTTGTATAACTTTCTGCCGGAGAGGCTGCAATCGCTGATTTAGTTCCTCAAGCGCTGCATTCGCGGGCATCGAAGGAAAAGGTTTGCTGAGATCGGTGTAAATTCCGCCGCTGTAGTCGCCTGGATTCAGCCCTGCCAACACACTTTCTCCATCCGGTCCCACCCATACTCCTACGTTGAACGGCGTACCTTGCGGAGTCTGCTCGATCGATTCCGGACCGCCACCGGGCGCCGAGGAACCCCATACTAATTTCTGCGTAGAGAACCCTTTTACGCCGGAGTGCGCGAGTATCGTCGGCAGCGAAGAAGGAAATCCAAAGCAATCCGGCAGCATGTATTCTGCGCTGGCTCTTCCCAGTTCTTTGCGAAACCAATTATTGCCGTAAAGGACCTGGCGAATGATGGTCTCCGCGCTGGGTGTGTTGACGTCGCCCTCTTCCATGGACGAGCCTGCGGGAAACCATCGTCCTTCGTCCACATATTTTCTGACTCGAGCAAAGTCGGCGGGAAAATATTCCTTCATGAAGCGGTAACGGTTGGCTCCGCTGAAGTTGAAGATGTAGTGCGGATACTTTTCAAACAGCGCGAAATTATCCTCCATCGTCTTGCGAATGTATTCATCGATTACCTGCGGATACTCCCATCGCCACTCTGTATCGAGATGAGCGTAGCCGACCACGTAGAGCGTGGGCTGCTTAGTGAGGTCCGGCTCAGCATTAGCCGGAGCGGCACTACTCTGCGCACTGACTTGCAGGATGCCGGCGCCAAGAAACAAAAGGATGAAACAAGTGAGTCGACTCGTTACTGGTTTGGGGTGGAAGCGCCGCATCATGTTCTCCAGAAGATGTTCTTCCCGCAAGCGGTTTACGATATCAGGTTTCGCGCAATACGAATGTGTCTTTTCGTGTGGAGCTTGGGCCCATCACTTATTCTTGGGTATTCTTGGGCCCATCCTTTATTCATTCTTCTTTTTTCTGATTACTTTTCAGTTCTGCTCAATCTCTAACCGGCAGCGAGAAGTAAAAAACGGATCCCCTTCCCACCTGGCTCGTCACTCCAATTTTTCCGCCGTGCGCCTCCACGATCGCGCGGGCGATGGCGAGACCCATGCCGGTTCCCTGCACGCGGTATCTTTGATTCTTGCCTCGATAGAATTTGTCGAAAATTAATCCTTGTTCCATGTCCTCGATGCCCGAGCCTTGATCGGAGACGCTGATCAGAAGATTACTACCCTTTAATTCGCCGGTAATGCGGATCGGGGTCCCGCTCTCTGAATATTTGGCTGCATTCTCGAGCAGTTGAACGAGCACTTCTTTTATCCGGTCAAAGTCCAACCGGACTACCGCACCCTGCGGCAATCGAATGTCCAAGGGATGTTTGTCGAGCACCTGCTTGACGCTGGTTACGGCGTTTTCGATCAATTCCGCGAGCACAACTGGTTTTGGATTGAGCTCAAATTCATGCGATTCAAGCTGAGCCACTTCTGCGGCTTCGCCAACCAAGCGATTCAGACGGTCACTTTCTTCGTTGATGATAGTCATCAACTCGAATCGATCGTCCGGAGCAAGATTCATGTTCGACATTAAGCTGGTGATCGAGGCTTTGATGGATGTAAGCGGAGTTCGAAACTCGTGGGTGATGGAATCGAGGACGGCCGAACGCAACTGCTCGCCTTCGCGTGAGGCTTCGGATCGGCTCAGGGTCTCGACGGCGTTGGCGCGCTCGATCGCAATTGCGATGAGGCTCCCCATGGCTTCCAGGGTCTGACGCGACAAGCTTCCGCTCACGCCGACCGTACCAACTGTTTTCACGCCCATTTTCAGCGGAGTGAAACTCAAGTGCCGCTCGGAATCGACGATGGGTTCTCCGCGGGCGATGACGGATTTAAGATGGTCGGCGTCCAAGTCGCGGGTTTCGGCTCCGGAGCGATAGATGTCGCCTTTCTCTGGAAGATAGATGGCGGCTGCGGAAACGCCGAAGGCGTGAATGACATGCTGCGGGATCGCGTTCAGAAGTTGCAGGATGTTGTCGGCCGTAAGGAGCTGTTGGCTGAACTGATAAAGCCGTTCAAGTTCGAGGCGCCTTCGAATCGCCTCATCGGTCAGTTTGCGCGCCCTTTCCGACAATTCGCTGGCTACCAGTGCAGTCGCCAGAAAGGCAAACAGAGCAACCCAGTTCTGTGGATCTGCGATGGCAAAAGTCCCAATGGGCGGCAGGAAATAATAATTGAAGGCGGCGGCGGCAACTACTGCCATGTATAGCGAAGCGGCTAAACTCCACAGGGAAGAAACAATCAACACGCAAACCAGGAAGGTCAACGCCACCGTTGTAGGGTTCACATGCAGCAGACGTGTATAGAGAAGCACGATGGCAACCACTCCCGCCGTGCAACCGACCAAATGCCCCACCGTACGCGCAAACGAGGTTTTCACGAAAACCGATTGTAGCTGAACCCTTGCGGGGGAAGATCGACAAACCAGAGATTGTCATCCACAATAGTGCCGATGAGCAGAACTCCCGAGCAATGGCTGGAATCGACGGAACCCGCCCACAGCGGCGGTATTTTTAAGTTGTTCCTCGGCTATGCGCCTGGAGTAGGCAAGACCCACAGTATGTTAAGCGAAGCGATCCGCAGAAAAAATCGCGGAGAAGACGTGGCGATTGGAATCATCGAGTCCCATGGGCGCAAGGGCGTTGTCGAACTTGCTCAACAGCTGGAGACTATTCCCAGGAAGAAACTGGAGTATAAGGGCACGACGTTTGAGGAAATGGATCTTGAGGCCATCGTTGCGCGTAAACCCGCAGTCGTACTGGTGGACGAGCTAGCGCACACCAATATTGAAGGAAGTAAGAATCAGAAGCGCTATGCAGACGTTCTGGAACTTGTGGATGCTGGAATCTGCGTGCTGTCCACGATGAACATTCAGCACCTGGAAAGCGTGGCTCCCAGTGTGCAACGAATCAGTGGAATCACGGTGCGGGAAACGGTGCCCGATTGGGTGTTGAAGCGGGTGACGGAAGTCGTGATGGCGGACGTAACGCCCGAAGCGCTACAGACGCGCATGCGCCGTGGTGATATTTATCCGTCGGATCGAATCGAGAGAGCTTTGGCCAATTTCTTTCGGCCAGCCAATCTCATCGCGCTGCGCGAACTGGCGCTGCGGGAAGTAGCCCAGGAGGTGGATCGGAGTCTCGAAAGCTACCTTGAAAAGGAAAAGCTTGACCGCAATCTAGGCGTGCGAGAGCGGTTTGCGGTTTGCATCAGCTCGAATCCTTCGGCGCAATACATCATTGCCCGTGCCGCACGAATGGCACATCGGCTGGATGCCGAGCTTTATGTTCTTTACATCGATATTGGAGTGGACCAGAGTGAGGCAAATCAACGTTCGCTAGAGGCGAATCTTCGGTTTGCAAGCGACGTTGGCGCACAGGTCGTTCGACTGACGGCACGCACAGTAGCCGAACCAGTGGCACAATTTGTTCGCGATAAACATATAACTCAGGTCGTATTTGGGCGCTCCGCGGTTAAGGGATGGAAGCGATACCTCTATCTAAACACGATTCATAAATTCTTACGCGATGCGCCACCGGTGGATGTACACATTGTCACGCAGTCGTCTTCATAATCGGGCTGAGTCTATGGCGGGAAAGCAACGAATTCTTGTAATCGATGACGAGCCGCAAATCACGCGGGTTTTGCGCACATCTCTGAGCAGCAGCGGCTATGAGGTTCGAACAGCCGAGGACGGATATGCGGGACTGCGGATGGCACGAGAATGGCGACCAGACCTGGTGATCACCGATGTCTCCATGCCGAACATGGACGGGGTCGAACTGTCGGGCCAGTTGCGGTCCGAGTCCCAGGTGCCCATCATCGTGCTTTCCGTCAAAGGAGACGAAAAGACCAAAGTGGCGGCGCTCGACGCGGGCGCAGATGACTATGTTACCAAGCCAATTGGCATGAACGAATTGCTGGCAAGGGTGCGCCGAAATCTTACACGCGCCGAAGCGATTGAAGATACCTCCAGGCAAACGATTGAAATTGGTCATTTTTGTATTGATAGCGATGCGAACCGGGTGATGGTCAAGGGGCGCGAACTGCGACTCACTCCAAAGGAGTTCGAACTGTTGACCTACCTTGCGCGCCGCGCCGGCAGAGTGGTAACGCATCGAGTCTTGCTGTCTGCGATCTGGGGACCGAATGCGGTTGAACAGCCGGAGCACCTTAGAGTACTGGTAGGTCAACTCCGCAAGAAAATCGAAAGCGAAGACACTCCCCACTACATAATCACCGAACCTTGGGTTGGATATCGCCTGGAGCCGTCCGGAGAAATAAGTTTCCCGTGACACATCCTTTAGCCGTTGTTATTCCCTAACTGTCCCAGGGTTCTAACTTTACGAATTCTTTATGAATTTCTTACGCAAACCTTAGCGTCCATCGATTGCAATCAAGCAAGAACATACGGACCACGCCCGCCGGACGCTTTCGAAGGAGTGTACGCATGAAAGATGTTTTATTCACGATCATTACTGTGCTTTTCTTTGTGATTTCCGTTGGGTACGTCCGATTTTGCGATCGGATCCGCTGAAGGGTCCCGTCAACGATTGAAAGGACGAAGCAATGAATATTGAATCCATCCTCATGCTGATTGTGACCGTGCTTATGGGAGGGTATCTGCTCTACGCTCTGCTCAGGCCAGAGAAGTTCTGAAACAGAGGTTTGAACGAATATGACGACGAACGGATGGTTTCAAATCATCGTGTTCCTGCTGGTGATCTTTGCGCTTACGAAGCCGCTGGGCGTATATATGGCCCGCGTATTCAATCGCGAAAAGACATTTCTCGACCTGCTCGCACGGCCTTTGGAGCGCTTGGTGTATCGGCTTACCGCGGTCGATGAAGCTCACGAAATGCGATGGACAGAGTATGCATTCGCCATGCTGCTGTTCAGCGCCGTCTCGATGATCCTGTTGTATGTGATTCAACGTACGCAGCAATTTCTTCCCTGGAACCCTCAAAGGTTCACGGCCGTAGGTTCCGACCTGGCTTTCAACACCGCGGCATCCTTTACTACCAACACTAATTGGCAGAATTATTCCGGCGAAACCACCATGAGCTACTTCACGCAGATGGTTGGCCTTGCCTATCACAACTTTGCTTCGGCGGCGGTGGGAATCGCGCTGGCAATAGCCTTCATTCGAGGCATTGCACGGCGAGAGAAAGAAACCATCGGCAACTTCTGGGTCGATATGACGCGCACAACACTCTGGATTTTGCTGCCCATGTGCATCGTCTATTCGCTCGTGCTCGTATCGCAAGGCGTGGTGCAGAACCTAAAACCATACGACACGGTGAAACTGGTTGAGCCGCAGCAGGTGCAGAGATTTGGAGCAGACGGTAAGCCGGTCCTCGGACAAGACGGCAAGCCCGTCATGGATACGGTAACCGACCAAACCATCGCGCAAGGCCCCGTAGCTTCTCAGGAAGCAATCAAAATGCTGGGAACGAATGGTGGCGGATTTTTCAATGCGAACAGTGCTCACCCTTTCGAAAATCCAACTCCGCTCAGCAACTTCCTGCAAATAGTATCGATCTTCCTGATCCCTGCCGGCCTCACTTATACCTTGGGACGAATGACCGGTTCTCAACGACACGGCTGGGCTGTATGGGGGGCAATGGCAGTGTTGTTCTTCGCGGGGATCATGACCGCGTATTGGGCCGAGGCCAGAGGCAACCCGTTGTTGCACGGAGTAGATCAGCGTGCGGGTGTTCGTCAACCGGGCGGAAACATGGAGGGCAAAGAGGTCCGCTTTGGTATTGCGGATTCGACTCTGTTTGCTACGGTTACAACCGACGCGAGTTGCGGAGCGATTAACAGCTGGCACGATTCTTACACGCCACTCGGCGGAATGGTCACCCTCGCCAACATCATGCTGAGTGAGGTTGTGTTTGGAGGGGTCGGGGCGGGATTGTACGGAATTTTAATTTACGTTGTGCTGGCGGTATTCATAGCGGGGCTGATGGTGGGTCGGACGCCAGAGTACCTGGGTAAGAAGATCGAAGCTTATGACGTAAAGATGGCGATGCTGGTTGCGCTGGTCTTTCCACTCGTAATTCTTGCGCTTAGCGCAATTTCCAGCGTTAAAGATTTTGGAACTTCGAGCATCAGCAACCCCGGTCCCCATGGACTTACGCAAATTCTTTATGCATTCACTTCGATGGCGGGGAATAACGGTTCAGCATTCGGCGGACTGAACGGGAATACCGTTTGGTACAACATTGCCGGGGCGATGACGATGCTGGTGGGCCGTTTCTTCATGATCATTCCCATGCTTGCGATTGCGGGAAACCTGGCGCGCAAAAAGTATGTTCCAGCATCCCTGGGAACTTTCCCCGTGACCACGCCCTTATTCAGCGGGTTGCTGGTGGGCGTAATCGTCATTATCGGGGCGCTAACGTTCTTCCCAGCGGTGAGCTTGGGGCCGGTGCTGGAACACCTGCTCATGCAGGCCGGCAAAACTTTCTGAGGAACCATGGCCGAGAAGAAAAAATCGAAATCTGTCTGGGATATCAAGATCGTGCGCAGTGCGATGATCGATTGTCTGCTGAAGCTCAATCCACGAAACATGATGAAGAACCCGGTCATGTTTGTGGTAGAGGTTGGCAGTGCGATCACCTCCGTATTGCTCATCAGCGATTTAATGCATCATCGGGGAGCCTTCGGTTTTAATCTGCAAATCACGCTGTGGCTGTGGTTCACGGTACTGTTTGCCAATTTTGCTGAAGCAATGGCGGAAGGGCGCGGGAAAGCGCAGGCCGACTCTTTGCGCAAGGCACGAGCGGAGACGATTGCCAAGCTGATCCGACCCAATGGAACCGTTGAAGAGGTCGCGAGTTCGAAATTGCGCTCCGGCGACATGGTCAACGTGGCGGCCGGCGAATTCGTTCCAGGCGACGGTGAAATTGTCGAGGGCATCGCGTCGGTGGACGAGTCGGCCATCACCGGAGAATCCGCTCCTGTAATTCGCGAAGCCGGTGGGGACCGATCGGCAGTGACGGGCGGGACGCGAGTGCTCTCCGATTGGTTGAAGATCCGTATTACTTCGAATCCTGGCGAGACCTTTCTCGACCGAATGATTGCCCTGGTAGAAGGCGCCGAGCGCCAAAAAACACCTAACGAAATCGCTCTTAATATTCTGCTCTCGGGTCTCACGATCATTTTTCTGCTGGCAGTTGTGACGCTTCAACCTTTTGCTATTTACTCGGGAGCGCCCCAGACCGTCTTCGTTTTGGTGTCGTTGCTCGTGTGCCTCATTCCTACCACCATCGGCGGGTTGCTCTCTGCGATTGGAATCGCCGGCATGGATCGGCTTGTGCAGCATAACGTTTTGGCAATGTCGGGGCGGGCGGTCGAGGCCGCCGGGGACGTGAATACGCTTCTTCTCGATAAGACCGGAACGATCACGCTGGGGAATCGCGAAGCGTCGGAGTTCATTCCGGCGGCTGGAATTTCAGAAGCTCAACTGGCGGATGCCGCACAACTCTCTTCCCTTCCGGACGAAACTCCGGAAGGGCGATCTATTGTTGTACTGGCCAAACAAAAATATGGGTTGCGTGGGCGGGAATTTGCATCGCACGAAGCACAGTTTGTACCGTTCAGCGCAATGACGCGGATGTCTGGCGTTGATATAGATGGACGCGAGATCCGCAAGGGCGCCGCCGAAGCCATCGCGAAATATGTATCGACAGTTACTGGAAATGGCTTGCCCAAGGATGTGCAGGCGACGGTCGAGATGATCGCCCGCTCCGGTGGAACCCCGCTGGTAGTTTCAGAAAACCGCCATCCTCTTGGGGTTATTTATTTGAAGGACATTGTTAAGGGTGGAATGAAGGAGCGTTTCGACCAGCTCCGCGCGATGGGGATCCGGACCATCATGATTACAGGCGACAATCCGCTGACTGCCGCCGCCATTGCTCGCGAGGCCGGCGTAGACGATTTTCTTGCGCAGGCAACGCCGAAAGACAAAATGGATTTGATCCGGCGAGAACAGGCCGAGGGAAAACTGGTGGCGATGACCGGCGATGGCACCAACGATGCGCCAGCGCTTGCGCAGGCCGATGTCGGAGTCGCGATGAACACTGGCACGCAAGCGGCAAAAGAGGCGGGAAACATGGTTGACCTGGATTCCAATCCAACCAAGCTGATTGAAATCGTGGAAATCGGGAAACAGTTATTAATGACGCGGGGCGCGTTAACGACCTTTTCGATTGCCAACGATGTGGCGAAATATTTCGCCATCATTCCCGCAATGTTTGCG
>Ga0182015_10006179_pt1 | contig 12125 bp, 9 predicted proteins | sample 712P3MmetaG_FD_120478 | JGI IMG/M metagenome (GOLD analysis project Ga0182015, IMG submission 120478) | Permafrost microbial communities from Stordalen Mire, Sweden - 712P3M metaG | ecosystem: Environmental > Terrestrial > Soil > Wetlands > Permafrost | place: Sweden: Stordalen | collected...
CAGGCGACCATCCTGAACCGGCTGGGCGTGGACCATACGAAGCTGACGTTCAAGTTCCAGGGCCGCGATTTTCGGCTCACGGATGTTGCGGGTAGAGTGGTGTCGAAGGTGCTGGCGTAGCGGCACTTGGACTCGCTCGTTCTGCGTGAGAAGAGTCCCTGAAGATCATTGAAGCGCCGAGCGCCAGGGTCCGGGCATGAAATTCCTGCGCTGCCGCCAAAGAGCCGAGAAGCCGCGAGCGGCTATCGATCACAAAGCAATTGACATGTGTATCACATGCAACCATACTGACAGCATGGCAAAAATGATCCAGGTCCGGAATGTTCCTGACGCGCTTCATCGTAGCCTGAAAGCCCGGGCCGCGATGGCGGGTATGTCCCTCTCAGACTATTTGCTTGGGGAGTTCCGGGAAATCGCCGCGCGTCCGACATTGGCCGAATTTCGTGACCAACTGCACCGGCGCAAGCCAGTTGCCATCGTCCTCGATACAGGCGCGCTCGCGCGCGAGGAACGAAATGCGAGATGATCGTGCTCGACGCCTCGGCGGCCGTTGACTGGTTGCTGCAGACCCCGGACGGGCAGCGCATCGAGCAGCGCATTTACTCACGCAACGAAACTCTGCACACGGTGCACTTGCTTGACGTAGAGTTTGCTCAGGTGATGCGGCGTTTGGTGCGCGAGGGTACAGTGACACGCCGGCGTGCCGAGGAGGCAATGGAAGATCTGATCGCGGTTCGGGTCACCCGGTACGCCCCTGTATTGCTGCTGAACCGGATCTGGCAACTCAGAGAGAATCTAAGTGCATACGATGCCGCCTACGTCGCCCTTGCCGAAGAACTCAAGGCTCCCTTGATCACGCGGGACCGTGGCATCGCCGCTGCGCCGGGTCATAGAGCCACGATCGAAGTCTTCTAGACCTTCGCAGCAGCAAACCGTAAACTGTCCCTATTTTCCCTGTCTCAAGCAAGGGGTCCACTCCATGATGTCCCCGCATCTCCCCAAGCGCAATCCGAAGCTGGATCCAGCGGAGCTGGCTGCCTGGACGACGGTGACCAGCACCATCCTCAAACATGGCTGAAACCATCACGAAAGAGTGACTGCTATGAAACCCGGGGACGGGAAGTAACCGTTACCGTTGCCTCATTTGTTCATTGCAGAAGATGCGGGAGAGGCGGGCTGCCAACCGTTGTAGTCCTTCAATAAGAAACTGCAAAGGTTGCCTTCCGTCCGTCCCCGGATACGCAGATACGTCTCAGGCGAAAAGCTCGGTCAGCTTCGAACGAACGTCATCCCGGTAGAGGACTTCGACGTGGACGATTCTGTCGTCGACCAGATCAAGAATGATCATCCCCCTGACAAGCGCTAGTTCAAGGTTCCGGTGCTTAGGTCCATAGCTTCCAACCGGCTTTGGAGCGGTGTAGAAGCTCGCGCAGAAGTTGTCGCTGCAGCTACACTTGGCACGGCCGGAGCTCCTCGGAAGGTATCGTGGGGACAGGATTGAATAACCACCGTTGTGGAAAATGGGCAGCTGATCAAATAAGCCGCCGATCAAATAGGCAGCTGAACCTGGAGTGGTCATTGGTCATAGATCTCCGCACCACGAAACCCTATGGTGGCGGGGACGCGGTGCGGACAATGGCTATTTTTTCTTTTTTGGAGGAGGTGGCGGCGCTTCCGGCTGTGGCTTGAGCGGCAGTTGCACGGAGAAGGTTCCTCCAGAATGACGGGTCCAACCTTGAGGCGTAATCACAAATTCCTCCATTTATAGAGTCTAAACCCCGCTGAGGCAGAAAGGCTCTGTGGAATGCTACTAAAAAGTGTTAGATGCTGCCAGGAGAATCCGGTTTTCCATATTCGGAACGGCAACCCTACGGCCGCCAGAACAGCTTGTGAACCTGCCGGCCGAAAGTCTCGCAGACCGTCCTGAGTCTCCGGACCTCGCGATCATCCTGGCTCCGAAGTGCGGTGAGCCAGCGCGGTTCGACCATAAAGCTGATGTCGACCACACCGATACAGAGCCGGCTGGGTTCGATCCTTTGCTCCGGCTTGAGGTTGGGCCACGCAGGATGAAGGAGCGGGACGGAAACCATCCCTTTATGAGCCTTCGTTTTTCTAGACTGCAGATAGTACTCCGGTCCTATCTTTCTCTCATCCGCAAGTTTGCGGTAGTAGAAGTAGGGAGCGTCGCCCTGCTTGAAGCAGGCGCCCCCCAGACCCAGCCCGAACGGGAACCAGAGGTCAGTGGGTTTGCGGGCCAACACACCGTTGAGTACCTCTTCGATGAGTTGCAGGCGGCGGGTGTGCTCGTCGTAGATCAGCAGCTCAATATCGAAGGGATCGTCGAGGTTATTCTCGCTCTGCAGAGCGTCGATATCAGAGTGCAACTTGGTCAAAGCGCGGCGGAGCTGGCGCTTTGCCCCGGCGCTGGCTCCACGGTAATTAGCCAGATGGGCGCGAATCTGAGTCGTCTCGGCAGCGAGTTCCCGGTTTGTTCGGTCGCCGGCGGAGCCAGGTAACTGCCAATCGAGAGAGTAGCAAGAGCCTACTTTGGGCCGATTGACGGTCAAAGTCCAGGTCTGCGGGGAAGCATGATCGAGCTCAGGTGTAAGGTCGACCCCTTCCTTCGTCTGCTGCCAGTTCCCCAGCTTGTAGTACCAAGGCGATTCCGGGCGGGGAGAAAGGTGAACGAGCGAGTTTTGCACCACTTCGTCGGTATGAATCTCGCTTCCCTCGGGCAAGGAGAAGGTACGGCAGACGATCGGCCCCAGGGTCGAGTTGGGCAAGGTGACCTGCATCTTGAGGATCTCGACCGGACACCACACGAAACGAGTAAAGTATTCGGAAGGAAATGGAAAGGGCTTCAAGTTGACGTGCTGTTGTTCTTCCGGGGAATAGAACTGAGCGAGTTCCCATTCGGATAGCGCGTCGCCGTTGAGGAAGACGACGGTGAGATAAAACGTCAACGGAGGATCGGAGGGGGCGAGCGCCCTGGCGAACGTTACGGTACCGGAAGCCGTGCGCACCATGGCGCTAAGCTCTTCCATTTTTTCGGTGCCGTCGGGCGCAGGCGTATCCGGCTTCCATATGAGGCCCAAGCGCTCGGCCTCAGGATCGAGGCGCGGCCAGCCGGCCTTGCCCGCGCACGACTCTAAACGAATATACAAGCCGGTGATCGACTGGTTGACGGCCGTAAGACCTTCCACGGCATAAGTCACGGTGCTGCTGCCGTCCTCGCGCAATTCCTTGAAGAGCGAAAGCTGCGCGATCTTGATGCCGAAGTCCTGCACCGCCTGCTCAAAGGCCTGATTGGATTTGCCGGGGTTGGTTTCCGGTTGCGCCTGCACGCCAAAAAAGCCGGCAGGCCATTCTCGCACGCGGCTGCGATCGCGCTCGGGGTTCACCTGAAACCAGACTTTGGCTAACTTCTCCTTGCACCGCGGCCCGATCAGGTGATCGATGAATTCACCTATGACCGGCATCGTACCGTGACGGAGGATGACGTGATCAAACTCTTCGGCCGTCGCCGGGTATTCGAAGCTGACCCGGTAGCGATCGCCCACCTGAACCGGGTCCGCGCTCGGCCCCGGCAGCCAGGTAAATGCGCCCAGCCGCGACAGCAACAGCACTATCAAACGGTTCAGGACGGAAGAACCCGGTCCGTAGAGATGAGGCGTTTTGCCGGTGAGAAAGATCTGCGGGCCCAGTTTGCGTAGCAACGGGCGAAGCTTGTTCTCGAGTTTGTTCTGATTAGGGAGGTCAGTCGAGAGATTGTAGAACAGCCGCGAAAGCTTTTCTGGTGAAAGGTTCCGCCGCGTGTGGAGACTCTCTAAATCCACTTTGATGCCGGCAATGCCATCGGTCGCTTCGAGCAGGCGGACGATATTGTCATAGCGGAAGTTCAGGATGCAAACCCTCATCAGGTCGGCGAGGGCGCCGTCTCCCAATCCTGAAATCAGCCATCGCTCGTTTCTACGTCGGTCGTAAAAGTCATCGTCGAGGTCATCCGGCGACCAATAGCTTTTGCTGGGCTTTTTATCGGATTCCAGGCCAAACCCGAGGGCTAGGATAATGCAATTGAAGGTGTCCTCGCGGGGATTTTCTCCGAGCTTTTGCCAGCGCACGCGGTGCGTACTCGTGGTCTTGCTGTACGACAAGTCGAGAATCGTGACAAGAAAGTGAGCTGGTATATCCTTTTCCGCTTTGACGGCGGTCCAGTTTTTGCGCAATTGATCGACGACCCCATCGGCTTTGCCCGCCACCCAGTCAAAGATGGGCAGCCGAGCCTGCGTGTCCAAGCACTCCTGCGCCGGCCAGTCATAGATGCGGGGGTGAATATAGCGAGTGACCGCGTTCGCCTGCAGGGTCAGCACTTCCTGTTTCTGTTCGAACACGGTGACTTTGCATCCCAGGTGAGCCAGTGCCCCGGCAGCGGCCAGGCCGGAAGCGCCTGCACCAATCACAGCGACGCGGGCGTTGGCGTCGATCTTGCCCGTGACCCGCAGGGCGTAGACGAGATTGAAAGCGCGCACCTGCTGGGAGTAGAGAGTGACACGGCGGGCAAAGCAGCCGAGCACATACACGCCAGGACGGCCCTGGATCCCGGCATACTCCTTGACCAAACGGCTTAGTTCAGCATTGCTGAGAGGAGAAGACGGCATCGGCTGGTCCTTCGATCACCTTCGAAAGCGGCTTACACGATGCCCGCTAACATTTCATATTCCAGAAGCCGAGGGCAAGTACTTTCTCATCATGAAAAAAATTGAGAAGCGGGGCGGGAAGCTTCCTCATACTCCAATAAGAAAACAAGCTATTGACGGAGTAACGACTTTCGTCGGCAAAACCCTTCACCCAATACCCATTTTATTCTCCGGCCAGATATCGTCGGTTGAGGGGATAAGTATCATGTCCAATCACTTACTCCATTCTTAGTGCGTGTGCAGGATCGATGGATGCCGCGCGTCTAGCGGGAACCATGGCCGCGATGCAGGCAGCGACCACAAGGGTTACGACCGCGCCAACCACAACGCGCGCATCAGCACTTGTGATTTCGTACAGCTGCGATTGCACAAAGCGCACACAGAAGAACGCCACCGGAATTCCCACCGCGAGCCCTAAAACCGTTTGCATCATGGCGCCGCGCATGATCATCGCGATGACTCCGCGTCGCGCAGCGCCAAGCGCCATGCGGATGCCGATCTCCGAGCTTCGCCGGGCTACGTTGTACGAGGTCACCCCATACAGCCCTACCGCCGCCAACAACAGCGCAAGCCCGCCGAACAGCGTCATCAGCCGCGAGATCATCCGCTCTTGCGTAAAGCGGTCCGCGATCTGCTCATCGAAGGTCTGGAACTTCACCATCGTCAGGTTGGGGTTGATTCCAGCTAACGTCTTCCGTGCAATGGCCTGTATCTCGTCCATCGGGCGCGAGGTCTCAAGCACAATCGTGCCGGCGTAAAGTGCTCCCATCTTATCGATCGGCCGCTTATCAGAGGCAGCTCGCTGCAGTATGGGGACGAAGATCATTGGGTGGTTTTTCATACGCACGTCGGTGTAGACGGTGTCCTCCACGACGCCTACGATCATGGCGTCGGCCGACGAAGATCCGGGTGAGCCGAAATGCGCGCCGATGGGATTCTCTCCCGGCTTGAAGAATATATTTGCGAACGCCTGGTTCACGACTGCAATCATCGGAGCAGACGGTGTGTCTTGTACGCCGATGCCACGACCCATCACCACGCGTGTACCCACGGCGTCAAGGTACTCGGCATTCACCCTGTCCCAGCCTGCCATCTTGTGCAGGTCCGACCGTCCCTGAATCTGGATTGGATCGTTGCTGTTATGGGCCTCCATCGGAGTGACAGAGCTAATCCCGACCTTCATCACACCCGGAATAGCATGAAAGCGCTCCTCCATCGTCTGGTACAGCGCTGCGACGTGTGAAGGCAAGTATCCCGCCGCCTGCGGATCGATGTGGAGGATGTAACGGTTCTTCGTCTCCAGCTTCATGTCGGTGCTCTGCAGTTTGTTCAGACTGGCAGCGAAGAGGCCTGCGCCGACTAGAAGGATGAGCGAAAGCGCCGTCTGCAGGACGATCAGGCTGCGCTGTAGCAAGGAAGCTCCGCCGGTGACGGTGCGCGTGCCGGTGCGCAGTGCATCGGCTGGTTCAGCCTGTGCGGCGATCCATGCTGGGGCCACGCCAAAGAGTACACCGGTGACGAGTGAGACGCCGAGTGCAAAACCCAGCACCTCCCAGGACGGGCTGGCATGTATGGGCACGCTGGGTTCCGCGGAGAATGCGAGCGCCAGCAGCATGCGTGTGCCCAGATAGGAGACGCCGAGCGCAGCGGTCCCACCCAATACCGCCAGGACGGTGCTTTCGGTGAGCAATTGCCGGACGATTCGCGTGCGTGCCGCGCCCAGCGCCGTGCGCACGGACATCTCAGCCTTTCGGCGCATTCCGCGGACAAGCAAAAGGTTGGCGATATTGGCGCAGGCTATCAGCAGTACCAGGCCGGAGATCCACATGAGTAGCGTCAGTTTGGAGGCATAGCCCAACTGCATGATTTGGACGCCACCTCCGCCGTCGGTGAGGACGACGTGGGCCTTTTCCAGCAGCGGTTTGTCATGAACCGTCGAGAAGTTTTTGCCGGGAGCCAGGAGCTGGCGTAGCTGTCCACTGAGCTTCGCTTGCAGCGCAGCGCGATCTACGCCGGGCTTGACCCGCCCAATCACATAGAGCCACATCCGGTCCGGATCGTCTACGTAGTCCGCGCTCTCGATCGTGGCGATCTGCTTCATCGGCAGATAGAACTCAGGCGGCGCAGTGGTGAGACGGTCGCCATAAAAACCTTGTGGCGCAATGCCGATGATCGTCACCGGCTTCGTATTCATCCAGAAGGTGCTTCCGATCACCGAGCTGTCGCGGTTGTAGTCGTTCGTCCATGCCTCGTAGCTCATCACGGCGACTACCTCAGCGCCCTTCCTGTCGTCGGCATCACTCAGAAATCGTCCTGCTTCTGGCCGCAATCCAAAAGTCTTGAAGTAGTTGCTGGAGACAAATTCACTCACAGAGGAATGTGCCAGGTTGCCGTCCCCATCCCGCCGTGTCGTTAGCGGATTGAAGAAGCCAAAGCCTGCCTGCATCGCAGCCAACTCTTCAAACTCAGGCACGTCTTTCTTGAAATGCTCATAGGTGTCAGTGGAGAAGAGCGCATAGTCGCCGTCATCCAGCGCGCCGTCGTTCACGCAGCATTGGTAGGCGTCCCCAACACGCAGCAGCGACCTGGGGTCAGCTACAGGCAGGTTCTTCAGTAGCATCGCATTCACCAGCGTGAAGATGGCGGCGTTGGCGCCAATTCCCAACGCCAATGTCAAAATGGCCGTGATCGTGAAACCGGGGGCTTTGCCTAACTGGCGAAGCGCATAACGCACATCCTGGGTTGCAGTCTCAAGGAAGCTCACGCCGCGCGACTCCCGGCAATCTTCTTTCACCTGGCCCAGACCGCCGAATTGAAGCCGAGTGTTCCGAGCAGCTTCTTCGCGTGTGAGGCCTGCACGCATGTGCTTCTCCACTTGCTGCTCGATGTGGAATTGCAACTCGTCGTCCAGTTCATTCTCAACGGTGCTACGTCGAAAAATGGAACGAAGCCGGAAAAGTATGTCGCTAAACATTGCCGCCTCCTATGCAGTGCCAAGTACCTGGGCCACCGCAGCGGTTAGTTTCGCCCAGGCGTCCGTTTCCACTTCGAGTTGCTGACGCCCGTTCCTGGAAAGCTCGTAGTATTTGGCGCGCCGGTTGTTTTCCGACGTTCCCCAGCGAGCCTTGATCAAGCCGCGACGCTCCAGCCGGTGAAGAGCCGGATACAGGGAGCCTTGCTGAATTCGAAGCACGTCGCTCGATAACTGCTGCACCCGCTCGGAGATGGCCCAGCCGTGCTGAGGCCCGAGAGCAAGTGTCCGGAGAATGAGGAGGTCCAGAGTTCCCTGCGGAAGATCGATGTGCTTCGCCGTCATGCTTCCCTTTCGCTTCTACAGGTAAAAGTACAGGCTTTCCTGTAGAAGTACAAGGGGGGGCGGTTACTGCGTCTGTAGTCGAAACTCTCTGTCCCCGAAACTCTCCGGGCCATATCCCACTGGCCAGGGCAGAAGGATTCATTCGCGCCGGAGCGGAACTCCGAAAGAGATTACTAAAGATTGATAGACACCTTTGGCTGAGTTTGATACTCCTACTCTGCGCCCCGTAGTGAAGTAGTTTGCCTGTCTTGTAGTTTTGTTTGATGATTTCCTGTCTGCCCAGGGTTCCATGCACGTTCCCCTGCTTAAGTGGATTTAATGTGTGCAATCTCGTGGTTGATCGCGCAAAGCGATCGGAATAGGGAAAATTCTTGAGACCTTATCTGGTATCCGCCATAGTCGCCCTCGCCTTCACGCCAGCCGCGGTTTTCGGGCAAGCGGCGGGGGGCCTGTTCTGCACCGCCGGCATTCATCCTGACGCCTATGTCGATTTCACCCAGCTGCCCCCACCGCCGGCTGCCGTTCCCGGACAAGTCCAGGGACCGCTGACGTACACGCTGCCGGTGACCGGAATCGCCGGGCTTACGGTGCAAGTGACGATACCCGCCGGACCGGAAGGCCAACAGGCTTACGGTGTCGGCGAAGGACAGCTCGCGCTGCCAGGGACCAACGCAACCGTGCAATTGGTCTTCAACAAGCCGGTTTTTGGCGTCAGCGCAATTGGCAACAGCTATGGACGTCAGTCCGCCTTTTCTATTTCGCCCGATCCAACTACCAATCCTGACCTGCCACCTGCGTTCCTCAATTCCATAGCGACGTTAAACTTGCCGCTCTACTTCTACAGCCAGCCATTGCAGCAGGTGAACGTCTCCCCTACCATCGGCGGCTTTACCAACACTTATATTTTCGCCTCGGCACCCGGCTATGGATCAGTTTCGATGAGCAACGTGCGCGTGCAAAGTACGTCTACTGACAACACCAGCCTGGTCCCGACAAACGGCTTGCAGCAGTGGCTATCCAGCGACACGATCGTAGCGCCCTTTGAACCAGGTCTCGGGACCTGGCCCGACGCCTCCGGCAATCATCATGATGCAACGCAAACGAACATTGCCAACTCGCCAGCCCCCTCTCAGGGAGACGGAAATAATTGCAAGCCCGCCTACGGATTCAGCGGCAACCAATTCTTTAACTTCAACCTGCCTATCGACGGCTGGCAACAGATGACGATCTTCCTGGTGGCCAAGCCGTACATCAATCCACCGGCAAACTCGTTCGCCTCGTATTCGGCGGCAATCTTCTGGGTGGAGAATGCTTACTGGGGCAATACCTTTGTGTCTCCGTATCAAACCAGTGAGAACTTCCGCTTTGGCACGGAGCAGGTGAATAACGAGCCGATCTATACGCGGCCGGCAACCATCGGGCAGGATTACACGATTACGCGCGCCGTGCATAACGGCTCCACCGATTCGCTGTACGTCAACGGTTTGCTGGCGCTCAGCCAGGCAGGCAAGAATCCTGTGCTTGCCGGGACCAGCGGAGCGGGGTTCATCGGCATGGGCTACAACAACACGGGATACAACGGAGCGATCAGCGAAATTCTTGTCTACAACCGTGTCCTATCGTCGAATGAAGCAGCCGGGGTTGAATCCTACCTAAGGAACAAATTCGGCACGCGGTAAACCTGTCGGCTCTGCGAACATGGGTGCCCCGCACCTCCGGGGTTCCTGAGAGGCACGGCTGGGGCAACTGACTTCCTGCGGCTTTCCTTAAGGAAAGCCGCACACGCTGGTTGTGCTGTAGATTGGCTACATCTCTCCGGTTCATTCTCGATTCGGATGCCGTAAGAAGCCTCCAAGCGGTTCACCCGCCGAAACTGCCCTTGCAAGCGGATGATTTCGGGTGGTTCACTGCAGAAATTCGGCGCCCACGAAATGGAGACATCGCTGGACAGCCACGATATCCCTCGTGAAAAATACTTTGTCCCCAGGGCGGTGGTCAGTAGCGTTTGAAATTGACTTCAATATTCACCTCAACCGGGACCGCTTTGCCCTCGAATTCGGCGGGTTCAAAACGGAACTGCTCCACCGCATGGACGGCATTCTTGTCAAAGGCTCGCGAAAGAGAGCGGGATACGACCACCTGCTTCGGCTGCCCCTTCACGTCTACGACGCACCTCACGACCACCATTCCTCCCGCTCCTTGGCGGCCCGGAAATTCAGGGTCCGGGGCATAGACTAGCTTAGGTGCGGTGACGGGGCCTCCTACTTTATAAATGGGCGGCGGCGGTGCGGTGGTGCTCTTCAAAGTGTTCTGGCCGGCGACTACGGGTTGATCTGCGTATTGATTCGCCTGCTGAGGTACTCCAGTGTTCGTTTGTTCCTCTGCACGGCCGTCATATGCGAAGGTGATGCGATAGCGAAGATTTCGGCTTGGGAGACCAGGCGTTACGGAGGGCGGATCTATCGCAGTCATTGCTTCCCAAGCCGCGCGGTCAAGGCTTACCTCACCTGAAGCATGGAATAAGACCATGTCGGATATGTGGCCGTTTGAACCAACCGAAAACTCTATGCCGACTTGCTTCTGCCAGGCGCTATTGGGGCCGCTGACAGGCGCGTTCGGGTGGATGCCCCGTTGCCCACCTTCCGTCCACCTTTTCTTGATTTGCTCCTGGATCAGATCGGCTTCCTGCATCGCTATAGTCCGTTCGTCTGAGCTGACGGAAGTAAGCAGCTCAATTTTCGGATTGGCGATGCTTGCCTCAGATGACTCTGGAAGGCGGGGTGTCGCCAGTCCTATGGATGGTTGTTGAGCCGCGTTCCGCCCTGTGGGTCCATCGGGGCCATTCACACTCCCAGCAGCTCGCACGACAACCAAGGAGGTAGAGACCAGGAGCGCGACGGGAACAATTGCTGCGGCAACCAAGATATGCGGCCTCCTACGCATGAACGCGCGCCGGAAAAGTGTATCGTTCAGAATTCGATTGATGCGGCGGTTGATCCCTTTGGATCGAGCCATGGCAACACCGGCCAGGGGCCGACGAGACATTGCGGCAAATTCGAGAAGCACTTCCGCGTACGAATATCTATCCGGAGCCTGGCTGATGGCAGCATGATCGCTGATGGCTTCCCCTAGGTCGACAAGTTCCTTTTGCAGCCACCATGCTGCCGGGTTAAACCAAAAAATCGCCGCGTGGAGCTTGGCGAGCAGTTGCAGAAAAAAATCGCCCTGAAGAATATGTGAACGCTCGTGAGCCAAAACAATAGGTAGCTTAGCAGAATCCCATTCGTTGAATGACGAAGGCAGAACGATACCAAAGCCTAGGGTGAAGGGGGTGCTGACATCGCCGCTACTTCGAACCGTCATGAACGAAGCTGTCAACTCTGTGACCGGTCGGGCCTTGCGCCATACGCGGAGTGCCCAATTAAGACCCAGGAGTAGCCGCAGCACGAAGATCGCGCAAATTAATAGATAAGCAATCGTTGCCAAATGTATGAATGCGGCGATGCGGTGAGCTGGGTCGAAAGTGGCACTTCCTGTTTTTAGTGTTGGGTATACAGGCGCGAGGGTGGACCCCGCGATTTTCGACACTGCGGCCGAGACCTCGGTCGATGACCATGTTGCGCGATAGGAGTACAGCACTAGAGGGGGCCGAAACGTGAACATACGCCACCGCGACAGGGAAGGCATTGCAACCGCGGCAGCCAGAACGAGACACCATGCGATCTTTAGGGCAACCACGTGACTCACACGAAATGCCCGGAGTATTGCCCACACAATCACGGCCAAGAGTAAAGTACGTAATGCCGACTCAAGAATCACTGTAATCATGACTTCTTCCCCTTCTTCGCCACTCCGATCCGGGCAGCAAGCCGTTTCAGTTCTTCGCTGTCTAGCACGTTCGAATCAACCATGCCGACCAGTAATGATTCGACCGATCCGTCGCAGAACCAATCGATGATTCTGCGGACCGCGCGACCCGCAACGATTCGCTGAGCTTCGGCTGGGTGATAGAGAAATGTGCGATTCGTTAGTGCGTGGGTGACGTAGCCCTTCTCCTCCAAACGACGGAGAACTGTACGAATTGTGGATTCCTTTAGAGGACGGTCCAGTTC
>Ga0182015_10006180_pt1 | contig 12124 bp, 9 predicted proteins | sample 712P3MmetaG_FD_120478 | JGI IMG/M metagenome (GOLD analysis project Ga0182015, IMG submission 120478) | Permafrost microbial communities from Stordalen Mire, Sweden - 712P3M metaG | ecosystem: Environmental > Terrestrial > Soil > Wetlands > Permafrost | place: Sweden: Stordalen | collected...
GGATGGTGGGTTGGCTGTGGCGCTGGCGGAAAAAGCATTTTTCAAGGGAGTGGGTGCACGAGTGAATCTGGCGACGAACGGGCTTCCGGCAGAATTTGTGCTGTTTGGTGAAGATGCGAGCCGGATCGTGCTGTCATGCGAACCGGCGAAGGTGGCGCGACTGCAAGAGATTGCGGAGAAATACAGCATCGCAGCGGACGTGATTGGGGAAACGATTCCGGAGCGTCTGGAGATTTCACTCGACGAGCGGACGGTTGTGTCCGCGGCGGTTTCTGACCTGAGCGCTGCGTATGAGCGTGCTCTGGAATCCGTGCTGCGGACGGAACCGGAGCTGGTAGCGGCGGATTGAGGAGATTGCATCGCGAAGATCGCGGAGAATGGCCGCGGAGTTTCGCGGATTAAGAGGTGCGTGGGTTGGGATTAATTGCTAAATGCTAATTTCCGATAAATTCCACGACGAGTGCGGGGTGGTCGCGATCTTCGCACATCCAGAGGCGGAAAAGCTCGCTTACCTGGGGCTGCATGCTTTGCAGCATCGCGGGCAAGAGTCGGCGGGGATTGTCACCTCCGATGGCCTGACTTCGCGCGTGCACAAGGCGATGGGCCTGGTCGCCGACATCTTCACCGAGGAAGTGCTCTCGAAAATTCGTGGGACGCTGGCTATTGGGCATACCCGCTACTCGACGGCGGGCGACTCGGCGCTGCTGAATGCGCAACCGATTCTGGTGCAGTCCAATAAAGGTTCGATTGCAGTGGCGCACAACGGCAATCTGACCAATGCGGCTGAAGTTCGAAGCCGGCTGGAGAGACAGGGGTCGATTTTTCAGACGAACAGCGATACCGAAGTGATCGTCCACCTGATCGCGCTTTCTCGAGAACACACTTTGCCGGAGGCGATCGCCGACGCGCTGCGACGTGTGGAGGGCGCGTTCTCGCTGGTGCTGATGAGTCCGGACCGGATCATCGCGGCGCGCGATCCGCGCGGCTTCCGGCCGCTGGCCATGGGCCGCATTCCGGCGCTGGAGGGACAGAAGCGCGACACCATCGTCTTCGCCTCAGAAACCTGCGCCTTCGATTTGATTGGCGCGACTTATGAGCGCGACGTGAAGCCCGGCGAGTTAATCGTGGTGGGGCCGGAAGGCATCAGCTCCCATTTTTATTCGACCGCCGCACCGCAGTCGAGCTGCATTTTCGAGCATGTGTACTTTTCGCGACCCGACAGCGTGGTCTTTGGCCGCGCTGTGCAAACCAGCCGCGAAGAGTTGGGGCGGCAACTGGCGCGCGAAGCGCCTGTGGAAGCCGATCTGGTGGTACCCGTGCCGGATTCAGGCGTAACCGCCGCGGTGGGCTACGCGGCGGAGAGCGGGATTCCATTCCGCTTCGGCTTGATCCGCAATCATTATGTGGGGCGCACGTTTATCGAACCGAGCCAGAGCGTGCGCGATTTCGGCGTGAAGCTGAAGCTGAATTCAGTGCGGTCGCTCCTGGAAGGGAAACGCGTGGTCCTGATCGACGACTCGATTGTGCGCGGCACCACCAGCCGGAAAATCGTGCGCATGATCCGCAGCGCGGGGGCGAAAGAAGTGCATATGCGCATCTCGTGCCCGCCCACGATTTCGCCGTGTTACTACGGCGTGGACACGCCTTCGAAAAATCAATTGATCGGCGCCAACAAATCGGTCGACGAGATTCGCGAGTACATTCATGCCGACTCGCTGGCTTATCTTTCGCTGGAAGGGCTCAAGAAAGCGTGCGGCGAGGGAGAGAGGACCTCGTATTGTTCGGCTTGCTACACCGGCAAGTATCCTACCAACATCGTGGACGTGGAAGAGATCCAGCCAGCGGCTGTTCCGCGGTAGCTACTTGCGAGCTTGCACAACGCGTGGGATCGATTGCAGATCCGGGCGCAACCGAACATCGCTCCAATCCCGCAGCAGCTCTCTCACCTCTTCCGCAATCGTTCCGCTGATTTCCATGACCAGCCAGCCGCTGGGCCTGAGCACTGCGTAGGCCTGCGGAATCAGACGCGCGATCACCTCGACTCCGGTAGGGCCGGCAAAGACTGCGCTGCGGGGCTCAAACTTGCGGACTTCGAGTTGGACCTGGTCTTCCTCCGAATCGCCGACGTAGGGCGGGTTAGAGACGACGAAGTCGAAAGAGTTGGCCTCAAATTCTGGTTCACATCCGGCGAGCAGGTCGGCCTGGTGGAAGTGAATTCGAGATCCGAGTTCGTGGCGGGCCGCGTTGATACGGGCAATTTCAAGCGCGGCCGGCGAAACGTCGATGGCGTGGATTTTGGCCTGGGGCAGTTCCTTGGCCAGCGCCAAGGCAATGCAACCGGAGCCGGTGCCCACGTCAGCGATGCGCAGAGGAGTAGTGGTCGAGCGCGCTTGCCCTACACCTGCGAGTTCCAGAACAGTTTCGATTACGTGCTCGGTTTCGGGGCGCGGAATCAACACCGCGGGCGTGACGATGAAATCCATGCCCCAGAATTCCTGATGGCCGGTGATGTACTGCGCGGGAACGCCGCGGGCGCGTTCGGCCAGAGCGGCGGCGTAGCGAGACTGTTCACTTGAGGTGAGTTTGCGCTCGGGATGCGCGAAGAGATAAGCGCGGTCGCAGTTGAGGGTGAACATCAGCAGAAGCTCCGCGTTCCTGCGCGGGGAGGGAACTTGGTCCGCGGTGAGACGGGCAGTGGCTCCGGCCAGGGCTTGTTTCAGCTGCACTGAACCATTTCACCACAGAGGCACCCTTCGACGTAGATCAGGGCAGGCTCCGACACGGAGAAAACAAATTCAGAAAAGTTGGAGTTCATTTCGCTCCGCTCCGGGCTTGCCGCTGCCACTCATAATTCAGATAGATCATCTGGCCGATGTGGTGCTGCATGTGAGCGGCGCACTGCATCACCATTTCAAGACGGTTCCTGGCGTCGGCACCGGCACCTGAGTATTCCGCCGACCAATCCTCGGGCGACTGCGTGCAAATGGTTTTGAGAACCATGTCCACGGAATCGTCGAAGCGCTTGAGAGCCTCGTCTTTTGTTGGAGGATTCGGGTCGTTGAATTCGCGGGGACGGTCGCGGAGGTAGCGGGTCTTCGCGATCTGCGCTCCAATGTAGTAGTTCAAGTTTCCGGTGAGGTGCAGAACGAGGTGGCCGAGGCTGTTGCCGTAGGGGTAGGGTTTTTGCCAGAACTGGCCGTTGGTTAGAGGTACTGCGAGCTCGCGGACTCTGGCGGCGTTCGCGGTATAGCGCCGGGTGAGAACTGAAGAGAGTGTGAAGTGCAAGTCGGACATGTTCCTTTCCTTCTCCTCCTTGACGGGAGCCACGCTTGCCCGGCGGACAGCCGGGGCGGCTATCCCCACATGATTTCACACTACGCTGGCGGCTTCCTGCTTCAGCTTCTCAGCTTGATAATGCGTAGTGAGCGCTTCAATAAGGGGCTGGAGCTTGCCATCCATCACGGCTTCGAGCTGGTGGATAGTGAAACCGATGCGGTGATCGGTGAGACGGTTTTGCGGGAAGTTATAGGTGCGGATCTTCTCGCTGCGGTCGCCCGAACCGACCATGGCTTTGCGTTCTTTGGCCAGCGCCTGCTGCTGCTTTTCCATTTCGATTTCGTACAGCCGAGAGCGCAGCACGCGCATGCCCTTCTCGCGGTTCTTGATCTGCGATTTCTCGTCCTGGCAGCTGACGACGGTGTTAGTGGGAATGTGCGTGATGCGGACGGCGGAGTACGTCGTATTCACCGACTGGCCGCCGGGGCCGGAGGAACAGAAGGTGTCAATGCGCAGATCCTTGGCTTCGATTTTGACATCGACGTCTTCGGCTTCGGGCAGCACCGCGACCGTGACGGCCGAGGTGTGAACCCGTCCCTGCTGCTCGGTGGCGGGCACGCGCTGCACGCGGTGCACGCCGCTTTCGTACTTGAGTTGAGAAAAAACGCGGTTGCCTTCGATGATGGCGATGACTTCCTTCAGGCCGCCCGCCGACGATTCCGACGAAGACAGCACTTCAACCTTCCAGCGCTGAGTTTCCGCGTAGCGGGTGTACATGCGAAAGATTTCGGCGGCAAAGAGCGTGGCTTCGTCTCCTCCGGTCCCGGCGCGGATTTCTAGAATGATGTTCTTCTCGTCGTTGGGATCTTTGGGCAGCAGCAGAACCTTCAACTCTTCTTCAATCGCACTAACGCGGGGCTCCAGCTTGTTGAGTTCTTCCTGAGCGTAGGCGCGCATCTCCGGATCTTTTTCTTCGGCGAGCATGGCTTTACTTTCAGCTATGCCGCGCGTGAGGTCCTTGTATTCGCGATACTTGTCAATCACGGGTGCGATTTCGCTGTGCGCCTTGGCGGTCTTCTGGTATCTCGCCGAATCATTGACGATATCCGGCGAGGCGAGGGCGCTGGTCAGCTCTTCGTAGCGGGCTTCCATTTGTTCTAAGCGTTCAAACATCGGGATCTTTCGTAGAGACGCAGCTTGCAACGTCTCGGTTCGCGCCGCGGACCCATACTGGGACGAGCAAAACGTAACAAGTTACGTCTCTACGGCATTGTAGATGAGAGATGCAGGAAGAGGAATATTCGCGGCGGGGCCGCTACGCAATCACCAATTCACCGCCGCGCTCTTTTTCCAGGGCCATGGCTTGGTCAAGCGCAGTGATGGCGCATTGGGCCATCTCGTCGGACGGCGGCTGCGTCGTGATGCGCTGCAGCCAGAGGCCGGGAGCGGTCATGAGGGCGAAGAGCGAGCCGCGATGCTTGGCGGCGAAGCGGATGATTTCGTAGGAGACGCCGGCGATCACGGGCAGCAGCGCAATGCGGCAGGCGAAGCGCGCCCAGAATGTGGTAAACGGAATCAGCATGTAAAAGCCGATCGAGATCAGCATCACGGTCATCAGGAAGCTGGTGCCGCAGCGGGGATGGAAAGTGGAATACTTCTGCACGGCCGCGGTCGAGAGCGGATCGCCATTTTCGAAAGCGAATACGGTTTTGTGCTCCGCGCCGTGATACTGGTAGACGCGGCGAATGTCAGGAAACAGCGAAACGCCCCAGATGAACAGCAGAAACAGAATCAAGCGGATCGCACCATCGACCAGGTTGAACGCGATCTGGCCGCCGAACGCCGGATTGAACTTCTTGAGTTCAGTGGCCGCCACGAGCGGCAGGTACTTGTACATGAAGATGAAGAAGGCGAGTGAGAGGATGACGTTGCCCGCGGCCAGCCATCCGCTGATGGTGGCGGCTTTCTCTCGGGTCTGCGACTCAGAGGATTGAGCCTGGGAATGTTCCGCCTCGCTTCGCTTCGGCGGGACCCTTCGGCTGGGCTCAGGGCAAGCAGCCGAGGCGGCTGTCGCTAAATGAGCTGGGGTGGTGTCATCGTTTTGCATCACTTCTTCGATGGCGACATTGGCTGAGAAGCGCAGGGCACGGTAGCCGAGGGACATGGCGTAACCGAGCGTCATGACTCCGCGCACGATGGGCCAAGCCATCCACTTGTGTTTTTCCGAGGGACGATCGAGCGGCTGGCTCATGGTAACCACTTCGCCGGAGGGCTTGCGGCAGGCGATCGCCCAGGCGTGCGGGGAGCGCATCATCACGCCCTCCAGCACGGCTTGCCCACCGACCAGGGTTTCTTCGCCACTTTCAAGCGCAGGCAGAAGCTGCACGGCTACCAGGAAACGCACGAGATTACGCAGAGAACGCACGATGGTTAGATGCTCCAGGCGCTAGAAAAGCGCCAAGCACTAGGTTACCACAGCGGCCGCAGCGTTTCGCCGCCGGTTTGGGCTACTCTGGATTCGCTAAGTAATAGTGGCAGCGATATTTAACCGGACTATCACGGGACAGGATAGCGAGACCGCAAGTCATCTATTCTCTTAACATCACCTTGAACAACATGCGACTGCTTGCAGAGAGCTGTGAAGCGATAGGCGCCACGACCAAGAGGCTGCAAAAGACGGCTGTCGTGTCCGACTACCTGAAATCGCGCACCACGGACGAGGCTGCAGTATCAGCGGTGTTTCTGAGTGGGAGAGCATTTCCTGCTTGGGAAGAGACGACATTGCAGGTAGGCGGCTCTCTGTTGTGGCGTGTGGTGGCGGAGCTTGCCGGGAAAGATGAATCCGCACTGACGGCTGCCTATCGCAAGCATGGCGACTTGGGCGCGGTGGCCGGGGAGGTCTTGGCGGAGCGCGCTGGACAAGGCCTGGGCGTTCTTGAAGTTGCCGCTACTTTCCGGCAGATCGCAGCAGCGCGCGGGCCAGCCGCGAAGACCGCGCTGGTTCGCGATTTGCTGGCGCGGGCGACACCGCTCGAAGCTAAGTACATCGTGAAGATCGTAACTGGCGATTTGCGGATTGGGCTGAAGGAAAGTTTGGTCGAGGAGGCGATTGCCAAAGCTTACGGGGGAACGCTCGTAGAGGTGCAGAGGGCGAACATGCTGTTGGGAGATATCGGAGAAACGCTGCGGCGGGCGGTGGAAGGGAGGATGGCCGAAGCGAAGATGCGGATGTTCCATCCGCTGGGATTCATGCTGGCCAGCCCGATTGAGTCACCTGAAGAAGGACTCAGTTATTTCAGTGAGGCTGCCGTCGAAGACAAGTACGACGGAATTCGGGCGCAGGCGCACGTTTCGGAGGGCGAAGTGAAGTTCTTTTCGCGGACGCGGGATGAAATCACGGAGTCATTCCCGGAGTTGCCCGGCGCGCTGGCGGGATTGCCGCAGGATGCAATTCTCGATGGCGAGATCGTAGCGTGGGAGTATCCGGGACGTGCGCGTGCGTTCAGCGTTTTGCAGAAGCGGCTGGGGCGAAAGAAGGTAAGCGAACGCATGTTGCAGGAGATTCCCGTGGCATACCTGGTGTTCGATGTTCTCTATGCGGGCGGTGAGTTGCTGATTGATCGTCCACTGCGCGAGAGGGCGCGGGTGCTGGATGGGCTGCTTGAGGCGAAAAGAAAGATCACTCACCACAGAGACACAGAGCCACGGAGGAAGACAAGAGAATTGCAAGGTAAGTTGGGCTTCGGAACGGAGGAGGAAACTACCGCTATCAGCATTCTCCGTGCACCGGTGTTTCGTGTGCGTTCGCCGGAGGAACTGGAAGAGCTTTTCATCGCGGCGCAGGGTCGCGGGAACGAAGGTTTGATGATCAAAGATCTCGACTCGGCTTATACCCCTGGCAAGCGCGGCAAGTCTTGGCTGAAGATGAAGCGCGAGCTGGCCACGCTCGACGTGGTGGTGACTGCGGTCGAGTACGGCCACGGCAAGCGCGTGGGCGTACTCAGCGATTACACGTTTGCGGTGTGGGATACGAACAAAGATCGGTTGGTGAATATCGGCAAGGCGTACTCAGGACTGACCGACGTCGAGATTGCTGAGATGACGCAGTGGTTTCTGGAGCACACGATCGAAGATCAAGGCTTCCGGCGAACGGTCGAACCGAAGATTGTGCTGGAAGTGGCTTTCAATAACATGATGCAGTCCGACCGTCATGACAGCGGCTACGCGCTCCGCTTCCCGAGAATCGTGCGGCTGCGGCCGGATAAGACGGCAAAAGAGGCAGATACGATTAGCCGTGTGCGGGAGATATTTGCATCCCAAGCCAGGGCCGAACGAAAAGCTTGAGACACAGCGATCGCTGAGAACTGCCTCGCGAAGAGCACGGCGAAATACTTGCCTCAGTGGCTGTGGTGGTGATGCTCTTCGCTCTCGCCCACCGGAATCACGCATCCGTGCGCCACCTCGCATTCCACATGCTCGAACTGGATGGTGGTGTGGTCGATGCGGAAGTCGTGATGCAGGCGGTCTTTTACGTCGCGCAGGATGCGTTCGCTGACCGACGGGGGAATGTCGGCTATGGAGATGTGGCAGGAGAGTGCGCGAGTTTCCGAGCCGATGCTCCAGCAGTGGAGGTCGTGCACATCGTTGACGCCTTCGATGGAGCGGATGGCGGTCTCGACCAGTTCGAGCTTCACGCCGCGTGGCGTGCCTTCGAGCAGAATGTTCAGCGTCTCGCGCACGATGCCGAAGCCCGACCAGAGGATCAGCACTCCGATTCCGAACGAGAGCGCGGAGTCGATCCAGTAGTCTCCCGTGACCAGGATGGCCCAGCCTCCGGCGATGACGGCGGCGGTAGAAAGGGTGTCGCCGACTTCATGCAGCAGGGCGCTGCGGATGTTGACGTCGTTTCCAGAACCCCGGCCGGAGCGGTACAGCAGCAGGGCAATCACTCCGTTCATTACAACGCCGGCGGCAGCGACCCACATCATCACGGAGGCCTGAACGTGCTCGGGATGCTGCAGGCGGCGGAACGCCTCATAAAAAATGAAAAAAGAAACCGCGACCAGTGATACGGCATTGACCAGCGCGGCTAGCACTCCCGCGCGATGGTAGCCATAGGTCTTGGTGGAACTGGCTGGGCGCGATTGCAAGTAGACCGCAACCAGCGACAGCAGCAAAGCCAGAAAATCAGAGAGATTGTGTCCCGCTTCGGAGAGCAGAGCCAGCGAATGGGCGCGGATGCCGGCCACCACCAGCAGCACGATGTAAGCCAGGGTTACGCCCAGCGAGATCTTGAGCACTCGCTTGGGACCGCCCTTACCATGGACGTGGACGTGCATTTAATAAGTGTACGGGCGGAAGAGGCGGGCTTCAAGCGGCGGAAGGCAGTGGTCAGTGGCCAGAGGATCGCGCCAGTCGCTAGCCACTGACAACTGGACACTGACCACTGATCTTCAGCGCTTGAAAAGATTCTGCAGGTAGCGGTCGTTGTAGACCGTCGTCGAGTTCTGCACGAACTCCAGGATGCGGTACATTTTTTCGCGCGACTCGCGGCTCATCTCCTTGAATTGCACCGCCACTCCTGATCCGGGATGGATTCGGGCAATGCTGCCTTCCGCGCTCAAGGTGCCGTCATCAATGGAGAAAACCAGCTTCACATCGGATCCAGGGACCAGAATTTCGCTGGTTTCCACGTAGCAGCCGCCCAGGCTGATGTCGATCAGATTGCCGAAGACCGGTCCGTCGCCGAGTTGAGGGTGCAACTCGATCGTGAGCCGGCATTTCATCCGGGTGTGCAGCCGCTGGTCTTTTTGCGAAGGCTGTTTTTGCTTCTCCAGATACATACGGCGGTCGGCCTGGGTCAGTAATTGTTCGGCATCGTTGCCATCTTCCGGAGACACAGCCAGGCCCACGCTCAACGAGAGCATATCCTCTCCGCAGACATCGATGCCCGACTGCTGGGCGAGCGTCCGAAGCTGCTGCGCTTTCTTAGCCGCGGCCTCGGCGGCCAGCCCCGGAGCGATGACCACAAATTCGTCTCCGCCCATGCGGGCTACGTAGTCGTATTCGCGGCAACTGTCTTTCAGCGCCTGGGCAAATAAACGCAAAACCCGATTTCCCTCCAGGTGCCCGAAGCGGTCGTTGATCTTCTTGAAACCGTTCATGTCACAGACCATCAGCGTGAGCGAAGAGCTTTCGCGCGTACAGCGGGCCAGTTCGCGGTCGAGCTGTAGAAACAGCGACCGGGCATTGGGCAGACCGGTAAGGTAATCGGTGGTGGCGGAGCTTTCGGCCTGTTGATATTTGAGGGCATTTTCAATGGAAAGAGCCATCTTGCCGCTGACCGCAAGAAGAATGCGCAAATGATCGGAAGTGAACGCATCACGCTCAGCACGGTAGAGGGCGAGAACCCCGATCACGCCCGCCACGCCCTCCAAGGGCAGGGCCAAAGCGGACCGCAACGTGCTGAACTTGTCGGGGTCGTTCAAGTATCCAGGCTCTACCGAAGGATTCCCGTTCACAATCGGTTTCCTGTTCTGCGCCACCCAGCCGGAAAGGCCGTCCCCCAGCCGAATCCGCAAGGAGGCAAACAGGCGGTAGTTGTCGCCGTTCACATATTCCGGGATCAAGATTCCATCGCGCAGGATATAGATAGCGATGGCATCGTAGGGAACCATTGGTTTGAGTTTTACCGAGAAAACGGAAAGCGTTTCACCCAAGCTGAGAGAGGCTCCCAGATCCTGGCTCAACTCAAACAAGGACTGCGCTTCCTGCCGCGCCGCTGCGATTGAGGATAGAAAAGTTGTTTCCCGTCCCACCGAGTCGGGTGCGGTCGCGTTTTCGAATCCCGCAGCCGGGGCCGGTCCGCGCGTAATCTTGATCTCCGCGGGGAGCGCCGGGTTGCCGTCTTCCGCCGATTTCGCCCGCGCGAGATTCTCCAGAGAGCGGTAGCGCCTCTTTAAAACCTCGACCACTTTCGGGTCAAACGACTTGCCCGACTCTTCCGCGATTCGCTGCATGACTTCATCCAGCGGCATGGCCCGGCGATATTGGCGGTCGGAAGCCAGGGCGTCCAGATAGTCTACGGCGGAAAGAATGCGCGCCCCGACGGGAATCTCCGAGCCCTTCAGCCCGTAGGGATAACCAGATCCATCCCATTTTTCGTGGTGCGCACGCACGATCGGCACCACCGGGTAGGGGAAGCGAACTCGTTCCAGAATCTCGGCTCCCACCACCGTGTGAATCTTCATCTTCTCGAACTCTTCGGGAGTCAGCCGGCCCGGTTTCGAGATGATATGTTCGGGCACCGCGAGCTTGCCGATGTCGTGCAGCAGCGCGGCGGCATGCAGAGCTTCCAATTCCGCCCCCTTCATGCCCAGTTCCTTGGCTACTTCGATGGCGTAAATGCGAACCCGTTGCAGGTGGGCGTGGGTGGTCTGGTCTTTAGCCTCAATCGCCAGCGCCAGGGCCTCGATAGTTCGCAAATGCAGGTTGGCGATCTCTTCCACGTGGCGCTTCTCATCCTCCAACTTGCCCAAATACAGGCGGTAGGAGCGGAAGATGAGGTAAATAGCGGGGACAAACAGCAGTGAAGTTTCCCAGTTGAAGGCGTGGTTGAACCAGGAAATTGCGCCCGCGATTCCGGCACCCACCAGATAGTAAGGGAAAGACCAAAAGTAGCAATCCACCAAAATCTTCTGCAGTGGCTTGCCTTCGCTGAATGAAATCACGACGGCAATGCATCCTGCGTTGACAATGAAGTAGATCGAGGCGGTCAGGCACAAAAGCAGCGGGCGACTCTCGATGAGCGCATTGCAAGAGGGGTTGTGATAGACCAGATAGGCCAAGGCGGTCGAGAGAGTGCCCGCACAGACGTTGAACGTCAACTGCATGGCCGTGGGCCGACCTGGGTACAAACTCTGAGCCAGCATAGCAACTGCACCCAGAGTCAAGGCCTCGGAGTAGCCCAGTTCGGCAATTCCCACCAGGATGAACAAGAAGTTCACCGAAAGAGTGCCCGTAATGCCGGGCAGAGTAACGCGCAACCTTGACGCCAGAATTGAGATGCCCAGGTAGCAAATGAACTCCGCGATGTTCTTGCTGCTCTGGTGGATAGAGGCCTGAAGCAGAGGCACCATGCCCGCGGCGATCACAAAGCCGACAAAGACCTGGGCCCTGACGGGCAACCCTCTCCACGAGTTGGTGCTGGTGGACATCGTCTACAAGTCAGCGCACCGCTCCCGCAGCCGGGCGCGCGGCAATCCTGACCCTAATGGTAAACAGCTAACAGGTTTAGTAACAATGATTTATGAGCCATGCCGGAAACTTCGGTAACGCCGCAGAGTGACTGATTCGAGGCAACTTTCGGGCGCGGCCCACGCCACTTCGACCCAGGCTCATGAAGCTACTTCGCACGGAGCGTGAGGCTTGTTCAACAACAAGGGAGCGGCGTTCCGGGTGGTTCGCTTGTCTTGCCGCCGACTCCTCGCTAGAATTCCCCGCAGCCACAACTTAGGAGGCCAAAACATGGCTGCTGCTCCGCTCCCTCCGTTGTCCGCACCTTTGCCTGCGCCCGAGGCCGCGCCGCTTTCCGAGGGCGCGCGCATCGTCAACACTTTCATTGCGCCATCGAAGACTTTCACCGATCTGCGCCGTAACGCCAGCTGGTGGGCGCCGTTTCTGCTGCTGATCATCGTCTCGACGCTTTTTGCTTACACCGTTGGGACAAAAGTGGGCTACGGCAAAGCAGGAGAAAACGTCCTGGCGACCCGGCCCAAGCAGTGGGACCAGATTCAAAGCATGAAAGCCGATGAGCGCGAGAAAATCATGCAGCGCGTGGAAAAGCAGA
>Ga0182015_10006181_pt1 | contig 12124 bp, 13 predicted proteins | sample 712P3MmetaG_FD_120478 | JGI IMG/M metagenome (GOLD analysis project Ga0182015, IMG submission 120478) | Permafrost microbial communities from Stordalen Mire, Sweden - 712P3M metaG | ecosystem: Environmental > Terrestrial > Soil > Wetlands > Permafrost | place: Sweden: Stordalen | collected...
AGCCACGTTTGCAGGGGCACCTTGGAACCGTGAAAAATGGTGCCGGTTAGGACACTGAATTGCTTGCGACAGTCCCTGCACTTCCAGACACGACGCTCCGAGATTGAGCCGGTGCGCGTTAGGCGATCTACGCCATTGGCAGGGGTGAGGAAGTAGTGGTCATTCATAACCCCACAGTGAGGGCAGACTGGCTTCTCCGGCCACCTGAGACTTTCCAAGTACGCGTACGCGTCGGATTCAGTGGATATCCTCATGGCCAATGTACGAATGGTTAGGTTTGTCATGTAACAATCATCCCACAGGAATGTGGGTTTGTCAAGTTACACGTCACCGAGTAGCCACTCTCGGTGACAGGCGCCAATGGCTCTAACCTGGGGTGGGAAAGGAGCACTATGTGCGGTCGTATTGCCCTCTTTACCCCTCCACTTCGCCTCTCGAGGTTGCTTGACGCCGCCCTCGCGGCGGGCATTGAGCCCGAGGGGCATCCCAGTTGGAACATCGGACCACTGCGCCGACTCTTCGCCGTGAGCGAGGACGACGGGCAACGCACGCTCGATCGTTATCGCTGGGGGCTCGTGCCCAGCTGGGCGAAGGACCCCTCGATTGCCAACCGGCTCTTTAACGCCCGTGGCGAGACCGTCGCCGAAAAGCCGTCCTTCCGTTCGGCCTTCGCCAAGCGTCCCTGCATCATTCCCGTCGACGGCTTTTACGAATGGGATCACCGCGACGGCAAACAGAAGCAGCCACACTTCTTCACCCGAGTTGACGGCGAGCCGCTGCTCTTCGCCGGTCTCTACGAGCGCTGGTACGACCCCGAAGCGCCCAAAGACGCGCCGGCGTTGCAGACCTGCACGGTGATCACCACTGAGCCCAACGCCGACATGGACGAGTTGCACAACCGCATGCCCGTGGTGCTTGATCCAAGTGACGTGGAGACCTGGCTCGACATAACTGACGCCGGACCCGAGGAGCGGCTTGGGCTACTTCGCCCCGCCCCTAGAGGCACGCTCACGCACTACGGCGTGGGAAAGGCTGTTGGATCAGTGAAGAATGACGGACCGGAATTGATCGAGCCGGCCGAACCCGAGAGCCTCTTTTAGCGTTTAGAAAGCCGAAAACCCCGAGTGACCAGTGAGTCGAAACTCTCCAGCCCCCCGGGGTCTCCGAAGGCGCATCTTCCGTTGACCCGTGTCGGACAGGTCACCGTTAGACGGCTGGCATTTCACGTCATTCGTCGATGGCGAACCGCGGACCGAACTCCGCTGTCCGTTTGGAGGTTCTGTTCCTCTTGCGAGGTCCCTCTCCTCCTCGTCGACTTCCCCTTGCGGTTCCGTCTCCGTTCGACAGGTACTACGTGAACTACGAGAGATACTGTGCCAGAGTTCCTTAGGCCATGACTGGCAAAATTGGGATATCAGAAACTTTTGCCCAGAGTGTCTCCCTTTATCCACCGATTTGTCACCAAAAAAACTTTTATCAACGAGTAAGACGCAACTTTTCCACAGTGCTTTTTTGTCGCGGCTTTTTCGGCGATCACATGGAGTCATTGCGAAGGACAATTTCTCTCGCAGCAAGCCCACAAGATCCTTGTTCCAGGTACTGAATCGGCGCCAGTCAACCCTTGACTGGTGTCACCAGGTTGAGCCGGCGCGAGGACCTCGCTAGGAGCATGGCCACCGCTCACTTTTGCCATCTCATTGCGGACCGAGGGTTGGGTGGTGCCGAAAATTCATCAGACTTATATGGACCGGCTGCAATACACTTTGTCTATGGCGACTGAATCATTACCCGCAAATCCAGCGGAACAGGTTAGAAACTCGTCCCAAACCGACCATGTTCTCTACAGCATCAAGAAGATGATCATTGACGGGAGCCTGCAAGCCGGTTCTCGACTCCCCATCGAAAAGGACCTGGCGGCCCAGCTCGGCACGTCGCGTGGCTCCTTGCGTGAGGGGGTTCGGGCGCTGTGCATCATGGGGGTGCTCGAAACACGCCAGGGCGATGGGACCTACGTCACCTCACTCGACCCGACAGCGCTACTCGCGCCCATGGCCTTTGTCATTGACCTGCATTCTCCAGCGAACACCGGCCACTTCCAAACGGTGCGCCGCATCCTCGAATCCGAAGCAACCGCGAAGGCTGCATTGCGAATTGACGCGGCCGACCTCGCCCGAGCCGAAAAGGTCCTTGATTCGATTGAACACTACGTAACTGGCGAAACTGAGATGAACTACACCGTGGTCATGGAAGCCGACATCGAATTCCACCGAATTGTGGCTAATTCGTCAGGGAATCCCGCCCTTGAAGCGTTAATCGAGGCGCTTTCTAGCCGCACTGTCCGCAGCCGGACGTGGCGAGCAATTAGTGACAAGGGTGCGGTCGCGAACGCGCAGAAGGAGCATCGGGCAATCCTCGCGGACTTGCAGGCCCACGACCCCGAACGGGCACAACTGCGGATGGCCAATCACCTGCTCGATGTTGAAGACTTCATCTACGCCCATCCAACGGACAACATCAGCGATTAGAGATTTCTGCTGCATCGCGGCTATGGAACTCGCGAGCGTGCACCACGATCCAACGAGTGAAAGATCGAGGACTTCAACACGTTGTTTCCCTCGGTGGCACGAATAATCCTATCTATTCTAAAAAAAACTGTAATTTATCGCAAAAAATACCCCATTTTGGCGAATTCCTCCTGAATTGATTTGATGAATTTGTGCTAGAAACTTGCATGAGTCGCCCCACCACTCGACCGCGGCCACGGGGAAAGGTCCGATGATGTCCACGAATTTCGCCATCGACAGCGTCCGACCCGTGTTGCTCTCCTACGTCTATAAACCTGGCAGTGAGCTGGAGTGGGTCGCCGGAACCATTCGCTCGTGGGACGCCGCACTGGTAGAGGTGACACTAAGCGACGGCACCTCCGGCGTAGGCGAGGCGGGCGCGGGCATCATGGCGGCGGTCGCGGTGCCGGGGATCGTTGACGCGTACCGCCCGTACATCGTGGGGACGTCATTCGAGCATCCGCTCGAGGTGGGTGACTGGCTGCGAACGCACACGGCCTTTTGGTCGCGTGGCGGAATATCGAGCGGAGTCGCCGGAGCATTGGAAATCGCGGCGCTCGACGCGGTTGGAAAACGCGAGCGGCTCGCCGCCTACGAGCTACTCGGTGGACTGAAGCACCAGAAGATCGAGGCCTACGCCAGTGGCGGGCTGGGTACCACGTTCGACGAAATCGACGCCTGGGCTCAGGACCAGTGCGAGGCCGGGTTCACGACAATCAAATTTCGCGCGATGAAGGATCCGGACACCACGATTGAGTTAATTGAACACGTGGCCCAGTTTTTGCCGGACGGCATCAGTTTTGTGCTCGACGCAGTGCAGGGCAGCGCGTCGCACCCCTGGTCAGTTGACGACGCGATCCGTGTCGGACTGGTTGCCCAGCGGTGTGGCGCCCGATGGTACGAGGAGCCCTGCTTCGCGACGAACGTGGCCGGGTACGCGCGGGTGCGTGGTGCTCTGGACGTCACTGTTTCGGGAGTGGAATCAAACGGTACGTTTGACGAATTCTCGCAACTGATCACCGCGGGCGGTGTGGGTCTGGCCCAGCCCGACGTGACGTTCGTTGGCGGGTTCAAGAACTTTCAACGGGTCGCGGACCTCGCTCGTGATCATGATGTTGCGTGCGTCCCTCACGTATGGGGTAGCGCCGTGACACTATCGGCCAATCTGCATGCGGCACTCTCGCACGAACACGTGCAACTCTTCGAATACTGCACCCTGGCGAATCCACTTCGAGACGAGCTGTTGGACAGCCCCATTAATTTCAGAGGTGGATTCATTCACGCGCCGATGAGTCTTGGCATTGGTGTGCACGTCAACGACGAAATTGAACGGAAGTTTCCCTTTTCCTCAGGCGGCGGACATGTCATTGCCTAGCAAAGTCTTCGTGCCCGAACCCGGTGACGATGCGCTCACCAGCGCCATGGTCTCGGACTCTCTCGACGAGTTGGGCTTTCGTGCCCAGGTGGTAGGCGCCGACATACTTCCGTTGTTCACCGGAGCACGCGTGTTCGGACGCGCGTCCACGGTGCAGTTCGTGCCAGCGCAGAGTGATAGCGACCGGCCGTACGACGACGCCATTTCGTACATCGACTCGTTGAGCGCTGGCGAAGTTGCCGTCGTGGCGACTGGGGAAAACCTTTCGACTGCGTACTGGGGCGAACTCTTCAGCGCGGCCGCAATCGAACGAGGAGCAGCCGGTGTTATTACCGATGGCGCCGTTCGTGACGTGACAAAAATTGAAGCCCTTGGGTTCCCGGTCTTCTGTGCCGGGCGACGTCCGATCGACTTTCGTGCGCGAATGAAGATCGATTGTGTCCACCAACGTGTGACCTTCGGCGGCGTCACTGTCAATGACGGTGACCTCGTACTTGGCGACGCCGACGGTGTTGTGGTCATTCCTCACGAGGTTGAAGTTCAAGTATTGATCGGCGCCCGGACCCGGGCCGCGAAAGAGTCCGTTGTCCTGTCGGAACTTCTCGCCGGCGAAAGCCTCCGTGTTGTGTGGGACACGTATAGCGTCCTTTGATCCCAACCTTCCCGCGCTATACGTGTCCCAAGCAACATGGGGATTCAAAATGGAATGTCACGTAGTTCCGCATCGGTTATGACGAGGAAGCTGGCAAATCTCGGTTACCGGTCAGACACCAACAACACTTCCAGGGTGCGTGGTCCGTGCACCCCTTCGACTCGAATGAGTTCGATATCCGAAGTCGCACTCGGTCCGCTGATCCACGTCACCGGCGACGACGAATCAACCGCGGCGACCGCGTCGGGAACGCCATTCAGCACTTGGGACTCATAGACAACAACAAGGTGGTAATCGGGAACGAGAGAAAGGGCGCGCCGACCTTGACCGATTCCGTGCGTTAACACGATGGTGCCGGTCTCGGCGATCGCTACTGAGCACAATGTAATCACGCCGTCGAGTTGGTCAAGTTGCGCCGTGGACATTTCCGGTGCGTCAGTTTCACGCGTCGCGGTTATCCGCTCAAGCCACTGCTCTGGAAAACCTTCCGGTACCACGACGCGTCGAGCACCGCGTCGTTCCAAACTCTCACTGATGTGCTGGGCCAACGCGCCTTCATCCAATCGCACCACGAGCGCCCGATAGTCAACAAGTCGCTCGGCGAAGAGGTCAGCGCTCCCACGTCCCGCTGGACCGCGGTAGTCGCGCGCGATCACGGAATCAATGTTTGACGCGACGCTCGCCGCACGGATACGCGTGAGTATCTCCTCGCGCGCGTTCACGGTTTTGCCTGGGTTTGGTGGCGCCATCGAGCGCGGAAGCTCTCACGCGGGATACTTGGAAGATCGCGCACTTTGGTCCATCTCGACACGTCACCGGGCAAGAACTTGACCAGAGTGCGATTCGCCACAACTCTTCTAGAGAGCGACAACAGACGTAGTGCCACGTTCCAGCGACGGGGACTACTCATCGCGGCGCCCAAAGACGACATGACAACCGATTCGCCTGACGGCAATCTCGACTGTTGCTGGCGATACTCGACAGCGCGACCTCGCAAGTGCACCAGCATCGACGGGATGTCAATGGCGACCGGACAGACCTCCAGGCAGGCCCCGCACAACGTCGACGCGAATGGCAGGGACGCGTTGTCATCAATCCCCGTGAGCTGGGGAGAGAGCACGGCGCCAATGGGACCGGGATAGACCGAGCCGTACGCGTGACCACCCACTCTTTCGTAGACGGGACAGACATTCAGACAGGCCGAACAACGAATGCAGCGCAGCGCAGCGCGCCCGTGGGGATCGGCCAGCGTTGCGGTGCGGCCATTGTCGAGCAGTATCAGGTGAAATTCCTGACCTTCGACCGCCCCCGTCCACATCGACGTGTACGGATTCATCCGCTCGCCCGTGGCCGAGCGAGGCAGCAGTTGGAGGAACACTTCTAAGTCGCGCCAGCGGGCCAGCAACTTCTCAATACCCATGACGGTGATGAGCGTTCGCGGCAACGTGAGACACATCCTGCCGTTTCCTTCACTTTCGACAATGGCGAGTGTGCCCGTCTCGGCAATCGCAAAGTTCGCGCCGCTGATGGCGACCGTTGCCGAGAGGAATTTCTTTCGCAAGTGTCGCCGCGCGGCTTCGGCGAGCGCCGGCGGGTCATTAGTGAGTTCAGGGTCAACGTCGGGCATCTCACGAAGGAAAATGTCTCGAATCTCGCTGCGATTGCGATGAATCGCGGGCGCCAATATGTGACTGGGCCAGTCGTGCCCGAGTTGCACGATGAGTTCCGCGAGGTCGGTTTCGATGGCGCCGATTCCAACAGCTTCGAGCGCGTCGTTCAGACCAATTTCTTGGGTCGCGATGGATTTCACCTTGACGACTTCTCGTGCTCCGGTCTCGAGTACCAGATTCACCGCGATGGCGTTGGCTTCGTTGGCGTCCCTCGCCCAGTGGACGACTCCACCGCGCCGCGTCACGTTGGCCTCTAGTTCGAGCACGTACCGTTCGAGATTCGCGAGCACGTCGTCCTTGATGGCCGCGCCCGCCGCGCGCAGCTCCATCCAATCGGGAAGCTCAGCCACGACGGCGGCTCGCTTGGCGCGAATGGTGGTCGTCGCGTTGCGCAGATTGTCGCGTAATTGCGTATTCTTGAGTGCCTCTCGAGCGGCGTCAGGAAATGGCTCATCGCCGCGCAAGTGACCGACACCACGCGGCGCCCCGGGGATCCCCAAAAACGTCACCGCGTCGACGCCAAGACTTCCGCGAGGTGAATGGTGCGCGCGCTAGCGCCGACACGCGTTAAACCGCCACCAATGTGCATCAGACACGACGAGTCAGCGGCGGTGACGAAACCCGCGCCCGATTGGACCACACACTCGACCTTGTCGCCAAGCATTGCTCCCGACACGTCAGAATTCTTGAGCGCAAACGTTCCACCGAAACCACAGCAGGACTCCGCCAGGGAGAGCGCCACGAGGTCGATACCTTCAACCGCTGCTAAGAGACGAACCGATCGATCGGCCGTGTGTAAGGCACGAAGAGAGTGGCACGTCGGGTGATACGCCACGCGATGAGGAAAATAGGCGCCCACATCCGTGACGCCCAACACGTCAACCAAAAACTCACTGAGTTCGTACGTCCTTTTAGCAAGAGCCAACACCTCATCAACCAGCCGCTCGTCGCCGCGCGCACGAGCAATCTGTTCATATTGGTGACGCACGGAACCAACGCACGACGCTGACGGCGCGACGACTACGTCATAACCGTCGAAGGAACGCACCTGATTCTTGATGAGTGGCAACGCCAGCGAACCGTAACCGGAGTTGATGTGCATCTGACCACAGCAGGTTTGCTGAAGCGGTACGTCCACGTCCACGTCCAGGCGTCGCAGCAATTGGACCATCGCGTCGCCCACGTCGGGAAAGACTCCGTCAACGAGACAGGTGATGAAGAGGCCCACTCTCATCATTCGCCCTTCGCAATCTCGCCAAAATTATCCAGTTGCTCCCAGAGGGCTTCGGGTATGCCCGTTTGCATCCAGGCGGTGCTAGTGCGCGCTTGGGACTCGTTACGAATTCCCGCAACTACGGTCACGACTGATTCGTGACGAAGTGGAAATTGCATGGCGGCGATTGGCAGTTCCACGTCGAAGCGTGCGCAGAGGTCGGCCAAGGCCGTTGCCTTCAAGAAGAGTTCCGGACTTATCGTCTGATAGTCAAAGTGGTCATCCGGTCGGGGTCGCGCGTGCGCCAAGACCCCGGAGTTAAACGGCGCGGCCGCCACCACCGCCACGTGACGCTCCAGGCAGGCGTCTAAGAGTGGCTGGGCGCTGCGGTCTAACAACGTCCAACGGCCCGCCTCCATCACGAGATCGATGTCGCAGCGCTCAACGAAACGCAACAGTGGCGCCCAGAAATTCATTCCCGCCCCCACCGCCTTCACGACACCCTGCTCACGCAGCGCCAACAGGGCGGGAAACGTCTCAGTGATCACCTGTTCAACATGGTCGTCGGGATCGTGCACGTAGACAATGTCGATGTAGTCCATGTCCAGTCTCGAGAGGCTCTCTTCAATGCTGCGTTTTACTCCGTCGCCGGAGTAGTCCAGAGTACGAACGAGGTCATCGTGGACCGCGAACCCACCACGCTCGAGGTCCGAACCGGTAGGGCTCGGATTTGGCGTCAGTAGCCGGCCGACCTTCGTCGAAATGACGAATTCGCTGCGGTCTTTGTCGGCGAGCGCACGGCCCAGCCGCACTTCTGAGAGACCGAGCCCGTAGTGCGGTGCGGTGTCGAAGTAGCGCACTCCACTCTCCCACGCCGTGGCAACGGCACCGGCAGCTTCGTCGTCGGAGACGGACTTAAAGAGATTGCCAATCGGCGCCGCACCAAATCCCAGTGACGTCACCATCACGTCGGTTCGTCCGATCCGGTTGGCGTTCACGCGACGTCCAATGTGTACCAGTGAGCGGCCGTGGCACCGAAGAGGGCGTCCTTTTCCGACGCCGTCAGTTCCGACGTGAGCTCGTGGGCGGCGTCAAGCATCTCTGCGTAGCTGGCCGCGATCTGGCAGACCGGCCAATCCGAACCGAACATCACGCGTTCGGTGCCAAAGAGAGAGAGCACGACCTCAACGTAGGGAGTTAAGTCCTCAACTCGCCACGGTCGGCTGACCACTTCGGTAACCAGGCCGGAGAACTTAACCGCAACGTTCTCAAATCGCGCGAGCTCGATCATTCGCGTTCGCCACGGCTCCATGTCACCCGTATCAATGAGCGGCTTGCCAAAATGGTCGAGCACGAATCGCAGTTCGGGCAGAGTTCGTACCGCCGTGATTGCCGACGGTAGTTGGTGCTCGCGCACGAGCAAGTCGTAGACGAGTTGGGCGTCGCTGACGGCGCGCAGTCCCATCAACACGTCTGGTCGACAGGTCCATTCGTCATCGGACTCATCTTGAGCCACGTGACGAAGTCCCACCAGGAACTCTCCCCCGGTACTCGCCCGCAGTTGCGCAATCTCGTCAGCCACGCCCTCGTCAGAAAGTTCGACCCAACCCACCACACCAGCGACGACATCGTTCTGCTGCGCTAGTACCAGCAACTCGGGCGTCTCTTCGCGCACATTAAGCGTCTGGACGACGATCGTCGCGTCAATGCCATTTTGATCGAGTAGTGGTCGTAGGTCTTCTAGGGAGAACGACTGGTGCAACGCCGGCAGATCTCGGGTCCACTCTTGGTCGCGCACGCTCAAGTCCCACACGTGATGATGCGCGTCAACGCGAATTGTGTGATCCATTAGTCGAGGTGGAAGATCTCTTCGGTCTCGGCCCACCATTCGTCGGTCAACGCAGATTCAATCGGATGCTGGCATGGATCCGTAAACGTCCACCACTCCTTCGTGGTCGCGTCGCTGGCAATAGCTTGCATCGCTTCGCCATAGTTCTCTCCCGTGTATTCCAAGTAACTGAACAGCAGTCCGTCGCGCAGGAAAATTGAGTAGTTGCTGACGCCGACGTCGCGCAACTTGTTCAGCACCGCGGGCCACACGTTCGCGTGTAGCGCGCGATATTCCGTTTCCTTCTCCGGGCGAAGCCGGATGACCGACGCCACGCGTTGCACCGTCATTTCTTTGGTCGAGTTTGCAGGCGCTGCATCCCACCATCGACGGCGAGATACGTGCCGGTGGTCGAGCCTGACGAAGCAGACGCCAGGTACACAATCGCGTGGGCCACTTCGTCGGCTGACACGAGACGTCCGTGGGGTTGGCGCGCCTGCAACGCCGAACGCTCGGCCTGTGGATCAGCAGCTTTGTTGAGCAGTCCGCTAACCCAGGGCGTGTCCGTTGTCCCGGGATTAACGGCGTTCACTCGAATGCCGTGCGCCAGTAGATCAGCGGCCATGGCCAACGTCATGGATAGCACCGCGCCCTTGGTGGCCGAATACAGCACTCGATCGGGCAGTCCAACGGTCGCCGCAATTGAACTGACATTGATAATGGCGCCCGCGGGCGACTCCAACAGTGCGGGTAACGCCGCTCTCGTTACTCGTGCCATGCCCACGACGTTCACGTCGAAGACCAAGTGCCACTCTTCGTCACTGTTGGTCTCGACGCCTCCCTGCGCGCCAATGCCGGCGCAGTTAACCAGAACGTCAAGGCCGCCGAGTTGGGTGACGGCGCTCTCGACCGCCTCGCGCACGCTGGCGTCGTTAGTCACGTCAGCGTGGACGAAGATGAAACTGTCTTCAACGTCGCCGGCGCGGTCAAGGATTGCCACTCGCGCGCCACTGGCGGCCAGGGCTCTCGCGGTCGCGAGGCCGATTCCCGACGCGCCCCCGGTGACGAGAGCTCGCTGCGCGAGTGATGTCGTCACGTCACGCGGCTCCAAATACCTGACGTTGACGGCCGAGTCCCTCGATCTCGAGCTCCACGACGTCGCCCTCACGTAGATACGGGTGATCAGCGAGACCCAGGGCCACGCCGTGCGGGGTGCCAGTATTGATGACGTCGCCCGGGCGCAAGACCATGAATTGGCTGAGGTACCAGACCAAGTGGGCAACGCCAAACACCATGTTCTTGGTGTTGCTGTCCTGGCGCATTTGACCATTCACCCATAGCTTCATGTTGAGATTCTGCGGGTCACCAATGTCCTGAGCGTCCGCGATCCACGGTCCGAGTGGGTTGAATGTCTCGCAGTTCTTGCCCTTGTCCCACTGCCCACCTCGCTCGATCTGGAACTCACGTTCTGAGACATCGTTGCTGATGGTGTATCCGGCGACGCACGACCACGCCGCCTCGGGAGAGTCGAGGTAGCGCGCTTGGGCCCCGATGACGACGGCCAGTTCGACTTCCCAGTCGGTCTTCACCGATTTTCGCGGGATCAGCACCGTGTCGTCGGGTCCGACAACCGTGTCAGGAGTTTTGAGAAAAATGATTGGCTCCTTCGGAATCTCCGCGCCGGTCTCGCGAGCGTGATCAACGTAGTTGAGTCCGATGCACACAATCTTGCCGATTCGTGTTAGTGGTGGACCGAATCGTTCCGGCGTACTGTCAATCGCCGGCAGCGAGCCATCGTCGAGCGACCTGCGAACCGCATCCAGCCCAGAAGCGAGAAACTCACCGTCGATGTCCTCGCTCAGCGAGGTGAGATCACGCCACACGCCATCCTCGCCGGCGACAATCGGTTCTTCGTGGCCCGCCAGTCCGTGACGCGCTAGCCGCATCGAGACACATTCGCTTTGCAATTTTTCTCACGTCGCACTTTCGATCTCCTTCCAGATGCGTCCATCGGGAAACTCATAATCCACGATGGACTCAGGAAGCATTGAAGCACATGTACCCGGGGCCCGCGGCGCCAGATAACGACCATTGGCCACCCGAGCGGGATCTACGAAGTGTTCGTGCAGGTGATCAACAAACTCAATCCAGTGACTGTCAATGTCGGTACTCACCGCCACGTAGTCAAACATGGAGAAATGTTGCACGATCTCACAGAGCCCCACACCCCCCGCGTGGGGGCAGACGGGGATGCCGAACTTGGCCGCCATGAGCAAGGTCGCGATATTCTCATTGACTCCCGCCACTCGACAGGCATCAATCTGACAGATATCGATGGACCCGTTCGACAGAAACTGCTTGAACATCACGCGATTGGCCACGTGCTCGCCGGTGGCGACTTTGACCGGATGCACGCCCCGAGCAATCTGTGCGAAGCCCAAAATGTCATCGGGGCTCGTGGGCTCTTCAACCCAGTACAGGTCGTGCACGGCCAAGCGTCGTACGTTGGTGATGGCTTCGTTCACGTCCCAGGTTTGATTCGCGTCAATCGACAACTTGATGTCGGGACCCACCATTTGGCGAACCATGGCGACCCGACGTAGGTCATCTTCAATATCGCGACCAACCTTGATTTTCATGTGCGTGAAGCCGTTCTCGAGGGACTGGCGCACCAGACTCTCGACCTTTTCGTCCGAGTAACCCAACCAACCGGCGGACGTGGTGTAGGCCGGGTATCCGTTATCCAGGATCTCTTGCATCCGCTCGTCCCGACCCGCAACGGCGCGTTCCAGTATCTCCAGCGCCTCCTGCCTCGTCAGTTG
>Ga0182015_10006184_pt1 | contig 12122 bp, 13 predicted proteins | sample 712P3MmetaG_FD_120478 | JGI IMG/M metagenome (GOLD analysis project Ga0182015, IMG submission 120478) | Permafrost microbial communities from Stordalen Mire, Sweden - 712P3M metaG | ecosystem: Environmental > Terrestrial > Soil > Wetlands > Permafrost | place: Sweden: Stordalen | collected...
GAGCCATATTGTCGCTAACGACGGCGCAAAGCTTCTTTAACATCGCCATTATTGATCAATTCGAATTGGCGCGACCGGACTTGCGCCGGAAAGGGACGCACGCAATGCGTCGACAACCCGGCTCGGGGTTTCTCCTCCCGCGCGGACCGCTTTGAGGACGCCCGCAAGTCGAGAGAGAACAGGCGAATCGGCTGCTTTTGCGCCCGCACGTTCCAAAATCTCGACAGGAACGCCAATTTCTTGCTTCGTGTTGACTCGAACGATCCCATTATATTTGTCCCATAGCACTCTGTTATCAGGATCCAGTCCGGCGACGAGACGAAGGCCGGCTGGCGAAGCGTTGACCGGCAGGATAAACAGGTCCCGGCGCCGTTCCCGCAGGCAGAAATAGATCTTCCAGACGTCGCCGGTCCATACGCGAGTGCGCCGAACGCGGGCCGCCTGCGCAGGATGGTTGGGAAAAATATCGTCAAACACAACGAGCGTATTCGGAGCCGCGAGACGCTCCGCGTGCATGAAGTCCCGCAACGCATATTCGAACAGATGCATACCGTCGATGAAAACGAGATCGGGAGATTTTGGCAGCGCCTCCTTCGCCAAGCCCGAGAAAAACTCGTCACTGGTCATCGCCAGCACTCTCGTCGTATCCGGTAGTTCGACCGCGATCTGGGGCATTGGGTCCACGCCCACCGCTTGGCACTGCGCGAGCTTGAGGCTTCGGCCGCGTCGAACCCCCAGCTCCAAGTAGAGCGACGGCTCCAGATCGCGGTGAAGGCTGGCTAAGACATCGAGATAAGGTACGTCGCCGCGGATCGCCTCTTCGCCGGGCGTGCCAACGGGACTAGCGGCGACATCGTAGACAACCCTTGCAACCGGCGCTTTCGATATTACAGGTCGCGGGACTGTGTGTCGGCGGAACACGCCCACCAAATCCTTCCACGGTCCGCGTTCGTCGTGCCAAACGTCGAGCAACCGGCAATTGGCATATTTCGCGAGCGCTGCATATGCGTCGGGATAAAATCGATAGCAGTCCACGGGGCAGCGATGGATCGGCCCGGCGGACGGGGCAATCAGGAAGATATAGCCGCCGGGCTTGAGGACGCGCACCATCTCGGCAAATGAGAGCCAGAAGAATTCGCAGTGCTCCAACATTTGTCCCGAAAGGACTATATCAATCGTAGCATCATCGAGGGGTAGCTTATACGGATCTTCCAAGATGATCGATACGCCCTCGCCTGCGGCAAGATCGGCGCCAATATAAGTGAACCGACTCTGATCGAATATTTCGCGGTAGCTGCCGTTGATGTCCGCGCCTCCGATGTCGAGGACAACAACGTTGGAGGCGGAGGCGAGCGGGCCGCTCTCGATGAAGCGGCGGTAGCAGGTTCGCATATTTTCAAGGGAGCTAGAGTGCATTTTCACGCTTCAACAATCGCATGCCTGAAGGATACATCCAATATTTTGCCGGCGGGACTGCGTCCACGCTTTTTTATTAAGCTGAGCGAAAGTCCTGCGAGAGAATGTTGGATTCCACGCTCCCTCCGCCAGGCTGTCGTTCGCATCCGTTCTGGCCGTTTTTGCGGAAATGACGTTCAGCCCCCAACGCGCGCGAGGCAATCCGGCGTTGGCCCGCCATGGGCGAAGTCGAGAAGTTCGATTGTATGGAGCACCGGGATCGATGTGCCGCTCGCGATCTGAGCGATGCAGCCGATGTTTCCGGTAGCGACGAGATCGGGCGCAATTTGCATGATGTTCGCAATCTTGCGCTCGCGCAGCCGCTCCGCAATTTCCGGCTCCAAAATATTATAGGTGCCCGCCGAACCGCAGCACAAATGCCCTTCGGGTATCTCGCGCACCCTAAAACCTGCTTGCGTCAAGAGCCGCCGTGGCAAGGCGTCGATCTTTTGGCCATGCTGCATCGAGCAGGCGGAATGATAGGCCACGGTTAGGCCGGTAGGCCGCGCCGGTCCAGGCAGATCGAGCGTGCCCAAAAATTCCGAAACATCCATGGCAAGCGCGGAAACGCGTGCCGCCTTTGCCGAATAGGCCGGCTCATTGCGCAGCAAAAATCCATAATCCTTGATCATTGTGCCGCAGCCAGAAGCCGTGATCAAAATCGCTTTTAGTCCATGCCCCTCGATCTCCCTGCTCCAGGCATCGATGTTGGCCCGCGCCTGGAAAAGCGCGCCCGCTTCCTTGCCCAAATGGTGAAGCAGCGCGCCGCAGCAGCCTTCGCCCTTTATAAGCACGGTTTTAATTCCGAACCTGGTCAGCAAGCGCATCGCGGCACCGTTGATGTCTGGCCGCAACACCTGCTGCACGCAGCCGCCGTGAAGGGCAACACGGGCAACGGGCGCTCCGGCGGGGAAGATCACGCTGGAGCGCGGACCGGCGGCCGGCTTGATGCGGCGAGGCGCGAGGCGGAGCATCGCGGCAAGGCGCTGCCCGGTCCGGCCAAAACGCGGATTGAGAGAGCTGAAGGGTCTCGCCAAGGTCGCGGCGGCGAGCGCAAACCGGAAACGGTTCGGATAAGGGAGAACGGCGCCGAGAAAAGCCCGGAGCAGGCGGTCACCGAGCGGCCTTCGAAAGGTCTTTTCGATATGGCTTCTCGCCCCATCGACAAGATGCATATAGTGCACCCCGGATGGGCAGGTCGTCATGCAGGCGAGGCAGGAAAGACAGCGGTCGATGTGCTTGACGGTCAGGGCGTCGGCGGGCCGGTTTCCTTCGAGCATGTCCTTGATAAGGTAGATGCGTCCTCGCGGAGAATCGAGTTCGTCGCCAAGCAGCACGAAGGTCGGGCAGGTCGCATTGCAGAAGCCGCAATGGACGCAGGCGCGGAGAATTTTGTCCGCCTCCGCCGTCGCCGGTTCTTCGAGCTGCGCGGGAGAAAAATTCGTCTGCATTTCAAAATTCCGCAAACATGCGGCACGGCTCCAAAATAGCATAAGGATCGAACGCAGCCTTCAGCCGCCGCGACAGAGCGGCGAGCGGCTGCGGCTGCGGCTCGAAGACCGGTATTGTCGCCCGGGCTTCTCCCGGCGCGCGAATTAAAGTGGCATGGCCGCCACCATTCTCCGCAACCGCCTGACGAATGAGGCTTGCCGCCGCGCCGGGGCAAGGATCGAGCGCGAGCCAGACCAAGCCGCCCGACCAATCGAACAGGGCTTCAGCAACATGCGCGCGGAAAACCGTCTCGGCGACCTTTGGTCCGGCGGTTGGCGCCACGGAAATTTTCCAGATGATTTTTTCGCGCGGGTGGGCGAGCGGCTCGACGTCGCGCACCGCGCGCCAGAGTTTTTGCGAAGCGGGCGCGTCGAGCCGCGCCATTGGCGCTAAGTCTTTCAGCATCGCTTCGAGCCAGACCAGACGCCCCTCGACGGATGGCGCGAAACCTTCCAGACGCAACGCCGTGATCGATGTCGAAAACCCTTGAGTCCTCGCGGCGAACAGCGGCAAATGCGCGGCGCCGGATACATCGGCCGGCGCGCCCATCGCGGCGCAAAGCGCCTTTACGGCTGGCGCCGGATCGAGGCCGGTCAGCATCAATGTCGCCGAGGTTTCCCCGCGCGGAAGCACTTTTAAGGTCACCTCGGTCGCTATCGCGAGGGTTCCAAATGAGCCCGCGAGCCCGCGCGACAGATCATAGCCGGTGACGTTTTTCACGACCCGGCCGCCGGCCTTGAAAACTTCGCCGCGGCCCGACACCGCCTTGATCCCTAAGATAAAATCCCGCGCCGCGCCCGCCTTGATCCGGCGCGGACCGGAGAGATTGGCCATGATTGCGCCGCCGATCGTTCCACGCCCCGTTCCATAAAGCGCCGCAAACGACATCGGCTCGAAGGCAAGCTCCTGCCCGTTTTTGGCGAGCATCGTCTCGATCGTCTCGATGGGTGTCCCCGCAAGCGCCGAGAAGACGAGTTCGCCGGACTCATAAAAGGTGACGCCGTCGAGGCGGGAGAGATCGAGGCGGTCCGGGTTTTTCATCGGCCTGCCGAGCGCCGCCTTCGACCCAAGGCCAAGGATCGAAAGCGGCGTGCGCCTTGCCGCAGCCTCGGCGACACGTTCCGCCACCTCAGCCGGTTCGGCCGGAAGATATGAGGACATTTTGCGCATGTGCCTTGACGTGAGCGAGGAGTCTGTCCGAATTACCGATCGACCGTACCAGAGTTTTTGGGGAGGTATCACCGTGGACACCGCCTTGCGCCTTGTTTACAGGTTTGGGGCCGTGTCATGCCATGGATTGATGACATTCATGCGCCCCTTTCATAGCCGCTCATGTCGCGCGAGACGATCGTCAGGCCGTGCTGCAGCGCGGCCGCTGCGATAATGAGCATGCGAAGGCCGGACATTTGGCTCCAACCAGCCAAGCCGTGCGCAAAAAATCCTGGCGAGCCGGGGCCATCCACACGTGGCGGACTACCGCAAATTGAGTTCAAATATTCTGCGCCCGCTTTCGGGCTCGTCGTCGTTTTCCCCGGCGAAGGGTGCGTGCCGAAAGCAAGATCGCCTTGGCGTTGAAGATTGGGACTTCCCCGCCAAACCCAAACCACCGGCGCGGCGCATTTCTCTCTAGCGCGATCAGATGCTTCGCGACGGCAATGATCGTCTCGGGCGCGGCGGCCGAAAGACCGGGAATGACATTTTCCAACGACATCGGGCGCTTCACGTAGGCGCGCGCCCGATCCTTAATCAGATCGATGGCGGTGCGCGTTGCTTGCGCGCGCAGCGCGGCTTCGACATTGGCTCTGGCGGTCGGGCGGTTCGGCATGGGCAGGCTCCGGAAAAGCCCGACCTCTGACAGGTATACATACCGATGTCAAGGTATTATTACCTCATTCCAAAACCTATCTCCGGTGCCATTGACCGGATCGGACAACCGATATGCTTGCGGCGGCCCATGCGATTCGCACGCCGCGGATCGGCGCGGCGTTATGACCCTCAAGATCGAAGGTGCCGCTTGCCGCTCCCCGCTGGATACGTTTCAGATAGCGTTTGCCGTCCGCGGTCGCGACCGCGGCTTCCCAACCGATGATATCCTCGACATTGCTGCCCTTTCGCCCGCAAATGATCACGTCGCCCGGATCGTACCGCGGCCACATGCTGTTGCCCTCGACCTCGAAAGCGATCGCCTCCGCCGAGACCGGAAACGGAATCTCGATGTCGTACAAACTTTCGGGAGAGTTTTGTTCGAGCTCCGGCTCTATTTCTGCGCCGGCGCCGATGCGCCCAACGACGCGCACGAGATTGCCGGAAGCCGGGTCGCCAACGCCCTCAAGCAGCCAGGCCGCGGTTGTTTGCAAGACCGGGGCGAGCGCCATCAGGGTTTCGGTCGTGATCCCGCGCCGGTCACGGTTCTTGACTGCTCGCTTCAAATTGCGAATGGCGTCCGGCCGTTTGGCGGCTTGCGAAGCAGCGTGCGCGGAGAGGCCCAACGCCTGCAGGCGGCTTTCGATTCGGGCGAGAATGTCTTCAAGTTTCATAGCGGTAGAGTAACCGTGCAAAGTGACGAATGCATTCGGTAAATTCACCTTGACAATTGCGGTACTACTACCGTATATGAGGCCGGCGGCGCGACGCTTCGGTTGCCTCGCTCGATAAAGCCAAGGAGATTTTGCCATGACGGTTGCCACAGAAATCCACAGAGCGCGTTGGACCGGCGAGCGAATCGCTCGCCTCGGGTTTCTTATGGGCCTTGGCTGGGATGTCGTACGCATCGCGCAGGACCCCATCATCGCCTCGACCCACAACAATGTGCACCAGCAGGCCATGCGATACGGCCTCGCGTTTCGCGCGGCCGCCGCCATGTCGTGGCCGCTGCCACTCGAGGCCGCCATCCCGTTCGAGGCGGCGGCGGCCAAGCGCGGACTCACTCGGGAAGCGATAATTCGTCTATTGCTTCTGGAGGTCGCGACCGACCCGAACCTCCTCGATAATATCCTCGACGATGGGGTTTGAGCATGGACGAGGAAGCAATGGCAGGCCGGTGCGCGGCGCCGCTGTTTTCCGGGCGCGAAACCCTGCCGCCGATTTGGGACGCAGATCTCGTCGGCAAACGGCTTGTGCAAGCCTTTGTCACCCTCGACCGCTTGCCGCGTGTGCGGGGACCCCGCAAGCCCGGCGGGCATTGGCCGCGCACGGTCACCGAATGGGCCGATCAACTTGCCCAAGCGGAGCTCGAAGAGAGCGAACGCCGGACGCGCCAACAGGCTGCCAATCGTACCGTGATCCGCCCGAGCGCCGCCGACATTACCCATATGGAAACGGCGTTCACGTGGCTGAGCGAATTGCGCGTTGAGGATTCCGGCATGGCGCTTGTCACGACCCTCTGGGCGTTGCGCGCCGCGCGCGGAAGATCGATCAAGAAGCTTTGCGCCGAAAAGCATTGGGCGCCACATACTTTCTTTCGCAAGCGGGCCAAGGCCTTGGCGAGTCTAGCGCAAGCCCTCAACGCGCGCGCGGTGCCAGTCTTTTAGGAGTGACAAGCATCTGCTTCGCGCGCCAACCGGCTTCGTTGCCCGCGGGGCGCACCTAAAGCGCTTACCTGGAGGAATGTTTGAAGCGCCCGTCTCGATGAACGAGCGCGCGGGTGTACCCGTGCGCTGGCGCCTGTTTCAGACGGCGGGCAAGATCGTACACAATGGCCAGCAAACATCCCGGAAAATCAACGCCGCCAGGCTCGACGTGTTCGCCGCTATTCGCGCGCGCTCCACGCGCGTCACGCGGGATCGAGACGCAGCTCAAGAAATATCCCGATTGCGAGCGCCGCATTTTCCCGCGCTCGGCGGCAGGCGACGAGCCGCCGAGTGGCGAGCCACGCGCAAATGCTGAAAACGCCGGAGCTTCCCGCTTGAATCGTCATCGGCGGCGCGCCGGAGGCATTGACAACGATTAGGAGTGGAAAAATGGGCCGAAAATTCAACGTCAGCCCGTCGCACCGCACTCGCGTCGCCCAAAATCCATCGCGGATTTTGGATTATGCCATTTTGTTGCATTCAAGCGATGTTTGCCGCATTATACGCGAGGCTGGCCTGCTTGGCCCGGCGCGGATGCGGGTGTAGCTCAGGGGTAGAGCACAACCTTGCCAAGGTTGGGGTCGAGGGTTCGAATCCCTTCGCCCGCTCCAAACATTGTGTGTCCAGCCCGGAGACATAGGTAACAGAACGTACCTAAGACATGGGTGACAACCTCGGGCCGAACGGGTTGTCGAGGGGTTGCAAGGTCTTCTATTCCAGATCGATATTTCCGAGATCGTAGCTCATAAAGCTGACGAGCCAAATACCCTCGTCGACTTCCTTGATGCCGAGACGTTGGCCGGCAAGCACTGTGGAGATGTTGATTCTCTTTCGGTGCATGCGATCGTTGACGGCGATGCCGGCGGCATTCGGTGTGTCAACCTGCTTATTGGAAGCAACCGCCCGCTTCGAGGCGAGATAAATGCAGGCCGCGCCTCCAATAACAAGGCCGACGTTTCAGACGATCTCAGACAGCAAAAGCAAAATTGCATCAGACGTTCACGAATGGATCACCCTACCATAGGCTTCGAGAACGCTCTCATGCATCATTTCCGATAGGGTCGGATGCGGGAAAATTGAATTTATAAGTTCGACCTCGGTGGTTTCGCAATTCATGGCAATGACAAAGCCTTGGATGAGCTCGGTGACTTCGGCTCCGGCCATATGCGCACCGAGAAGTTTTCCGGTTTTGGTATCGAAAATTGTTTTTACGAGTCCCTCGAGTTCGCCGAGCGCGATCGCCTTGCCGTTGCCTATGTAAGGAAAGCGGCCAATCCTGACTTCAATACCCAACTCTTTGGTTCTTTCCTCGGTGAGACCAACGGACGCCACCTGCGGATTGCAATAGGTGCATCCCGCTATCATCGTCTTCTCGATCGGATGCGGATTGAGGCCCTTGATCGCCTCGACGCAGATTACCCCTTCATGCTCGGCCTTATGCGCGAGCATGGGCGGGCCGGCGACATCGCCGATCGCATAAATCCCGGGCGAATTCGTTCGTCCGAATCCATCGGCTTTGATAATTCCCTGCTCAATCTTCACGCCTAGCGCCTCAAGCCCGAGGTTCTCGACATTGCCGGTAACGCCGACCGCGGAAATCATGCGTTCGGCCTCAACGGCCCGCGTCGCGCCGTTGCCGTCTTCGATGGTGGCAACAACGCTATCCCGCCTTCTCTCGGCCTTCGTCACCTTGGCCGAGGTCAAAATCTCGATACCTTGCTTTTCAAAGCGCTTGCGGACATGCGCGGCGATCTCGGCATCCTCGGCGGGAAGAATTCGCGCCAATATTTCGATGACGGTCACTTTTGTGCCCATGGTGCGATAGAAGGAGGCGAATTCGATCCCGATCGCGCCCGAACCCATGACAATAAGAGAGGTTGGAAATCGTTCCGGCACCATGGCCTCAAAATAGGTCCAGATGAACTTTCCGTCCGGCTCGACGCCCGGCATGACGCGCGGCCTCGCGCCCGTGGCAACAATGATATTTTTTGCCCGATAGGTGCCCACGCCCAAAACGCCCTTTGGGACGGGATTTGGCGGTTGCACCGCGGGCTTTCGCGGCGCGGCGACGAATACCTCGCCGGGTCTCGCGATCGTCGCCTCGCCACAGATCACGTCGACCTTGTTTTTCTTGAGCAGAAAGCCGACGCCGTTGTTCAATTGGGCAGAAACATCGCGCGACCTTTTCACGACGGCGGCGGGGTCGAATCCGATCTTGCCATCGACCTTGAGGCCAAAATCCTTGGCGTGGTTGAGGTAGTGAAAGATTTCCGCCGAGCGCAACAAGGCCTTGGTTGGAATGCAGCCCCAGTTAAGGCAGATGCCGCCCAGATGCTCTCGCTCGACGACAGCTGTCTTGAAGCCGAGCTGGGCCGCGCGGATCGCCGCAACATAACCGCCAGGCCCGCCGCCGATAATAAGAATGTCGTAAGGCTCAGCCATCGCCGCCTCGTTTTTCCCCTCCCCCTCGTGGGGAGGGGTTAGGGGTGGGGGTAGAGGAGAGCGCTGCAGCGATCGTGTCGAGGACTATTTCGATATGCAACGTCACGTCGCGATTTGAAAACCGCAACACGCGATAGCCTTGCGCCTCCATGAACGCCGTGCGGATCGCGTCTTGCTCCCCGGCTTCCACCGTCCCGTGCTGATCCCCGTCAACCTCGATGACGACCTTTGCACCGTAGGAACAGAAATCCGCGATGTAAGGTCCAAGTGAAACCTGGCGTCGAAAATGGGTTCCCTCGACCGGAACTCGCCAGCGCGATGCTTTCCAGAGCTTGCGCTCGGGAGCGGTCATGTCTTGGCGCATGGCTTTCGCGAATGCGGCTTGGCGCGGCGGGATGGTCCTTCGGCTGAGCTTTGCGTCTTTCATCCCCACCCCTTACCCCTCCCCACGAGGGGGAGGGGAAAACGTCCCCAGCGTCGCCTCTAACCCTCCCCCTTGTGGGGAGGGGCAGGGGTGGGGCGCATTCTCACACCAGCATCCCGGCCGGTTTCTCGATCAGATCCTTGAACGCGGCGAGCAGGTTCGCGCCCAAAACGCCATCGACCGCGCGATGATCGCAGGAAAGCGTTACGCTCATCATGGTTGCGACAGCGGGGCTGCCCTCCTTCACGATGATGCGGTGCTTCGCGGCGCCAACCGCGAGGACCGTGGCTTGCGGAGGATTGATGATGGCGGAAAAGCTTTTTGTTCCGAACATGCCGAGGTTTGATACCGTCGAGGAGCCTCCCTCGTATTCTTCCGGGCGCAACTTGCGGGCGCGGGCGCGGGCGGCAAAATCCCTCATTTCGTTCGATATCAGCGACAAGCTTTTGGTCTCGGCGGCGCGGACAATCGGCGTGATCAGGCCGCCCGGGATTGCCACCGCGACGCCGACATCGGCGTGCTTGTGTTTCAACATGGTAGTCTCGGTCCAGGTCACATTCGCGTCGGGGACGCGGATCAGCGCCAGCGCCAGTGCCTTGACGATGAAATCATTGACCGAGATTCTGTACGCGGGCGTGGCATCTTTATCGACCGGCGCGGCGGCATTGATAGCTTCGCGCAAACTCATGAGTGCGTCGAGATTGCAATCGGTGGTAAGATAAAAGTGTGGAATCGTCCGGCTTGCCTCGACGAGCCTGCGCGCGATCGTCTTGCGCATCGAATCGTGCGGGATTTCCTCGAACGAGCCCGGTGCGAAATTTTTTCTGATGAGTTCGTTAGGCGGCGCGGGCAAAAGAACGGATGGCGTCTTGGTGTCTTGCGCCGGAGCCGCGGCCGGGAGGTGCGCGAGCACCGCCCGCACGTCCCGCTCGACGATGCGGCCGTGCGGACCAGAGCCTGTGATCGACGCAAGATCGAACCCCGATTCCTTGGCGATCCGGCGCGCGAGCGGCGAGGCGAAAGTGCGTGGGCTAATGTCTCCATTGAGAGCCGGAGCGGCGGCCAGAGTGGCTGTTGGCACGTCCGGAGTTTTTTCCCTGGCGAGCACAGTCTTGATTGCAACCGGCTTCGCATCCTCCCCCTCGCCGGCGATCAACCCGATGACATTATTGACCGGCACATCGGCGGTGCCCTCGGGTACGACGATCTTGGCGAGCACGCCTTCGTCGATCGCTTCGACCTCCATGGTCGCCTTGTCGGTCTCGATTTCGGCGAGCACATCGCCCGGCTTGACTTTATCGCCTTCCTTCTTCAGCCAGCGCGCAAGGTTGCCTTTTTCCATGGTCGGCGAAAGCGCTGGCATGAGGATGTTGAACGGCATGGTCCGTCACTTCAGTGCAGATGCTCGGTAAGTTCGAGGCGGCGAAGAATTCTTTCCATCTGTTCATCGCGCCGGTCCAACTTGACCGAGAGCTCCGCGATCCGCACGTCCATCTCGGCAAGCCGCACTTCCATATGGGCCATCCGCGTTTCGAGACTGCCCACGCGGCCTCCGATTTCGCGAACATCAGCTTTTAAGTCGGCGATATCCGCCTGCTTTCGCCGAAGCACTTCGAGGATCAGTTCATTCGTCGTCTCAGGCATGGACTGTCCTAACGATAACAAACTGCCTTCGCCGCCGCGACAACCTCTTTGACATTCGGCAGCGCGAGCTTTTCGAGGTTTGCGGCATAAGGCATCGGCACATCCTTGCCGCAAATCCGTATCACCGGCGCATCGAGGTAATCGAAGGCGCCTTCCATGATTTTCGCGATGATTTCGGCGCCGACGCCGCTTTGCGGCCAACCTTCTTCCACTGTAATGCAGCGGCCGGTTTTCTTGACCGATTGAATAATGGTTTCGCTGTCCATCGGGCGGATCGTACGAAGATCAACGACTTCGGCACTCACCCCTTCGTGCTCCAATTCCTCCGCCGCGTTCAGCGCATAGACCATGCCGATGCCGAAGGAAACAAGCGTGACATCCTTCCCTTCGCGGGCGATCCGCGCCTTGCCGATGGGGACGAGAAAATCGTCAAGCAGCGGCACTTCGAATTTGTGGCCATAAAGAATTTCGTTTTCAAGGAAGATGACAGGGTTTTGATCGCGGATCGCGCTCTTCAAAAGCCCCTTGGCGTCGGAAGCCGTATAGGGCATGACGACTTTGAGCCCCGGAATATGCGAATACCACGCGGCATAATCCTGGCTGTGCTGCGCGGCTACCCGCGCGGCCGCGCCATTGGGGCCGCGAAACACGATCGGACAGTCGATCCGGCCGCCGGACATATAGCGCGTCTTGGCGGCGGAATTTATGATCTGGTCCATTGCCTGCATCGCGAAGTTGAAGGTCATGAATTCGACAATCGGGCGCAGCCCCGCAAAGGCCGCACCTATGCCGAGCCCGGCAAAACCATGTTCGGTGATCGGCGTGTCGACCACCCGGCGGGGGCCGAATTCCCGCAACAATCCTTGGGTAACTTTATAGGCGCCTTCGTATTCGGCTACCTCTTCGCCGATGATGAAAACGCTGTCGTCGCGGCGCATTTCCTCGGCCATCGCGTCGCGCAAGGCTTCGCGCACGCTGAGTGTGACTGTAGCCGTGTCTTTGGGAATTGCGGGGCCGGAGTCTTTCGCGGGTTCGCTTAACGCGGCGGCCACCGCGGGCGCCGTCCCGGCAGGCGCCATCGGCTTTGCGCCACTTGC
>Ga0182015_10006185_pt1 | contig 12119 bp, 10 predicted proteins | sample 712P3MmetaG_FD_120478 | JGI IMG/M metagenome (GOLD analysis project Ga0182015, IMG submission 120478) | Permafrost microbial communities from Stordalen Mire, Sweden - 712P3M metaG | ecosystem: Environmental > Terrestrial > Soil > Wetlands > Permafrost | place: Sweden: Stordalen | collected...
ATTCCCACCAATGCCCAGGCCACTGCGGCCAAGGCGCTGGTGGTAAAGGAATGGTCATCTGCGGTCGGCTAACGACCTAGCTGACGACGTCAATGTAAGCGTCGTGGAGGGGGCCCGTGATGACGACGCGGGCCCCTCACGTCGCTGGCGCCGGCACCTCGCCGTGATCGGCCTGCTGCCGTTCCTAGCGTATGTTGTGTTTTTCCTGGGGATCCCGGCTGGGACCGTCATGGTCGAGGCGTTCAGGAACAACAACGGCCAACTTTCGTTCTCAAATCTGTCCGCGGTCCTGTCCCCGGACCAGCCATGGGTCCACTCCTACGTCGTGAGCCTTGAGCTCTCGGGCACATGCGCCGTACTCGCCGGCATTATCGGCCTTGTGGTCACCGTGGCGTTGGTGAGCGCGCCGAGCATGGTCCTGCGCAGGCTGGTCACCACGGCGTGCGGTGTACTCGCCAACACCGGCGGAGTGCCGCTGGCGTTTGCATTTATTGCCACCATCGGCAACGCCGGGATCGCGACTCATATCCTTGCTGACCTCGGGTTGAGCCCGTACGACCACGGCTGGACCCTCTACTCCTTCAGCGGTTTGGTGGTTGTTTACCTATACTTCCTTGTGCCCTTGGTGGTATTGCTGATGCTGCCGCCGGTCGAGGCCTTACGCAAGGAATGGCGTGAGGCGGCGGCAACACTGGGGGCTGACAGCCGCACGTACTGGCAGAAGGTGGGCCTGCCGGTGCTCACCCCGCCGTTTGTAGCCACGCTGATGGTCCTGTTTATGGACGCCTTCGCCGCTTATGCCACCGCCGAGGCGTTGACCACCGGCTCGGTCCCTCTCGTTCCGATCGAGATCGGTTCGCTACTCGCCGGCAACGTGGTGGCCAACCAAGCCAACCTCGGTGACGCCCTTGGCTTCGGCATGATCGTCATAGTCGCAGCCGCCGGGACTTTGTACGTCTTCGTACAGCGCAAGACGTCCAGGTGGCTCCGGTGAGACGCTCGCCCACGTTCCGCTGGGTCGTCCTGGGCGTTGTCGCCCTGTACTTCATTGTGCCTATGGCCGCCTCAGTGCAGTTCAGCCTGGAGGCGGGCTATGACGGGCGCCTGTCGCTGTCGGCGTACTCGCAGGCCTTGACCGAACCCGGGTTGGGGTCGAGCCTGCTCACCTCGGTCGAGGTGGCTCTGGGGGCGATGGCGGTGACGCTGGCGCTCCTGGTCCCGACGGTGATCTTCGTCAACCTCCGGTTCCCGCGCTGGCGGGCGGTTCTCGACGCCATCAGCCTGTTGCCTCTGGGCGTGCCTTCGGTAGTTATCGTGCTCGGCGTTCTCGGCGCCTACAGGAGCCTGCCCAACTGGTTCACGGGTAAGCCCGTGATCCTTGCTCTGGTCTATGTGATCTTGGCTTTGCCGTACTCCTATCGCGCCATCGACGCCGGGGTGCGGTCCATCGACTTGCGTACCCTGGTCGACGCCGGCCGCTCGATGGGGGCCGGTTGGGGCAAGCTGCTCGCCCGGCTGCTACTGCCCAACCTCCGCTCGGGGATCCTGGCTGCTGCGTTCCTCACCGTGGCCCTGTCGTTGGGCGAGTTCGCAATTGCCAGCATCATGGGGTTCAATACCTTCCCGGTATGGCTGGTCGGCGTGGAGGGCAACAACCCCTATGTAGCGGTGGCCCTTTCGATCGCGGCATTGGTGGTCACCTGGTTCTTGCTGGTCGGCCTGGCGCTGGCCGGCTCGGGGCGCCGTAGGCGCACATCGGGAGCATTTGGAGGCGGTCTGGTGGGACCGGGCGCTGAGGTGGACGGCCCCGCGCAGCCGAGCGCCCCCGACGAGCCCCTCGGGGCGATGTCTTGATGAGCAACGGGAGATTCTTGACGAGCAACGGGAGCCCTGAATGACCACCACGTCACCAACTTCCTCGACTTCCACCCGCGACGGCGTAGGCGCCGCCGGCCAAAGCGGGGTCGGCGTCGAGCTCGTCAATTGTCGTCGCACGTTCGACAAAGTCAACGCGCTCGATGGTTTCTCGATCTCGATCGCGCCAGGCGAGTTCGTAGCCCTGCTCGGCCCCTCCGGCTGCGGCAAGACCACCGCGCTACGGGCGGTTGCGGGCCTGGAGCAGCTCGACGCGGGCCGTGTGCTGGTGGGCGGCGACGACATCACCAACGTGCCACCCCATCGTCGCAACTTGGGGATGGTTTTCCAGGCCTATAGCCTTTTCCCGAATATGAACGCGTTGGAAAACGTTGGTTTTGGCCTGGAAGTTCGCAGGGTGCCCGCCACCCAGCGCCGGCAGCGAGCCGGTGAACTGCTTGATCTAGTGGGATTGTCGGGCATGGCTGGCCGCTTTCCGCACGAGCTCTCCGGAGGTCAGCAACAGCGCGTCGCCCTGGCTCGTGCATTGTGTGTCAAACCTCGCCTATTGCTATTGGACGAACCGCTTTCGGCTCTCGATGCCAAAGTGCGCGCTCAGCTAAGAGACGAAATACGCCGGATCCAGCTCGAGGTCGGGATAACGACACTGTTTGTCACCCATGACCAGGAAGAGGCGCTGTCGATGGCTGACAGGGTCGGTGTGATGCGGGCGGGCCAGCTCGAACAGCTCGGTTCACCGGCCGAGGTGTACTCGACGCCGGCCACCAATTTCGTCGCCGAGTTTGTCGGCTCAGTCAGCCGCCTCCCGGGGCAGGTGGCCGCGCCAGGGTTCGTCGATGTCCTTGGTTCACGCTTAGCCGTCCCCGCTCGAGGTGGCGTGGAACCGGCCGTCGGGAGCCGGGTTGACGTCTTGGTCAGGCCCGAGAGCATCAGGATCCGCCCAGCCGTCAACGGGTCAGCGGTGGTGGCGCGCGCCTCGTTCCTCGGGGCAACGGTGCGAGTCGTGGCGACGCTCCCCGATGGCGTGGAGGTCACCTCGATACTGCCTGCGAGCGAGGGCTACACCTTCCCGCCCGGGGCCCGGGTCGACATCGAGCTTATGGGCGACGTCCTGTTCGTCGTCGACCGTACGGGCGTGGGCTGACAGCGCCGAGCCAGCGCTAGCGGTCGTCCTTATCCCCAGCGGCACCGCTCTCCGGCTCGCGCTTCGCAGCCCCGGGCTCGAGCACCCGGTGCACTATCTCTCGCAGGCCAGCGGGTAGAAAGTCATCGCCCTTGTTGGAGAAAAGACCGCTGGCAATGAACGGCGTGAAGAACGAAACCGCGAATGCGGCTGCCATCCGGAGCCGGTCTTCCGGGCTCAGGGAGGGCTCGGAGAAGATCCTCATTGCTTGTTCCTCGAGCTCCTGGTGCGCCCCTTCGTGCCTATCGGAGTGGAGCCCGGCGAGCGCCGCCTGATTGACGCGGTGCATCTGGAAGAGTTTCTGGTTGCCCTGCAACGCGCTTATGCAAGCGTCCAGGAATTCCTCCCACATTGCCACGGTCACTATCCCATTACCGAGGAGGCTGACGGGCTCGTCGATGATGCCATGCATGCGTTCGTGAAGCGCCAGCAACATGTCGGCCTTGCTAGGGAAGTGGTAATAAAGAGCTGCTTTGGTGAAGCCCATCCGCTCAGCGATCTCCCGGAGCGAAGCCTTGTCGTAGCCCTGCTCGATGAAAATGTCGAGCGCGACGTCGAGTACCCGCTCACGGGTGCTCCTCTGTTCGCCAAGCGTGCTGCCGTCGGTCCCCACCCCGGTGCTCCCGTTCCCGCCGGCACCCGAACTGCCCGAACCGATACCGCCCGCACCAATACCGCCTGCGCCGATACCGCCCGCACCAATACCGCCTGCGCCGAGACCGCCTGCACCGAGACCGCCTGCACCGAGGCCGCCGGCCCGGCCCCGTCCGGGACCTCGCAAACCCCGCGTTCCGGCTCGCTGGGCCCGAGCTAGCTCCCGTAGTTCCCGAGCCTGTTCTCGAGCGAGCTCTCGCTGTGCGCGTGCCAGCTCTCGCAGCTCTCTCGCCCGTTCCTGACCGATTTCACGCAGCTCTCGCCCCCGGTTGCGCAGTTCTTGTTGCATGTCACGTGCCGTCTGAGCTGCCTCGGGTCCCGCTCGCCCCACCTTGTGCTCGCCCGGTCCCGCCCAATCCGTCGCTTGCTCTACTCCTCCGCCCGGGTCTGGTTGCCCGACTTCGCCGCTCGCGGCCACTCGGCCGCCGGCGTCGCCCGAGGCCACCACGCCTGCGCTGCTGCTCACGGCTGGTTTCGCGACCTCACTGCCTGAGGCTGCCTCGTCTGGCCCTTCGTGTCGTTCGCTCATTAACCAATAGTTTACTTGACGGCCGGCAAGTAATGTTGGTATGGTTACTTACCGTGCGGCAAGTAAGACGAAAGAGAGAGGTGATACATGGCTGACACCCCGATGATCCAAGCGGAGGGATTGACCAAATCCTATGGCACCGTCCAGGCACTTTCCGGGTTGGACCTGGCGGTGGCCAAGGGCAGCATCCTCGCTGTCCTCGGCCCGAACGGTGCTGGCAAGACTACGGCGGTGCGCATCCTGACGACGCGCACGGTACCCGACGCCGGCCAGGCGCGAGTGGCTGGTCACGATGTCCGCAGCGAGGCTGCTCTGATCCGCAAATGCATTGGCGTAACCGCCCAAGACGTGACTCTCGACGGACTGCTCACAGGGTTCCAGAACCTCGTGATGATTGGGCAGCTGTCCGGCATGAGACGGGGCGCGGCCGGGCTGCGAGCAAAGGAGCTACTCGATCAGTTCAACCTGACCGATGCGGGTGGCCGCCTTGCAAAGGGCTACTCAGGTGGCATGCGCCGGCGCCTCGACCTGGCTGGGAGCCTGGTCGGCCGCCCGCCTGTCCTTTTCCTTGACGAACCGACCACTGGCTTGGACCCGACCAGCCGGGCCGAGGTCTGGGAGATAGTCAGGGGTCTCAGCAACCAGGGCGTGACGATCTTGCTCACGACCCAGTACCTCGATGAGGCCGACCAGCTCGCCGGCAACGTCATCGTCGTCGACCATGGGCGGGCTATCGCCGAAGGTACCCCGGTCGAGCTCAAGCGCTCTGTTGGTGGCGCCCGCCTCGAGATCACGCTCACGGCTGGCGATCGTAACGACGGCATCGCCGCTGCCCTGGCGCCCTTCATCGACGGGCCGTCTCGTGTAACCGATGGGGGCCGCCACGTCTCAGCCCCGGTCAGCAGCCGCAACGGCCTTGCGACCATGGTCGTGCGGGCGCTCGACGCCGCCGGCCTGTCCGTCGACGATGTGGAGGTCCACCAGCCCTCCCTCGATGACGTGTTCTTCGCGCTCACCGGCCGTCCGGCCGAGAGCGATGGTCCTGAAACCCAAACCGACAATTTAGAGGAGGTGGCAGTATGACAACGGTCGAGCTCACAGCGCAGGACGTCGCGGCACGCGACACTGCTATATCGGATGCGGGCGTCCTAGGCCAAGTGGCCTCGCGCGTGCGGGACGTAGCCGTAATGACGCGGCGCAACCTGGTCCACATTGCCCGGGAACCCATGCAGCTCTCGGACGTAACGGTGCAGCCTGTGTTGTTCACAGTGTTGTTCGTGTACGTCTTCGGTTCTGGCATGATCCTCCCCGGGCACGCCAGCTACACGAATTTCGTGATTGCTGGGCTACTTTTGATGAACCTTGTCACCTCTTCTATGGGGACTGGCATTGGCCTCGCGACCGATATTTCCACTGGGATGATCGAGCGTTTCCGGACTCTTCCTATGTGGCGTGCCTCCGTGCTCGTCGGCCGCACCGTGTCTGACCTGTTGTCGGCCGCCGTGTGCTCGGTGATCGTTACACTCGTGGGCCTTGTTGTGGGGTGGCGTCCCGAAACCGGGGTTCTGTCTGTACTGGCTGGCTTTGGGGTAGCGCTCCTGTTCGCCTACGCCCTGACTTGGCCGACAGCGTGCGCGGGCATCATTGCGAAGTCGCCAGAATCGGCAATGTCTATAGGTTTCCTCGTCATTTTCCCGCTCGCGTTCATTTCGAACGCCTTGGTACCTACTCGCCACATGCCCGGCTGGCTGCGCCTAATTGCTGACTGGAACCCGGTGAGCTCAGTTACTTCGGCTGTCCGTAACCTGTGGGGCAACCCCAACCCTTTGCCTCCGAGCCACTCATGGCCCGTGGTGCATCCCCTCGCTGCTGCGTTGCTCTGGTCGGCAGCTTTGATTGCCATAGCCGCCCCGACCGCGGCTTACCTGTTCCGCCGGCGCACCACCGACTGAATTTCGGAGGCTGAGCTTCGGGGTCTCGAACTCTCTAGTCGACACTCCGGCTCTTTAGGCGAAGCGCCCTGGCTGGACGCACCACGCTGAGGCTAGAAAAGCCAGCGGCTCGTCAGTCAGGGCATCGCCGCGTCCGCCTTCACCGCCCCAGGCTGGGCTCGCGTCCGGCTGCTGAACAGTGGGAAATTCATTGAGGCAAATCACGCTCCAGCAGTTGCTCAGGGCCTCATTCGCATGGCTCAGGGAACGTGCCCCTCAAATAGTGGGCGATAGGGGAGAGAGCGCGGAACCGTGGCGAACTGCAACCGGCTCCCAATGCAGTTGTGGCGCCCGCTGGGACCGCACCGAACCTGGCAGAGCCCTCGGCGCGAAGCTCGGGGCGGTGCTAAGAATCAGTATCCGCGTGACCGTGCGGCCAAAGGGAGGAACATGCCGAAGTACCTGCTTGAAGTGAGCTACACGCTTGAGGGTCTGAAGGGTCTGAAGTACGAGGGTGGTACCGCTCGTGTCGCTGCTGTCAAGGACGCGACTGAGGCGGCGGGTGGGAAACTCGAGGCCATGTACTTTGCCTTTGGCGAACATGACGTGTACCTCATTGTTGACTATCCCGACAACATGACTGCCGCCGGCGCTGCGCTCGCTGTAAGCGCGAGCGGCGCGGCCAAAGTGCGGACGGTAGTGCTCGTCACTGCCACTGAGATTGACGAGGCAGCGAGGGCCGCGTCGACGTACCGGCCGCCTGGGGGCTGACCGGACTTGCCACCTGCGCCGGCGACATCTCGGCCCCGGGCCGTGTCGGCTTTATCGCCGACTGCACTCGCACTCGCTGCCTCGCCGTCGTCATGGCAGCCCTCGTTAGCGCTCGCGCCTGATGCCCTGGGCCCCTTACCGTAACGAGGGTGTCTCGGGTCCTCTGGAGGGACGAAGTCGCGTTTACCTGAGCCTTCGACCAAGGCCCAGCCCTTGGTGGTCTTCAACCTGTGGTGGTAGCAGCACAGCCGGTCGAGCAGCTCGAGCATTGTTATGTGGGTGCGCGCCCAATCTTCGCGGTGGTCTGTCTCTAAAAAGCAGCACCTGGTCCCACAGCCCGTGGCTGCACAGGTGGGAAAGAGCCAGTCAAGAGCACTTTTTTGGTAGGCGTTGGGCCGCCTGCGCATGTGCACGACACCGATTACATTTTTGCCCTGCGTCACGATCGCCTTAAGCACCGGGTCGCCCGTTGCGATCATGTCGCGTACTGCTTCGACGGTGGTGGTGCCAAAGCCGGGCATGTCGCATACCTCGCCGTCGACGGGATAACCCCGCAGCAGCGCAGAGTGGTCGACCCTCACCATGACCTCAGCCCTGGGCGTGCCATGACCCCCGCCGCCACCAGAAGTTGCCAGTTCGACCAGGGCGTCCCAGGTATAAGCCTCTGGTCTGTCCCGGCGTCCTTGCTTGCGGGCAGCTTGGAAGATTTTGTCTGCCAGGGGACGCAGTGCTGCCATCACCAGGGCGCCTTGTTCTGGAGTGCCACGGGCGTGCAGGTTGAACGCCCCGTCGGTGCCGGTGTAGTAGCGCAGTAAGCGAGAGGCATGCAGTGCCTGGCGACGAGCCTCGCCGCCCGGGCTAGCACTTCGCGCGCGGAGGGACTCATCGGCGAGTTCTCGCATCGAAGCACCCCTTGCCAGCTCCAGGAGCTGAGGTGCCGAAGCCGGGTTGTTAGCCACAGCACCTGCGACAAGACCAGCCTGTTGGCGCGAGAGCTCCCCTGAGCGGACTGCTTGGGCCACTTCTGGCTGGGCCTCGATCTGTTTGGCAGCTTCGAGAGCTCTGGAAGCTTCGCTGAAAGACGTCCCAGAGGCACGCGCCAGTCCGGTGACCGCTTCGCGCACAGAGCCACCACCAGCCATACGCGCCGCACAAGCTGCCGCGATGTGGGCGAACGTCTTCTCGATCGTCCCGGCGTCAGACAGCACCTGGCTAAGTTGGGTCGGCGGCACAAGCGCCGCGTCGAAGCGAGCGGCAAATGCTGAAACAGCCTGTTTTAGTCCCGCGAGCGTTTCGCACATGGACAAGCTCCTAACCAACGGACCTGCCTGCCAATGGCCAGCGCTAAAGCCGGCGAGCGCTCTCCGTTTCAAAGAGGAACGTACCTATGACCCTACGAGGCGGCTGGGACGGGAACCCGGGACTGATGAGCTAGAGGTATGCTTGCTCGCTGCCGGCTTAGGTCGGCGCCACGTCGGAGTGGCGGAATTAGGTATACGCGCTAGCTTGAGGTGCTAGTGCCCGCAAGGGCGTGGGGGTTCAAGTCCCCCCTCCGACACCGTTTTCGAGCTGCATGAACGGGGTGGAACTCCCGTCGTTAGTTGTGTCTTCCCGTCGATAATGCGCAGTCGCCAGTTTGCCTCACGCCAACGTCAATCTCGCGCTCTCGGCACCAGGGTTCGGCGGTCGCCCCCACTCAGACGTTTAATTCGAGACGAATGCGGTCATTCGGTTCGCAAGACCAGCGCCGCTGGAGTCCGGGCAGCAATACGTCCCGGGATGGCGGCCACGACATTGGCGAGCACCAGAGCACCGAGTGCGATCAGGACTATCGAGACAACCGGGACAGCCGGGGAAGGCACTGCATTGGTCTCCTGGGCAAAGAGGTCCCAAAGCGTCCGACCGATGGTAATGCCAACTGGGATACCCACGACCGCCCCGATAGCCACGGCCACGTTCGACTGCCAGGCAACGACGGCCCTCAGCTGGGAGCTGGTGAAGCCAAGGATTTTGAGCACTGCGAGCTCCCGGCGCCGACGACGCACCGAGGCAAGGAGCGTGAGGCCTAGAGCAGCGAGGGCTGCCGCTCCGAGAGACGCTCCCAAGATGGCCGGCGTGGTCCCCATCGACCGGTAATCCACTATCTCGGCCGGACGAAGCACAGACTGGACGACCACGCCGAAGTTATAGCTGTTACTCAGGGGAGCAGTCATCTCCTCCAGCGAGCGCCGGGCCGCCACCGGGTTGACCCCCGGGCGCACGTCGACGAAATAGGCCTGTGGACCAGTCTCGGGGTCGTTGAACGGGTTGCGCTCTACCGGCGGGATTAGCGAACTAGGTACTACGGCACCCGTGCCCATTTCAAGATGCAGCACGCCGCTGCCGCCGATCGCGGGCATCGTAGCCACGCCCACGATGCGAAGGAGGTGCGACCTGCCCACTCCGCTGCCAACGGTGACCGTACCGCCGAGCCTTTTGTGCAGCGACGCCAAGGTCAGGGGGCCCACGACTATCTCGTCAGATTGTTGGAGATCGTGGCCGTGCAGCAGTGGGGGCTGCACCCTTGCGCCGGGGCTCGTGCCGATCACCGGGATGTCCTGGCCGTCGACGATGAGATTGACAAAGTAGACGCCCGAGTATGCCGAGAGGTAGTGATCGTGGGCCAGCAGCGTGGCCGACTGTTGCGCCGGGATATCCCCGCCCCCGCCGCCGTCCCCACCCGAAAGGGCGTAACTCCAGTTCCATCCGTAGAGGCGAGGGGTCGAAACGAGATGGTCCAAACCGGCACCGAAGGTGACCGTGGCAATCAGCACGATCACAGCCAACGCGGCGCCTACGATCGCCGATCGCATCGGTACGGTGTCGATCTCGCTCCCGGGTTGGAGGGCAAATCGGAGGCCGATTGTCGCTGGAGCTGGCAGATCCAACATTGCGTCGCTGCGCAGCAGAGCCGAGCTCTTGGCCGCAAACCGCTGACGTCGGGCCACCCGCTCGGGCGAATTACGAATGGCGAGCGCTATGGCTGCAAGAGCAAGGCCGACGAAAATGACCCCGAACCCACCTCCGAGAACGGTCCAGTCGAAGGAGATCCCGGGGGTCGGGTAGAAGGGCCGGATCGGGCCGAGCCGACTGATCGGCGAAAGAGCAACAGCCACGCCAACGGCCAGCAGTGACCCCACGGCGACGGCGGCAACAACGCCGATGAGGGCGTCGGTAGCGAGGGTCGTTGGGTCGGCACCCAGTGATCGCAGCACTTGCGATTCCTGCCTACGCCGGCGCAAATGTCGCCCAATGACCTGCACTGCGATCAACAGGGCCGCCAAGGCGGTGATCCCCCCAAAAACCCCGAGTGCGATCGAGAGCGGCTTGATCGCTCGCTCGACCTTCCCTTCGTCGTCTTGTGCAGTGGCATTGAAGCTGGGAGGCATGCCCCCCGGCGCCGATCTCGTGATGGCGTCTTCCAGCCCGGCAACCTGGTCCGGGTTGGCCACTTTGATGGCGGTCTCGGTGTAGTTGACGCAGCATCTGAGCAGCTCTTGGGTCAGGGCTGGCGTGAAATAGCCCAGAGCGCCACCGGCATCGACGTCATCGGTAACGATCTCCGTTATCGGCAGGCCTATGCCAGTAATCCGCATGTCGATCCGCCGATAGGGCTTCACCGTCGCTGTCCCGAACCCGGGCAGGTCGGTCTGGCTGTTGGTGTAAAACCCCATCGGGACGATCTCGCCGACGTGAAAGCCGAAGGCTGCTGCGGCAGTCGACGAGGTCATGAACTCGTCCACCCGTGCGGGATCAGCCGCCCGGCCCGCACTGATGGCGAGGCGGTCTATCAGGAAGTACTCGCCGCCGACGCTTCCCTGGCCGGTGCCTGCCTGTCCTCGATATACGGTCTAGACGCCAAACCAGCACGTGCGCGACATGCCGATCTTTGACGTCCTGCAGAAGCTTTTCCAACCCAGGCCGTTTGAGGTTCTTCCCCGACCACCCAGGGTCGTTGACTACCGTTACCTCTCCCAGGTCACGCAGGTCGGCATAGGACCGGAGCTTGTCCGCCTGGCCATCCATCGAGAAGCCTTCCTCGGCCTGGTCTTCGGTCGAGACCCGGCAGTAAGCCACCGTCAGCACCAAGGCCACCTCCCTTCGGTTCGTCATCTTTGCCGATCAGGCGGAGCACCACCTGCACGAGCACGTCCGCCACGCGGTCGAAATCTGGGCGGCGCGAATACCAGGAGCAATCTCGTCTGGTCCTGTCTGTGGTGCAACACTTGGCCTTCTGAGCGCATCGAAGGAGCGACCGATCACGCCGGCTACTTCCCGTGACCTTGCCACAGACCAGCGGATAGCTCACCGCCCTTAGTTGGGCCGCAGTACGCTCGGCCATGGACTTTCACTGGGACCGTGGCCTGCTGTTGGAGGCCGGGTGTGCCTGGAGCGACGAGTCGCCCCCGCGTGGGGCGCCTGCCCACGTCGTGCAGCTCCCTGGAGGCGTCTACCAGGTCACTTGGCTCGGGGTGAGAACCAGCGTCCATGACTTCCAGGCGTGACCCTCGGCGCAGTACCCCACCCAGGACCTAGGGATCGCGGTGGTGGAAGCGGAAGTAAGGGCAGCTGAACACTACGTGAACGGAGCGTGACCCGTCTGCGAATGTACCGATGAGCCACTTGTGCCAGCCTGAGAGCGGTAGCGGGCCGTGGTAGGTAGCGGGCCAACAGTAGGTCGAAGCTGCAGGAGTGAGTGCCGTACCGGTAATCGCTGTGGAGCACCGGCCGACCGATAGCTCGTGGTTGAAGTTATGTGCTGTGCTCGGCATTACCCTGTGGTTATCGCGATCTGGCCTGTCACGGCCACGCCGGCCAGACGACATTGAGTGCGCAGCCAGGAACCACTAGTCGTGGCGGTGGGCTCTAATGCGGGTTCGTTGGTCTCGAAGGTATTTCTGACTGTACCCTGAGTCAGTCAAGGAAGTCGGTTCTCTTTTTGGTAACGATGAGAGCCTTCCTGTCTCATCTCTCTCCTTCGTAGATGGGATGCAGGAACTTACCGGTCACGTCCTTGCCGACACGTTCCAGCGCAGGCTGCGACAGGGCGCCCGATGGTCCGGTGTAATTGTCAGTGAAGGCGCCTCCTGAGAGGTCCGTGGGCGCAGCAACCTGAGTGCCGTTCTGTACCATGTCG
>Ga0182015_10006187_pt1 | contig 12118 bp, 11 predicted proteins | sample 712P3MmetaG_FD_120478 | JGI IMG/M metagenome (GOLD analysis project Ga0182015, IMG submission 120478) | Permafrost microbial communities from Stordalen Mire, Sweden - 712P3M metaG | ecosystem: Environmental > Terrestrial > Soil > Wetlands > Permafrost | place: Sweden: Stordalen | collected...
CGCTGATCGATGGCGGGGAGCTGCCCGCAGTGGGACCCGTGCGGCGCGGGCCCTCGATCGAGCTGTCGGGGCGCCTGGCGCGCGTGTACGGATACGCGAGCCTTGTCGGCCCGGCGCTGTTCGGCGGCGCGATCGAGCAGGCGCGTGGAATGCTCGACCTGGCGCTCGCCGCCTGCCGGGACCCCGAGCCCGGGGACGACCGCGAGGCGCTCGAGACGATCGGCGCCGCGCTGAGCGCGGCGGGCGCGCTGCTGCAGAGCGATGACGGGGTGCGCGCCGCGATCGATCTCGTGTACCGCTCGATCGTGCGGGCCGCGACCGAGGTCCCCGACCGAGCCTGATCAGGCGGCGCTCAGCCACACGGCCGCCCACTCACCGCCGGCGCGGCGCTCGCGCTCGCGCAGCCCCAGGCGAGCGGTGAACGCACGCGCGACCTCGTCGACCTCGGCCGCGAGCAGGCCGCTGGCGATCAGGTGGGAGGGCGGCGCCGGGATCGAGGTGGCGAGATCCAAGAGCAGCGCGCGCAGCAGGTTCGCGAGCAGCACCGGCGGCTGCCGCGATGCATCGACGACGTCGAGCCACGGCAACGTCTCACGACGCAGGTCGAAGCGTCGAACCTCGATCTCGACGCCGTTGACGGCGGCGTTCTCGCGGGCGGCCGCGACGCTCTCCTGCTCATGGTCGAGGCCCAAAACGGGGCTGAACCCGAGCGTGGCCGCCGCGATCGCGAGCACGCCCGAGCCGGTGCCGACGTCGATCATGGCGCCCCGTCCCGTCTCGCTCGCGGCCAGCGCCAGCAGCAGCTCCAGGCACATGCGCGTGCTCGCATGCGCGCCCGTGCCAAACGCCTGCCCGGGGTCGATCACGATCTCGCGCACAGGCGTCAGACCTGGCTGGCTCGCTGCCTCCCAGGGCGGGCGCACGCGCAGGGACGGGATCGGCCGCGCGCCGCCGGCCACCGGCGAGGGCGCCTCGATCAACACCGGGCGGTGGAACTGCTTCCAGCGCTCGTGCCAGTCGTCGGGGACCTCCGTCGTGGAGATCTCCACGAGAGCGTCGCCAGCCACGGCGCGCACGTCTGGCAGATCGGGCAGCTCGCCCGGCGCGCCGTAGACCGCGTACTCGACCGTCCCCTCGTCCACTCGCACCTCCTCGACCCCGGCCGGCGCGAGCTCCAGCAGCTCGGCGAGCACTAGCTCTGCCTGTCCGCTGGCGACGCGGACGGCGAGCCTGATCACGCGGCCTGGCTGCCGAGCGCGCGTCGCAGCTTCGCGAACACCGATTCCTGGGAGCGCAGGTTCTCCTCGCTGAGACTGTCGTTCAGGCGCTCGGCCAGCTCTCGCTGCTCGGGGCTCAGGCGGCGCGGCACGACGACGTTGACGACCACCCGCAGATCGCCGCGCCGGCTGCGTCCGAGCGCGGGCATCCCGGCTCCGCGGAGCGTGAGCACCTGCCCAGGCTGCGTGCCCGCGGGCAGCTCGACCGAGGCGTGCCCTTCGAGCGTGGGCACCTCGAGCGTGCCGCCGAGCGACGCCAGCGGCGCCGCCACGTCCAGCGCGGTGATCAGATCATCGCCCTCGCGCAGGAAGCGCTCGTCCGCGCGCACGCGGACGACCACGTGTAGATCGCCGGCGGGCGCTCCCGCCTCGCCGGCATGGCCGCGGCCGCCGAGCCGGATGCGCTGTCCGTCAGCGATGCCGGCGGGGACCTCGACGTCGAGCGTGCGCCTGGCGCTCACGCGGCCGCGGCCGCGGCACTCGGCGCACGGCTGCTCGGGCACTCGCCCCTCGCCGTGGCACTCGTCGCAGACGATCGTGCGCACCATCTGCCCGAGCATCGTGCGCGTGACGGCCTGAAGCTGCCCCGCGCCGCCGCAGCGTGCGCACGTGTGGATCGGCGTGCCGGGCTCGGCGCCGTTGCCGTGACAATGCTCGCAGCGCTCGACCGCCTCGTATGAGATCTCCACGGTGGCGCCATTTGCGGCTTCGAGCAGATCGAGCTCGATCGCGACGGCGAGATCGGCGCCCGGCGCGGGCCCGCTCTGCCCAGACGAACCCCCGAAGAACGCGTTGAACAGGTCGCCGATCGAGCCGAAGCCGTCGAAGTTGGGTGCGTATCCGCCCGAGCGCAGCCCGTCGTGACCGTAGCGGTCGTACGTAGCGCGTCGCTCGGGGTCCGACAGGATCTCGTTGGCCTCGGCGGCCTCCTTGAACTTCTCCTCGGCATCGGGGTCGTGCGCGTTGACGTCCGGATGCAGCTCCATCGCGAGCTGGCGAAAGGCCTTCTTGATGTCCTGCGCCGAGGCGTCGCGGCCGACGCCCAGCACCTCGTAGGGATCGCGCGGCACGCCAGTCCGGTCAGTTCTCGGCGTAGGCGTCTTCGACGAAGCGCGAGAGCTCATGCGCGGCTTCGCGGACCGTGGCGATCGCGACCGCGTAGTCCATGCGCACCGGCCCGATCAGCGACACCGTCCCGAGCTTTCGCTGCGCGAGGCCGTATGCGGTAGCAACGAGCGCCAGCGAGTGCATCGCGGGCAGCTCGTTCTCGTGACCGATGCGCACATACACACCCGGCTCGGCCAGCGCCGCGCGCAGCACGCGCAGCAGCGCGACGCGCCGCTCGAGCAGGTCGATCAGCTCGTTGACACGTGTCGTGTCCTCCATCTGCCCGGCCTCGAACAGTCGCGCGGTGCCCTCCACGAACAGCGAGTCCTCGCCCTCGGAGGCGAGCTCGCCGAACGCCGGCACGAAGCGCCCCAGGAATGCGAGCTCGGTAGCCGACAGGCTCGGGTCCACGAGCCGCTGCTGGAGCATGCGCGCGCCGAGGCCGAGGCCGACCAGCCGCTCGTTGAGGTACTCCGCGGCCCACCCAACGAGGCCGGGATCGACGGGACGCTCGAAGGTCGCGAACAGCTTCGACACGTTCCCGGCGGAGGTGATGATCACGACCAGCACGACTCGCGGCTGCAGCGCCAGCACCTCGACGTGGCGGATCGTCGCCGCGTTCATCGACGGGGCGGACACCACCGCCAGCAGGTTCGTCATCTGCGACAGCGACTCGGTCGTCGAACGCATCGCCTCCTCGACCTCGCGACGGATCAGCGACAGCTCCAGTCGCAGCGGTGGCGCCAGCAGGTGCTGCTCGGAGTTGAGCATGCCATCGACGACGTAGCGATGCCCGGCGTCCGTGGGCACGCGACCGGCCGACACGTGGGGATGAGCGAGCAGGCCGAGCTCCTCGAGCTGCGCGAGCTCGTTGCGCACGGTGGAGGGCCCGCAGTCGAGATCGCCCGCGGCGACGAGCGAGCGCGAGGCGACCGGCGCGCCTGTGCGCAGGTAGCCGTCGACGACCTTGCACAGAATGCGCTCCTGGCGTGGGCTCAGCATGAATGTGATTGTAGGCGCCGCACTGGCGCCGGCATTGAGCCGGGGGCTCCTACAGCTCGACTTCGGCCTGCGCGTTGCGGATGATCTGCTTGCCCGCCTGCTCGGCGACGGTGTCGATCACAGCATGCCCGTCCGAGCACTCGCGCACCGTGCCGGTGACCACGACCTCCTGCTCGGGCACGCCCATCCCGCGGAACTGGACCGACAGGCGCTTGAGGTGCTCCGGCCCGCCCGCCGCCTCGGTCTGCGCGCGGGCCACCTGGGCCATCGTCCACAGCCCGTGCAGGATCCGCCCCGGCAGCCCGACGGCGCGCGCGAACTCCTCATCGACGTGAATCGGGTTGAAGTCGCCCGAGGCGCCCGCGTAGCGCACCGTCAGGTACTTGTCGGGCGTGACCCTCACCTCGGGGATCCGCTGGCCCGCCTGAAGCTCCGGCATACCGATCACACTCCTCGCACGATGTTGGTCCACGTTCCGCGGCACACCTGCTCGCCGCGCTGGTTGGCCGAGATCGACTCGAACACGTAATAGCCGCGCCCGTCATCTTCGGAGATGTCCTTGACGCTGGCGGTGGTGGTGATCTCATCGCCCGCCACGACGGGCGGCCCCCATACGAACTCCTGGCCACCGTGGACCATCATCGCGAAGTTGAGCTCGATCTCGGGATCGAAGATCGGCGGGCCGACCGACGGCGCGCTGTAGACGACGGCGAACATCGGCGGCGCGACGACGTCGGTATATCCGGCAGCGCGCGCGGCCTCGACGTCGAGATGCACCGGGTTCGTCTCGCCCACGGCGCGGGCGTACTCCCTGATCTTCTCCCTGCCCACCGCATACACAACGGGCTCGTAGGTCTTGCCGATCGCTTGCTTGTTGACTGGCATCCGAGGGAGCTCCTTGCGTGGACGGGCGGGTGAGGGTGCTCTGCGGCGGGGCAGTTTACGCGCAGCGCGCAAGCTGGCGCGTTCGCGCCCCCGCAGTCGCCGGCCGAAGCGCGCAGTTGCGCCGGCAGCACGCGCAGTCGCCTCCCTCAGACGCCGAGGCCCGCCTGCAGTCGCGCGAACCGCTCAGGCGAGCGCGACTGCACGATGCGATCGGGTCGTTTCCCATTGCAGAGCCAAAATCCAGCGGCTGCGACGAGGCGACGGCGCCCGACGAGCTGGCGAGACCAGCGCGCTGCCGCTCGGATCGCACGCGACCGCTAGGCTCGCCCCTCCCCTCCCCTTCGTCCTTGAGCAGCATCTGACGTCCACCGCCGCCGTTCGCAGCTTGCGCGCCGGCAATGCACGACCAGGACCCGAGGCTATCGCCGGCAGGTCCGCGAGCAGGACCCGACGGCCTGCGCGGTCCGTTGACGCGGACACACCCGCATCGCCCGACGCGATGACCAGCATCGGCGGCCGCCTCAGATGAGCGCGTTCGCGCCAACTTCATCTCGGGAGGCGATGCCGAGACGCGATCTCCGAGAACCCCTTTAGGGGTTTCTCGGCATGCGCTCGACGGCCGCCCCACGCCGTACCGCAGCCCTTGACGTCTGCCCACGCTGCTCCTACAAGCCGCCCGAACGACCCCCGGCGTCGTGGCGAAGGCCACCCGCCGCCCGACCTCCAGGAGACAGCCATGACGCGCGCATCCGCTTCCGCCTCATATCGCCCCGGCACACGACGCACGAGCACAGTGCCCGTGCGCCAGGAGCGCCCACGCCGCCGCAGCGACCGTCCCAGTCGCGAACAGCTGCCGCTCGGCAGCTACGCGAACGAGCGCGGGAGCTTGCGCGAGGTGATCGCGTGCCCCGGCGCGGCCGGCAGCACGCTGGTCATCGACCGCGACCGGAGAACCCATGGCGACGCACGCCTCGTGGCGCACCTCGCCGCCGACGAGCCCGCCGAGAACGCGGCGTTGACCTGCGCGCGCTACCTGGAGGACACCGCGGCACGCGCTTGCCGCTGCAGGCTGCTCACCGCCGAGGACACGCTCGTCGCGCCGTTCGCCGACCAGCTCGAGGCACCGGTGCTGCCCGTGACGGGCGACGGGCCGCTGCTCGATCCGCGCGGGTGCTCGTACTCGCTCGAGCTCGTGGCGACCGGCATGTCTATCCCGGAGCTGCGCTGGTGCCGGCGAGCGCACGGTCGGGCGCTGGCACCCGAGCCACTGAGCCTGCGGGAGGCGATCGCGGCGGTGGAGAGCTACGAGCCGTTGCGCGCGCTCACGCTGCGGGCTCTCGCGGCGAACCAGGATGGCGGCGAGGTCTCGACGGCGGTGCTGCGCGCCGAGCTCCTCCGGATGCAGCAGAGCCCGATCGTGCTCAATCGGCGGTTGCGGGCGGCGGTGCTGGCCGTCGTCGCCAGGCAGGAGTCGAGCATGAGCGAGATCGCACTCCGCTGCGGTCGCGTCAAGCGCGACCGCAAGGGCAACGAGAGCGGCGAGACGAGCTGGCTGGCGCGCCGAATCGGGCTGCTGCCCGAGGGCGGACATGACGCGCCGACGCCGTGGATCCACAGCGACGTGCTCGGACTGATCGCGCGCCGCGGCCTGGGGATCAGCCCGCGCGAGGTCGAGCCGTGAGCGTCCGCGGCGCCGGCGCGCCGATCCTCGTCGTCGAGTCCGATCGGCACCTCGGCCGCGCCCTCGCAGAGCAGCTCGTCGCAGACGGCTTCGATGTCGAGCTCGCAAGCTCCGCCGAGCACGCCCGCGTGCTCGCGAGCGCCAGCGCGCCGCGGCTGGCGGTGCTCGGCTGGCTCGACTCCTCTCCCGGCGCGCTCGAGCTGCTGCGCGAGATCCGGCGGGGCGAGGCGCCCGACACGCCGTGGGACGGCGCACTTCCGGCGATCGTCGTAGCAGCGCACGCGCGAGAGCTGGACATGCTGCGGGCTTTCGAAGCCGGCGCCGACGACTTCGTGGCCAGACCGGCCGCCTACGTCGAGCTGAGGGCACGTCTGCGTGCGATCCTGCGCCGCAGCGCGAGCGCCGCCGCGGTCGCGTCGCCGATCGAGGTGGGAGCGCTCGTAGTCGACACGCGAGCCTATGCCGTAACCCTCCACGGCAAGGAAGTGCGTCTTCGTCGGATGGAGTTCGAGCTGCTCGTGCACCTTGCGCGCGAGCCCGAGCGCGTATTCGCCAAGGCGGAGCTGCTGCGGTCCGTGTGGGGTTACCGCTCCGACGGATCGACGCGAACGCTCGACAGCCACGCGAGCAGGCTGCGCCGCAAGCTCGAGTCCGATGACGCGCGGCGGTGGGTGATCAGCGTCTGGGGAGTCGGATACCGGCTGATCTGAGTCCTCGCCGCAACCAGATCTTGACGGGCTGATCGAGCCCATCGAGCCAGCAAGGCAGCACCCGATGGCGGGCCCTTTCGCGGCCCGCCATCGGCCGTTAACCACCGTGGCCGGCACACGCCGGCCCGAGCGGGCCTGCCCTGATCGGCGGTCCGGGAAGGAGTGGCTCAATGCCTCCGACAACGTTTCCCGAAGGTGCGGTCGATCTCCAGGCGACCGTCGATGAATTCCTCCACTGGGCCGTCTCCACGTGCGTTCACCTTGCGCTCGGCGTGGCGCTCGGCAGGGTCGCAGCCAGGATCACGCGCAGCAGACACCTGCACTGGAGATGGGCGGCGTGTGCTCTGGCGGTGCTCGTGCTGGCGCGTGGCGAGCTCGGCGGCCTGGCGTTCACGCTCATCATCGCAGCGCTCGTCGCGACGGCCCGGAGCCGGCGCTGGCATCGCGAAGATGTCGAGGCCGGAGCCGATCTGGCGGATCTCGCCGCCCGCCGTCACGATCCGCTGAGGCTGGTGCGCTGGCTCGTGTGGGCTGCGGCCATGCGCGTGCGTGAGCGCATTGACGCCGAGCGCGGACGAGGTGGCGACTCGCTGACAATCGGCGTCGATGAGAGCCGGCGGTCCGTCTCGATCCCATTCGCGGGGCCGAGCGGAGGCTCACACACGCTCGTCGTCGGCGCGACGGGCTCGGGCAAGACGGTCACCCAGACATCGATCGCGGTGCGCTCGATCGAGCGGGGTCTCGGCGCGGTCGTGATCGACCCGAAGGGCGACGGCGGCTTGCGAGAGCAGGTGCGCCGCGCCGCAGCGCTCGCCGGACGGCCATTCCTCGAATGGACACCCGCCGGCGACACGATCTACAACCCGTATGCCAGCGGTGGCGCGAGCGAGATCGCGGACAAGGCGCTGGCGGGCGAGCGCTTCACCGAGCCCCACTACCTGCGCCAGGCGCAGCGCTATCTGGGACACGTCGTGCGCGCGCTGCGCGAGACGGGATCCGAGGTCAGCCTGCAGGCGATCGTCGAGCAGCTGCAGCCCGAGCGCCTGGAGCTGCTCGCCCGAGGACTGCCGGAGTCCGGTGCCCGCAGCACGTTCGCGTACCTAGACTCGCTCTCGGCGCGTCAGCAGAGCGAGCTGGCGGGCGTGCGCGACCGCCTGGCGATCCTGGCCGAGTCCGACGTCGGACCGTGGCTGGACCCACGCACGATCGATGCCAAGCGGTTCGACCTGCTGGGCGCGTTGAGCAGGCGCTCGGTGGTCTACTTCGCCCTCGAGTCCGACACCAGGCCGCTGCTGAGCCAGATGCTCGGCGGGGCGATCGTGCAGGATCTGCAGACGACCGTCGCCTCGTTGCAGGCGACGCCGGTACCGACGCTGGTCGTGATCGACGAGTTCTCCGCGATCGCGGCCGACCAGGTCGTGCGCCTGTTCGGCCGAGCCCGCTCAGCGGGGTTCAGCCTGCTGCTGGGCACGCAGGAGCTCTCCGATCTCCGGCTCCCCGGACACGAGCGGCTGCTCGAGCAGGTGCTCGGCAACCTGTCCGTGCTGATCGCGCACCGGCAGGTGGTTCCCGACTCCGCCGAGCTGATCGCGAGCGTCGCCGGCACGCGCGGCACGTGGCGCGTGTCGCGTCACAGCGAGGGCAGGACGACACGCACGAGGAGCCGGGCGCCGGTGCTGGAGGCCGACCAGGTGATGAGCCTGGGACGTGGCTGGGCGGCGGTGCTGGTGCTCGGTGACGGCGCGAGCGCACGGGTGACCCGCGTGTTCGCGCCTGGGCAGCGTCGTTGACGCGCGCAGAGCGCCCAATCGCCCGCTGGCGCGCAACCCGGTTGTGGCTGCCGGCAGCGGGCATCGCGCCGGGCGACGCGCGATCGCGTGTCGCCCGGCGAATCACACACGACGAGCGAAGGAGGACCAGATGGTCTCGAAAGGCAACACACACTCGGCTGACCAACTCGAGGTCGTGCGCTGGACGGCACGGTTCGGGGTGGCCACAGCACCGGCGATCGCACAACACGGAGGCTGGACGCTGGCTTCGGCCCGCGGGCGCTTGCGGGCCGCCGAGCGCGCCGGGCTTCTCACGGGCACGCTGGTGCTCGCCGGCTCCCCCACTCTGTACACGGCCACGCGCAGCGGATTGCGCGCCTCCGGGTTGCGGGGACTCGAGCCCTGTCGCCTGAGCGTCTCCGGCGCTCCGCACGCGATCGAGTGCGCCCGCGTCGCGGCCGCCCTCGAGCGCGCCTACCCCGACCACCACGTGATGGGCGAGCGCGAGCTGCGTCGCGACGAGCGCGAGGCTGGCGTGGCGCTCGCGAGCGCACGCCTCGGCGCGGGACCGGGTGGCGAGGAGTTGCTGCACCGACCCGACATCGTGCTGTGGCCAGGCGGCCCGTCGCAGGCGCTTCCGGTCGCGGTCGAGGTCGAGCTGACGATCAAGGCGCCGTTGAGGCTGCTCGAGATCTGCCGTGCGTGGGCACGCTGCCGCTGTGTCGCGGGGACCCTCTATCTCGCGACGCCAGAGGTGCAGCGTCCCCTCACGCGAGCGATCGAGCGCGCTGGAGCGGACGGGCGGATCGCGCTCGTGGGGCTCGACGCGCTCGCGGCGGTGAGTACCGTCCCAAGCGACGCGTAGCTTGCGTGTGGGGGGTCAACCATCTAGCAATGGAGACCTATCAAATGTCCTACTTCGCAATCAACCGAGTGGTTCTCATCGGACGTCTCACCCGCGATCCCGAGCTGCGCGCCCTCCCGTCTGGGACGAGCGTCTGCGGGCTGCGCATCGCGTGCAACTCGAGCCGCAAGGATCAGGACGGCGAGCTGATCGAGCGCCCTAACTACTTCGACGTGAGCGTCTACGGCGCGCGCGGTGAGAGCGTCAGCCGCTACATGCGCCGCGGCAGTCGCGTCGCGATCGACGGCCGGCTCGAGTGGCGCGAGTGGGAGACCGCCGAGCAGGAGCGTCGCCAGGCGGTGAGCATCGTGGCGGACACCGTCCAGTTCCTCGACAGTCCCGGGGAGCGCCATCTCGACGACGCGGAGCGCTCGGGCGACCTCGACGGCGAGAGCGAGCCGGATCGCGAGCTGGTGGGCGTGGGCACAGCCGTTGCGGAGGACGACCTCGTCTTCTAGGCCGAGCTGAAACCCACAGGCACGGATTGGGGGCGCTCGCACGAGCGCCCCCATCCAGGTCGCAGAGATGGCTCCTCGGGAGCAGAGCAGAGACGCTTCCTCGGGAGCCTTTTCGCGTTTAAGGGGCCAGCTGAGGGGCCGAGAGCTCACGTCGCTCCACGACCGCCTCGCCCGCGGCGGGGTCGCCGTGGGCGGCGCTCACGCGAACCGGTGGCGGCAGGCGTGGCACCCCATAGGCGCTCAGCAGGCCCTCGTGGACATCGCGCTCGGCGACGAACAGAGTGCGCTCTCGGCCCGGATACTCCCAATCGCAAGGGTATTCCCCCGCGTAGGCGCGGCATGCTCGCAGCACGGGGTCCGCGCGCCTGGCGCACTCGCGCGCGCGGCCACGGTCGCGGCATACGAACACGACCAGCGGCACGACGTCCGAGCGCGAGCCGTAGCGGCGGGTGTGCAACGACCAGCCCGCGAGGAAGTGGTCGTAGCGCTCCAGCTTGCGCACGGCTGGAGCCGCTCCGATCGCCAGCCGATCGTCGAGCTCCACGATCACGTCACGCGCCGTCGCGGCGTGCGCCGAGGAGCCGGCCTCGACGATCGCGTCGGGACGCACCGTCTCGAAATGCTCGACCTCGACGGCTCGACCATCGCCGCCCGACCGCAGGAAGTCGTGCGCCGTGCGACCGCCTGGAAGACGCAGGTCGGCCGGCGCGAACACAGCTCGAGCGTCGCCCGACGTTCGCATCGGCGGCGAGAGCACCGCCTGCTCCGGCCCGCGCAGCGCGATGCGATCGGGGCCGAGAACGGACGCGATCGCCAACACCCAGCCGGCGACGTGCACGTCGTGTCGGGCCTGACGCAGGCGGCCGTCGTCCGCGCGGGCGCGAGCAGTCGCGCCGACATTCGCTGCAGCCGCCAGACCGCCGGCGCCCGGAGGCATTGAGCCGTCGGCTATCGCGGAGCGCGCGTCGCGCTCCGCGAGCGTACGCAGACCCGAAGGGGAGACGACGTAGCACATCGGGATCCCGCCGCCGTCGCGCCGATGGAACTGGAAGCGCTCCACGAGGCCGGCGTCGGACAGGCGCTTGAGCCGCCGCTGTGTGGTCGTCGCGGCGCGTCCCGCGTTGAAGCGCCTGTGCAACTGACTCGTGAGAACGTGGCGCATCGCGGCAATCAGCTCGAGCATCTCCAGGTCGAGCCGGTCGGGTTCGAGCGCGCATGGGACGTCGACTCGCTTGGCCCAACGAACGCTGTGCGCACCGTCGAGCTCGACCAGCTCGCGGTAGCTCTCGGCGGGAGCGGACGCACCGTTGCCTCGAGCTGCCTCCCCCGACGCCGCATCAACCTGCGACGGCTTCGTGGCGACGGCGGAGGTCGTGGTCGGCACGAGACGCTCCCAATGCGGCTGTCGCAGATCGGCTAGGTGGCGGGCGCCCCGCGCATGCTGGCGGGCTCGGTGAGATGCGAGGCGCTCATGATCGATCACCAGCGCAAGCGTCTGTGCGACGAACGGCGATTGGCGCCCCTCCGGGGTCAGCCAGCTCACGATCGCGTGGTGCTTGGGCAAGTGCAGACGCACGTCAGGATGGCCCAGGCTCGACAGCCGCTCGATACCGGGGCGCACCATGTCGGAGAACTCCGCCATCGTCAGCGCCACCGCGTCGCGGGCATCGCTTGCCGAGGCAGTGGCGAAGTACACGCGGTGGGCGAAGAGCGCGTCGAGCTGATCGCGCACCTCGCGCTCGGTCCACTGCGCATCGGCCTGCCAGCAGGCGACCGTCTCCAGGCCCGCGGAGCGCTTGAGCGCCATCGTTTCGGCGAAGCCACGGTTGATCACGAGCGGCGCCTCGTCGACCTTGAGCGCAACGGCCACCCTGCGCTCGGCGGGCACGAGATCCTGCTGTCGCGCAAGAGCCGCATCGAGCATGCCGACCAGGAGCTGCATCAGCACGGATGTGTTCCCCGCGCCCATCGCGCCGAGTGCGCCCTTGACGATCAGTACCTCTTCGCCGGCGATCACGCGGTCGAAGTCGAGCCGCAGGGATTCGTTGAGAAGCACCCGCTTGATCGATGCGGAGTTGAGCAGCCGCGCGAGCTTGTTGACCGGAGCGTCGAGCTTCGCGGTGGTCGTGCTGCGAGCGTCCGCAAGCTGCGCGCTCAGCTCCGCGGTGAAGAACTCCGAGATCTCCTTGAACTCGGGTAGCGCCCGCACGCGCGTGCCGACGCTGTTGCGGTACGCGTACCCCTCCTCTCCGACCGACAGCAGCCGCGCCGCGTCCCACAGCGTCGAGTCGCGGTCATACGCGAGCACCGCGATGATCGCGTTGC
>Ga0182015_10006189_pt1 | contig 12117 bp, 2 predicted proteins | sample 712P3MmetaG_FD_120478 | JGI IMG/M metagenome (GOLD analysis project Ga0182015, IMG submission 120478) | Permafrost microbial communities from Stordalen Mire, Sweden - 712P3M metaG | ecosystem: Environmental > Terrestrial > Soil > Wetlands > Permafrost | place: Sweden: Stordalen | collected...
GGGGTGGCCCACAGATCAGGGTTCGCAATATCGCGCAGTGACCGCTAGACTAAGTGTCTGGGCAGAAAGAGCGCGAAACCCATCATTACCAGGTAGGGCAGCACGAGGATGCTCAGTGAAAGCGTCAGGTGCCAGCTCCGTGGCGGGTTCTCACTGAACCTTTGTTCGAATTTGTCGACGATCTTCTGGTCCCGGTCCTTCACAATAAAGATATAGTGAAAGAGCATCGCCGTCAGGCCATAGATGACCAGTGCAAAGAACAGCGATTGGGGCCGGGAATTGAACCGGTTATGTTTGACAAAATGGAGATAGAGAGATTCGAGTAAGAGAATCCATCCGCCGGAGCCGAGAGAGAACAGGTACATAGCCTGGATCCGGGTGTTGAAAGATTGCCTGTACTGACTTAATCGATAGCAATAGCTATAGATATTAAAGTAGAGGTAGTCTATGTGTTTCATAGAGTCTTCGTATTAGGGTACTGGGTTGCCGGCAAGTACGGTGGGCCGGGTTATCCTTTTATAAACGTCGGTAAGGGAAAAATCGTACTGGAAAGGGGAATTAAATAATTATATGCTTTATTTTAAATTGTTTATGCTACTAATATAATATTAATGCTTTAGGAAAGGGACCCAGGTGACGGTCTGCTATAATCGAATATGGGGGGTGTTTTGAATTCACAGGGAGGGTGTTTTCCACCGGGCAAAAATACTCTAAAAGTGGTATTTTGTTCGGCGGCCTTGATTATCTCCATGAAGAGTGCTAATTTGATCGTCTCTCAACTCTACGTAATCTCCTTTCTCCGTATTCATGTTCTCAGGCTCCGATTAGTGCAAATGCGGTCTCTTTAAACATATTCTTTTTGATAGGGACATATGACTATGCCGGCCCGATATCGAGAAATAATCTTTAAAGTCAACTTCCGTGGATAAAGACGATTTAAAAAGTAATAAGAAGCCTACTGCGAGTGGTTCTCCGAGTGCGAGTACTTCGTCAAATGCGAGCGCTTCGCCAAATACAGGTACTTCCTCAAATTCGGGTACTTCCAGGAAAAACGGCGATAACGGCTATGCAAAAAATAACCTTATTGAAATCCCGACAATCAACATCCCAAAAGGCGGGGGCTCAATAAAAAGTATCGATGAGAAATTTACCGTCAATGCGGTCAATGGCACAGCAGCATTCTCCCTTCCGCTTCCGGTTTCGCCGGCAAGGGGCGCCAGTCCTTCACTTTCATTAGCCTATAATTCGGGATCGGGAAACGGCATTTTCGGTTTAGGCTGGGAATTAGGGCTAGCTTCCATCAAACGTGAAACTTCCAAAGGGCTCCCCCGATATTATGACGCGATCGAATCCGATATTTTTCTATTTTCCGAAGCGGAGGACCTGGTCCCTGAGTTATCGCTGGATCCTAAGGGAAACCCAATCCTGGATGCGAATGGCAACCCAATCTTCGTCGAGCAACCTTCACCGGATAATTTATCCACCATCCGATTTTATCGACCGCGGATTGAAGGATTATTTTCCCGCATCGAACGTTGGACCGAAATAGCGACGGGAATTATCAAATGGCGCGTGATAACAAAAGAAAATGTGACAACCCTGTTTGGCAGCTGGCAAAATAACTCAGTCATCGCCAATCCCAATGACCAAACAAAGATATATAAATGGCTGCCCGAATTTGTTTTTGACGACAAGGGAAACTGTTGCAAGTTCGAGTATTTGCCTGAAGACAATACCGGGTTCGACAGCACTCAATTGCACAACGGGCACCGGCAGGAAGGGGGAGTTATCACATATACTAATTTATATCTTTCAAAGGTTATTTATGGCAATAAAACTCCATACCAGCAATTAAATGACCCATATCCGGCGGATGGTGATTTTCTGTTCCAGATCGTATTTGATTACGGGACGTTAAATGAAACAGGCCATACTCCCGATCCGGTTACACAGATCAATGCCTGGGATTTCAGGGCAGATGCTTTTTCCGACTATAAAGCCGGGTTTGAAATCAGAACCACCAGATTATGTAAACGGGTATTGCTCTTCCATTTTTTTAGTGAATTACCGGGAGGCACCATTTTAGTAAAATCATTGAATTTCGGTTATGACACGACGTCCGAAAATGGGTTTACATTTTTACAGTCCATAACACCCAATGGGTATAACCTGCAAACCAATGGAGATTATATCAGCAGCAATCTTCCTGCCATGGAATTCGAATACCAGACCGTCGATTGGAATTCCGAAGTAAATGTCATTTCCCGTGAAAATTTGGCTAATGCGCCTGTCGGGCTCGACGAATCGTTATATGAATTTACCGATCTGTTCAACGAGGGATTATCGGGTATTCTTACAGAACAAGCCGGCGGATGGTATTACAAGCATAACCTGGGAGGCGGGAATTTCGAGCCTGCGAGGCTGATCTCGCCCAAACCATCGTTTAGCGGTTTGGGTAATCAACTGCAATTGGCTGATCTGGATGCCGACGGGGGAAAACAATTGGTCAATTATGGTAACGCCCCGAAGGGCTATTTTGAATTATATGACTTCGACGGCTGGCAACCTTTCCGCTCGTTCCATTCCTTGCCGAATATTAATCTTAAGGACAGCAATACTCGGTTGATCGATCTGAACGGCGACGGGATGGCAGATGTGCTGATAACCGAGCATAATGTATTCACCTGGTATGAGTCCTATGGGCGGGAAGGTTTTTCCGAGGCCAGAAGGACCTTTCAATCCTTTGACGAAGAGCAGGGCCCCCGGATTGTTTTTGCCGATCCGACACAGAGTGTGTTCCTTGCTGATATGAGTGGTGACGGGCTGACAGATATTGTAAGGATCCGGAATGGAGATGTTTGCTATTGGCCGAATCTGGGTTTTGGGAAATTCGGCGCCAAGATTGGAATGGATAATGCTCCCGTTTTTGATTACCCTGATGCCTTTAATCCAACTTATATTAAACTGGCAGACATCGATGGTTCGGGGACTACCGATATTATTTATCTGAGCCCGAATAAATTTACCTGCTGGCTTAATTTAAACGGGAATTCGTTTCCGGTTTCCCCTTTTGAAATAGATCCTTTCCCTGAAATAAACTCCCGCATAAAAGTCGCTGTTACTGACTTATTAGGCAATGGAGTTCCGTGCATTGTATGGTCAAGCCCGTTCCCTACCGATACCAATACGCCGCTGAAATATATTGACCTGATGGACAGTAAGAAGCCGCACATTATGGTGTCCTACAGTAATGGCCTGGGCAAGGAAGTCAGTTTGCAGTATACTCCGTCCACCAAATTTTACATTCAGGATAAATTAGCCGGGACGCCGTGGGTAACCAAACTTCATTTTCCCGTTCAGTGTGTATCGACCGTTACGATTTATGATTCCGTTTCGGATAACTCCATTACCAGTCAATATACGTACCACCACGGCTATTATGACCATCCTGAAAAGGAATTCCGGGGGTTCGGAAGGGTCGAGCAGACGGATGCTGAAATATTTGATATCAGTTCTAGTCCATTGGACCAGCCTGTCGTACTGACAAAGACCTGGTTTCATACGGGCGCTTATCTCGGGATCAACAGAATTCTGAACCAATTTGCGGGTGAGTATTTTCAAAACAAAAGTGGTTTTGTCGAATGTCAATTGCCTGATCCCATATTGCCGCCAGGTTATACTACCCTCGAATTGAGGGAAGCCCTTCGCTCCTGCAAAGGCATGAAACTCCGGCAGGAGGTGTATGCCCTGGACGCAGCGGTCAACCCAACCTTGGCCCCAAACCCCTATTCGGCCGAGCAACATAACTATGGCATTCAGATGCTGCAGCCAAGAGGTAACACCGTCTATGCCTATGCCGTATTTTTAACACCGGAAAGTGAAGCGATTACCTACCACTATGAGCGGAATCCGGCCGATCCGCGGATATTGCATAGCTTTAACTTGGAAACGGATCAGCTTGGGAACGTTACCCAATCGCTGAGCATTGTTTATGCGAGACAGCCGATTGCCAATCTTTCAAGTCCGGGAGGGATATCCTTACCGGGTGGTCAAACCATACCGCCCAATGTTGTCACGGAACAACAGACGACCTATTTTACCTGCAAAGAAAATAATTTTGTCCCGCCGATTGATGACGCTACCGATTACCGGCATAGCGTGCTATATGAAGCAATCTCGTATCAGCTCTACAACTTAACACCCGAACCCGGGCAGAGCTATTTCAAGTTTGTGGATTTACAGGCATCCGTTGGCGCTATACTGGCAACTAATAATTCCCCGCAGCGAAGAAAGCTGAAACATAAACGAGTCCTTTTCGCTGAAAATTCTGCGCTGGGCACAGCTTTGAGTTTTGGTACCATGCAATCACTCGGAATTGAATATGAGACTTACCATCTTGCATTCACCGACACCATTCTTACTAACCCGCTTTTAAATAACAATTTTGCAGCAACATTGCTGCCCGGCGCGTACTACCAGCAATCCACCGATCTTGGGTTCCCGGCGCCGGTCGATTCCAATACGGAATGGTGGGTCCCCTCGGGAACAAAGAATTACGGCGCCACTCCGGCTGCGAGTTTCTATCTGCCTAAACAATATATTGATTCTTTTGGGAACGCCACCTCCATCGGTTATGACAGTTATAACCTGCTGATTATTTCTATTACAGATGCTGTGGGAAATAGTACCACTGCCGGCTATGACTACAGGACATTGCTGCCTGCGGCGGTTACCGATATGAATGATAATGTTACATCTTTTGCCTTTGATGCGCTCGGGTTGGTTGCCGGGATGGCGTTGAACGGAAAAATCGATAGCGGCGGAGCAAGTGAGGCGGATAACCTGACCGGGTTTTTAACGGATTTGGATGCCGCCACCATAGCTGGTTTTTTTGCCGATCCGTTAACTCAGGGCGCTTCACTTTTGGTTAATGCCACTTCATGTTTTATATACGATTTTACTGTTTCGCCGGTTCGTACGTGTACTATCGCGCGGGAAAATCACACCAATCATTTCACTGATCCGCGGTTGGAGATTGTCGAAGGAGCGCTCCGGTTCAGCTTTGAATATGCGGATGGTTTTGGAAGGGTGGCCATGAAAAAAGTACAAGCAGATTTTGCTATTATAAGTGCCGATAATCAGTCCAATTGCATCAATGACGGAACCACACCCCGCTGGATAGGGACGGGAAAGACCGTTTGGAATAATAAAGGAAAAGCGGTTATGAAGTATGAGCCTTATTTTAGCGCCGATTTTGCTTATGAAGTCGTACCGCCAACGGGTGTCAGTCCGGTTATGTATTATGACCCGATCGGAAGGGTAATAAAAACAACCTTTCCGGATGGCACTTTATCCTATACTGACTTTGATGCCTGGATGGAAATCGTATATGACCAGAACGATACGGTTGAGGACAGTCAATGGTGGCTTACCAATTCTTCGTCAGCCGATCCGATCATCCAGGATGTGGTTGCCAAAACGAAAGTTCATTACAACACTCCCACTATAAATTATTATGACACGTCAGGCAGGAATTTTTATGTCGTTGCCTATAATACCTACCTGGACACCAGTAATAATCTTGTTACGCAATTTTTCCACACTCAATCCATCCTGGATATCGAAGGTAACCTATTAACCGTACTTGATGATATTGCCATCAGCGGCAATGTTGCGACGCGAAAAGTCATGCAGTATTTATACAATCTTCTGAATGAGGTTATCTATCAAAACAGTATGGATGCAGGTCAGCGGTGGATGCTAAACGACAGCTTTAATAAACCCTATTATAAATGGGACATCAATGAGGTCAGCGGAACGACCTATAATTATCAATACACTTACCTGTATGATGCCCTGCATCGGCCTACTCAGGCTCTTATCAGTATCAATGGTGCGAGCGCTGAAATAATTGAATTTATTCAATATGGTGATGATCCGGCAGCAGGTTCGGCCGGTTCAGCCAGTAATTTGCTGGGGAAGATTTACAAGCATTATGATGGCGCCGGATTACTGACCAACCACCAATTTGATTTCAAAGGAAATCTTATTGAGACGAGCCGCATCGTGATGAACGATTATACTACCCTGCCCGTGTGGAGCAGCGATACCAATAGCAATAGCGGTTTATTGCAAACAGCCGAATATTTTTCGCAAACGCAATACGATGCATTGAACCGCATCGTGATGATCACGGCACCTTATCTTGCTGCAAATACAGCGATTGCTGATGTTATTGTTCACGGTTATGGCGAGGCGGGGTTGCTGAAAATAGTGGATGCCTATTTGCGGGGGGCAACCAATCCCACCTCGTTTGTGAAAAATATCTGTCATAACGAAAAGGGGCAGCGGGCCTGTATCTGGTATGGCAGCAACATGGTGACCAAATACAGTTATGATCCCGACACCTTCCGGCTGACGAATTTAACTACAACGGCCAGCACGCAGCAAACCGGCAATACCTATAGCTTTCAGACCCTACAGAATTTGAACTATACGTATGATCCGGTTGGAAATATCACCTATATAAATGATCTCGCCCAAACCACCGTTTTCACCAACAATCAGCAGGTGGTTCCATCTTCTTCTTACACCTATGATGCCGTATACCGATTGATCCAGGCGACGGGCAGACAACATGCGGGGCAGAATTTGCCTCCCAACTATCCGCCGACCAATAATGACTCCAACTGGATGGTCACTAATCCGTCACCTACCGATATGACCCAGCTTCAAAACTATGTACAAACCTATATATATGATAGTGTCGGGAATATGCAGAGCGTGAAAAATGCAAGTTCCCAGGCGGGGGGAACAGGTAACTGGAACCGGGCATTTACTTATACGACCAGCGACAACCAGCTTGTGAATGCCAATCCGGATGATATGGACAGTAGTGCGGTGACGGGGATCACCTATCCCTACGATACGCATGGGAATACGCTGAAAATGGCCCACCTGAATACGATGGATTGGAATGTAAAGGACGAACTGCAGCATGTAAACCTGCTGGGCGGCGGAGATGCCTATTTCCAGTATGACGGCGAAGGGCAACGGGTACGTAAGGTTTGGGTTAAGAGTGCGTCCCTCGTCTGCGACCGCATCTATTTAAATGGTTTTGAGCTCTATGTTGAGATGAACGGGACTACTATAAACCTCCAGCGCGAATCGCTTCATATTATGGACGACAAACAGCGGATAGCGCTGGTCGAAACAAAGACGGTCGACATGGATAACGGCGATACGGCTGCGGTGAATACTCCCTATATCCGATACCAGCATAGCAATCAACTAGGGACCTCTTGTCTGGAATTGGATGAAAGTGCGAATATTATTTCTTACGAAGAATATTATCCGTTCGGGAGCACGTCGTATCAGGCGTTGAATACGAATTATAACCCGGTGGCCAAACGGTACCGCTATACCGGCAAGGAGCGGGATGAGGAAAGCGGGTTGTATTATCATGGGGCGAGGTACTATGCGCCGTGGTTGTGCCGATGGACGGCGGCGGATCCGATCGGGATCAAGGATGGAGTGAATATTTATATCTACTGTAAGGATAACCCCATCTCAAAATCGGATTTGGATGGTAAAGCGGAGTATGCTTCCGAGCTTATGTATATGATGCAAACCGGTAAAACGGAATTAGGGAAAGGGGACTGGCTGATATCTGACCGCGAACAAAATACCTCCAGATGGGACAGTGCTAACAAATATAATTTACAGCAAGCCAAGGGATTTGAGGAATATAAAACCATAACTCAGCGATACCAATTTTACAGATGGATGGATGACACCGTAAGAAAACAGGGGCATGAAGTTAAATGGCCAGGGGCGGCTTCGGTCGTAGCCGGCCAAATGGCGGCGCTGGACTACGAGTCCAATGTTTTTTTTCTGCCGAATGATGTAGCAGATAAGATCGTACAATTCGGTAATGCGGGGAATAAAGCCATTTTTAACGATGTTTTTCCGGAACTCAGGGCTTTGTATAACGAAGGTCTCAAAGGGCATATCTATAAAGGCGAAGAGGCACACAATTGGGATGTTCAGCGGTTAACCCGGGAACAAAGGGATATTGTTGACCCAATCTATAAACTTCAGTCACCGAGAGTTATTGAGGTGCTGACAGATATGGCGGAAGGTGGCGGGAGATTTTTTCCGGCTTATGATCCATCGCTATCTTTTCACGGAAACGACATAGGCGATTGGAAACAACGCTTTGACCATGGAATGAATGTAGTTGTACCGGCTTTGGACAATTGGAGAAAGGAAGTGAAAGAATACGAAGATTTTAAAGCTAACCATAATAGTTTTTGGGTCCATTTTTTCTATAAGGAGGGCCCCCCGGACAGGCCAGAAGAAAGAGCGCTATCTAATTTTGGAAGGGCGATGTCTCAATCAATGGTCCCATAGACAAAATTATATTTTATGAATACAAAAGTTTCATCGATTGCGCCGAAAGGCCCGGATTATACTGTGAGCGGGCAGGTATTGAACGTCTATGGCGAACCGCTAGACGGGCAGGAAGTGGTGGTCACGGAGGTTAATCTAAGGGGGGTCGCCGTCTATAAGACCGCGAAGACGCTGGAGGAACTGAAGGCGAGCAATGGGTTTGTTTTTTTAGGGACTGCGAAGACCGATGTTAACGGGGATTATGAGGTAACGTTTAAGACGGCTTTGGCGGATGTGGTGGCTTTTGCCGTGGATGCAAGCGGGAATATCACAGGGTATTCGGCTTTGGTGCTGGCGGCAAATTTTACAAGCGCGACGGAAGTGACGGATCTAACTATCAATACTTCCATCGCCGATATCCGGGGTGTGAGTCAATACACCCGGCTAACCAGAGTGCTGCTGCCTTTTGTAGAGAAGACCGATCTATACCTTTATCAGTTAAGCGATTCTACTGACCAGATCAACTTTCTGGCGGCGGAGACGGGTCAGGACGTCAATAATACGACTTTAGCAGTACAGGCAGATCAGTTGTCCAGTGATTACCCGAAGTACGATTTCCAGAAGGAATTGTTGTATGGCATCGGGAAGCAGAATATCAGCTTAAGCTGGGCGTCGCTTTTCCTGGAAACCCAAGCGGAATTATCAAATGCCATCCAGGCATCCATTGCCCAAAATCTCATAAAGCCTTATTCGAGCGATACCATCGGCGCCTTCCTGACAAAGGTGGCTGAAGCGGCTGCGGATTACGCCATGACCAAGGCTACTGAAACGGCGGACCTGGCTACGGTCCTGGGGTTTGCGATGAGCGATACAACGCTGCAGAAGACGTTCGTACAACTGTATACAAATTTCACCGGAACGCCACAGGATTTCTGGAGCACTTATCTCCCGCAACAGGCGGGTTTTACCGCTGCCATTATATCCTCGCTGCAGCTTACCAACCAGCTCAGTATCCTTACGGAGCAAAATGTGCCTTTAATGAAGGCGCTTTTAGTGACCAGTCCTATTAAGCAGCTCACGGATCTGTTATCGTATACACAGGAGCAATGGAACAGTGTCATTACTCAGACGGGTGTGCCTGCGGGGGTGCCCGGAGCCACGCCGCAAGAGCAGGCTACAAACTATATTACCGCAATCCAGAACTTGTTGAACGCGAATTATCCTACGCAGAAAATAGCTTTGATGGTCAATCAAAATCAATTCCAGTTAAATGACCTTCAGGAGGATATGGTTAGCTTTTTTAGCAACAATCCTGATTTTGACATCAGCAGCACGAACATAGCTGGGTTGCAGATCGGCACGTATGTTAAAAATGTCAGCGGGGTAAAAGCACAATTGAGTTTGATGCAGCGGGTATACCAGGTAAGTCCGACTCCCGATGCCATGTCGACATTGATGAGCAAAGGATTTGGTTCGGCGGTGGACATTGTCAATGTCCCGCAACAGTCTTTTGTGGATGTTTATGCTACAGATCTTGGCGGTGCGGATATAGCCTTATCCATTCACAACCGGGCGGTGCATCAATATCTCCGGAACCAGAACATGCTGCTAAAGAGCCGTGGCGTAACCAGCTCTGCTTTACCGGTGTCCATTGTGCCAAATGCCGACAAAGTTGCCCTTCAACAGAAGCTCGTGGCCACCGTAACCCCTAATAATACAGATGTTTTCGGGATTTCCAGTTACTGTGCCTGCTGTGATTGCCTTTCCGTTTACAGCCCTGCCTCTTACCTGGTAGACATTATGCAATACCTGGATAGTCTACCCAGCAATACGGCGGGTGTATCGGTATTGGGCGTTATGTTGCAGCGGCGTCCTGATATTGCCAATTTATTGCTGACGTGTGAAAATACCAATACGGAGATCCCTTTTATCGACCTGGTTAATGAAATTATGGAGTATTATGTGGCAAATATCAACAGCGGTACTCCCTATACGGCTATAGCCGGGAGTCTGCCTGCCCGGGATACCGGGAATGCGACCGCTACGGAATTAAGTATTGAACCACAGTACACCATCATCAGCGCCTATCAAAATGTCTATGCACAGGTATATCCCTTTACTTTACCTTATCACCAACCTTTAGACGTAATACGTACTTACCTGAATTTCCTGAATACAAGCCGGGCCGCGTTGATGGAGATATTTCCCTATTATATCAACCCTTCCACTTCAACACTGAGCCCTATCCCGCAATATGCGAAGGATGCGGAAGTCATGGAGTTGAGCCTGAATGAATATGAGATACAGACAAGCCAGGATTTTTTCGGAAATACAATAGCAGCGCTGCCGGTTGAAAATTATTACGGTAATCCTTCTCCGGCCTATACGAACAATCCCATTCCGGTTACCGGGTTTCTTTTGTGTACGGGATTGCAATACACGGACCTGGTAACCATACTGGAAACCCAATTCATCAATCCCGGGCAAGGTTTTTTAACGGCGCTTCAGACCTTGTTCCCGGATATTGCTCCTACTACCTTGTATCCCGAATTAACGAATGTAGCCACGAGCTCCATCATTTCAGCGGATATTGCGGCGGTCCTTGCTGCTCAAACACCGGCGATAGCTTCAGCTGCTTTTATTTCCTGGGTGCAAGCGAACTGGAGCGCCTTTAATGCTATCGTTACACTTTATGACGGCACTGATGAATGTAATATAGCCACCACCTTTCTGGATTCCATACAATATATCTATACCAGCACCGGCACCGGCCCCGATAACGGGATCTCCACGCAATTCCTTTCCAATATGCACCGTTTTATCCGACTTTGGAATAAGACAGGTTGGGCCGTTCATGAGCTGGATACCATGATCATAGCGGTTGGCGAAACCAGCATTACGCCTTTGCTGATCAATAAGCTGGCTACTGTCAGTAAAATAAATTCCATACTAGGTTTACCGCTGTTGCAACTGGCGTGTCTGTGGGGTGATATGGATACTTATGGGAATTGTTCGCTATATGCGCAATTATTTCTGAGTAATGCGGGTTATGAGATCAATAGCACAGGGACGATGGTCACTACCAACCCGTTTGCGCCAGACCCCCTGGGCAACATTTTTAATACGGGCACGAGTCTGTTGCTGACGGATAAGTCTGTCTTCACGCAGATCCTATCTGCTATAAAGATCTCGGCCCAGGATTTCACCACGATCATTACCGATAGCGGGCTCGGGGCGGCCGCTACCATTTCCGTCGAAAACCTTAGCATCCTATACCGGTACCCCCTGCTTGCCAGTGCGCTGGGTATTTCGATAAGTGATCTATGCACCATCAAAAATCTTTTCGGGCTTAACCCCTTTGGTTTCTTTGCCGCGTTAAATGTTGTTAGTACCGGATCGGCCACTGTAACGGGTGGTGTCACCAACGGCAGCTCCACTGTGACTTTAACGGTAAGCTCTTTCGTGATAACGGCTGTTAACTTTGGAGTTGGCGATATTCTTCTTATCAATGGCGGCTTGTACGAGGTGGCGTCTGCCCCGACGGGGCTAAATACGGCAACTATTACCTTTAGCTTGAGCAGTAATTATCCGGGGCCGACCAATGCCGCTTTAGCTTCTGCTGACATCGAGGTATCCACAGGCACCCTGGAATTTATACACAAAGTCCAGGACATCCAGGCGTCAGGATTTGATGTAGCCACACTTAATTATATCCTGACAGGCACA
>Ga0182015_10006191_pt1 | contig 12113 bp, 14 predicted proteins | sample 712P3MmetaG_FD_120478 | JGI IMG/M metagenome (GOLD analysis project Ga0182015, IMG submission 120478) | Permafrost microbial communities from Stordalen Mire, Sweden - 712P3M metaG | ecosystem: Environmental > Terrestrial > Soil > Wetlands > Permafrost | place: Sweden: Stordalen | collected...
ATTCCAACCAGGGACGATCCCGCCGCGAGCCGGGGGTGTTTGCTGATCGTCGCCGACGGAATGGGAGGGCACGCCGCGGGGGAGGTCGCGAGCGCGCTCGCGGTCGAGGCCGTGCGGCGCGTTTATTTTTCGCTTCAAGAACCGGTTCCGGAGTCTCTGATGATCGCGTTCGAGACCGCCAATCGCGCCATCCTCGAACACGGCAAGAATCACCCCGATTGCAGGGGCATGGGCACGACATGCACGGCGCTCGCCATTCATGATGGGCAGGTTTGGCTTGGCCATATCGGCGATAGCCGCGCTTATCTTTTGCGCGGCGGCAAATTGACTCAACTGAGCGACGACCAGAGTGTCCATGCGCAAATGATCCGCGAGGGCCTGATGACCGAGGAAGAATCCAAGACCAGCGGAGGCGGGAATGTCGTCTTGCAGGCGCTTGGCACGGGTGCGGACGTTGTCCCAGCCGTCTGGGAAAAAGGAGTTCCCCTCCTCGAGGGCGACACTCTCATTCTGTGTTCGGACGGACTCTGGAACATGGTGGACGATGCGGCCATAGCGGAGATCGCCGGGCGAGCGGCGCCGCAGGAAGCTTGTCAAAATCTTGTCGGCGCGGCGCTCGAAGCGGGCGGATACGACAATGTGTCGGTCGGCATATTTGCCGTGCGCCTGCCCCCCGGCCCCCGGGCCGAGCCGCAGACGGCCACGCGCCGCATCGACATCGCAGGCTTGGCGGCGCCGGAGGCCGCCGCGACACGGATGATCGCATTGCTAGAGGACCCGCCATGAGCCCGCCCCGGACGATAGGCCAATACCAGATTACCGAGCGGCTCGCCACCGGTGGCGCTGGCGAAGTGTACGCGGGAATCGACACAAAAGTCGGCCGCGAAGTGGCGATCAAATTCCTTCGCCCGGAGCTCGCGAGCGACCCAAGCTGGGTGGATCGCTTCCTCGCCGAGGCGAAGAGTCTGGGGCGTCTCAATCATCCCAATATCGCGACGCTCTATGCCCTGCCGCAAGAGGACGATCATGTTTGCATGATCATGGAGCTCGTCCGGGGCCGCACCGTCGAGCAAATCATTGAGGACCGGCGCGGCCCGCTTGGGACAAAGGAGAGTCTCGCCATTCTCGCCCAGGTCGCCGACGGATTATCCTACGCCCACGAGGAGGGCGTGATTCATCGCGACATCAAGCCTTCGAATTTGATGGTCACCGAGTCCGGCCGCGTCAAGATCATGGATTTCGGGATCGCGCGGGTGCGCGGGAGCGATCGCATGACCCGCGTCGGCAGCGCGGTGGGCACCGCGCTCTATATGTCGCCCGAACAATTCGAGGGGTCGGAAGGCGACGAGCGCAGCGATATCTATTCGCTTGCAATCGTGCTCTACGAGCTTTTGGCCGGCGCGCCTCCGTTCAAGGGGACGAACGAGTTTGAGCTGTTCAGGGCGCACCGTGGCACGCAGCCGCCGCCGCTCATTCCACGAATCGCTGGCGTCGAGCCGCCGCTCGAATCCGCCATCATGACCGCCTTGTCCAAGCGGCCCGAGCAACGTTTTCCTTCGATGCGGTCCTTCAGCGACGCGACCGGCGCCACCTTATTGCGAGGCGACGCGAGCGGGATCATCAAGGTTCAGGCCCGCCTCGCTCAAGGGCAGGCGGCCGCGCATGAACCGCCGGAACGCGCGCCAATGCACATTGCCGTGTCCGCGTTGATGCGGAGCCGGGCGGCGGCGATCGGGCGCCGGTTCAGAGGGCTTCATCCCGCCGTTCGAGGCGTTTCGGTTGGGGTATTGGCGATCACGATCGCGATCGCGATCGTCGCCGCGATTCTGTTGCGTCCGGAACCTCGCCCGATAACCAGTGTTTCCAAGCCCGGCCCATCGCAGTCCGTAAATCACCTCCCGGATGGCCAAGAGGGGGCAGCGGCGTCCCCGCCTATGGACAGCGGTCCCATCGGCCAGCAATCACGGACGGCGCCGGCGGGGACGACGCCGGACAAGGGGCCACCGCCACCACCCCCGTCAGACATCCCCAAGCAACCACCGCCCGTCGAGCAAAATCGTCCGCCGCAAAAGGAGGCGTCCAATAATCAAGAAGCGAACAAACCGGCATTGGATGCGGCCAACGATCCAGCCCGCGCCTACGACGAGGGTCTTAAATATCTGCATGGCGACCCCGGCTTTCCTCAAGACCCCGCAAGGGCGAACGAGCTTATCTATCGCGCGGCGGACGGAGGCTACGCTCCGGCCATGACGAAGCTAGGCGAGATGTATTACGTAGGCGCGGGAATCGGCAAGGATGCGAACCGCGCCCGCAAATGGTTCGAGCACGCCGCGGCTGCCGGGAACGGCGAAGCGATGTATAATCTCGGCGAGATGTCCCGGTATAATGAGGCGGGATTGCGCAAACGGGACGCCAGGTACTGGTGCCAACGCGCCTGGGATGCGCACTATGATCTCGGCAAGCAATGCCTTGAGGACATCGGCGAGAAAGTCGGCGATTGAACAGGGCGCTTCCTTAGCCCGTTACGACGGATTTGCCGAAAGGCCGTTCGACCGCAGGGTTTTAGAGGGGCGCGATGGGCGCATGGCCGCCACCGCCACCGCCATGATGCCGATGCCCGCCGCCGTGATGCCGATGCCCGCCGCCGTGATGGCGATGGCCATACCGATAAGAATAATGCCGCCGGTGATAGCCGCCGTAGTGCCTGTGATAGCGGCGGTAGTGACGATAATGGCCGCCGCCACCTAGATTGAGGTTGAGGGAAGGTAATAAATTGAAGGATTGCGCCGGGGTCGGCAGGGCATCGAAAAAGGCGACGGCGGAAAGCAGGGATAAGCCGAACAAGAACGATTTGCGCGAAATCGCGCGCGCTTTTGCCTCTCCGTTCATGCCAGGGGTTCCGTCGCGCGCCGCCATTCAACTTCTCCGTCAAGTTCGTCCTAAATCTCTTGACAATATCCCATGCCGCCGCTTGCTTTGCAATATCTCCTGACTCAAAGCGCCGGCACGTGCGATTTGTCTCTATGCAGTCGATCTAATCATACTCCTCCGGCGAAGGCGGGACCGGCAAAACCGGCACGCCCTCCTCGATCAAGGCGCGCGCGTCGCCGATACTCGCCTGGCCATGGATCGCCCGCTCGGGGACCAGGCCTTCGTGAATCTTGCGTGCCTCCTCGGCGAAGCGGGTACCGACATCGTCGGCTTGTTCGAAAAGCCGTTTGCGAAAAGCGTTGATCATTGCCCGCGATTGCAGATCGTGCCGATCGAGAAGCGCGACCTTGGTTTGCGACTGCGATTGCGCCGGAATTTTGGCGCGCATCGCCTCGCCCCCGCTCGCGATCGCCGGCGCCATGACGGCTTTTGTCACTTCCGTCGCCTGGCAAAGCGGGCAAAGGACGAGGCCGGACTTGACCTGCGTGTCGAAAGCCTCGCCGCTCTGGAACCAGCTCTGGAATTCATGGCCGCGCGCGCAATGCAAGGCGAATTTGATCATTGCACTCCGCCGGCCAGAAGCTTATCGAGCCTGCCATCGCGGTCAAGTTCGTGCAGCTCGTCGCAGTCGCCGATATGAATATCGTCGAAAAAGATTTGCGGAACGCTCATGCGGCCATGCGCCCTTGCCATCATATTCCTGCGCGTCCAAAGTTCGCCATCCACCGCGACTTCGGTGAAAGCGAGGTTCTTCTTGCGCAACAAGTCCTTGGCCCGGCGGCAATAGGGGCAAGCGGCCGTCGTATAAACGGTGATATGCGGCATCGCTTCTACCTTTCACGAAATCTTTATATGGGAGATACGGCCGAAGCTACAACCGGCGTCATACCTGGCGGAAGAGGCATGGCAAGCGCCGCGTCAGCTTAGCGCGCCTTCGGGGACAGATCGGGTATTTTCGCTTCTCAAACGTCGACGACGGGACATCCGAACATATGTTTGGAGCGCCACACGAGCGACGCGCCGATCGCGCGGTGGAGACGGAACGGCGTGGAAGCGCCGGAAGAGGCGAACGGCACGGCGCACCGGTCTACGGGCGATGTGCCCGATCGCGAAGCTGCTGGAGCATGATGGTTTCGAACGCCGTCAGCCTGGCGGAAAAGAGTCCGGCACCCTCGCGCGGCGAAGCTTGATTGCTTTCGCGGACAAGACCGCCGATGGGATGGGACCTGATCCTGGAGGCGCGCGGCCGTACGCCACAAGCCTGCGCTTTCGCGACCATTGCCGCGTACTCGCCGCGCTTGAGGCGAAATGGTTCGGCTTGAGCGTACAAGCCACCGTTTTCGAGCCGTTCCATCCCGGCTCGAAGAGAGACGGGTTGGCGGCGCTGCCCTTCGACACCTATGTCCTTAGCAACAAAGGAGAAAGACAATGGAAATCAAGCGAAGCGGCTCGCAGCCGTCCGGCAAGGGATCGGCGGAATGGTTCACGGGGACGGTACGTATTGATCCGCTATTCAGCCCGCCCGATCCGGCCCGTGTTGCTGGCGCCCTCGTCACCTTCGAGCCGGGCGCGCGCACGGCATGGCACACCCATCCGCTCGGCCAGACCTTGATCGTCACAACCGGCTGCGGCTGGGTTCAGCGCGCGGGCAGTCCGGTCGAGGAAGTCCGGCCGGGTGACGTGGTCTGGTTTTCGCCCGGTGAGAAACATTGGCACGGGGCCACGCCGACCACGGCCATGAGCCATATCGCCATACAGGAAAAGCGCGACGGCAAGCCTGTAGACTGGTTGGAACAGGTGAGCGACGAGCAATACCGCGCCTGACTTCTGACTGCGCACAAACCACGATTATTAGCGCGAAATGGCCGAACGCTTGCACCTGCCCTTCGAAATCTGAGCGACTCTGCACTGACCTTCGCAAACGCCCTCGCCCTTCCGGATATTGAGACCGGTGGGCTGCGGCTCACCAAGCGCTTGGCCAAGGTTATCCCGCGCCGGTCATCACGCGGCTTTAGCGGCACCCGCCATAAGCGCGGCCAGGTTGAGATGAATAGGGATGCCCAGGAAAGCGGCTATCCGAAACTGGCGAGGCCGGGAAAACTCTGCAACAGCCAGGCGGAAAACCCCTGGATCGATCCGGTCAAAAAGGCTATTCCCGTTGCCACGAGAAGAACGCCAATTACCCGCTCGATCGCGCCAAAATAGGGCCGCAACTTCTTGTTAACGCGGAGAAAGGTTTCGATTGCCAGCGCCGCCAGCAAAAACGGCAGGCCGAGCCCGGCCGAATAGGCGGCGAGCAGCGCGATGCCCTTGCCGACTGTCTCCTCCGACGCGGCGACCGCGAGAATCGCCGCGAGAATGGGGCCAATGCAAGGGGTCCAGCCGAAGCCGAAGGCCAACCCCATGATGTATGCGCCCCAAATTCCGGCCGGCTTTTGCACGTCGGCCCGGGCCTCGCGATAAAGAAGAGCGAACCGGAAAACGCCCAAAAAATGCAAGCCCATCGCAATGATCGCAACTCCGGCGAGAAACGAAAGAGTTATGAAATATTCGCGCAGCACCTCACCGAAAGCCGAGGCCGTCGCGCCGAGGCCAACGAAAACGGTGGAAAAACCAAGGATGAAAAGCACCGCCGCGAAAAGAATGCCGCGCCGCGCGCGGGCATCGCGGCGGATGGCGACCTCCTCGATCGTCGTTCCGGCAATAAACGTCAAATAGGGCGGAACCAGCGGCAGCACACAGGGGCTCAAGAATGATAAAAGACCTGCAAGCGCGGCAGCGGGAAGCGAGACATTATGCATCGTCCGCCCTTCTAGCTTGTTCTGACATTAGGGAAAAGCGCCAAGGCCTAGCGGACGCAAGGCCGTTCGGCGGGTTTCGTAAAATTAACGCGAGATCGTATGGATAGCGACGACAAAATTGCAGATTCGGTTCAGGAAAAATTCATCGCGATAATGAATAACCTTGTTTCGATGCCCGTCCCCGCCGCCGCACGGCTTTTGGCCTCGAATAATGCCCTGGTCCGCGCCTGTAGCCATGCGGCCGCGCCACGGCCTGGCTCGCTCCTTCGATGACGGTTTTCCTCGTCTCTTTCTGCAATATCCTGTTTAATTTCGCGATCGGGCTTCTCGTTGCGAAATTTCTTGGCCCCGAGGAATATGGCCGGTTCGCCCTCGCCTATGCGACCGCGATCTTCGTCCAGACCGGCTTTTTTGATTGGATCCGGCTTGGGGCCACGCGCTTTTATTCCGCACGGATACGCGATGAGGAGCCGGCGCTGCGGGCGACGCTCGATTTTAGCTTTGCCATCATCAGTGCCGGCCTTGCGGCCGGCGCGAGCCTTCTTCTCTTCACCGGCATCAGGTTTGCATTATCCTATGGTTTGATCGCGCTCGCGCTTGGCGCCGCCACCGCCAACGGGCTTTTCGATTATCATACAGCGCTGGTTCGCGCCCGCTTCGATGATCGCCTTTTTACCAGGCTCGTTCTCGTCAAGAACATAGTGGCTTTCGCTCTCATGGGCGGCGGCGCCTTCCTGTTTGGCTCGGCCAAGATGACACTTATCGGCACAATCGTCAGTCTTGGCGGATCGGTTGTCACCGCGCGCGCGGCCCTGCACGATCCGGCGTCGAAACCCCGGCTTGCGCGACTTTTCATTGCCCGTTCGCTGATGGCCTATAGCTTGCCTATCGTCGGCGCCAATCTGCTTTACCTTGCAATCCCGCTTGCCAATCGCTCGATCCTCGCGATTCTCGATGGATTTTCCGAAACCGGACAATTTTCATTGGCCTATGATTTTGGAACCAAGGCGATCCAGGCGATTGGCTCGGCCCTCGATATAGTGTTGTTTCAGATCGCGGTCGCCACCCACGAGTTGCACGGTCCGGCGCAGGGGAGGCGGCAGATCGCCCGCAACATGACAATCGTTATCGCGATGGTTTTGCCGGCATGCACGGGGCTTTGGCTGATCCTTCCCTCGATTGAGCAATTGGCCGTGCCAGAGGCATTCCGGGGCAGTTTCGACTTGCTCTTGCCTTTGATGATGACCGGCCTCTTCTCCATGGCCATGATTCAATACGCCATAAATCCAGTGTTCCAGATCGAGAAAAATACCGCGCCTTTGATTGCCGCGGCCTTGGCGGCTTGCGCCGCCGATCCTCTGCTGCTCCTGTTTTTGCCCAGGGGTGGCGGCGCCTCTAACCTCGCCATCGCCCAGGCCGGCGCGATGCTGGCCGCGCTCGTCGTGCTGACCGGCTTCGCAAGCCGGGCGAAACGGCAATGGCCGCGCTCGCGCGATCTCGCGGTCACCATTCTCGCCAATGGCTTGATGTCGGCGTTTGTTCTTCCCATGCGCGGCCAGGAGCCTGGACTTGCAACGCTCATCGAACAGATCGGCACGGGGGTAGCTGTCTACGTTGTCGTCGTGTTGGGGTTCGATGTGGCCGGGTTGCGTGGCCTCACGATTGCGCGTCTGCGCCTAACGGTTGCGCGGATGAGAACGCTGTAAAGTTCCGATCCGCATACGGAGGCTTGGCCGTTTTAATTGTCCGTTTTTTGGATTTAAACCCCCGTCTTCAGATGGGAAGCTACACGAGCCGGAGTCACACGGTTTTTTACCATCGGTATCACATCGTTTGGATCACGAAGTATCGCTACAAGGTACTGGAAGGCGCGTTGCGGGAGCGGATACGAACGATTATCCGGCAGGTCTGCAAGGAACTGGGTGTGCGAATCGTCTCCGGCGTGTTGTCCCGGGAGCATGTCCGTATGTTCGCGGAAATCCCGCCGCATATCGCCGTCGGCGACTTCGTCCGGCGCGTCAAGGGATGCTCATCGCATCGGGTGCGAATGGAATTCCCGGACTTGCGCAAGCGCACCTGGGGACGGCATTTCTGGGCGCGGGGCTACTTCAACCCCCGATTGCAAACTTTGTGTGACCCGCGGCACAGTCGCCGGTGAGCTTTGGTGCCAATAATGCGCAGACATTGGAAACGCCAGTCATCCCGATGGTCACCAAAGTTCCAGCATGGGAGAGCGTCATTATGCCTGTTTTGATAGAACACATTCCGCAGCTGCTGATGTTTGCCGGCCTTGTTTGGGCTTTCATCGTCTGGATCGTGCCGGCGGGAATCGCGGCCATAGCCGGCTTCCTAGCGATCTGCGGGTTACTGCCGGGAAAGTCACTTGATGCTCATGGAGAGGGAAATATTAGGGGCGTTGCGTGGAAAGGGCCGGTACGGCTTGGCTTCTTCGTCGTGGCTGTCGTGACGCTGGTTGTATTTGGATTAAGGTCCCATGATTCTTCGTCCATGACGTCGCATCAGCAGGGTGGTCCAACCGTCTATGTCCATTCGCCGCGCCAGGGCGATCGCGTGTCTCCAATAGGCGGCGACGACGCCTGGAACATCGCGGGCGATGAGGCCCGAGAGAATAATCTCCGCGCGCGGCGCCGCTAATCTTGCGATATGCGGTGCGAGATCGCGCAGCGGACGCGCGAGAATATTCGCCAAAATCAGATCGTAAGGTCCCCCTGCCCGCAACACCGGATGCGCCACCCCTTCGGCCCGGACCGGACGCACGAAGTTTGCGACGCGATTGCGTTTTGCGTTGGCGAAGGCCGCTTTCACGCAAAGGCCGTCGATATCCACGGCGCAAACTTTGCGCTTGAACAATTTGGCCGCCGCTATGGCAAGGACGCCTGAGCCCGCGCCGAGATCTAGGATCGCGCGGGGCCGCCGCTTGCGTGCCACGAGATCCAGCATGTGGAGGCAGCCACGCGTGGAGCCATGGTGGCCGGTGCCAAAAGCGAGCGCGGCCTCGATCTCGATTGCGATGTCATTGGCCTTGACTAGGTCGCGCCCATGCGCGCCATGAACGAGGAATCGTCCCGCCCGCACTGGCTTCAGCCCTTCGAGGGAAGCGGCAACCCAATCTCGTTCATCGACTCGGCCAAAGGTTGCGGCCCGCGCGGCGGCGGCGCCCGCAACGATGCTGACAAGGGCGCGAACATTTGCTTCATCGGGTGGGGTGCCAAAATAGGCCTCGACGATCCAGGGAGAATTGTTCGAGCCGCTCGCGTGTGCGGTTTTCTCGAAGGCCGCGGCGGCGGTTGTGGCCGGATCAAAAGTCTCGAAAATGATGTCCGCGATCCTGCGCGCCGTCCATTCGTCGCAGGAAAGACGCATGACATGCGCGGCGCCATTTGGGGGCAGCCCTTCGAGCATGGCGGCAGCTACCATGGAGGGCCGCGAACGGCAATCGGGAGCGAAGCCTCGCGGATGTAACGGAACGGCCGTTCCACTTTGCCTTTGGTCTTCGGCCGGTAAGGCCGGCAAGCGCGTGGCTGGAAGCCATAGTGCCGGGCGAGATCGACAAGCGCGCGATTATAGACGACGAGGCCGTCGGCATCCTCGCCGATTACCGCGGTCTTCATGCGATCATAGAGGATCTCGTGCGGCGCGCCGCCGATCGCCTCGAGAGCGGCGATATGACAGCGCAGGACGCTCTGCAGGTCCTGGTGAACGACGAAGCGGCCCCAGATAAGCCGGGAGTAGCCGAGCACCATGGAAAACAGCCAAACGATGCGTTTGACGCCGGGATCGTCGGCAAACTCCACCTCGAAATGGGCGAAGTCGACTTGCGCTTGCTCGCCAGGCGGCGTTTCGAAGCGCACTTCGAAACCGGCCGTGCGCGGCGGCCGCAGGTCGCGCACGCAGACTCTGAGAACGCTGTAGCCGCCCGCGTATCCGCGCTCCTTGACCTCACGCCACAAACGCACCGCCGTGAGGCCGGGATAGGCCGCCAGGCGCTCCTTCAGATAAGGCTCGAACGGATCGGTGATCCGCGCCCGAGGGGGCCGTGTTTTGTATTTCGGCGGCTCCAGCCCCTGGGCGATGGCGCGACGAACGGTCTTCCGATCGATGCACAGCTGGCGGGCAATGGCGGAAACAGACAGGCCTTGTCGATGAAGATCCAAAATCATCACGAGTTCCCCGAGGTTGATCACCGCGCCGCTCCCTCCCGCCAAAGGGAACAGCATCGGCGAGTTGGTCGCCGTCGGGCCCGCCAGGGCTCTTTCCGGGAGGCTCGGCATCAAGAAAACTGGGGAATTTTCAAGCGCAATTTTTGGGGAGAATGACTCCGCCGCTGACAGGGGGCGCGGACAAAAAGCCTCTTAAACGTACTCCGCGCGTAGAACCCCCTATTAAAAAGTCGCGCTAGCGGCGTCAAAGCAGTCCGGGCAGCCCCATTTGATTGCTTCCCATTCCGATAATTTGATATGGATCGTCTGCCTTTCGATCTATTCGATTCCTCGCTCGTAGCTCCAATAGATTTTTTGTCGCCTTATAATACCGTCCACGTTTTTCACCGATCGGCATCAAGAACTCAAGATCGCATAATTTCTTTGGATCTCGGCTCGCGACAACATCAGAAATGTCGTACTCTGTGTGGTATTGGCTATTTCGCACGCTTATCCCGAATGCAGCATGCATTAACGCTAATTCGATTCGTGGCGGAAGACCGTGCCGTGCGATAATTTTGCTGATTTCCTCCCATATGCGCCCAATTTCAGCATTGCGCTTTATCAGTGTCGCGGCTTGCTGATAGTGTGCACGCAAGCAATAACGAATCCACGGAAGAGCATCGTTTTCGGGGTGCCAACGCCCTTGGCCGACCTCAGCCAAAATGGCATAGTAAGTGGTCGTGTTTCGGCCAAGCCATTCTTCAATACTTGAAAAGACTGGGCTCAATATTCCATCGCGCGCCATAACCAACGTTTGTAGAGCGCGTGCCATGCGGCCATTCCCGTCCCTGAACGGGTGGATCATCGTAAAATTTAAATGAGCCAGCGCTCCCCGTACCATAGGATCAGCATTCGCGGATCCGTTAAATTGAGCGACCATTTCATCGATCAAGGTGGGAACCACTTCCGGTTCTGGGGCAACATAAACATTTTCACCCGTTGGGTGCTGCCAGTTGCGCTGTGGGCCGCTTATCTCTATCTGTCGGTGTTGAGCATCAATGACTGGCCCGTCCAAACAGCGCTCGGATTCCTGGTACCCCAGGACTGGTGGATCTTTCAAACCGTGCTTGGATTCATGCCGTCGCCGGTTGTGCGGCTCTACCTCGTGGCGTTCTGCGTGCTGACAGTGATCGCGCTTTGCCTGCAGGCTAACGGGTATTCGTTGCACCGCTTCTATCGCGATCGGCTGAGCCGGGCCTTCCTTTTCGATCCCCTTCCGGTCGGCAAGGCCGGGCCGGCGCCGATCGACGGCTTGAAACTCTCAGAGCTCCAAGGCAGCGCCGGTCCCTATCACATTGTCAACGTCGCGATGAACGTGCAGTTCCACCGAGGCCAACCGGCGCGGACGCAATGCCGACTTCTTCATGTTCACGCCCGACTTCGTCGGCAGATCTCACGATGTTCGGGCCTACGACGGAGACGCTCGCGGAGACTCCCGACATGGAGAGAATCGATCCGCGGCTTGATCTAGCCACCACGATGGCGATCTCGGGCGCGACCGTCTCGGCCAATATGGGCACCAATACGATAAGGCTGTTGTCGCCGACGCTCGCGCTTCTCAACATCCGGCTCGGTTATTGGCTGCGCAATCCACGCGACCTTGCGAGGAAGCCAAAAGTCTGGGGCTATATCCAGGACGGAACAAGCCGGGTGATCGGGAAATTTTACCTATTGCTCGAAATGCTCAACCACCTCGACGAGATGAGCCGCAATGTCTACCTTAGCGACGGCGGTCATATCGAAAATCTTGGCGTCTACCAACTGCTCAAGCGTGGCTGCAAGCTGATCGTGGTGGTCGACGCAGAAGCTGATCCCAGTATGTCGTTCGGATCGCTGGTCAAGCTCGAACGCTACGCCCGCCTCGATTTCGGCGTGCGCTTCATACTGCCGTGGAAAGAGATCGCCAGCCAGACGAAACTCGTCAGTGACGGCATAGAGCGCGGTTACCGGGTGGCCTCCACTAAATGTCCGCACTGTGCGGTCGGTCGCATCTTCTATGAAAATGGTGCCCAGGGAATCATCGTCTATATCAAGTCCTCGCTGACGGGCGACGAGAAGGATTACATCCTCGATTACAAGAAGCGTTACGCGGCGTTCCCACACGAAACGACGGGTGACCAGTTCTTCTCGGAGGAGCAGTTCGAAGCGTACCGAGCGC
>Ga0182015_10006192_pt1 | contig 12113 bp, 8 predicted proteins | sample 712P3MmetaG_FD_120478 | JGI IMG/M metagenome (GOLD analysis project Ga0182015, IMG submission 120478) | Permafrost microbial communities from Stordalen Mire, Sweden - 712P3M metaG | ecosystem: Environmental > Terrestrial > Soil > Wetlands > Permafrost | place: Sweden: Stordalen | collected...
CTCGCCGAGGAACATGTGCTCGGTGCGGCACAGCCCGATGCCCTCGGCGCCGAGTTCGATCGCCTTGACCGCGTCGGCCGGCGTGTCGGCGTTGGCGCGCACGCCGAGCGTGCGCAGCTCGTCGCACCACGACAGCACCGTCTGGAACTCCTCGGAGACCTGCGGCTCGACGAGCGGAACGTCCTCCAGCGTGATCTTGCCGAGGCTGCCGTCGATCGCGATCCGATCGCCCGCGTGCAGAACGTGGCCGTTGACGCGAACCTCGCCGAGCTGCACGTCAACCTCTACCTCTGCGGCGCCGGTCACCGCCGGGCGGCCCATGCCGCGGGCGACTAGCGCGGCATGGCTCGCCTTGCCGCCCTCGCTCGTGAGGATGCCGCGCGCCGCGAAGAAGCCGGCGACGTCGTCGGCCTCGGTGAACGAGCGCACGAGGATCACCTCGCGCCCTTCGCCAGCCGCGCTCACCGCGTCGGCGGCGCTCAGCGCGATCTCGCCCTTGGCCGCGCCCGGGGAGGCGGCCACTCCGGTCGCGATCACCTCGTAGTCGGTGCTCGGGTCGAACGTCGGGTGCAACAGCGCGTCCAGCGTCGAGGGGTCGATCGTCGCGATCGCCTGTTCCCGATCCAGCAGACCCTCGGAGACAGCGTCCACGGCGAAGCGCACAGCAGCCTGCGCGGGGCGCTTCGCGTTGCGCGTCTGCAGCATGTACAAGCGCTCCTCCTGCACCGTGAACTCGGTGTCCTGCATGTCGCCGTAGTGGCGCTCGAGCGTTCCCAAGATGTCCATCAGCTGCTCGTGGACATCCGGCAGCCACGCGCGCAGCTCGCGGATGTCGCGCGGGGTGCGTACGCCCGAGACGACGTCCTCGCCCTGCGCGTTCGCGAGGAAGTCCCCGGACGGCTCGGGTGCGCCCGTGACCTCGTCGCGCGAGAACGCGACGCCGCTACCGCTGCTCTCGCCGAGGTTGCCGAACACCATCTGCTGGACGTTCACAGCCGTGCCCCACTCGTCGGGGATGCGGTTGATGCGGCGGTAGGCGACCGCGCGCTCGCCCTGCCAGGAGTCGAACACCGCGCGGATCGCCTGTGTGAGCTGCTCGCGCGGGTCTGAGGGGAACTCGTAGAAGCTCTGGAACTCGCGCGTCAACGCGATCAGCGCGTCGACGTCTAGCTCCGTGTCGAGCGCCACGCCCCGCTCGGCCTTGCGCGCGGCGATCGCCTGCTCGAAGCGCTCGCCCGGCACGCCGAGCACGACGTTGCCGTACATCTGCACGAAGCGCCGGTAGGAGTCCCACGCGAAGCGCTCGTTGCGCGTGCGCTGTGCGAGGCCTACCACCGTCTCGTCGTTGAGCCCGAGGTTGAGCACCGTGTCGAGCATCCCCGGCATCGACTCGCGCGCCCCGGAGCGCACCGACACGAGCAGCGGATCTGCCGGGTCTCCCAGGCGCCTGCCCGCCAGCGCCTCGAGCCGCTCGAGCGCGTCTGCGACCTCGCGCTCGAGACCGTTGGGGAAGCCGCCCTCAGCGCGCATGTAGGCGACGCACGCCTCCGTCGTGATCGTGAACCCGCCCGGCACGCGCTCGGCGCCGAGCACGCGCGTCATCTCCGCGACGTTCGCGCCCTTGCCGCCCAGCAGATCGCGCATCGAGCGTGAGCCGTCGGCGAAATCCACCACCCAGGTGGCGGCGGAGGTGTGGGGAAGGTCGGTCAAAGCTGGGACGCTGGGCAAGACGAGCGAAGTCTCCGAGGCATTCTCCCGCATACCGACATGTCAAGCCTCTACCCGGGACACGCTCGCTCAACCGATATTAGGATGGTCCCGCGATGGACCCCGAGCTCCAGACGCTGCTTGCGACCCTCTACGAGGAGGGGCGCGGTCACGACGCGAGCACCGCGGACCGTCGCGAGCGCCTGCGCAACGTCGAGCCCGAGAGCGCTCGTCTGCTCGGGGTGCTCATACGCGCGCTCCGGCCTCGCGGCATCCTCGAGCTGGGCACCTCCAACGGCTACTCCACGATCTGGCTCGCCGATGCCGCTAGGGCGGTTGCCGCACGCTTGATCAGCGTCGAGGTGGATCCCGGCCGTGCCGAGCAGGCCGAGCAGAACCTGCAGCGCGCCGGACTGCGCGAGCACGTCGAGCTTCGCCTCGAGGATGCGCTCGAGACGCTCGCGGGTGCGGCCGAGAGCTCGTGGGACGTGATCTTCCTGGACGCCGAACGGCCCGCCTACCCGAGCTACTGGCCCGACCTCCTGCGCACGCTTCGCCCGGGCGGCCTGCTCGTCATCGACAACGCGATCTCCCACGAGCAGGAGCTGACCGGGTTTCGCGAGCTGGTCGAGCGCGATGAGCGCGTGATGGACTCGCTCGTGCCAATCGGCGCCGGGATGCTGCTGGTCGTCAAGCACCCGCCGACGCCGGCGGCGGCTCGCTAGATTCCTCTCGGTGCCGCCTGCCCCCCCAGACGACGCAGATCAGCAGCAGCTGCCAATGCCGCGAGCAAGCGGGGACGACGCGGCCGCCGTCTCCGTGCGCGGGCTCGTCAAGTCCTATGGCGACGTGAAGGCGCTCGTCGGCGTCGACCTCGACGTCTCACATGGAACGGTGCTCGGCCTGCTCGGGCCCAACGGCGCGGGCAAGACGACGATCATCCGCATCCTCACGACGCTGCTGCGACCCGATGCCGGCAGCGCACGCGTCGCGGGACTCGACGTCGTCGCAGACGCCGCGAAGCTGCGCGAGCGGATCGGGCTCGCCGGCCAGTACGCGGCGGTCGACGAGAACCTGACGGGGCTCGAGAACCTCACTATGGTCGGGCGCCTGTACGGCGAGTCGCGCGCGCGTGCCAAGCGGCGCGGCCATGAGCTGCTCGAGCGCTTCGAATTGCTCGACGCCGCCAAACGGCCCACTAAGACCTACTCGGGCGGCATGCGCCGGCGCCTGGACCTCGCCGCGGCGCTCGTAGCCAAGCCCCCGGTGCTGTTCCTCGACGAGCCGACGACGGGGCTCGATCCCCGCAGCCGGCTGCAGCTGTGGGAGACGATCGAGGGCCTGGTCGCCGACGGCACGACCGTGCTGCTGACGACGCAATACCTCGACGAGGCCGACCGGCTCGCGAGCGAGATCGCGGTGATCGACCACGGCAGGGTGATCGCGGGAGGCACGCCGGATGAGCTCAAGGATCGCGTCGGCGGCGAGCGCCTGGAGATCCGCCTCGACGAGGCGGCGCGCGCGCAGGCTGCGGCCGACGCGCTCGCGTCGATGTCGGACGAGCCGCCGGGCGTCGACGGCGATCTGGTGACTGTGGGCGTTCGCCGGCGGGGCGGCGCGATCGTCGAGGCCGTGCGCCTGCTCGACGATGCCGGCGTCGGCGTCGAAGACATCGCGCTGCGTCGCCCCACGCTCGACGACGTGTTCCTGTCGCTGACCGGCCACGCGGCCGAAGCGGCCGAGGACGAGCAGGCGGCGGCGTGAGGCGCCTCTTCACCGACACGCTCGTGATCGCCGAGCGCAACCTCGTACGGCTGCCGCGAGCACCCGAGCTCCTGGTCGCGTTCACGGTGCAGCCGATCATGTTCGTGCTGCTGTTCCGCTACGTGTTCGGAGGCGCGATCAAGACGCCCGGCTTCAGCTACGCCGACTTTCTGATCCCGGGGATCATCGTGCAGAACATCGCCTTCGGCGGCTTCGTCACGGCGCTCGGCCTCAACGAGGACCTGCACAAGGGCCTGATCGATCGCTTCCGCTCGCTGCCGATGGCGCGCGCGGCGGTGCTCGCGGGGCGCACGCTTGCGGACGTCGTCACGAATGGTCTGTCGGCGTCGATCCTCGTGATCACGGGGCTGATCATCGGGTTCTCGTTTCACACGAGCGTGCTCGAGGCGCTCGCCGGCGGCGGGCTGCTGCTGCTGTTCGGCTACGCGTTCTCGTGGGTGTTCGCGTTTCTCGGCATGCTCGTCTCCTCGGCCGAGGCGGCCAACTCGGTCGGCTTCATCGCCGTCTTCCCGTTGACGTTCATCTCCTCGGCGTTCGTGCCGGTGAAGTCGATGCCATCCGTGCTGCGCGCTTTCGCGGAAGTTAACCCATTCACGATCACCGTCGACGCGATGCGCTCGCTGTGGCTTGGGGCCCCGGCCGGCAACGACGTCTGGGGCGCCGCCGTGTGGGCACTTGCGATCATCGTCGTGTTCGCGCCGCTCGCGGTCGCGCGCTACCGCCGCGCGGCAGGCCAGTAGCTTCCGGCTGCCGCGGCGAGCATCGGCGTGTGGTGGGCAGTGGCGCGCGGCGAGCGCGGCGTGCGGCGAGCCGGCGGTGACGGCGGCGCAAAGCGGATTGCACGCCGTCCGACGCGACACCTAGCGTGGCGAACAGATGTTCGACGACACTGGTGCGGCGCCCTGGCTCGACGGGCTCAACGCGGAGCAGCGCGAGGCCGTGACATACGCGGGCGGGCCGCTGCTGATCCTCGCCGGCGCCGGCACCGGCAAGACGACGACCCTGTGCGCACGCGTTGCGTGGCTGCTGGCCGAGGGCGTGCCCGCCGAGCGGATCCTGCTGCTGACGTTCACGCGGCGCGCGGCGCGCGAGATGGTCGATCGCGCGCGCGCGTTGGCGGAGCGCGTGGCGCCGCACGCGGGCGCGGTCGTCGGCGGCACGTTCCACTCGATCGCGCACCGGATGGTGCGCATGCACGCCTCCTCGCTCGGACTGCAGCCGGGCTTCGGCGTGCTCGACGCGGGCGACGCGGCCGACCTGCTCGACTACGTGCGCGAGGAGCAGGGTCATGCGCGCAGCGCCCGGCGTTTCCCGCGCGCGCAGACGATGCTCGACATCTACTCGCGCACCGTCAACGCGCAGACGCCCCTGCAGCAGGTGCTCGCCGAATCCTTTCCGTGGTGTGCCGAGCATCGCCAGGCGCTCGCTGAGATCTTTCGCGCCTATGGGGCGCGCAAGCGCGCGCTCGGAGTGATCGACCTCGACGATCTACTGCTGTACTGGCGCGCGCTCGCGAGCGACGAGGTGCTCGGGCCGCGCATCGCCGACGCGTTCGATCACGTGCTCGTCGACGAGTACCAGGACGTCAACGGCCTGCAGGTACAGATCGTCCGCGGCCTGCGCGGCGGGCGCCCGGGGCTGACCGTCGTCGGCGACGACTTCCAGGCGATCTACGGGTTTCGCGCGGCCAGCGCCCGCCACATCCTCGACTTCCCCGAGCAGTTCCCGGGCACCCACACGGTCACGCTCGAGCGCAACTACCGCTCGACCGCGCCGATCCTCGCGGTCGCGAACGCCGTCTCCGCCCAGGATCGGCTCGGTTTCCCCAAGCGGTTGTGGACCGAGCGCGAGGGCGGGCAGCCGCCAGAGCTGGCGTTTCCGCGCGACGAAGGCGAGCAGGCGGGGGAGGTGTGCGAGCGGGTGCTGGCCGCGCGCGAGGAGGGGATGGACCTGCGCGCCCAGGCGGTGCTGTTCCGCACCGGCCACGACTCCGACCTGCTGGAGCTCGAGCTGACACGACGCGGGATTCCGTTCGTCAAGTACGGCGGGCTGCGCTATCTCGAGGCGGCCCACGTTAAGGACTTCATCGCGCTGCTGCGGCTGACCGACAACCCCGCCGACGAGGTCAGCTGGTTTCGCCTGCTGCAGCTGCTCGACGGCGTCGGCCCGATCCGCGCCCGCCGTGTGCTCGACTCGCTGCGTCCAAGCGACGGCGCCGCGCCCGAGCTGGGCCGCTGGGCGCAGGCTCAGGCGCACGTGCCAGCCGACTCGCTCGAGCACGCCGGCGCGCTGATCGACGCGCTCGCCGCCGCCGGCGCTGGCTCGTCCGCGAGCACCGGCGCGCAGGTCGAGCGCCTGTGCGCGGCGATCGCCCCGCTGATCCGCCTACGCTACGCCGACGGGGCGGTGCGCGTCTCGGATCTCGATCAGCTCGTGGCGCTCGCGCGCGGCGCTGAGGACATCCGCCACTTCGTCTCCGAGCTGGTGCTCGACCCGCCTGCGTCAAGCGCCGACTTCGCGGTACCGCCGCACCTCGACGACGACTACCTGGTGCTCAGCACGGTGCACTCGGCCAAGGGCCTGGAGTGGGACGCCGTCCATCTGATCGGCGCCTACGACGGCAACTTCCCCGCGGACATGGCCGCGAGCACCGAGGAGAGCATCGCCGAGGAGCGGCGGCTGTTCTACGTGGCGCTCACGCGCGCGCGCCGCCGCCTGCACGTCTACGTCCCGTTTCGCTACTACCACCGCCCGCGCGGCCGCGACGACGCGCACGGCTACGGTCAGGCGTCGCGCTTCCTAACCGATGCGGTCCAGGGCCTGTTCGGCATCACACGCAGACCCGAGGCGGTGGCGCCGAGCAGTGGTCAGGCGCAGCCAGAGCGCCAAATCGAGGTATCGGTCGATGCGCTGTTCGCTTGACGCAAACGATGACCGCTTACCAAGACCTGGCACCTGCCGGGCTCGAGCGACCCGCGACGGTGAGCAGACCGCGATCGCGGCTGTTGCGCTCTCTACGGCTCTAGTACAGGTCCACAAGACATAACTAAAGGATACAGCATCGCTGTGCTCGTCCCTCTATATCGGTTTGCAGGAAGTTTAGGCTTTAGCACCATGGGAGAGCTAGTCGGATTCCTCACGCTCGCCGGCTTGGGCGACGTCGCCCAAGCCGGCATTGCTGTCACGGGCGCTCTCGCGTTCCTCGGGGCCGCTTGGCAAATCTCGATCAGCCGAGCGAGCGCGAAACGTGCGCGCGTGTACGAATACGCTGATCGTTTCAATCAGCCGGAGATCATTCGAGCTTCCGCGCATTTTGCGGAGTACTGGAAGGACCACTCGTACGCGGGCTACAAGGAACTCGAACTCGCGAAGCAGATGGAGTGGCGGATGCTGCCGAACATCATCGAGGAGGTGGCGTACCTCTACAACAGGAGACTTCTCGACCGTAACGTGGCGGCAGAGCTCTTGGGGATCTACATCGAGCGACTGTGGACGGTCGGCAAACCACTGACCGATGGCCTGCGAGAGGAGCGGAGGCCTGACATTTACACCGAGTGGGAGGAGATGCAGGAAGATACGCCTAGACGCCAGATCAAGGGATTCCGCAAGGCCAAGCGGAGACGTGCGCGGCACAGATTCTTCCGGCGCCTGTTCAAACGACCCAGTTGATATCGCGCTCGGGAAGCATCCGGCGTCACTCGCCAGCTGCCGCGTGCGCCGGTCCCGCGATCACTTGCTGCAGCCGACGCGCAGCGTCGAGGTGGTCGCCTGTCCAGATCATCCGTACCGCGGTCGCGCTTGCCCCGCCGTCCTCGGCGCGCAGGTCGTGGCGCACCGCGTCCACCAGCCGCGCGTCGGCCGCCCTGTCGTGGGGCAGCGGCCGCGGCGGTGCGTGTCCGGTCAGGAGATCTCCGGCGAGCTCGTCATACCACCCCTTCACCGCCTCGCTCGCCTGCAGCAGCTCCTGCCGCGCCACCTCGCGGTCGCCGGCCGCTGAGCCGTCCTCGCGTTGCCACAGCTCGAGGACGGCGTCGGCCGCGAGGCGCAGGCCGCCGACGCCGGTCACGAGGCTGGTGATCTCGGCGAGCGCGAGGGGCTTGGCGCCACGCTCGATCAGATATCCGCGATAGGCGTCGTCGAGCCGCCGCGCGGCGGCGGCCGCGCGGTCGGCGTCCTCGACGGGCGCATCCAGCGAGGTGGCTTTCGCATCGCAACGAAGCGTGCCGTACTCCACGGCGCTCGCGAGGTAGCCGGCGCTGTATAGGTAGGCGTCGGCGAGTGCTCGTCGCAGCGCCGCGCCGGCGCCGCGCGGCCAGAACAGCAGCCCCACCGCGAGGCTCACCGCGCAACCGAGGGCGATGTCCTCGACCCGCAGCAATCCGACGCGCCAGCCCGTCGGCTGGATGATGTTGAACAGGAACACCAGCGTCAGCGTGAACGCGGCCTGGCCGGCGGCGAACGAGATCGCCGCCGGCGCGACGCCGGCAAACAGGATCGCCAGGGGCAGCAGGAACCACAGCAAGGTTGTGTTCGTCCCGATCACGGTCAAGAGTGCAGCGCCGACGATGAACCCGACGACCGTGCCACCCAGCCCGCGCAGCGCGGTCTGTCCCGTGTTCAGCGCGTTCGAGCGCAGCACCGAGAGCGTGCCGAGCACCACCCAGAAGGAGTGCTGCACGCCGGTCTCGTTGGCGACGAAGACGGCGAGCCCGAGCGCGACCGCGCCGCGCACGCTGTTGTGCAGCCACACGGAATTGCGGTCGACGTGCGCGCCGGCGCGCTGCTGGGCCGCCGACAACGTCCCCGCCAGCCCCTCGGGCTGGCGCCCGAGCAGCCGCTGGCGCCAGCCGCGGCGCTCGGCCGCTGCCGTGAGGTCGATGTTGTGGGCGATCGTCGACACCGCAAAGGCCAGCTCCTGAGCGCGGAAGCTCGGGTCCAGGGAGGTGATGAACTCGCTGATGCGCGCCTCGACCGTGTCGGCCTCGGTTACACCGTGCGCCGCGCGTACCGGCAGAAATGCGGTCGCGCTCCGCTCCAGCCTGTCGGCCGCTTCGCTGAGCTCGCTGATCGCAGCGTGCAGTTCCTGGCAGTCTCCACCCGTCAAAGCGAGTAGCTCCGCGCTCTGTTCGAGTACGGCGGCCGCGGCGACCTTGACCGCGCATGCCGCATGATTGGCCGGCGTGTGCTCGGCCGGCTTGGCGGACTCGACGACGATCGCGTCCAGCCAGATCAGCTCGTCGACCAGGCGCACGACCGTTCGCGCGGCGGTGCTGAGGCTCGTCGGACGAAAGGGAGTCGTAAGAAAGCTGCGCCGCAGTGCGGCGATCGCGTTCTCAGCCTGCTCGATCGCATGCTCGCGATCGCGCGCGAACGCCTCATCGGCGTCGCTCATCGTGTAGGCGGCCTCGGCGCGCAGCCTCGCCGCCAGCGCCCTGCATGCATCGATCGCCGCATCGCGCAGCGGGCCGCGAGTCGGCGCCGGCCACAGCCCGATCGCGACCAGCCCGGCGGCCGCGGCGAGGCCCCAGCCGGCGAGGCGATCGGGTATCGAGGAGACGGGGCCGGAGACCGTGACCGGCAGGATGAACGCGAGCAGCAGCGACGTAGTGGCCCCGGCCAGCACCGAGCTCACGACGCCGGCGAAGATCACCGCGAAGCCGACGAGCGCCGTCGTGACCGCCGCCAGCCACACGTTCTGGGAGACCAGCGTGCCGAGGCAGACGAAGGCACAGCCCGCGAGCGCTAGCGTTGCTTGCGAGAGCAGGCGCTCGCGCGGCGGGCCGCCGAAGTCGACCAGCAGCAGCATCGCGAAGGAGCCGAACGCCGCGAACGTGGCCAGCACGGGATCGGCGAGGACCTTGTCGCCGAGAGCGAACATCGCCGGCATCACGATCGCCGTGCGCGCGGCGCGGCGGAGCGCCACGAGGTCGCGGTCGCGCTTGGCGAGCCAGCGCAGCGGATGGGCCAGCGCGGCTGCGCTCACGCCGGCGCGACCGCCTTGGCCGTCAGGCGCGCGCGGCCACGGGCGGCCGTCACAGCCGCGGTCAGGGTCGCGACGTCGTAGGCGCCATAGTGGCGGCGCCCGTTGATGAAGAACGTCGGCGTGCCGGAGACGCCACTCTCGTCGGCGCCCGCGACGTCCTCGCTCACGCGCGCTGCGTACTCGCGGCGGTGCAGCTCAGCGATCATGCGGTCGGAGTCGAGCCCGATCTCCTTGGCGTACTCGGCGATGTGCGAGGCGCGCAGGTCGCCCTGATGGCCGAGCAGGGTGTCGTGCATCTCCCAGAAATGGCCCCGCGCGGCGGCTGCCTCCGATGCCTCGGCCGCGATCTGGGCGTTCGGGTGCACGTCGTTGAGGGGGAGGTGGCGCCAGACGTAGCGCAGGTCGTCGTCGAAGGAGGCGAGCAGCTCGCGCATCACCTGCTCGGCCTGCCCGCAGTACGGGCACTCGAAGTCGCCGTACTCGACGAGCGTCACCGGCGCGTCCTCGGCGCCGCGGATGTGGTCGCGCTCGGGATCGACCTCCCTGGAGAGGTCGAGGATGTCCTCGGCGGTTCCCGCGATCTGCCGTGCGCGCACGCTCGCGGGCAGGCGTCTGACGATCCGCAGCACCGACCAGGCGAGCAGCGGCGCGAGCACCACCGAGCCGAGCGCGCCGAGCTTGGCCTCCGCGAGATGCTGCCCGCTGAAGGCGAGGCTCGAGATCAGCAGCGAGACGGTGAAGCCGATGCCGGCGAAGGCACCGCCCGCGGCGAGCAGCGGCGGGCTCAGGGGCGAGCGCGGCCCGCGCACCGCCGGTCGCGAGGCAAGCCACGAGGCGCCGGCGATCCCGACCGGCTTGCCGAGCAGGTAGCCGAGGAGGATGCCGAGGGTGATCGGCGATTCGATCGCGCCTTCGAGCAGCCGCCCGGTGACGTGCACGCCGGCGTTGGCGAGCGCGAACAGTGGCACGATCACGTACCCCGTCCAGGGATGCAGGCCATACTGGAGGCGCTCGTTCGGCGAGATCGCCGAGAGCACGCTCTGCTGGGCCGAGCGCGCGAGCTCGGGCGTCGGCTGCTCGCGAAACGAGCGCGTCACGTCGGTCGCGCGCTCGAGATCCTCACGCGAGGGTGGATAGGCGCTCGTCGCGAGCCCGACCGCGAGGCCCGAGATGACAGGGTCGACGCCCGACTTGAACATCGCGATCCAGATAGCCACGCCGAGGGCCACCGACACCGGCCCGCGCCATTGCGGCGCATATCGCAGGCCCAGCAACACGCCGAACAACGCCACGGCGATCGCCAGTGCGGGCACCGACAAGTGCGCGGTGTAGGCGACCGCGATGACGAGCAGCGCGCACAGGTCGTCGACGACCGCCAATGTCAGCAGGAACACGCGCAGCCGCGTTGCGGCCCGCGGCGTCAGCAGCGCCACGGCGCCGAGCGCGAATGCGGTGTCGGTCGACATCGCGGCGCCCCAGCCGTGCGCGCCGGGGCCGCCCGCGTTGAACGCGAGGTAGATCGCGACGGGCACGCTCATGCCGCCGAGCGCCGCCATCACGGGGATCGTCAGGCGCTGGCGCTCGCGTAGCTCACCGAGATCGAGCTCGCGCTTGGCCTCCAGCCCAACGACGAGGAAGAACAGCGTCATCAGCCCCTCGTTGACCCAGTGGCGCAGGTCCATCGAGATGCCGCTGCCACCCAGCGTCACCGCGAGTCGCGTGCTCCACAGCGACGTATATGAATGCGACCAGGGGGAGTTGGCCCAGACCAGCGCCAGGATCGTGCCCGCCAGCAGCACGCTTGCGCCGCCGGTCTCCGTGCCGAGGAAGTCGCGGACCGGCGCGGCCAGGTTCCGCGCCCAGGCGGTACGGCCGGCGAACGGTGCGGCATCAGCTCCAGGGTCTGTTGTCAAGCCACGCATAGAATGCCCGAAGATGCGCTGCTTCGGCGAGGGCGATTCGTTGATGGAGGCCTACCACGACGAGGAGTGGGGGATGCCGGTACTCGACGAGCGTGGCCTGTTCGAGCGGATGTGCCTCGAGGCGTTCCAGTCGGGTCTGTCGTGGCGCACGATCCTTAACAAGCGCGATGCGTTCCGTGCTGCATTCGCGGGCTTCGATCCCGACGCCGTGGCGCGCTTCGGCGACGCTGACATCGCGCGCCTGTTGGCGGACGCGGGGATCGTTCGCAACCGCGCGAAGATCGAGGCGACGCTCGCAAACGCTCGCGCGACCGTGGCGCTGCGCGGCAGCGGCGAACCGCTGGAGGCAGTGATCAGACGCCACGCCCCCGCGCCTCAGCAACCGGCGCCGGTCGCCTGGACAGACGCGCGCTCGAAGACGCCGGAGACGATCGCGCTTGCGCGTGAGCTCAAGCGCGCGGACTTCCGCTTTGTCGGTCCGACGACGCTGTACGCGCTGATGCAGGCCTGCGGCTTGGTCAACGACCATCTCGCCGGCTGTCCGACGCGAGCCGGGGTCGAGCGCGCGCGCCGAGCGGCCGGCCTGTAGGCGCCTGCCCGCGCGGACGAACTCTCATCGGCTGGGAGGCCGCGAGAGCCTGCGCCGCTGACGCATGCTAATCTAAGATCATTAGGCAAACTCCTAGGAGGTATAGGCAATGAAGGTCACCGCTGTC
>Ga0182015_10006193_pt1 | contig 12113 bp, 11 predicted proteins | sample 712P3MmetaG_FD_120478 | JGI IMG/M metagenome (GOLD analysis project Ga0182015, IMG submission 120478) | Permafrost microbial communities from Stordalen Mire, Sweden - 712P3M metaG | ecosystem: Environmental > Terrestrial > Soil > Wetlands > Permafrost | place: Sweden: Stordalen | collected...
CAGGCAACGGCACGGTGCCGGATGCGCACGATCCCTCAAAGCGTCACGCGCCATCCATGCTGACCACTGACCTAGCCTTGCGGGTGGACCCTGCTTACGGAAAGATTTCCCGGCGCTTCTACGAGCATCCGGACCAGTTCGCAGACGCGTTTGCCCGGGCGTGGTTCAAACTCACGCACCGCGATATGGGTCCGATCGTGCGTTATCTCGGCCCGCTGGTTCCGAAGGAGGCGCTACCCTGGCAAGACCCAATCCCCGCTGTGAATCATCCGCTGATCGGGGAGCAGGACATTGCTGCACTGAAGGCGAAAATCCTCGCGTCCGGCCTGGCCGTCTCCCAGTTGGTCTCGACGGCTTGGGCATCGGCGTCGACGTTCCGCGGCTCTGATAAGCGCGGTGGAGCGAACGGCGCGCGCATTCGCCTCGCGCCGCAAAAGGACTGGGAAGTCAACCAGCCGGCTGAACTGGCGAAGGTGCTGCAGAAGCTGGAAGCGATCCAGAAGGAATTCAACGCTTCACAATCTGGCGGGAAAAAGGTCTCGCTGGCTGACCTGATCGTTCTCGGCGGCGATGCGGCGATCGAGAAAGCCGCGAAGAACGCCGGGCACGACGTGAAAATCCCGTTCACGCCGGGGCGCATGGACGCGTCGCAAGAGCACACTGACGTCGACTCCTTCGAACCGCTCGAACCGACCGCGGATGGGTTCCGCAACTATCTCCGCGGCAAGCAGCGCCTATCGGCTGAGGAGCTATTGGTGGATCGGGCGCAATTGCTGAAGCTGACGGCGCCTGAGATGACGGTCCTCGTCGGTGGCCTGCGCGTCCTTGGCGCAAATGCCGGGAAGTCCACGCACGGCGTCTTTACCAGGCGGCCAGAGACGCTGACCAACGATTTCTTCGTCAACCTGCTCGACATGAACACGCAATGGCAGTTGTCCAACGATTCCAATGGTTCTGGAACCGTGTACGAGGGACGCGACCGGAAGACGAATGAGCTCAAGTGGACCGGCACCCGTGTCGACCTGATCTTCGGTTCGCACTCGCAGCTGCGCGCCCTCGCGGAAGTCTACGCGTGCACTGACTCCAAGGAGAAGTTTGCGAAAGATTTCGTGGCGGCATGGAGTAAGGTGATGGACCACGATCGCTTCGAGGTGGCCTGAGCTCCGCGGAAGAGAGAAGGGGGGACAGTCACGTCTGTCCCCGAATTCCTATCAAATCCGAATCGCCGGGACGGCCCAACCTCGTCGCAATCGTGTATCTGGAATGTCGTCGGCGCCGGGTTAAAGTTGCTTTTCAGGACGCTTCGAAATCGAGACTGTCCCACGCTCGTCCGCGCGTTCCCACGTGATTGTGAGGCTCCAGCCCCACAATTCGATAAGCATGGGAAATTCCGTGGGGGCTCTCACTGCTCGGAATATGCTCGACGTGAACCAGGGAGAGTGACGCCAGGAAACTTATGGCGGACTTGATCCTGACGCCTAATATTCGTGTATTCCTCGATCTTTTCGTGTCCGATATTCGTGATGTTGGTGGTTCGGTTTCGCCGTGCGACAATCAGGAGGAAAAGCTTCAGCGCGTCGAGCTCTGCAACCCTGCGGAGCCGAAAGTCCATGAACGCGGCAATCGTTCCCGAAGAATACATGCTCTTGAGAGGAAGCTTGGCCCATCCGGCGGAAACATTGTAATAAGCGAGTTTGTAAATGCTGCGAGCGTCGTCTGGTTCACGTTCAATGACCTTAGTGTTTTCCAATGCGTCAAGACCCTTGGAAACTTTCGCACGACTCAGGCCGGTCAGCGCGCAAAAGTAATCGATTGGATCAACCATGGGCGGCTTGACTTCTCTTCCGTGGGAATGAACGCTCCGTCTGTTCCCAGATTTTCCTAATTGGTGGTCGGTTTGTGGGTTGGATTTCCTTTTGGCGGCACAGTCCGCGATTTGGCGGTCTGTATCACCTTCCCCTATTCCACATTTGCAGCCGGATAATCCTCGACGTATTCCTCCCCGTTGCAACCGTAATAGGTGACCGTGCGCGCGTCAAAATCGACATCGTAACGGACGACTCCCGCACGCCACGACGCCGACAGGAATTCGGGGAAGGTGCTCTCGCCGGCCTGGTCGGTTCGCAGAGCCCGGATGAGTGCATCCCGATCGAACGCGGGCACGTCGGCCGTGCCGGATACCAGCGGGGCGCCCTGGTTCACGACCGGTCCCTCTTGGGTGAGATAGAGGCTCTGACAAGACGGCAGGGACCATTGATTGCGCCTGATTCCCGCCCTCCGGAGAGTCTCAGCCAGGTATGGAAAGCCTGCTATCTTGGGGCGGCCGGCCATGGCGCGCTTCTGGGCGGCTTGCAGGGTTTCGATTGCTTTACTCATTTACGTCTCCTCCATGATCTGTTTGAGGGGCTGGCCCACCCTTGTTGTTTTGCTTTCTTCATTAGCCATTGAGGTTGCCCCACCCCTTCGACTCCGCCGAGGACAGGTTTGAAACTGAGTGCTCGTCTGAAGACGCTATATTTCGACGTTCAGGAGCGGGCCACCCGCCACAGCCGCACTGGTTCGCACAACCGCACTGGTTCGCACAACCGCACTGGTGCCGTTTTGCTCAGCCCGAAACGGTTGGTTCCACAGATCGAGCGAAGCCGGGCGGTAAGCGCCATTTGCTCTGTGACGGCAATGGAATCCCGCTGGTTATCCAACTCGCCGGCGCCGATCGGAATGACCCCCAGCAAGCCCTGGCACTCGTTGACGCGAACTCATTGTTTCACTTCGCCGGCGTACTCGGGATTGCATGCGGGGGCTCGGCGGCGATAGGTCTGCTGGAGTCGGCGCAGCCAAAGCAGCTCGGTGCGAAACTGCAAAATTGTCAGCGTGACCATCCACACGGCTTCGTGGAACTCGTGGCCGACCTCTCGAAGAATTGACCTGAGCGTGGCTTTCTCGAGCGCAAGCTCTTGGCGCAGAAACGCGGCCCGGCGGCGAAGCTGGCGGGCGAAGACCCCGGGGCGGGCTTGCCAGGAGAGAGCCATCCAGGTGAGGAATGGCGGCCGCTCGCGCTGCGTGGTCCAGGTGTCGCGTTCGAGCGCGTCGGCGAGGGCGGAGCGGCCGCGGGGCGTGGTGGCGTAAACCTTGCGCTCGGGGCCGGCGATAGCTTCATCGGATTCCGCTTCGCGGATCAGGCCTAGGCGGGCCAGTTTTTCGAGCGAGTAATACACCTGGGGCTTCGAGATGGCGGCCCAGTCGCGGACTTCGCGGCGCTCGAGTTCGAGGTTGGCTTGGTAGCCGTGCATCGAGCGCTCGGCCAGCAGGCTCAGCAGGACCAGGTCGGGTGTAGTCAGGCTGCTGCGTTCGCGTTTACTTGCGGGCATCGCGGGCCTTTCGCTTGCGGCTCCAGTTCCACCAATTGCGTTGTTCGCTCGGGAGACGCGGATTGCGCGCTTGCGCCACGGCTGCGCTAAAGACATCCAAGCAGCAGATGTCGACCGGCTCGCCGGTCCTGAGGCAGAGGCGCTCGTATAGCTTTTCGGGATTCTGGCGGGCGAGCTGAGCGACACTGCGAATGCCGAGTAACTCGAAATCGCGAAGCATGGCGGGGCCGACGGAAACCAGATCTGCGAGATGGCGTTCGGTCGATGGCATGAACTTTCTCCTTGACGAGGGCAAAATGATGGTGCTAGCGTTGGCTAGTCTAAGTTAGACTAGTTACGCTGTCAAGCAGGAAATGCCGCGCGTGTTGCCATTCTTGCGATGGCTGCCTGGCGTTCCTCGCGAGCGCTACGACGGGCGCCCTGAAGCCGGAGGAGAAGAAAGCGATGAGCGTGAAAAAGATTACCCCTGTACTGTTTGCCGCCGAAATCGAACCGTGTCTGAAGTTCTGGGTGGAACGATTCGGATTTGAGAAAACGGTCGAAGTACCCGAAAGCAACAAGCTCGGGTTTGCGATCGTGCAGGAGGGCGACGTCGAGTTGATGTATCAATCGTACGCCAGCGCAGACAAGGATGCGCCGGCGGCTGCGGCACAAGCGGTGAGGAAGGGGGCGACGTTTCTATACGTGGAGGTCGAAAACCTCGAGGAGACCATTGGAAGCCTGAAGGGTATCGAGGTCGTGATGCCGGTGCGGACTACGTTCTATGGAGCGCGAGAGATTGTCGTGAAAGATCCGGCAGGGCATTTTGTGACGTTCGCGCAGATGAGTGCCGCGCCGCAGAAGTGAATTTCTCGCGCCGAGAAAGCTTGTCTATAGGTGCCCTGACAAAACGGTAGCCCGGATGTAACCAGAAAATTGTTGGGCCATCGGTTAGACTCGAAACGAGCGCCCAATGCCCATGAATCCAATCGATCGCCTGAAGATACTCATCAACTCCTCCACTCCGATCGTGGTGATGGAAACGGTCGAGGAAGTTCGCGCGCTCTCCCTGGTGCGCACGGCCTGTTCGGATCTGAGTTTAGCCGTCTTCGAATGGTCCATCGCCGACGGTCTCGTGCGCTCCGGGAGCGGTGCCGCCGCTCCGCAGGCGGTTGTTCAGGGCCATCTTGACAAGACGACTCTGGCGGAAGCCGATTCGAAAACCACCGGGTACAACAAAGCGATGTATAACACTGCCGACCCGGTGCAAGCGCTCGCAAACTTGGAGACCATGACGATCGAGGCAGTATTCGTGCTGAAGGATTTTCATCGGCACATGGACAACCCGGTCGTGGTACGCCGCCTGCGCGACGTGGGACAGAAATTTTCCGCGAACCGAAGGACCCTGGTGCTAACCGCCCCCGCCATCGAGATGCCGCCCGAGCTGGCCAGCCTGGTGGAATTTCTAGATCTGCCCCTGCCCGACCGCGATCGCCTGTGCGAGATTATCCGCGAGACATACACCCGCCTGGCCGGTACCCGCACCCTGAAGCTCCAGCTCGATGCTGACGGCGTGGAGAGGATGGCCGTAAATCTGCGCGGACTGACGGAAGAAGCAGCCGAACGCGCCATCTCGCAGACCCTGGTCGGACGCCTGGCGCTTTCACCCGACTGCGTCACGGATGTGCTCGAGGCCAAGAAGGCGTTGCTGAAGCGCTCGGAAATGCTGGAGTTTGTGGACGCGACAGACACCATGGCCAGCGTCGGTGGCCTTGCGAACATGAAGCGCTGGCTCGAGCAGCGCCGAGGCGCATGGGAGGACAGCGCCCTCAAGTTCGGCCTCGATCCGCCGAAAGGGGTCATCATTCTGGGTGTGCAGGGATGCGGCAAGAGTCTCTGTGCCCGAGCCGTAGCCGGAGAATGGAAACTGCCGCTGGTGAAGTTCGATACCGCTGCCGTGTATGACAAATTCATCGGCGAGACGGAAAAGCGTATCCAGAGGGTGTTCCGAGTAGCCGAGGGCCTGGCACCCTGCGTGTTATGGATTGACGAACTGGAAAAAGTCTTCGCGGGAAGCGCCCCGGATTCCGCATCTGCCGACGCAGGCGTTTCGTCACGCCTGCTGGCGTCGTTTCTTTCCTGGATGCAGGAGCGCAAGCCCGCGGTCTTCGTAGCCGCCACCTGCAACAACGTAAGCGTGCTGCCGCCGGAGTTGATTCGCAAGGGACGCTTCGATGAACTCTTCTTCGTGGACCTGCCGAGCGGGGACGAAAGAAAACAGGTATTGTCCATTCAGCTGACAAAGCGCAAACGTAATCCAGCCGACTACGATCTGGATCGAGTCGCAGCCGCAGCCAAAGGCTTCTCTGGAGCGGAAATCGAATCAGCCCTGCAAAGCGCTCTCTACGCGGCCTTTGCTCGCAAGCAGGAACTGAGCACCGCAGACCTGCTGACCGCGCTCTCTTCAACGGTGCCGCTCTCGATTACGCGCGGCGAGGAAATCGCCACACTGCGTGACTGGGCCAAGGAACGGGCGGTTTGGGCATCGTCGCCAGAGCTCAACAAGAGACAACATGCGAGTGGAGCTTAGAGAGGTTTTGACCCGGAATGGCGTTCGCACCGCGTATGCTTTGTGCCTGCTGGCTGGCAGCCTTGGCTATCTCTGCTACAGAGGTTAATAGGGGGTTTTTTCTCAGTCAGCCGACCGGACACACGCCATCAATCTTTCGCATGATCCCCTAGGGCGCGATTCTCACTTCTCCGCACTACGCTCAAACTACCTGGCAGTCCAGCCACCGTCGATCAGAATATCGGTCCCGGTAATGAAGCCGGCGGCCTCTGAGCATAGATAGCAGGCCAGCGCTCCGATCTCTTCCACTTTCCCCCATCGGCCGAGGGGAATATTGGCAACGAACTGCTGGTTGAGTTCCGGGTTTTGCATAATAGGCTGGTTCATTTCCGTGCCAAAAGGGCCAGGACTGATGCCATTGACGGTAATTCCCTCGGCCGCCAGCTCTAAGGCCAGGGCGCGGGTAAGGCCAAGCAACGCCGCCTTGCAGGAAGAGTAGGCGCTGCGGCCGGGAAGTGAGACGTGGCTCATAATGGAGGTCATATTCAAAATCCGGCCGTAGCCCGTAGCTTTCATGTGCGGCACGAAGGCGCGGCACATCAGGAAGGTGCTGGTCAGGCTGGAATCAATCACCCTTTGCCATTCCTCCAACGAGAAATCGATCAGGTCTTTTCGAATATTGATCCCGGCGTTGTTGATGAGGATGTGTATCCGGCCAATCCGTTCTGAAACCTCTGTCTCCACGCGTTTGACGTCCTGCTCCTTGGTGACGTCCGCTAAGAAAAACGACGCGGTTCCTCCACTCTTCTGGATTTCATTCTGCACAGCCTCCAGTTTGTCGGCGCTCCGGGCCACCAATGCGATCGTGGCCCCCGCTGAGCCGAGGGCTAGCGCCATGGCTTTGCCTAGTCCCCGACTGGCGCCGGTGATCAGAGCGACTTTTCCTGAAAGCTTCAGATCTGTAGTTTTCTCAGGCATGCCATGCTTCCTAGAGTAACCGGACGAAGTCGTACAGCATATCATTTGACCGCGAACCGTCGCTATGGCGGCCAGGGGCGGGTAGTGGGCGGTTTTGGTGGTGTCTTGCTTTCAACGACCCGGACCGACTGGAGTAAAGACAGGCGTCTTACGATCCGGGGATGGCAGTCTTGTAGCAATAGTGCGCGGCCACGGCCAAATCCAGGCGATCGTGGCGACAACGAGAACCCATAACCAGAACCAAAGCTGATGTGCTTCCTTGCTCGATTCCACAACGTAATTATTGGTCAACCGCCCAAGGAAATCAAGGATTACGCCGCCTGGGCAGTGGGCGGTTTTCAATTTATCTGTGCTTGAGATGCGGTACCTGCACAAAAACCGACCACGACCTCGACTGGTGTCTAATGGATTGGATTGGAATTCCAATGACGAAATCTCTTGGGCGTTTGGTCTTGGCGATTATGGCGGTTCAGGCAGGTCAGGCGTGCTGGGCTCAGCAAATCATCGGGCGGATCCGTCCCGAAAAGCAACCCTATCTCGTCGGAGAACCTGTTTTCGTTGTGCTGGATCTGGCCAATGCTGGGTCCGGACCCGTCTGGATCGGCGAGACCTGCGCGTGGTCAGACATGCAGTTTGAAGCAACGACCGCTCCGAAACCTCGCCCCGAGGTAAGCCTATTCGGCTGTTGGGCAGGCGGCACGGCCGGGAGTTGCCTTGGCAATGCCAAGCAGATCCTTCCCGGGGGACACTACGAGAGACGTTACCTATTGGAGGGATCATTTCGGCTTGATTCTCCTGGGGTGTATCCGATTCGGGCTCGGCACAAGATCGACATATACGCAGGGGAAACGGACTATCGGGTTATCGCTTCGCAGGGCTTAGTCTCTGAGTTTCAGTTGAGCTTCGTGGAACATGATGACCAGGAACTTGCGTCCGCATACGCTCCGGTGTTGCGTGATCTCGACAGTCAAGACGCATTGACCAGTTCCCTCGCCATCAGGGCAGTGGTTCAAGATCCTCCCCGCTTTCTTGAAGAAGTGATTCTGTCGCTGGCGGACCATCCGAAGACGGCGGCAGCCAGTATGTCAGGGCTGGAACGGCTGGCGACGCCGCGGGCCAAGGGCAAGCTCGCTGCATTGTCAGGAGCGGGCAACCCCGAAGCCATTCGTCAAAGGGCGATACCGGCGTTGGCGGCACTGGGTGACTCTGCGTATTGCTCATCCATGCTCAACATCGGCCAGAAGAGTTCCCAATACTCCCGCTCCATCGCTCTCCGAGCAGCCGGCTATTTGTGCGGGGAAAAAGCGCTGCCACTTTTGAACAGCTTGCTTCCCGCAGCCGACGCGGCGTCGCGCTTTGAGCTTGCGTACGCTCTGGGAAACAGTCATAGCCGGAAAGCAATCCCCGTATTGATTTCTCTCCTCCTCGATGCGAATTCTGATGTGCGCCGGGCGGCTGTCGATTCACTTACGAATCTGACGCATCGAAGCTCGAGGAGTGGAATCGATGATAAGGAAGCAGCCGGGACAGCTCACGACGAGTGGATCACTTGGTGGGCGACCGAGGGAGCAACCGCGAAAATCTACCGCATTGACGACTGCAGCGAAAGGATGCCTTTGCAGTGAACTGCTCGAGTTTCGCGAAGGCGGTCTTTGTCTAAAAGGCTAATTTCCACGCGATGCACGACCTTCGACGAGACATTCCAATGGCTTGGTTAGGTGAAACGGAGCGGCAATGCAGACATCGAGCCATAGTGAGGGACAGCCTGGAGGGCTCACCGAGCCGATGCTCAGCAGCGCGAGAGTTTTGTCCTCTCGCGCTGTGCACTGAGCGGAAGCTGTCAGCGGACGATAAACGCCAAGGCCTTGGAAGTCCCTTTCCCGACAGGTCCGAATCTACACCAACGGAGAACGCGGGTTCTCCGTCCGATGCTGAGCCAGCACACAATGATCTCGGCCTCCGTCAGTGTCGCAAAGCGGCAGACGTCAGGCACTCGGCCCACAACATGCCGTTGAACGCCATCTCGGCATGGGTGGAACGCCCAAGGGCAGCCGATTCATCTACGCTGAATGCCTTTCTTTCAATTCTTCAATCTTGTCTTTGACCTTGTTCTTGGTGTCATCAATAGACTGGCTAACCTTGCCGCGGCTTTGGTCGGCCTGTTCAGCAGCGGCCTTCTCGTGGGAATTATGGACCTGCTTCGCGGCGTCTTTGGCGTCGCCCCAGGTTTCTTTTACTGCGCCCTTCGCTTGATCGAGAACGCCCTTGTTTGCCAGATTCTCATTGCCCACTGCTTCCCCAACACCTTGCTTGACCTTTCCCACTGCCTGATCAATTTTGCCCGAAACTTGGTCCTTATTCATAAATGGATCCCCCTTGTCTTATTGAACGCCACTTAACTCTAAGGCCCCAAACCGTGCTTAGGCCATACGGCGAATACCCTAGGGGGGCAAATTTTAACGGTAGCGTCTTCGTCGTGACTTGCGGACCAAGCTCGAGAGTGTGACGCCATACCAAAGGGAACCATCGGAGGTAACAAAATGTGGTTCCCTAAATCGCGGCTGGAGGAGAGGCCTACGCACGCCTTTGGAATGCGTTTGTCCCTACACCTCTCGCTTCCAGCGCTGGGCCCCGTGTATCGCCTCCGCCAGGTTCGGAGAGACGCACGCGAGGCTCTTGCCTGTAGTACGAAATGGCGGCGAACTTGGATGTTTTGAAAAACTTTTCTTCCGCTGCAACCCGCACCGCCCGCTGCGCACCTTAATTGCGAACCAGCGATTGTCCCTCCTGGTTTCCCTAGTTCCGCAAGGTTCCTGTCTTGCGCTTATCAATGCCCGCACAGCTCTTGAGCCTGGTGTACGGCGGCGGGATATCGACTGGGGATTCTTTCCGATTGAACGGAAACATCAAGTAATGGGGCGCGGGCTGGCGGAGAACCTGCCGTCGGCCCGTGTAGTTTCAAGAATCCGGCATTTGTCGAAACTCAGATCAACCAAGAGTCAGAAAATCGGAGGAGTCATGTTTGAAGGATTGTTTCAACCAATGCACTTGCTAATCATTGCTGGAATCGCGCTATTGATCTTTGGGCCGAAGAGGTTGCCGGAACTGGGTAAAGGATTGGGTGAGGGTTTGCGCGGATTTAAAGCCGCGATGAATCCAGACGCAGGCAAGCCCGAGGAGCCCAAAACAACCAGTGATCTGGAGGCCAAAACTGATCTAGAAACCAAAACTCCACGTGGGTAGAATCGCCGGTCAGGAGTGCGGCTCTATGCCCGTGGGCAGAGCCGCCCCCCGTCGACGACCGGAAAGGCGTCGAAAATGCCGGAGGCCGCAGGTCCGGGACGAATCCCGAGCCACGCGCTGGTCAAAGGCTCTTCCTGAACCGAGGGAAAAGCCCTGGACCTGCAGCACACCCAGAAAACAAACTACCTTCTGAGCTGTTTCATCACGATCTCCAGCCCATGCATTCTTCCTTATTTGTTCACCGAACTGTGGGCATCGTTTGCGACTTGTCTGCTTCTATTTGAAGCCGTTGGGGCCTGCATTCATGCCTGCGGGGAAGAACACTCCCATGGCAGGGCTGACGACGGTGGTACCGTTGACCGCGCCGCCACCGGTGACGATGTTCAGGACTTGGGTGGTGTTGCGAGCGAAGGCGATAACGTTGGTTGGATCAGCATCGGTCAGGCGTGTTGCCATTGCGTTGGCACCACCGTGGAGCGAAACCGAAAAGGGCGCCAACCCATAGTCGTCGGGGTTTGCGTCGAATGGGCCGGGTGCCACGCCGAGCAGACCCGCCATTGAGAGCGCGGCACGGAGTGTCGAAATCAGGTTGGTGTAACCAGCAATGCTCGTGCCGGTTGGATCGATATAGTTGATGGTCGTTCGGATGAGACCGGCGTGATAGGCCTCGACCGCAAGGATGCCGGCGGCGGTCATCAGGTTTGCGGACATGGTGAGCAGCGAGGCCGCCCCATGGTACGCAGTGACGCCCACATCCTCGAATACGTAGGCACCGACGAGGAAGGTGTCATCGCTGGCATACGGGCTGAAGCTCGCACCATTGGGGATGTTCGCCGCGGTAGCGAGTGTCTGGAAGGATGTGCCGAGGTCGATGGCAGGCTGGGCGACGGCAGAACTGCCGAGCGCAGTCAGCAGCAACTGGACATGCTTGCCCTCTTCGACGGCCGTCTCGATCGCATAGGACGCGACGGGAATGGTGGTGAAGGGAACTTGGCTGCCGCCCGAAACGGTGCCCGGAGTGCCTACGGTTCCGGAGAGCGTGATTTGCAGGGCGCCGACCGCCATGGATGCGGCGTTTGGCTTATCGATGGTAGTGCCGAAGGCCGCCAGGTAATAGAAATTCGCCTCGAGATACTCGAGATTGAGGGCGAAGTTAAGAATGTCTGCGTCCGTATAGGATGCGGTTGCGGCCTTCGCCAGGGGGGCGCTCGCGCCTATCATCAGGCCAGCGAGCGACGCTACGCTGAGAGTCAGCATCTTGCGCCGACCCGTGGTGATGATGTCATCCAGAACTTGAGTCTCTTGATTTGCCATGGAATTTTCCCGTCCTTTGGGTAATAGGTGCTGCTTAGGCTGTGGTGGTGGCGAAGACGCTGTTAACGCCGCTGGGAAAGAACCCGCCGTTCTTCGCCCCGACCGTTGGCGAACCGTAGACGATGTGCAGGACCTGGTTCACGGTGCGTGCGAAGCCAACGGCGTTGGCCGCACTAGCCGCAACGATCGAACTCGGCATGGTCAGGCTTGTCGGCAAGGTGAGCAACGTCTCAACCGACCCTGTCGTTGAAGGGGCTGCGCTGTTGCCGACGGTGAGCGTCGCACGCAGATCCTCCACCAGATTGGCAGCGCCCAGGTAGGGATATGCGCTCTCGGATCCCGCAGCGATGGCTCGTCCGGTGAGCGAGGTCCGGATGTAGCCGGCGTGGTAGGCCTCGACGGCCAGAATACCCGCGGCTGCAGTGAGATAGCCCGCGGCGACGCCCGCCGCGCTGATCAGCGGAGCTGCGCCGGAATAGGCGGTTACCCCTACATCCTCGAAGATGAAACCGCCGACCAGAAAATAGTCAAAGCTGGAGAAGGGATTGAAGGATCCTGCCCCAGTGGCGGCTGTGGTGATGGTGGCGGCAACGGCCAGCGGACCGAAAAAGGAAAGATCGATATCGGGCATGGGGACCGCGGCCGAACCGAGCGCGCTGCGA
>Ga0182015_10006194_pt1 | contig 12112 bp, 8 predicted proteins | sample 712P3MmetaG_FD_120478 | JGI IMG/M metagenome (GOLD analysis project Ga0182015, IMG submission 120478) | Permafrost microbial communities from Stordalen Mire, Sweden - 712P3M metaG | ecosystem: Environmental > Terrestrial > Soil > Wetlands > Permafrost | place: Sweden: Stordalen | collected...
CCGCAGCACGTGGGGCCCGAACTGGCGCTCGGGCCGCGACTCGTTGCGTTGCCCGCATATCGCCGGCGCCACGTCGAGCACGACGGCAACAGCCAAACAGTGATGCTCCTTCGCGAGCGCGATGAGTGCGCGACGCGACTCGGCTTGGACGTTGGTGGCATCGATCACCGTGAGGCGCCCTGCCTCAAGGCGCTTGCCGGCGATGAAGTGGAGGATCTCGAAGGCCGCCTCGGTCGCCGACTGGTCGTTCTCGTCATCGGACACGAGGCCACGGCAGAAGTCCGATGAAACGACCTGTGTCGGAAGGAAATGGCGGGCGGCGAAGGTCGACTTTCCTGAACCGGTCGTTCCGATCAGGGTGATAAGGCACAGCTCGGGGATCTTGATCGGCTTCATCTGCTGAACACCGCCATCTGCGTCGGGCAGCCCACCTCGGGGTCATCGTCGCCGATCCCGGACATGTCGACTTGGTACCCGTGCGCAGCGGCCGCGGCTTGCGACCAGGTACCGAACTCGGCCCGGGTCCACTCAAAACGGTGGTCCCGGTGCCTGAGCTGGCCCGCGGGCAGAGTGTCGAAGCGCACGTTGTACTCGAGGTTCGGGGTCGTCATGACGACGGTGCGCGGCCGCGCCTGGGAGAACAGGACCCGCTTGAAGCTCTCGAGGCGCGACGGATCCAGGTGCTCGACGACCTCGACTACCGCGGCCGCGTCGAAACCCTCGAGCCTCCGGTCCCGGTAGGTGAGCGAGCCCTGCAAGAGCTCGACCCGGGCCCGCTGTCGCGGCGCCATCGTCTCGAGGTGGAGCCGCCTGGCCCCCACCTCAAGGGCGCGGTGAGAGACGTCCATCCCGACGACCCGGTCGATTCCCTGCTCTTTCAAGAGCGCCTGCACTAAGCGGGCCGAGCCGCAGCCGAGGTCGACCACGGTGCGCGCCCCGCTCGAGCGGATGGCGGACAGGACCGAGGAAAGGCGCCTCTCGCTCAGGCTGAGCGGACGCTCGACGGCGTCCTCCTCGGCGTCGTTGGCCTCACTGAGCTCATCGGGGTCCCTAGGGTCGTCCTCCATGAGACGGGCGAGCGCTTCTCGCGTGAGTGCCCGGTCATAACGCAGGTAGCGCTTCGCGATGAGCTCGCGGTCAGGGTGCGTGGCCAGCCAGGCGCTTCCCCGCCGCAACAGCTTGTCCACCTCGTCCCGGCCGACCCAGTAGTGCTTGTCGTCGTCGAGGACGGGCAGCAGCACGAAGAGGTGCTCGAGGAGGCTCTTTAGAGTGAGCCTGCCGGCGAGGGCGACCTCGAAGTAGCGGCTGTCGCCCCAGCTGGGAAAGCGGGGGTCGAGGGCGATGGGCTCGGCGGTGACCTCGTAACCGAGCGGCTCGAAGACCCGCCGCAGCACGGTCTCGCCGCCCCGGCAGGGCACAGCGGGCATGCGCGCCTCGAGGGGGATCGGCGTCTCGGCGAGCTCAGGGCGCTCCTTGCTGCGCCCTGCCATGGCCGTCCCGAACATCTTCCCGATAGCGACAGAGAGGAAAGACGAGGCTGCGTACGGCCTGTCGTTCACGTACTGGGCAAGCGAGAAGTCATTGCCGGCCGGGCCCCTCCGGTCTCGGACGAGGCCGACCGGGTCGACGTCGGCGAGCAGAGCCACCGTGCAGCGCTCGTCGCCGGCCTCTGCATAGACGACGTGCAGCGTGCCGAAGCCGAGCTCGGCGGTGTGGTGGCGGTCCGGGTTCTTGTGCAGCAGGAATCCAAGGTCGGTCGCGGGGCGATGCGTCGTCGAGATCGTAAGGAGCACTTTCGAACCCTTCGGGCCAACTCCGGTGGCCGCTAGCCGGCCGGCGGCGATTCTCCCACCGCGTCCGACGATACCGAGATCAATGTCGCGATCTGGAAGCCAAGACGAAATGGCGAGACTGGGTCGCCGTGGGCGTCTCAGACAAGCGGAGCTTCGGGCCGAACTGGCAGACCCTGGAGAGCCTTCTGGGCCTCGCGGGTGCGATGACTGCCGAAGAGCTCGCGAGACTCGCTGCGGCTGCGGACGCGGTAACGGGCTACCTCGGGATGCGACCGACCTGGCGGCGAGCCATGACCGCGGCCGCCGCGGCCGCCGAGAAAAGCGAGCCACCCAGCTGTGGGAGCGGCGCAGGAAGCCGCCCTGGAATCTGTCATGGCGGTGGTGTTCACGAGCGCGCAGGCCCACGGGCATGGACGGTCGGGCCCTCGGCGAAGCTTGGCGGTCCTACCGTGTCGCGATCGCGGGCGCCGACAACAGCCACCGGATGAGGGCGTTCAGGGAAATTCCAAAGGGCCCTCAAAAGGCCCCCCGGCAACGAGGCTGCGTCCCGGGCGGCCCGGCAAGCGGCGACGCCTAGCTGTTGTGCTCTGGGATCGCCGAGGACCGTGGCTCGTTTACAACGGGCCACCGCGCCTTGCCCATGGAGCCGCGGCAGGCGCTGGTCCCCCCGCCCGTTTGGCTCGTAAGATGATCCTCCGGCGACGCCGAGTCGCCCTGCCCAGGCCCGGTTGAGGGGCCGGACCAGGTACGAGCCGCTCCGCTGCCGAGCGCTCACGCGAGCCGGGCGACGGCTAGGACAAGACGGTGAGGCGGCTGGCACCGTCGGCGGTCGGTGAGACGGAGCCGACGCCCGCCATCATCATCCCGATGTCCTCCCGGGAGTTGACCCGGGGGTCCGCCGATCCGATGATCTGACCCTCGTACATGACAAGGACACGGTCACAGATGGTCATGATCTCGTCGAGGTCCTCAGAAACGATCATGCACGCCGTCGCGTTGTCCCGCTGGGCGACGAGACGCTCGTGAATGTACTGGGTGGCGCCCACGTCGATGCCCCGCGTGGGCTGGGCCACGAGCAGGACCCGGGGGCTGCCGGAAAGCTCTCTGGCCATGATGAGCTTTTGGATGTTCCCGCCCGAGAGGTTCCTCGCGGGCGTGTCCAGCGACGGAGTCCTGACGTCGAATTCAACTACGAGCTCTTGGCAGTGCTTGCGTATGGCACGCCTGCGCAAGAACCCCAGCCGGGAGTACCTCCGGTCCCGGTTCTCCACGAGAAGGATGTTCTGGGCCACGGTGAACTCAGGGACGACCCCGTCTCGCATGCGCTCTTCGGGGACATAGGCGAGTCCTGCCGCGCGGGCATGAGCCGGCTTCGCTCCCGCGAGCTCGGTGCCGTCCAAGCGGATGGAACCGCTCATCGGCGACCTGATCCCGGCGATCGCTTCGGCGAGCTCGCGCTGGCCGTTGCCAGAGACTCCGGCGATCCCGACGATCTCGCCCGCGGCGACTTCCAGGGAAAGGCCCCGCACGGCCTCGGTGCCGCGGTCACCTTTCACGCGGAGGTCCTTTACCGAGAGCCGCACTTCGCCGGCGTCGCCTTTTGTGGTCTGGCTCTCCAAAGCGACGCTGCGACCGACCATCAGCTCGACGAGCCGCTCCCGGGTGGCCTCGGCCGCCTGGATCGTCCCGACGTTGCGGCCGGCCCGCAGCACGGTCATGCGGGCCGAGATATCGAGCACCTCGTGGATCTTGTGGGAGATGAACACGAGTCCCCGGCCACCTTCGGTCATCTGGCGGAGCACGACGAACAGCTCATCGACCTCGCGCGGCGTCAGCACGGCTGTGGGCTCATCGAGTACGAGCAACGAGACATTGCGGTAGAGAGCCTTGATGATCTCTACCCTTTGCCGCTCGCCCACCGACAGCTGCCAGATGATTGCCTGCGGGTCGACTCTGAGCCCGTAGGTGTCAGCGAGCTCGCGGATATTCGCCGACACGCGCCCGAGGTCGGTCAGCGGGCCGCGGGTCGACTTCTCGCCCAGGGCAACGTTCTCGGCCACTGTCAAGGTGTCGACCAGCATGAAGTGCTGGTGGATCATCCCTATCCCCCGGCGGATCGCATCAGCGGGGGACGAGATGGTGATTCGCTCGCCGTTCATCCTGATCTCGCCCTCGTCGGGGCGGTACAGACCGTAGAGCACCCGCATGAGCGTGCTCTTGCCGGCACCGTTCTCCCCGAAGAGGGTGTGGATCTCACCACGGCGGACTTCAAAATTCACGTGGTCGTTGGCGACCACCCCGGGGAAGCGCTTGGTTATGCCCAACATCTCGAGGAGAGGAACGTCCTTTAGAGCTGAGCTTTCTGTGGGCGCTGCCGGAGTGGTCACCACGATCGTCCTTTTTTACCTGTTGCTCGCCGACTACTGCGGGACAGTGATGTCGCCGTTGGTGATCTCGGCGATGAGCTTCGCGGCTTCGGTATGGACCTTCGCCGGCAGGTTGTAGCCCTTGTTGAAGTTGATCTTCTCACCGCCGTTGCCGAGGCCTATGACATAGGTCGCGTCGCCGAGGGTGCCGCCACGGATGGCGGTGAACATCTGCTTCAAGATCGGGGCCCAGTTGTAGACCTGCGATGCGACGACGTTGTGCGGGGCCAGTGATGACTGGACCCACTGCGTGCCGAACCACAGCTTGTGGTCCGATTTCGCGACACCGATCGCTCCGACCACGGACTGGGAGCTGCCGGTGAGAACATCCGCGCCGTTGCCCACGAACGTCTTCGCACAGCTTGCCATAAGGCTGTTGTCGCTGAACGAGCCGGTGTAGACGGCGTGCGCCGTGATCTTGAACTTGCCGGCCAGAGCAGCCGCCTTGGCACCGTCCTGGAAACCGTCGACGTACAGCTTGGCGTCTCCGGTCGCGATCGGCCCGCAGATCCCGAGCACGTGGGACTTGCTCAAAAGGGCGGCCATGTAGCCCTGCACGTAGCCACCCTCATTCGAGGCTGCCTCGTATGCGAAGACGTTCTTCATGCCAAAGGTCGCTCCCGCGGTGCCCCATGCAAAGGAGACCTTCGGGAACCTGGGCGCCAGCTGTTCGATGATCGAGCCGTACTGCGAGCCGTGGGCGATGATCAAGTTGTAACCCTCGTGGGCGTAGGTCTCGATGATGTCGGCGGCCTGGCTGACTACGTACTCGTTGGCCGACACGGCGATCTGCAGGTGCTCGGAGCCCTTCAAGCTCTCGAGGGCGCTGTACATCGACTGGGTGAAAGCGAGGTCGTTCGTCGCACTGGGGGCGACGAGAGCCACCTTCAAGGTGCTGACGGCCTTGGGGGCCGAGGTCGTGCGCGTTGTCGCCGAGGCGCCGCCCGCATACGCGGCGGTGCCGAGCGCCATACCGGCCGCACAAAGAACCAGGGCGACCTTTCTCGATAGGTTCATATGCATTTTGCTTTATCTCCCTTGCTAATGACTGCGCTTTTGGTGGGGGGTGTCGAAAGCTCGTGTTGCCCGGGATTTCCGCAAACTCTGTCTCGTTGCATCACCTTCTCGTCCCCGAGCGTAACAAAACTGTAACAAGAAAGGAAAGTTGCAGTCGCATCACCCTCCTCTCTCGTAGGGCTTGCCGAGGGCCGCTGGCTGCCTGAACCGACGGGCGACGGTCAAAAGGGCCAGGATTGTGATTACGGCGGGGGCCGTGGCCCACAGGTCTGAGGCACTCAGGGGAATGATGCCGAGCGACTTCCACTCGAGGACCACCGCGATCGCCAGCCCGTACAGCAGCGAGCCGCCCATGACGCCGGTAGGGCGCCAGGCACCGAAGTAGACGAGGGCGACGGCGATGAAACCCTCGCTCTGGGTGAGGTTCTCCTGGAAAATGCCGTCGAACATGAGCAGCGCGGCGCCGGCGAGGCCGGCCAGGACGCAGCCGATGAGCACCGCTTCCCAGCGAATGCGCTTGACGTTTACGCCCACGCTGTCAGCGGCAGCGGGGTTCTCCCCGGCGGCGCGGATCTTCATACCGAAAGTTGTGCGGTTGAGGAGGAAGGTAACGACTGGGACCAGCAAGAAGGCCACATAAACGAGGATCGTCTGTTTGAAGAGCATGCCACCGACTGCTGGTATCCGGTCGAGGATAGGGATGTTGATCGGGTTGAGCGTGGAAATAGGCAGCGGGGTGCCAACGTACTTTATGAACAACAAGTCGCTGAAGCCGAGGCCGAACAGGTAAATGCCGATACCGCTTATTCCCTGTTCTGCTTTCAAGGTCACGCTGATGAAGGCCGTGACGACGCCCATTACGGCTCCGACTCCCATCCCGGCGAGGATGGCGTACAGCAGGTTCCCGGTCCTGAGAGCCGTGAAGTAAGTACCGAAGGCTGACAGGAGCATGATCCCGTCAACGCCTAGGTTGATGACCCCGCTGCGCTGACCGACGGTCTCGCCTAGCGCGGCGAGGAGGAACGGTGCCGCCAGGCCGAGGGCAGTGGCCACTGTCGCGGTGAGGATGGTGTAGGTGAAAAAGTGGCTCATGGCTCGTTCGGCTCCTGCGCGCCGACAAACGGCGCGGCGGCCGGCACAGTCGTGGCGGGGCCTTGAGGGAGGTCCTTCGACTTGTTCTGGGGAGCCAGCGAGGTCGCCCGGCTGCGACGACGCATGTACTCGAGCGAGACGACGAAGACGACGACAAGACCCTCGAGAGCCGTCACCATATCGGCTGGGACGCCTGTGGCCACCTGCAGGGCGTCACCGCCGACGATCAGCCCGCCGAAGAGGAACGCCGAGATGATTGACCAGATCGGGTTGAGCGCACCGAAGAGGGCCACGACGATCCCGTTGAATCCGTCCGAGCCTGTGAACCCGGTCAGGCTCCCGTCGGTCACCATTCGGTGCGAGATGCTGCCGAAGACCAAGAGCGCGCCTCCGATGCCGCACATGGCCCCGCTGATGGTCATGGCGAGCGTCATCGTCCGCTTCACCGGCATGCCGGCATACTTCGAGGCGTCGCGCGAGAGCCCGACGGCTTGGATCCGGAAGCCGAAGCTCGTCTTGTAGAGCAGCACCCACACACCGACGGCCACGAACACAGCAATGAGCACGCCGAGGTGGAGCTGGGTGTTGGCGATCAAGATGGGGAGCCACGACGCCTTGGGCAAGAGCCGGGTCTCGGGGATGAGCCCGTAGGTGGAGTTCTGCGTCTTGTCGACCATCGGGCCGGCCAGCAGCCAGTTCACAATCTGGACGGCAACGAGGTTGAGCATGATCGTGCTGAGGATCTCGTTGACGTTCAAGTAGGCCTTGAACGCTCCTGGGATCGCTCCCCAAACCGCGCCCCCGGCGGCGCCGGCAAGGAGCACGACCGGGATGAGGACGATGCTCGGCAGGTTCGGCAATGCGAGCGCAGTCGCCGCGCTCGCCACCCCGCCCATGGCGAGCTGACCCTCGCCGCCGATGTTGAACATGTTGGCCCGGAACGCGACACAGATCCCGACGGCGACGAGGAGCAGGGGGGCCGCCTGCACAGCCGTGGCGCCGAGCGCGTAGCTGCCATCGAAGGCGCCGACGATGAGGGCGTTGTAGCCGGTGATCGGGTTGGCGCCGAGAGCCAGCATCATGACCGCTCCGAGGAGGAGCGCGACCACGAGTGACATGGGAAGGGCGAACCAGCTGAGAATGAACCTTCGCCGGTCCTGCCAAGCGTTGGCCAGCGCAGCCGACACGCGACTCACGGCCGCGCCCTCGGTGAACCTGTCACCTGAGTGCCGCTAGAGTGGCGGCGACCGCTCTGCGGCTCCATTCCTTCAGAGTAGGGAATGGTCTCTTGGCAAACTTAGGCCGAAAGTCCCTTTTTACAGGAACATTCCGGCCCGATGACGAGGACGGTCATGCCCTCAGGGAGGGGCGGGTCGCCCTAGGACTCAGACGTCTGAGGACTCAGTGGGCACCGAAGCGACGCGCCAACATCCCCGGCCGGCCGCCTTCGCCTCGCACAACGCCTCGTCGGCACTTGCGAGCAGTACGTCCGAAGTTGTCCGGTTCGGGAACCCGAGCACGATCCCGATGCTCGCCCCGAGCTTCAGCGCCGGCGAGTCGCCGATCGAGATGGGCTCGGCCAGCCGCTCGACGACACGTGCGGCGATTGCTATGACCTGGGACTCGTTGACGTCGCCAGCACACAAAATGGCGAACTCGTCGCCTCCGATGCGGGCGAGATCATCGGTCGGGCGAAGCACAGACGACAGGCGGCGGGCGATCACCCTGAGCGCCGAGTCCCCGGCCAGGCGACCCAGCCTGTCGTTGATCTCTTTGAACCCGTCGATGTCGATGTAGAGCAGGGCGGGACTGTCCGCGGCCTCGATTCGGGAGTTGAGCGCCTGGAAGAAGCTCCTGCGATTACCGAGGCCGGTGAGCACGTCTTGGAACGCCTCTTCGAGGGAACGGTCTCCGGCCGCTGCCCGCGACATCATGAGCGAAGCGAGGATCACGGCGCGGTCGACCGCGGTGCGCTCGCTGGCGCCGAGCGGGCCCAGATCCGGGCTCCACACAACCAGGCAGGCCGTTGGCGCGCTCTCACCGCGGGCCTGGATCGGGAAGCACGACACAGAGCGGAATCCTTCCGCCGCAGCCCTGGTCGGCTCTGGCAGCCCGGAACGCTCCGTGTAGGTGACGCCCGAGTCCGGTCCGATGGCCTGGTCCCACGGGCCCGGCGCCGGCGGCCCGGGAGCCGACGAGTCGGAAGGTAAGCGGTTTATCGTGCGCCCGTCAGGCGACACAACGACGAAGAAGCACTCGCCGAGCACTGGTGGGAGGCGGAGGGCGCTCGCAAGCGCCGTCAGGTTGTCATCGAGCGGGGCCCCGGCCTGGGCTGAGGCGAGAACCTGGTCGAAGTGGTCGTAGGCGCTCTCCAGCAACAGCAGCACCACGAAACCGGCAAGGGCCGGATCGGCGAGCCGGTTGAGTGCCCAAACCTCCGCGAGACGGGCCCTTCCGTCCGCATGCAGGTAGGGCAGGCGGACCGGGCCAGTCAGCTGCTCGGGCGACTTGGCAGCGGACGCCGCCAGCAGCCAGGTCAAAAGGGGACGGTCCTTCGGCTCGAGATGGCTGCTCAGCTCCGAACCGACCAGGACGTCGACCGGATCGCCGCCGAGGTTCTCCACCTGCCCCGACGCGAAGCGCACGACACCATGGGCATCGAGCAGGACGAGCACGCCCGGAATCGAGGCGAGCAGGTGCGCATGTATGCCGAGGACGTCCGGGGCACTCTCGATAGGCGCGCTCACAACGTAAAATCTAACTGGCGGAGCGGCCTCGATCTGACAAAACGGCAGATGGGGCCTCACCGGTCCCCCGGGCCCGGTTGGGATCAGTGGAATTTGCGGCTCCTGCCGGTCCTCCTCGGACCGGCAGGACGTGCAAAACCATCAGGCCTGGCGGACGGCCTCAGACTCGATCTCGAGCTTGACCTTCGGGGAGACGACGAAGCCGCCCGTCTCCAAAGCGGCGTTGAAGCTCACTCCGAAGTCGTTGCGGTCGATCTCGGCGGAAGCGGTGAAGCCGAGGCGCTGGTTGCCCCACGGGTCCTCGATGACGCCCTCGAACTGGACGGCGAGGACGATCGAGCGGGTCACGCCGCGGATGGTCAGGTCACCGGTCACCTTCCACGAGTCAGAAGAGCCGAGCTCGACCTTCGTGCTGCGAAAGGTGATCGTCGGGTACTGCTCGATGGCGAGGAAGTCGTTCGTGCGGACATGGTTGTCGCGAGTTTCGTCGTTGGTGCTTATGCTCGTCGCTTGGATGGTCACCTCTACCGATGACTGCGCCGGATCGTCGGCCACGATGATCGCGCCCTCGTAATCGGTGAAGCGCCCGCGGACCTTCGAGACCATCAGGTGACGGGCGACGAAGCCGATCTCGGTGTGGGACTTGTCGAGGACAAAGGTACCCGGAGTCGGGATGGTCAGGCCGTCGAGGTGCCTCGTGGCGGTGGTGGTGTCGGTCACGTCATATCTCCTCTGTCTGGCGATCAATGCTTGCTTGTGCACGTAACTATACCTGTAATTAATTGCATGCGCAACTAATTCCCAGACTATGCTGACGGCGTGAAAGAAGACGAGCAGATCCAACAGGAGGATCAGGCCGACCGGATCACCCTCGTCGGGTTCGTCCTAGAGACCGCCACGGGGCTGCACCGCCACGTCGCCCCTCTCCTCGAGCGTCAGTGCGAGCTTGCCGGCCAGGAGTTCGACATCTTGATCCGGCTCGCTCGCTCTCCAGGCGGGCGGCTGCGCATGAGTGACCTCGCCGCCCAGACTGCGTTGACGCCGAGCGGGCTCACGCGGGCCGTCGACCGCCTCTCCGAGGCCGGTCTCGTCGCGCGGGAGAGCTGCTCTGAGGACCGCAGGGGCGCATTCGCCGCTTTGACCGAGGCCGGGGAGTCACGCATGCGCGAGGCGCTCGCGATCCACCGCGCCCAGCTCGCCGAGCTGCTCGAAGGCGTTCTCGACCCTGATGAGGAACGTAGATTTCTCGCCTCTTTGCGCAAGCTTCGCGACCGGGTCAATCCCGGCGCCGCCCTCCTCACCAGCCTGGGCACGACATCGGAGGCTACGACGTAAATGACCGCACGAGACAGCTTCGGAGCTGAGAGCAACTTGGAGGTCGCAGGGCAGCGCTACACCATCCATCGCCTCTCGGCTCTAGATGGCGTCGCTGATCTCGCGCGGGTGCCCTATTCGATCAAGCTCTTGTTGGAGAACCTGCTCCGTCACGAAGACGGCGTTAGTGTCACGGCCGCAGATGTCGAGTCCTTGGCGCGCTACGCAACGGGCGGTGCCGCGGGACGGGAGATCGCCTACTCGCCGGCGCGAATCCTGCTCCAGGACTTCACCGGTGTCCCCTGCGTGGTCGACCTCGCGGCCATGCGCGACGCCGTCGAGAGCCTCGGCGGGCACGCGAGCCGGATCAACCCGGTCGTGCCGGTCGATCTCGTCATCGACCACTCCGTCGTCGCCGACGTCTACGGACGCCGGGACGCTCTGCAGCTCAATACGGCCTTGGAGTTCGCTCGCAACGCCGAGCGCTACCGCTTCTTGCGCTGGGGCCAGCAGGCGCTCTCCAACATGCGAGTCGTCCCCCCGGGCACCGGGATCTGTCACCAGTTCAACCTCGAGTACCTGAGCAGCGTGGTGTTCGACACCGCGGACGGCGCCGCCTACCCGGACACCGTGGTCGGCACCGACTCGCACACGCCGATGGTCAACGGCCTCGGAGTGCTCGCCTGGGGAGTCGGAGGCATCGAGGCGGAGGCGGCAATGCTCGGCCAGCCGATCTCCATGCTCGTGCCCCCCGTCGTCGGCCTTCACCTCACCGGCGAGCTGCCCGAGGGCACGACCGCAACGGACCTCGTCTTGACCGTAGCCGAGCTGTTGCGCCACCACGGAGTCGTCGGCAAGTTCGTCGAGTGCTACGGGCCGGGTGTGGCCAAAGTGCCGCTCGAGAACCGGGCGACGATAGGCAATATGTCGCCGGAGTACGGCTCGACGGTCACGATCTTCCCCATCGACTCCGAGACGCTGCGCTACCTGCGGCTCACCGGGCGCCCCGAGCAGCGGTGCGCCCTCGTCGAGGCTTACGCCAAAGAGCAGGGCCTTTGGCACGACGAGACGGCCGAGCCCGCCTACAGCGAACACGTCGAGCTCGACCTGTCGAGCATCGAGCCGAGCATCGCCGGGCCGTCGCGTCCCCAGGACCGGGTCCCGCTGCGCCGCTCGAAGGCGATGTTCGCCGAGGCGCTTGCAGGCTCGCTCCCCGACCCGGTCACGACCGCTACCGGTCCCCCTAGCGCCGGCACCGGCGCGCACGTGCGCCTCGCGGACGGCACCGAGCTCACCTTGGATCACGGCCATGTCGTGATCGCGGCCATCACCAGCTGCACGAACACTTCGAACCCGCAGGTGATGATCGGTGCCGGGCTGGTGGCGAAAAGGGCTGTCGAGCTGGGGCTTTCTTCCAAGCCCTGGGTCAAGACGACCCTTGCCCCCGGTTCGCGTGTCGTCATGGACTACCTCGAGCGGGCCGGGCTCGTCCCGTATCTCGAAAAGCTCGGCTTCGATCTCGTCGGTTTCGGGTGCACGACCTGCATCGGCAACTCGGGCCCGCTGCTGCCGGAGATATCCGCTGCCATCAACAGCCACGGCCTGGCCTGTGCGGCGGTTCTCTCGGGCAACCGCAACTTCGAGGGGCGCATCCACCCTGACGTGCGCATGAACTACCTCGCCTCCCCCCCGCTCGTCGTCGCGTACGCGCTCGCGGGCACGA
>Ga0182015_10006195_pt1 | contig 12112 bp, 9 predicted proteins | sample 712P3MmetaG_FD_120478 | JGI IMG/M metagenome (GOLD analysis project Ga0182015, IMG submission 120478) | Permafrost microbial communities from Stordalen Mire, Sweden - 712P3M metaG | ecosystem: Environmental > Terrestrial > Soil > Wetlands > Permafrost | place: Sweden: Stordalen | collected...
CGACAAGGGCGTCTGGATGTCGGTCTGGGTGGGCGACGTGGATGAGATGCACAAGCATTGCGTCGCCGCCGGGCTGGAGGTCACATTTCCGCCCACCGATATGCCGTGGAACGTTCGCGAGATGCACCTTCGCCATCCGGATGGGCATGTGTTCCGGGTCGGCCGCGGATTCGAGCCCAAAAAGTAGAGCTGGCTGCCGTGCCGGATCAATGAGCGTAATGGCGATTTATCGCCATCCGGAACCTCTCTTTTGCGCGGAGTAGGTATAATCTCGCAGATTCGGTAAGTCCGGTACGCAACGATGGAGGCCCCCATGACACGAATTTTCTTTCCCATCTGTTTGATCGTGATGACGATGAGCGCGGTCCGCACGTCGGCCCAAGTGTACCCATACCGCGATGGAACTGCTGGTGTGACCGGATACCGCTCGGAAGTGATGGCCGAAGTCATGATCCAGGAAAGCGAATTCGTTCGCTTGGCCGAGGCCATCCCCGTCGATAAATACACATGGCGGCCTTCGACGGATGCGCGCACGATCGCCGAGGTCTTTCTGCACGCCAGCGCTGCCAACTACAACCTTTACAAACTCGTGGGCACTCCCACTCCGGCTGGTCTCGACACAAAGATCCTGGAGCAGACCACTACAGACAAAGCAAAAGTCATAGCCACGCTTGAGGCTTCCTACGCCCATGCCAAAGCGGCTATCCGCTCCATGCCTGATGCAGACCTGGAAAAAACTCTGGATTGGAACGGAGGGAAGATTACCGAACGAGGCGTCTTGCTTTATATCGTTCAGCACATCGCGCAGCACCTCGGCCAGCAGATCGCCTATGCCCGCTCGATAGGCGTCGTCCCGCCGTGGACACTGGACCCTCCACGCAAGGATTAGTCTTGAACCGAATGCCAGCCTCAACTGCTATGGCGGACGCGGCCCAGTTCTGGTCAATGAGACCCGAAAAGCAGAGCTTCACATCCGCAAAATCTCCTGAGCCCATCGGCATCGCGGCCCACCCGTGAAACCGCCACGGGTGGGGCATCCAGTTCGTGCTAGCTCGGGGAAATGAGTCGGCTGGGCCAGCCCCCCCTCCCTACTGAAAAGAAGTTCTTCTACCGTCAGCAGGGATGCGCATCTTTGCAAAACCAGCAAAGGTGCGGCAGCCTCAGTAGTGGTGCCTCATGGGAAAACCAAAGATGGGCCAGCCCAAACCGATGAGCGCGAAACCAAGCCACTTCCAAAACGAGCGTTTCATCGTTCTCCTACTTTACGGCTGTTCCCCATCTCAAGAAGTGCTGCGCGCGGTCGCCTGCCGTACTCAAGCCGTTCGCGTCGTTTTTCAAATCCAGGAGAAACGCAATGCCACCCTCTTTGAAAGCCATAGCCAGCTTTTCAATGTCGAGACGAACAGGCTTTTGTTGCGTGTTCAAAAACATATTGATGCCGGCCTTGCCTTTGAATTCGTAGAACAACTGACGGGCTTTGCCTTCCCGCTCTAAGCTGGAAAGTGGCGTTGAGGTGTGGAGTACACCGCATCGAGCAGCATAAAGGTCAACAGCCGTGATAGCGGTTCCGTCAACGGTCTGTAAGCGCGGAACTATGTACCTTTCACACCATTGTTTGAAGGTAGTTCCGTTCGCATCAAGAACGGCGGGCGGTGCAGCCAGCAAACCGAATGCGTCCATTCCCGAATAGATAATGGTCAACACTGCTTCGGGTAGCTCTGCATCCCAAAGCGTCCCAATCGCCTCCATCTGTTTTTTGAACCACGAGAGAATCTGGCCTCCCTCTTCATCGCCACCGTAATGAAATAGCATTTGTCCTCCTCAATGCCAATGGGGGCTGGGCCAGCCCCCCGCCCCGCCCCTACCCTACCTTGGTCGACCGAAGAACAAGATGTAGCCGTCAGGGTCGCAAATCTCGAAGCCGCGAAGACCATCGTGGGTATCCTTAAGCGGCACGCTGAATGTTGTTCCATGATCGGCAAATTCGACGGCGAGCGCATCCGGGTCTGGTGCATAGACGAAGGCGTCCCACCGCATGTGGGGATGACGCTTGGGGTTCGGCAGTGGCGCCACGTCTTTCTCGGACTTGATGAAGATCTGCGCTCCGTCGCGGCCGATGATGGCGGAAAAAGGGTTTCGATCCGGCTGCTGGTATCTCGTCTCAAAGCCAAGCTTGTCGCGGTAGAAAGCGATGGTTTGATCGACGTTGCTGACGATGAAGAACGGTGAAATTGCCTGCGTCGTTGGTCGTGTCATAAGCGTGGAGCCTCTTGCACTGGCACTTTACGATTTACGGGGCCTTTTCAAAAATGCGATTCTCCTGTTCAACGCTCGTGTTCAACGCTCTATGATTGAGTCTATTCCTTTAACAGTTGAAATCAGCGTTAGCGCTCATTGACCTCGGCTGCGCGTCTACATTTCAATGCCGCCCGGCAGGCACGAGAGACGTCCTTGACAGGACGCAGGTGGCTTCCTAGAATCCAAGCAGAAGCGCGCTTTGCGTCCAAAGCTAAGTTTCTGCATCTAAAACAGTTAGCTGGAAATGCCAAGTTGGAGGCCCCGGCCCGGCACGGGACCATCGCTTCGACAGCGCCTGAGTAAGCCTGTGCTTTAAATGCCATCAGACCCAAATATCGGCAAGCGCGAACGCGAAGTTCTCACCGCGATCGTGGAGACTTTTATTTCCACGGGCGAGCCGGTCGGCTCGCTCACGCTCTCGCGGTCAAACCGCGAGGGACTCAGTCCAGCGACCATCCGCAACGTGATGGCGGACTTGTCGGAAGCCGGGTTTCTGGAGCAGACGCATACGTCATCGGGACGCGTACCGACCACCGACGCCTACCGCTACTACGTGGAGCAGATCACGGGAACGGCGAAGTTGGCCCCGCAGGAAGAAAGCATGATCTCCGATTCGCTGGCGGGCATCACCGATGTGCAGGAGTTCATGGAGCGAACCTCGCATGTCCTGTCGCTGATCTCGCGGAAGGTGGGCGTGACCGTGGCCACCAGTGGCGCCAGAAACGAGCTCGAGCATGTGTACTTCTCGCGCTTGGGCGATCAGAAAGTGCTGGCGGTTTTGGTGACGCGCTCGGGGTTGGTGCGCGACCGCGTGTTGCGGCTCGACCTGCCGCAGGCGGAGCTGGATCTTGCGGCGCGCTATATCAACGAGAATTTTCGCGGTTGGACGATGGAGTCCATGCGCGCCGAACTGGGGCGCAGGATTGAGCAGGAACGCAGCGAGTATGACCGTCTGATGCATTCGATCGAGCAACTCTACAAGCAAGGCGCGCTTGCGTCTGAGGCGGGCGCGCAGGTGGTTTTCGTGGAGGGCGCCGCCAACCTGGTGACGGGCCAGGAAGATCGAAAGCGTCTGCAGGAAATGCTGCAGACTCTGGAGGAGAAGGAAAAAGTCGCGAAACTCCTCGGAGCCTACCTCGACGTGAAGCAGGAGGCGGTGCGGGTGGTGATTGGGCTGGATGATGCGCTGCCCTCCATGCAGAACTTTGTGCTGATCGGAGCGCCCGCGCGGTCGGGGACCGACATGGTCGGGTCGCTGGCGGTGATTGGCCCGACGCGGATGGATTATCAGCACACGATGACCGCGGTTTCCTACATTGCGCGTCTCTTTGACAAAATACTGAATGAATCGGAGTGATGATAGTTGTTATGGGTAAAGCGAACAGTAAATCAGAAGCACAAAATGCGAGGCTGGATTTGGAGCACGAACTCCCGGCGTCGTCGGACGATGGGGATGACAGCGCTACGGAGACGGTGGTGAGCCTGGAATCGGCTGGCGCAGATGCGGAATTGCAAAAGTTGAAGGCCGAGCGCGACTCGCTGCTCGACCGGCTGGCGCGGGCGCAGGCGGAGTTTGAAAACGCACGCCGGCGGGCAGCCAAGGAACAACAGGAGTCTCGCGACTACGCCGTGGCGGATGCGATCAAGTCTTTGCTGCCGGTGGTGGACAGCCTGGAGCGCGCGTTGCAGGTGAAATCGGATGCGGCGGAGCTTCGCAGCGGTGTGGAACTGATTTACAAGCAACTGCAGGCCGCGCTGGGCAAGCTTTCGGTGTATGCCATTGCGGCGAAGGGCGAAGCGTTTGACCCGCATTATCACGAGGCTATCGAAATGGTGGAAACCACCGACGCCGCCGATCATCAGGTTCTCGAGGAGTTGCAACGCGGCTATAAGTTCAAAGATCGGCTACTGCGGCCTGCGATGGTGAAGGTGGCAAGGAATCCCGGCAAGTAGGTTTCCCACCTGGTTTATTTTCGCGACGTTTTCTAATTAAGAAAGGCGCCTATTCTGGCTACCAACGCAAAACGCGATTACTACGAAGTGCTTGGCGTGAGCCGAACAGTCACGGAAGTTGAACTCAAGAGCGCTTACCGCAGGCTCGCCATGCAGCACCATCCTGACCGGAACCCGAATAATCCGGATGCGGAAGAACGGTTCAAGGAAGTTACGGAGGCTTACGCCATCCTGGCTGATTCGGAGAAGCGGTCGCTGTATGACCGCTACGGCCATGCCGGGGTGGGCAGTGCGGCCGGCTCCGGCGCGGGTTTCGACGCCACCGTGTTTCAGGACTTCGGCGAGATTTTCGGCGAGTTCTTCGGCTTCGGGGATGCGTTCGGAGGCAGCGGACGGCGCCGCAGCCGGGTTCAGCGCGGCGCTGATCTGCGCGAAGACTTAAGCATCGAGTTCGAAGAGGCTGCGTTCGGCACGGAGACGCGTGTGATGGTGCGCCGTCACGAAGCCTGCGAAGACTGCCGGGGATCGGGTGCGGCGCAGGGCAAGGGTCCTACTACGTGCCGCTCGTGCGCCGGCCGAGGGCAGGTGAGGTATCAGCAAGGCTTTTTCAGCATTGCTCGAACCTGTCCTGCTTGTCAGGGAACGGGTAGCGTGATTACCGATCCCTGCCCCAAGTGTAAGGGCGAAGGACGGATTCTGCGGCAGCGTTCGGTAGAAGCGAAGATTCCGGCGGGTGTGGAAGATGGCACGCGCATTCGCTTCACGGGTGGGGGTGAGACCGGCCCTTTCGGCGGACCCGCGGGCGATCTCTACATCGTCTTGCATGTGAAGGAGCATCCGTTTTTTCTGCGGGAAGGCAATGATCTGCACTGCGCCGTCCCGCTGTCGGTGACGCAAGCGGCAATGGGCGCGGAGATTCGCGTGCCCACGCTAGAGGGCGAGCACACGCTCAAGATTCCCGATGGAACCCAGCCCGGCACAACGTTTCGCATGCGCAACAAGGGAGTTCCCGTGCTGAATGGACACGGCAAGGGCGATCTATATGTAGAAGTGCGCGTGCAGATCCCAAGCAAGCTGAGCAAGCGCCAGAAAGAGCTGCTGCAGGAATTGGAGACCACGGCCAAGGTGGATAATCAGCCGATGATGCGGGCCCTGCTGGGCAAGATGAAGGACATGTTCGGGTAGGGAAGAACGAAGGATTCGTATCAGGGCATACCTTCAGGCATATCGTAGGGCCTCACGACTGGCTGCTAACCCTCCACTCTCATGACACGCCGCCGTTGGATTGCCGACGAAGTTTTGGGTGATCGCGCCGTTCTTGTCGGTGAACATGCGGATCATCTGGTGCGTGTTCTTCGGGCCCGCGTCGGACAGGATTTCGATATTGCAACCGGGGCTGCTGTACGACGCGGCCGAATCACATCGGTGAGCGACGATCGTGTTGAGTTCGAGCTAGCCGAAGAAGTTTCCGCTAAAAGCTTGTCCGAGATCACGCTTATTCTTGCGGTGTTCAAGTTTGATCGCATGGAGTGGGCGATTGAGAAATGCACGGAGCTTGGCATCTCGCAGATTGTGCCGGTGATCTCGCGGCGGACGGACGCACATCTGGCTGCAGCCTCGGCAAAACGGGTTGAGCGTTGGCAGAGGATTGCCCGGCAGGCAGCGGAGCAATCGCGCCGCTTCGCTCCGCCGGAAATTGCGGCGCCGATCAAGCTTGCGGAGGTGTTGAATATTTCCGGAGCCCTGAGGATCGTGCTGGCGGAATCGGAAGAGCGAACTTTGCTACGCGATATTGTGAAGCCCGGAGCTGCAGACGATGGCACCGTGCTGGCGGTTGGGTCCGAGGGCGGTTGGACCGAAGGTGAGTTGCAGTCGTTCCAGCAAGCCGGGTGGATTTCGGCCTCCCTGGGCAGCACCATTCTCCGCGCCGAAACGGCCGCAATGGCCGCCACGGCGATTGTGGCATCGGTGCTGCATTCTCGCTAAACTCCTGCTCGGTTTCTCGCAGTTTGCTTCGTTTCCTGCGCGCCGCTGATCGCGGTGGTATTCTGAGCCCGCGATGGCTGTCTCCAAGTCACAATCTCATCCTGCTCCGTTTGTTCCCGACGATCGCCAGCGTCAGGCGATTGAGCATGTGCACGGGCCCATGCTGGTGGTAGCGGGTGCCGGCACGGGGAAAACTTCGGTCCTAATCCACCGTATTGCCCGCCTTGTCCAACAGGGGCACGCGCAGCCGGAGCGAGTACTCGCCCTCACCTATACAGTGGCCGCGGCCGGAGAGATGCGTGATCGGGTGCGCGTGCTTCTTGGCAAACAGATTCATTCGGCGACATTTCACGATTATTGCCTCGATCTGCTTAAGCGAGCGGGTAGAGATTTTGGCGTGCTCGACGAGAAGGATCTCTGGATTTACCTGCGTAAGAGAGTTCATGAGCTTCACCTGGAACACTACGTCCGCGCGGCAAATGTAGGACAGTTTCTCAACGACCTGCTCGGCTTCCTCAGCCGGTGTCACGACGAACTGGTGACGCCGGAAAAGTATGCGGAATATGTTCGGCGGCTGGAGCGCGGAGAATTGTCCGTTCCCCGGGTTGCGAAATCGAAGGAACAGTTGAGCGACGCCGAAGTGATCGCACGCTGCCAAGAAATTGCCCGCGTGTTTGCCACAACCGAGCGCTGGCTGCGCGAAGAGAATCTAGGCACATTCGGCCACATGATCACGCGGGCGCACGAGATGCTCGTGGGCGACGGAAGTCTGCTGGCTGCGGAGCAGGCCCGCGCCCGCTTCATTCTTGTCGACGAATTTCAGGATGCCAACTTCGCGCAGATCAAAATCCTCGCGTCGCTGGCGGGAGCCGAAGCAAACATTTTCGCCGTGGGAGATCCGGATCAGGCCATCTACCGTTTCCGGGGCGCCTCCAGCGCGGCATTTCATCTGTTTCGCCGGCATTTTCCTCAGACCAGGTTGGTGGTGTTGGGCGAGAACCGGCGCTCGACTACTCCAATTCTGCAGTGTGCTTTTGCCCTGGTCGATAAGAACCCTCCAGTGTTTGCAACTGGCGACGCACTTGCCTACCGCCGGACTCCTCTGCAGTCCGCGCGCGAAGAGGAAGCGACGAAAGGAGGAAAAACGCTAGCCACCTTCCCCGTGGAAGCGATCTCCTTTGCCGGCAAGGATGCGGAAGCGCCTGACGTGGTTCGCATCGTCGAAGATACGCAGCGGCGTTCGCGTTGCAAGTGGAAGGATTTTGGCGTGTTGTACCGTTCGCACGGCCACCGGGACGAGGTTGTGCAGCAACTAGCCGAGCGCGAAATTCCTTTCACCATCGAGAACATGGACGTGAGCGATACGCCGGAGGTGCGGGATTTGTTTGCCTGCGTTGCGGTCGTGGTGGACCTGGGATCCGATGCCGGGCTTTTTCGGGTGGCAGCATTGCCGCAGTTTGACGTCAATCCGGAACAACTTCGCGCTGCATTGCGTGCGATTGCGAAGGAATCGAAGGAGGGGGTGGTGGTTCCGCTGGCTTCGGTGCTGGACGGGGTCACCGGCGGCCGGGCAGTGTTGGAGTGCGTTCGCCAGGCGCGAGAGGAAGTTAACCGGAAGAAGGCTACCGCGCGAGCAGCTCTGCAATTGATCGGAAAACAGTTCGGGCTCGACCTCAACTCCGCGATCCTGCAGGCAGCTGTGAAGTTCGCCGGCGACTGGGAGAACAAGGCAACCACCAAGACGAAAGAACTGGGCGAATGGATCGAATACCTGGACTATTTTCGTCAAGCGGGCGGTGTGATTCCGATGGCATCGAAGGAGAACGAAGACGCGGTGCGCCTGATGACCGCGCACGGGGCCAAAGGACTTGAGTTCCCTCATGTTTTCATCCTGCGCGCAACCCGGGGCTCGTTTCCCGCCAGCTACCGGGAGACTCTGGTGGAGTTTCCCCGGGAGTTGCGCGATCCGGATTCCGCCGCAGCGGGCGATGACAAAACACTCTACGATCAGGAAGAGCGGCGGCTGTTCTATGTAGCGATGACGCGCGCCAGGGATTCGCTGCACATTTATGGTAAGCAGGGAATCGGCCGAGACAAAACGCCCGCCGGACTGATGCGCGAACTGATCGGTAACCCAGGACTGCAACCGTGGCTCAGGGCGCGGCCGGCGCTGCCTTCGCAGCCTGAGTTGATAGAGATCGCCGCCGCGGGCGATGTAGCTCGTCCTGCGGGCTCCCGCTTGGCGGCGTGGCTTGAGCTTCCGGCCATCGAAGGGCTGGATGCGCGTTTGAGCGCCTCGGCAGTGGAGACCTACGAGACCTGTCCTTTGCAATTCAAGTTCGAACGCGAGTGGAAGTTGGCGCGGCAGGTCCACGCGGCGCTCCAGTACGGGGCAGCCATGCACCGCGTCCTGCGCACTTATTATGATTCCGTACGGCTGGGCCGGACCAAAACCGATGATGAGTTGATGCAACTGTTTCGCGACGATCCGGGCGTATCTGGAATCCAGGATGAATATCAGCGGCGCCTGTACCTGGAACAAGGAATCGCGCAGTTAAAGGACTTCTTGGCCGGGACGGGTTCATCTCCCACCCCAGAGGTTCTTCACACCGAAGAATGGTTTGACGTGCAGATTGCGGGAACGAAGGTTGCGGGACGAATCGACCGAATGGACCGCACGGTCGATGGCAGCGTCGCGATCGTGGACTACAAGACCGGCAAGGCTCGATCGCAGGAAGACGCGGACGAGAGTCTCCAGCTTTCGATCTATGCCATGGCAGCGCGCGAGAAGTGGGGATACCGCGTGGGCGCATTGGTGTTTCACAATCTCGAAGGCAACGTTCCTGTTTTCTCGAAGCGCACGGAGTTTCAACTGGAAGAGGCGCGAGGCCGGGTGCTGGCTGCGGCGCGTGGCATCGCGGAAGGAAACTTCGATCCTAAACCAGACTTTCACTGCAGCTTTTGCGCCTTCCGAGGATTGTGCCCGGCGAGAGAAAAGCGGGTTCCGAATGTTGCCAAGCGCGGTTCGAAGCCGGTTGATTGATCGATGCCCGCGTACAGACTCTCGCACAAAAACTTAGGGGACGCTTTCGGCGTCCCCTTTGCTTGACTTCGTACTGACTTCTTAATGCTTCTTTTTCTTTTTTGCCTTTTTCTTGGTTGCCATTGGTTCTATTCTCCCTTTCCATTCTTCATGGAAAAATCTGCAACGATCATTTGTTGCAACTATTTGAAGTATTCAGTTAATGAAAAATGAAGTCAAGAAAAAAATGCACGAAGTGTAGCATGCGGTGTTGTACCAAAGTCACTGCGAGACTGGAGTCAGCACTAAAATCTGCACGTCTCGTCACGAAAATGCATTGCGAGCGTGCTCTCGTGAGCGATGAAGGGTCAGCGATGATGCACTGCGCATGTGCGCGATCGTTCGGGCATGCATGATCGAACGGCGCGAAACGCGCCTATGGAAGTTCATCGTTTTCGATCGTTTTCGGCGATGGCGCATCTATAATGAAAGGTAAGAAATCTTCGCGGGAGCATGATCAATGGCGGCTTTCGATGATGTTGTCATCATTTCTGGTTGTCGCACGGCAGTAGGAAAATTTCAAGGCAGTCTCACCGACTTGAGTGCTCCGCAGTTGGGCGCGGTCGTGGTGCGCGAGGCGGTGAAGCGCGCCGGATTGAACTCCGATCAGATCGATGAGTGCATCATGGGCAACGTGCTCCCTGCCGGGCTGGGACAAAATCCTGCGCGGCAGGCGGCAATCTTCGGAGGATTGTCGCCCGCAACAGGTGCCATGACAATCAACAAAGTTTGTGGCTCCGGATTGAAAGCGGTGGCTCTCGCAGCGCAGGCGGTGCAGACCGGAAACAGTTCCATCGTGGTGGCGGGCGGCATGGAATCGATGACGAACGCTCCCTACCTTCTACCGCAAGCGCGCAAAGGATATCGACTGGGAAACGGAAAGGTGATCGATTCCATGGTGCACGATGGATTGTGGGACATTTACAACGACTATCACATGGGCATTACCGGCGAGAACGTGGCCGAGAAGTACGGCATCACGCGCGAGGAACAGGATGAGTTCGCCGTTCACTCGCACCGCAAGGCTGTGGCCGCGATGAAGGAGTGCCGGTTTAAATCGCAGATCGTGCCGGTGGAGATACCTGCGAAGAAGAAAGGCGAGGCCCCGGTTCTCTTCGAGAAAGATGAATCCCCGCGCGAAGATACGACCATCGAAGTGCTGCGCTCGTTGAAACCTGCGTTTAAGAAAGACGGCACAGTAACCGCCGGCAACGCTCCCGGAGTTAACGATGGAGCCGCAGCCGTGGTGGTGACGAGCGCGCAGCGTGCGAAGGAACTTGGCGCGCAGCCTATCGTCAGAATTGTGGCGCAGGCAACCAGTGGCGTCGAGCCAAAATGGGTGATGATGGCCCCGGTAGACGCAGTGCGGAAAATCTGGGAGAAGACGGGGTGGAAAAACGAAGACGTCGATTTGTACGAACTCAATGAAGCCTTCTCGGTGCAGGCGCTGGGCGTGATGCGTGAGCTTGGGCTCGATTCCAACAAGGTGAACGTGAATGGCGGCGCGGTCGCCATCGGCCACCCCATCGGCGCCAGCGGCGCGCGCGTGCTGGTAACTTTGATTTACGAGATGGCTCGGCGTAACGCGAAGCGTGGAATCGCCGCGCTGTGTCTGGGTGGAGGTAACGCGGTTGCCATGGCGGTGGAAAGAGATTAACCGCCGCCACTCGAATTAGCCGCCGGCAGCGTCACGGTGAATACCGCTCCGCCCCCCGGAGCGTTGGCGGCTTCGATGGTGCCGTTGTGTTCCTTCATCACCGACTTGCAGATGCTAAGGCCCAGACCAGTTCCGCGCCCTGGCCGCTTCGTCGTGTAGAAGGGATCGAAGACGCTGGCCAGGATGTCGGGCGGAATTCCCGGACCGTCGTCCAGGAAGCTCGCCCAAACCGATTCTTCGGTCTTGCCCAAGCGGATGCGTAACGTTCCACGGTCGCGAGCTTCGCGAATGGCCTGCTCCGCATTCAATATCAAATTCAGAAAAACCTGCATCATCTGGTGCGGGTCGCCTTGAACATAGGGCAACGCGGGTTCGCGGAGGAAGTCCACCGTAATGTTGTTTTTCCGCAACGAGTAAGCGTGCAGGTTGAGCGTGCGTTCGACGACCTCAGCGAGACTGACCCGGGTCTGGCCGGGCGACGGAGGACGCGAGAAATAGGTCAGGTTGTGAACAATCTCGGCGGCGCGGCGCGCCTGTTGCTGCAATATCGCAATCTGCTTCTGCGCCGCCTCAGTGGTTTGACTGTCTTGCAGAAGCTCGCTTACCCCTAGAATGCTGGTGAGGGGATTGTTGAGTTCGTGGGCAACCCCGCCGATCATCGCGCCCATAGCAGCCAAACGCTCGCTCTGCACGATTTGCTGCTCGAACTTCCTTTCCATTGTTATGTCATGAACTGAAATGATCACGCCCGCCAGCTTGCCTTCGGCGTCAAAGAACTGACTGGCGGAAGCCCGCATCGTGCGTCCGCTGCCATCACGGTGCCGCGTGCCATATTCCGCGGATCCAAGGATCCTGTCGCTCGAAGCGACCTCGCGGTAGAGCGCGAGCAATTCAGGGGCGTGACCCTGGATTTCCGAAATCTTCTTGCCTAACAGGTCCTCGGGCTGGTAACCGAGCAGGTCGCGCACACGGGCGCTCACGAAAGTGTAGCGCTCCTGCAGGTCGACCACGACAATAAGATCAGGAAAGCTCTCCAGTAATCGCCTGCGGAATTCTTCCTGTTGCAGCAGTTGCCGCTCCAGCTTGCGTCTTTCCGTGACGTCAACCAGCGTGCCCTGATAGCGAATCAGCTTGCC